>OFDJ01000638.1_pt1 | contig 13608 bp, 25 predicted proteins | sample 1520901 | NCBI WGS metagenome assembly OFDJ01 (sample SAMEA2699035, study PRJEB24076) | metagenome | biome: Human gut stool | place: Spain | collected 2012-11-19 | reverse complement strand
CAAGAGCCATTTCCCTGGACCGAATACAGGAATCGTATTCGGTCTCTTTTTATCTGGCTTTAATTTCAGTTACTTAGGACCACACGTCCGAAAATGTCCGAAATTTGTCCGAATTCTAATATTCGGTCTTTATTCGTTATACCACACCATTTTTAACATTCACAATTCATTTACGAAGAAAAATTAGATCAGCACATACTCTTTTTTTCTCGTATCAAGATACTTCTCAGTCATTTTTTCTGACTTATGCCCCAGCAGTTTTTGCGCAAAATCCTTCCCTAATTCCTTCTCATACATCCTTCCCGCCAGACTCCGAATTTCATGAAATGAAGGTGGGTTTTCTGAAAACTTTAAACCAGAAAAATTTCGTGCTTTCACAAAACCTTTTGTCAGACTGTCCAGGTTTATGCTTCCGTCTTCACTATTTTTTCTGATCCCGGGGCTTATCAAGAAATCGCATCGACTGACAAGCCGGCAGCGATCGATGACGGTCGACAGTCTCAGGCCGGATGCTTTCAATGTCAGTGAAAGTGGGATCGCCAGGCAGGACCCGGTTTTTTGTTGTTCGATGTATAGTCGGTCATCTTTAATGTCACTGAAGCGCATCCGGGCGACGTCCTCACGACGCTGACCGGTGACCAGGGCGAGATCCATCGACAGGCCGAACCATGCTGGCATTCGCTCTGCACCAGCACGAACGGCCATAAACATTTCATATTCCAGGCGCTCGCGCAGCACTTTAATTTTCGGTGCTCGAGTGGGGTCAACAGGATTGGAATCAACACGCCCTTCCACAACGGCCTCACGGAAAACATCAGATAGTACTGATCGCATGGTTCCTGCCATTGTTATTTTGCCGCACTCCGTCCAGCGCTCAATAAACTCGGCCACATCGCGGGTGGTTATGCTGGCCAGTATCATTACGCCAAAGTATTCTCTAATGGTCGCCAGCTGCCCGGCGCGAACTTTGTAAGTATTGGCCGCCAGCTTGCGTCGCTGTAGGATAATTTCGTACCGATCGAGCCAGTTGGCCATGGTGTATTCATTAGTACCTTTCAGCTGTTCGAGTAGGGCGATTGGAGTGTAATTTTTATCGATGTAGTGATTTGCTTCGATGGCCTGGGCGATCGCTTCCCTGCGCGAAATTTTACCCAGAGATATCTCTTTTCCGTCGACGGGATTGCGCCAGGAATATGACTTCCTGGCTTTACGATAGGTCAGATTCTTAGGCAAATTAGCGTCATACTTGTCCGGCCTCGCCATCGATAATCCTCTCTATCAATCGCCCTTTTAACGGGTATCTGCTCTGATTTGTGTTAACAGTCTTACAGTATTTGTTTGGCCTGATAAAAATGGCATCGGGCCTGACTTTGTACTCTGTTCCCTCTTTTTCCGGAGGCGGGTAAATATTACCGTTACGCGCCCATTTTCTGAGGGTTCCTATCTGCGGAGGCTCTTCATAGCGTTCTTCCGCCCAGCGCTCGAGTGATAAAAGTTTCATATGCACCTCGATAGCCAGCTGCGATCATACGTGACGCAGCAGGCGCAGGTTGATTGTCAAAAATCAGTCAGGTTTACCGCTGGTTTAACCCGGCGCTGCTTTTTCCTGGCTTTCGGCTTTATCGTTGGCTTTACGATTTGTGGTAGTGCTGGCGGTAAAGAATGGGCATGTTCGCTGATACGCTTACGATCCCCCATCATCCACACGAGTCTTGCTGTCCAGTCTCGCCCGTCATCACAGACGTGCAGGGAGCGAGTCAGGGCTTCATCGCCGGTTAAGTTCTCTGTCACTGCTCCGCCTCCGCACTTATAACCCCAGCGGCCAACGCTGCGGCCATGTGCGGCAATTCGTCAAAATCGCCGCGGTATGCCGGGTTAGCACACATCCCCTGCAGAGCTGCGAGCGTCAGTTGCTGGCGGTAGGTGAGGGCCATCGGGGCTGGTTTTGGCGCAAATACTGTTTCTGGTTCCTTTTTCGGCTTAACGGTAACCACGGGAGGATCCATCACCACTGGTTTTGGAGGTTCCGGGCGACGATATTCCACGATCGCATCGAGGGCGATTTTCTGACGTACGGCAGCATCATCAGACCAGCTATCAAGAATTGTCGTTGCGACATCGTGAACTTCTTCGTCGCTGAAATTGGGCGACAGACAAAATTCAGTGGTGGCAATATCGATGATCAGCAGAGGAAGAATGTCAGCGATAATATGACCGGTACATGTCACAACGCCTTCCGCTTCTTCTTTACCCATAATGTCGGTACGTCCGGAAAGCAGATCGTTCAGCGCGTGGGCAATCTCAATTTCATGAGCATCCAGAAGTTGCCGGTAGTCTTCCTGTTCGGTCACTTCCGTTTTTTCGCCCTCATTTGAGGCGCTATTGGCAAATGCTGCATCCAGTTCCCTGTCGAGTTCTGCAGCGCGAGCCGGGCAGACAGCTGGTGGTAAATTTTCGTCCTGTAACGTCTGTTCGGTTTTACCATCAGATTTTGCTCCATCTTTTTTTTGTGGCAGCGGGGCAGACGTACGTCCGCAGGCAATATCAATGACCAGTTGTGGTGGATTAACGCAGTCAAAACCCGCAATGCAGCTATCGATGTATTGGCGCAGTTCGCCAGGGTAAATATGAAGTTTTTCATCAGCGGTTTTGATGATGGCCACGATGGACGCCGGGTGATAATCATGAATACCCGGTGTACGTGAAAATGGCGCACACCAGTCATCAATCTCGACATCTTTACTGCACAGCATGGTATTGATGCGCATTTCAATGCCAACAGGGGGACTGCATACGTCGAAATCCATGGAGCGGGATAATTTGCCCATGGCGGTGCGATAGCGCAGCCTGGTAGCAAGTTCGCTCATGCCTGGTTTTTTCTCATCGCGTTTTACTGGCGGAGTATCAAGCCATTTATTAATCGGCCTTTTGATATCGGTCCATTGCGCTGTTTCTTTGACGGTTGCGCGCAGATGCGCCAGCAGTTCTTCCTGGCGTTCCGGCGGCAGTGCAAGCACACGAGGTTCGCGGGAGATGGCTTCCATCAGTTCGCGGGCCTGACTGCTATCTTCATCATTAACCAGATCCATAATCTGACCGTATTGTGTCGCTGTGATTTCCTCAACTGGCCCAAACAGCACCAGGCTGGCGGCGCGATAGTTGGCTGGCAGCGGCTTAACTGCCGTCATTTTTTCTTCAGTCTGTCCTTCGATCATCTGATTGCCATCATCGGCAAGTTCAGGCTCAACCAGCACGCGCTCAGGTTTGCCTGTTTCAGCATTCCAGACTATTTCATCAGAGAAAAAATCAGGGGTTAATACCCCCATAAGCTCCGGGCGCGGGATGCCTTCGCCATCCTCCCACACCTTTGGTTTGAAATAATCATCAGCAAGTTCAGGCGCGGATTGCAGGAAAATTCCGTGTAACATCACCTGTGCCGCGGATTTATTTTTTGCTCTCACAGCGCCAGCGTAAACGGGAAGGTCCTTATTTTTATCAAGCGAACCCTTTTTAGGTTCGAGCATTCCAGAAAAAATATTTAATTCAATAGTCATAACAACCTCAATAATGTTTATGTGAATGGCGCGCATTGCTTCTGCTTAAATTGCAGCGCCGCGGTTCATGAATTTGTTTGTAGGAGATGGCATGCTCAAGGCTACAGAAATAAGCAGTCACTACTCTCTTATGCATTCTTTTTGTTGATTTATACATGGAGTCAGCAGAGCTCCATTTTTTACAATATGGACAGCACTCAAGTGTCACTCACCCTCCCTGCATGGCTGGCTATGACAGGGCCATCATTGATGAATATAGTTAGCCCTGCCAGTTAAGACATAAATAAAAACTCTCTTAATTGTTTGAAGTTATCGAATGGGTAAATAAAAGTTCAGCGTAAAAACTCGCTAATATTAACCCTCTGGTCATTAACTATTTTGGTCATTACTTTGATGAAACACATATCCAATACCGCCTCATCTTTATATTTTTGAACACCGGTTATATCAGCCACAGCTTTTTTATATTCAGCTTCAGCTGTGCGCTGGGCAATATCTTCTCTGGTAAATTTAACCATTGGCACGCACCATCCTGAGCAGATATTCAGTGTGATCGAGAGTAGCTTTCTGTTGTTCGTACAGTGCTTCAAGTTCAGTTGTAAGGCGGTCGCGAAAAACAGGAACGCTTAACTGATAAATAAAATTATTTACTGAGCTTTCCACATCAGGATCCCCGTCCGGTATAACTGGCTGTGAATTTTTCATAAACCCTCCGGTAAAAAAGGTGCCCATCGTGGGAGATGGGCAAAGACCACGCGGCACACACAGCAACTAATCACATCTGCAAGCGCACTCCGCCTGTTTCACACCTGTCACCCATAACTGGTAAGTGAAGGAGTGCGCTTGCATGTTGTGTGCCCGTCTTTCCAGGCTGTCAGTTCTTTATTGCCAGTTGAACTCATCGGCCTAACAAGTTTTTACGGCCTTTCATGTTTGCATAGTTGCCGCCGCTGTTATCGGTGCGGGCACCGCCACTGTCCAGGACATTTATAAGGACCGTCTCCAAGTGGTAACTCCTCCAGTCCCGGTAAGAACCCTGCGAGATGCTTAGCGTGACCGGCTGATATTCCATGAAAAAGGCTGGCGGTTACCGGAAATACACGGGAAAACACCGGGCCGCCAGAACAGGGGTCTACTTCTTATTGCTTTGGCCTGCTTTTAACCACATCAGGCGCGGTGGATCCTGCTATTCCCCAACAGTCAGGAATGCGATAATCTGGATACCCCCAATAGTCATAAGGAACTGAGATGCAACATCTTGATTACGAAGAGAAGCACATGCCGGTTCAGCAAAGGCCACCGGCTCCACCAAAAGAAGACTGAGGTGTTATATGAACCGAGACGATTTGGAGTTTGATATTAACTATTCGTATTTCATTGAAAAAATGAATTACACCCTTCTGAATCGAATAGATAAAAGCATTACCCTTATCCTTATCGTCTTGGGCTTTTCTGTCTTTGCTCCATTCAGCAATATGTTTATTTTTGGTGTTTCTGTTGCCGTTCTGTCTGTACTTCAGCTGGTTTATCAATTTGGGCAAGAAGCGGGTTTATCTAAGGAGCAAATGAGACAATACAAGCGTTTACTTGTTGAATTCTCAATTCTTCCTGATGATGAACTAAGAGCCAGATATCTGAAGATCCAGGACGCCGACAGTAACCCTTGGCGGTCGCTGCAAGATGCTGCATTTAAGCGAACCTGCATCGCACTGGGACGTAATGATGATTCTGAAATATCATTCATACACAGCGTGATTGCTTGGATTGCGGGTGACCTGCCTCGAACAAAAAAGGTGAAGAAAGATGTCAAAACCCGTGCCGATAATTCCTAACCATGTTCCCCCGAAACCCAGACCACCAGCACCTAAAGGATGAGATATTACTGATGGACCACACATCTCCTCATCCAGACAGACATGGACACGTACCTACACAACCACGTCCTCCTGCACCACCAAGTAAATAAACAATTACCTTGGTTGGGGTACCCAGATTGTTAAAGAGCGAAGCGTCCAGTAGGGCGCTTTTTTTGTTTCTGGCCCTGTATCGCCAGGGTAAGCGGAACATTTTGATTCTGAGTAATCACTGCGTGTGGTTACTTGATGGGATAAGGTTAAGATTACTAACCAGGTTTGGCAAGTTATTTTTGGTGATAAAACTCAACAAAAGGGGCGTAAGAAGATAACTTACTGAAAATGATTATTTTTTCTCTGTTCGTTTGCGGGCTTTTAGGAGTTCTTCGAAGAGCTGGTTGAAGTTTTCAACTCGAGCCCGGAGATTTTGAATTTGAGCTAGTTGCTCTGATTCTGGCAAAGATCGATAGAGCTCAAGCATCTCTTGTTCATCAGCGCTTAAAGTTCTCTGCTCTTCAATTGAGACTGGTTCTGGCGGAGTCTGGTCTTCATCACCAAACAAAATCCAAGTAGGGCTGCACTGTAACACCTTAGCAAGTGCATGCAGGTTCTTACCTGAAGGCTCTGTGTTGTCACTTTCCCATAGTGAAATAGTGGCGTGCGATATCCCGAGAGCTTTTCCAAGATCTCGCTGCGTTAACCCAACGTCTTTGCGTCGACGTAATACTCGACGGCCTAAAGTTTCACTATTCATGTTTAGATATCTTAATTCTTCTTGACTAAAGAATTCTCACCAAATAACCTTGTTAAATAAACTCAACAAACGAGGTTGCTTAATGTACAAAATTGATGCCGTGAAATTTTTCGGCACAAACACTCAAGTGGCACATGCTGCTGGCGTCGACCGCTCTGCTGTAAGCCAGTGGAAAGAACTTGTTCCCGAGCGCTGTGCTCAGCGTCTCGCAGATGCCTCAAATGGCGCTCTCCATTACGACAAAGACGTTTATGACCGTTACCGCCAGGCTAAACGCCTTGGTAAACAGAATACCTGCACAACCAAGAAGGAATCTGATTGATGAAAATCAACGAGATTAAATTGCTGGCCATCGAGCTGGAAGAGTGGGCTATGAAAGATGGCAGGAAAGGGGGCTGGAAAAAGATAGTCCCGCTAATTACAGCGCATCACTACGGTGATTTTCTGGACAGCCTGGCGGATGTTGTTGACCCGTCAGAGTATGCGCGTCGCCTGCACAACAACACGCAGATCATCCAGCGGGCATTTAGAAATGACACGCCGAACTATCGTGGTCAGGCAGCTGCGTTGGCGCCAGCAATCAGGGCTGCGATGGATGCAGAGCTGGCTGGTCAACATGACTTACATAACCTGGTGGCCATTGCGAACCGCGAGTGCATCGAGGCGACCAGCGCGGTGCTGACTGGTAAGCCCATGCAGGTTATCCGCAAAGAAACGGCAGAGGCGATTCAGGCGCTGGCCGATCTCATCCCCGGCGTCAGCATCCAGTTCAACCATATTGGTCCGCGCGCGGCGTAACAGGAGGCTCCCATGCTTGCCCAGGAATTAGTAGACCGCATGAAAAATGCGATGAAGCACAAAGTACCGGCGGAGACAGTCGATCGCAGCGCTGAACTGATTCCGGGGATGAAATACCGCAACGAACGCGGTGGCATGGTGACGGTACTCCGTAGCTCTCAGTATCGCGTTGTGTATCAGCGAGAGGGTTACAGCGGCATTTGCGAAATGAGCCGCTATCAGTTCGATTTGAAATTTAAGAAGGTGCGGGAATGAGTCTTGATGCCATGCGTTGGGCTAAGAAAGCCAAAACAGGTCGATCGTCTGCCAAGTCGGTTTTGACCTGGATGGCGGACATGTGCGGCGCGGACTTTACAACATATCCATCAATTGCGGCGCTGGCCGAGGCTACCGAACTGGATAAAAAAACCGTCCAGGCCAGCCTGCAGCATTTGGTGGAAAACGGTTTTATCCAGGATACCGGAGAACGCCGCGGACGCACAAAGCAAATCCCCGTTTACAAGCTGGTGGGCGTTGAGGAAAGCATCGAAGACGCAGAACGAACCCAAAAACGGGAACATTACCAAAAACGGGATGCTTTAAAGAAACCCAAAAACGGGACTGTTAAATCAAACGAACCCAAAAACGGGTGCATTAAAAGCAGTGAAACGATCCCGTTTTTTCCGTCAAACGATCCCAAAAACGGGATACGGAATCCCCCAGAGGAATCTAAAGACTTAAACCCCACACATAACGCGCGAGGGTCAGAGGTCGAACCAGTTAACAACAACCCGGTACCGGAATACCCTGGGCAACCGGGAATCGCATACCCAGCAGCACAGTCATTTGGAAAATTCCCGATGACAACGGAATGGGCGCCATCGGCAGATTTTCGCCAGCGTGCTGCGTACTGGAATTTCCCGATCCCAGCCGACCTTGCAGCAAAAGAGCTGAAAGCCGCACTGGCCAGTTTTACGGATTACTGGATTTCTGAGCAGAAAGTTTTCACCCAGACGCAGTGGGAGCAAAAGTTTGCCCGCCACCTGCAGAACACCAAATCAACACCACCGCGAGGTAATACTCATGCAGGACTGGATCCAAACTCCACAGCAAACGCAGCTGTACAGCGAGCACGCGCAGTACGTGCAGCACAACTCCGCGTTCGAGGAGAAGGCGTGGACGTTTTGGGAGCTCATGATGGAAATCTATTCCAACCGATGGGAGACCAAAAACGGCTCGGCCCCGTCGGACCTATGGATTGCTCAGATTGGGAATTTGACCAGCGACCGGATGACGAACGTCTGTAATGCGCTGGTGGCGCGCTGCGCTGCGGGCAACTCATGGCCGCCTGACTTGGCTGAGTTCGTGACCATTGTGGCTGACTGCGGCGGCAGCAGGCTGGGGCTTAAGACGGCGGACGTAATGGCGGAATACAAGCGCTGGCGCAACGAATCGTACCGCTACAGCAGCACTGAGGAATATTTCATCGAGCGCAAATGTAACCCGGTCCTGTACCAGATTTGCACTGAACTGCGCCGCACCGGTGTTGAGCGACAAATGACCCAACCAGAACTGGAAAGGCTGGCGGCAGACCAGCTGGCGAGATGGGAAAAGCATCTGGAAGAGGGCGGGAAGATCCCCCCGGTAAGAAAACAGATTGCGGCACCGCGGCACCCGGCAGGGCCAACCCCCGCACAGCAGCTGCTTGAAGAATACAAACGCCGTAAAGCGGCTGGCTTAATTTAACCTGGAGAATTTTATGGAAACCATTTTAGACGTACTGAAAGCGATGGAAAAAGCGACTGCCCGTGAAATTGCGGCGCGCATGAAAATTGAGCCGGCGGCGGTGATCGGGATGCTGCGTGAGCACGAAGAGCGTAACGAGGTTGTTCAGGCTAACGGGTACTGGAAAGTTTCCACCGGGGAGGTGAAGTCACAGCCCACGGCGACCAGTTCTGTCAGCAAAACACCGGCAAGTGTATCTGTCAGCGACGTCATCGCCTTACTGGCTGAACATGGACCACAGACATCCCTTGAGCTGGCAACACTGGCAGGTATTGAATCCAAGCGTGTGGCACCAATGCTGACCCACCACATGACAAAAGGGCGAATCATCCGCGAAAAAGTGGGCAACAAGTTTGTTTATTCGGTGCCGGCCATGGCGTCAGTGAAAAACAAAAGCTCAGCTACCCAGGAACTCGAGACATCAACTTCCTCAGTACCAGAAAAATCTGTCACTGAAATTGTCGAGGAAATCCCCGCTTTCGTCAGCCGTCCTGATGATCTGCTGATCCCAACGGTACGCGGCATCTCAAGTGAAATTCGCCGCACGAAAGCGAAGCTGGCCAACCTGGAAAAACTCCGTGAAGCCGTTCGCAGCATTCGCAAACATGGCGCGCTGATGCAGGAGCTGGCGCAATGAAACAGTCTGAATTACCACGCTGTCCGGAGTGCGGGAACATGCCTGAATACGCACTGAAGCCCAATCATATGGGGTGGGTATGGGGCGGATTAAAATGCCCGTATGACCATTACCGTGTGAATTTGAACGGTCCAGCGGGCAGCCGCGCGCAGGCAGAAAAGAGGCTGGCGCCACAGTGGATTGAACTGGTCGGAAAAGCCAATCGGGAGAAAACGGAATGAACGCAACCGAAAAAGATAATGTGTTTTATTGCGACTGCGGTTTTTCATGGCGGCGCGGTATGAGCGGTTCACATAATTGTGAGGATGGATTACGGGCAAAACTCACAGACATGGCAGTACAACTCGCTAACGCCGAGAGCAAGTGCAGGGAGCTAGCAGCGGAGAATGCGGGGTTGAAAGAACTTATCGAGCAACACGCTAATAGTGTGGCTGTATGTCCTAATTGCTCGCATGAAGAACCAAGTGAAACAGACGATATCGTTGCCCTGTATCGCTCAATGGAAACCCCAGATACCGACGCTTTTCTGGTTGAAGTGCGGGCGCAGGGCGTGGAGATGTTTGCGAAGAATCTCGAATCGATGCAATGCCACATTGAAGCTAAATGGGCGCATTCATTTATTTCGGAGGTGCTAAGTGTCAAAAATAGCTGAATTCGTTAAACGCATGGAAGAGCAAGGGCGCACCCTGGAAGTGAGTGGAAATTTTGTTGTGGTTACCCCTGCTGCCGGGCTGTCTATCACAGACATGCTTGAGATGCAGAATCTCAATAAGAAAGGTGAGTTGGCTGATTACATCACAAGGTCTATCAAAGGGGCAGCCCAATGACAGCACTCAATAAACAGGCATACCGCGCTGATGGTGGTGATATTGGCACTGGCCGTCTCAAAGAGATAGCTGACAACTCCTATGGCGATGAGGAAAAGCGCTGGCTTGCGCAGCGTGTGCTGGCGCTACTGGATGAGTTGGAAGCGGCAGAGGAACTTGTAGAGCTTCAGCGCTTCAAGCTTGAGCGACAGGCAGAGGATTTACACCAAGCTAAATCACTGGAAAGCATACACCGGAATAAGCGCTCCGAAATAGAACGAGAGTTTCGTGACTACAAGGATCGCGCTGAAAGCAACCAAATGAGGCTGGCTAAAGAGGTGTGTCGCCTCGAAGACGAGCTACAAGCCGCAGGCATTGGCGTGAAGGGGGAATGAGATGTCAAAGTCACCAATGAAACTCATGCTACGGGCATGGAACAAAGAGCTTAAAAATCCAGAATGGGGCATGGGCAATCGTAAACACCGCAAAGCTTGTGCTCGTGATTTTGCCGGAGCCAGCATAGAAACCGATGCTGATATCCCTAACCAAGCCGAAGCAGATGACCGCCTGGCGGAAGAACTTACTTACTGGACGGACTAACCCATGAAAACTAACCACCCGGCGCACGGTCCTGTATCACTCAATCGCCTGCGCCAGATAAGCGAAATACTCAGCAAAGCAGCAGCACAAAGTGACGGCGGTAATATAGGCTACGCAATGGCTGATGCTGTGAAGGTGATTGATGGGGCTATTGCGGCGTTTGATGCTGAGCCTGCACCAGTAGATATTGAAATGCTGGCCACTGTACTGAGAAACGCTCCGTTAGCGCCGTCAGATAGCCAGGGCAAGCCGAGAGCGCCGGTAGTGCCGGATGAAGATCCGCGAGATGCATTCGAGCGAACATTCAAAATGCCGAAGCATGTCACCCGCTGCGGTACCGGATATGCAGTAACGGCATATTCCGCATGGTTAGCCCATGATTTCGTTAGGATGTGGGAGGGCTGGAACGCTTGCCGCGCCGCCATGCTTCAGGGTGCCGAACCTGCAAGTAATTGCGATGAATTACCGCTGGACTACCTGCAAGGGCACAAAGACGGGCTGGAATGGGCAGCACAACTGGCAAAAGCAAATCATCCGGAAACTGGCGACTGGCTTTACGATGACCCTATCGAATTGTCAAAGGCGATACGCAAGGGGCCGGATATGCCATTATCCGATGGCAACTCTCCGGTGATTCAGGATGGCTGGATTAAGTGCAGCGAGCGGATGCCGGAAGACGAGCAGGAGGTTCTAACCAGGAACAGGATGGGGCATTGCTTTGTATCGTTCTTTGATGAGCATTCAGGGCTGTTTTTCGACAGAGTAGATGTGGCCGCCGCATGCTGTATAGAGCACATATTGGTAACCCATTGGATGCCACTGCCAGCAGCACCGCAGCAGGAGGAGTGAGGTGAGTACTTATCTTTTTTTCGGTTTCCTTGTTGTTTGCACTCTGTTTTGTATGGTGATGCTGTGGCGGGTGGTCAAGGTGGCAAAGTGGCGATTCAAGGCCCTCGAAATGAGTGCTGATGATTATCGGGCACTACCTGAATTTAATAAGATGTTGTGGATGATTTGGATATGGAGGCTAGAACGCTTCCCGAGATGTAATAAGCGGGCATGGCGGGAGACGAAGTGATGGATCAGCTACTGCAATATGCCACGAACCGGATAATTGAGCTGGAAAACCTGCTGCTGGTGAATGTTGAGGAAACTGTCTGGCCTGCCGAAGTAGGAATGGTATATAGCCAGATTGAAAGTGCCGGGGATCTTCCGGCACATCACCAGCGCCGCCTGAAGCATCACATCAACCGCATGTGGCTGGAACAAATGCCGGTACCGTCAATAATCGCTGCGGCCCGGTCACTGGCCATCGCTATGGAGAAATACGCGTGAGAGAAATCATCGTTGATAACTTTGCCGGCGGCGGCGGGGCGAGTACGGGAATTGAGCTGGCAATCGGTCGCAGCGTTGATATTGGCATGCGTATGCTGCAACCGCACGAGCTATACCGCACTCAGGGATTCCCTGAGTGGTACATCATTGACCAGGACTATCGGGGCAAGAAGTACGCGAAGGATAAGCAGGTTGCCCGTTGCGGTAACGCCGTACCACCTCCGTTCGCAGAAGCATTAGTACGGGCTAATTTACCGGAGCTTTGTCAGCAGAAAAAAATAGCGGCTTAATAAAACATTGCTAATTCAACCCGCTACGGCGGGTTTTCTTTTTTTATTACTGACAGAAAATTAACAATTTGTGCCCTTAAATCGTTGATCATTTCCGTGCATAGGTATACTGTATAAAAACACAGTATATGCAATGGAGGCCATTATGAAAGTTGAATTAACCATTGATCGCATGAAAGAACTTCCTAAAGGCGCGGTACCAGCACTGGAGAAAGAATTGCTTAAGCGCCTGAACGATCACTATGACAATTGCAGGCTCACAATCCGCCGAGCCGGGTCAGATGGGTTAAATGTTTTTGGTGGTGACAAGGACGACAAAAAGAAAATTGAATCAATCCTCCAGGATACATGGGAAAGTGCAGACGAGTGGTTTGTTAACTAACACCCCTTAGCTGGTAGCTCCTGCTGCCATTTTTAAATCGAGTTTCCGCATCGTCTCGCACAATTATTGCCAGTTAATTCAGGTCGATTCAGGTGTGGGAATCTTTGCAAGGGGCATCTCATGCAAATTCCGGATGATTTAATCCCAGGGTTGCCGGAGCACACTGGCCCGGTTCTGATTTATTTCGTGAAGGGGAGTGTGGTGAGGGGATTCGCTTTACGTAAAGATGAATTTGTTACGTCTTTGCGGGCACTGGAAGAGGCCAGAAAGAAAGCTGGTCTTCCTGTTTCTGATGCAGGATAAGTTGGGTTATACTCAACACGGGTCTGAACAGCCCACTGAGTAACACTGCGCCAACCGGGAAAACGCGATGGCGCATAAAACTGAATTACCCCATTCACACCGTTCCTTCGTGAGCGGTGTCGCTGTTTGTGCTGGCGGTGCAGCATGAGCAGATCAAAGACCAAAGCCGAAAAACTTCATCTTTCCCGCGTAGCCGGGCTGGGCTGTATTGTCTGCAAGAACCTGAATCTGGGTGAAACCCCAGCAGAAATACATCACATCCGAACTGGTCAGGGAGCTGGCCAGCGCGCTGACAATTTCAAAGTTATTCCTCTTTGCCCAATCCATCATCGCCAGGGCGGACACGGCGTAGCCATTCACGCTGGCCGCCAGTCCTGGGAAAACAATTACGGTACTGAAACAGAGCTGCTGGTGCAGATTCTCTACGAGCTGGGGGAATCGGCTCATGCCTGATTATAAAATCACGCCCGTTGGTAAACCCAGAATGACACGTGCAGATAAATGGAAAAAGCGCCCCGAGGTTCTGCGTTAC
>OFDJ01000630.1_pt1 | contig 13728 bp, 3 predicted proteins | sample 1520901 | NCBI WGS metagenome assembly OFDJ01 (sample SAMEA2699035, study PRJEB24076) | metagenome | biome: Human gut stool | place: Spain | collected 2012-11-19 | reverse complement strand
CCCTGGGCGGCGTCGGCTCACATTTCTTTGTTGAATTTGAAATTGCCGATCTGGATCTCACCCGGTTGGAGACGGTCTGGAACCGATTAATCGCCCGCCACGATATGCTACGCGCCGTCGTGCGTGATGGACAGCAACAGGTGCTCGAACAGACGCCTCGCTGGGTAATACCCGCACACATCCTCCATACGCCTGAAGAGGCGTTGCAGGTGCGCGAAAAACTGGCCCATCAGGTACTCAACCCCGAAGTCTGGCCGGTATTCGATCTCCAGGTCGGTTACGTTGACGGGATGCCCGCCCGCCTGTGGCTGTGTCTGGATAACCTGTTACTTGACGGGCTGAGCATGCAGATTCTGTTGGCGGAGCTGGAACATGGCTACCAATATCCGCAACAGTTGCCTCCGCCGCTACCCGTCACCTACAGGGATTACCTGCAACAACCCGCGATCCAGTCGCTTAACGCAGATTCTCTGGCATGGTGGCAGGCGCAACTTGATGATATTCCTCCGGCTCCTGCATTGCCGCTACGTTGCATGCCTCAGGACGTCGAAACACCGCGCTTCGCCCGCCTGAACGGCGCGCTGGACAGCACGCGCTGGCATCGGCTGAAAAAACGGGCGGCTGACGCCCATCTCACCCCGTCGGCCGTACTGTTGTCGGTGTGGTCAACGGTTCTCTCTGCATGGAGTGCACAGCCTGAGTTCACGCTTAACCTTACGCTTTTCGACAGGCGACCGCTGCACCCGCAAATCAACCAGATTCTGGGCGATTTCACCTCGCTGATGCTGCTGAGCTGGCATCCCGGCGAAAGCTGGCTGCACAGCGCGCAGTCACTACAGCAGCGGCTGAGCCAGAACCTCAACCACCGCGATGTGTCAGCCATCCGCGTGATGCGTCAACTGGCGCAACGGCAAAACGTGCCTGCCGTTCCGATGCCCGTCGTCTTTACCAGCGCGCTGGGCTTTGAGCAGGATAACTTCCTCGCCCGGCGTAATCTGCTCAAACCGGTCTGGGGCATCTCCCAGACGCCGCAGGTCTGGCTCGATCACCAGGTTTATGAATCCGAAGGCGAACTGCGCTTTAACTGGGATTTTGTCGCCGCGCTGTTTCCTGCCGGGCAGGTGGAACGTCAGTTTGAGCAGTATTGCACCTTGCTAAACCGAATGACCGAGGATGAAAACAGCTGGCATTTGCCACTCGCCGCGCTGGTGCCTCCCGTTAAGCAGGCGGAGCAAGGTACAGAGCGCACATCGCGCGTATGCCCTGAGCACTCTCAGTCACACATTGCGGCGGACGAGAGCACCGTCAGCCTGATTTGCGACGCCTTCCGCGAGGTGGTTGGCGAGTCTGTCACGCCCGCACAAAACTTCTTTGAGGCGGGCGCAACGTCGCTGAATCTGGTGCAACTGCACGTTTTGTTACAACGTCACGAATTTTCGACTCTGACGTTACTTGACCTCTTTACCCACCCTTCTCCTGCAGCCCTGGCCGCTTATCTGACCAGTGTCGCCACGGTGGAGAAAACCAAACGCTCTCGCCCTGTTCGCCGTCGTCAGCGGCGGATATAGCGCGAAGCAAACTGATTTTCCCCGGAACGCCATCGCGAACGCATGGCGTTCCATTGACTTTATGAACCTTAGGAAATGGGACCGATTATGGATAACTTGCGCTTCTCTTCTGCGCCAACAGCAGATTCCATTGATGCATCGATCGTTCAACACTACCCGGACTGCGAACCTGTCGCGGTTATCGGCTACGCCTGCCATTTTCCTGAATCGCCGGATGGCGAAACGTTCTGGCAAAATCTGCTGGAAGGTCGTGAATGCAGCCGACGCTTTACGCGCGAAGAGCTTCTGGCCGTCGGTCTGGATGCCGCCATCATTGACGATCCTCATTATGTCAATATCGGTACGGTGTTAGACAACGCCGACTGCTTCGACGCCACCCTGTTTGGCTATTCGCGACAGGAAGCGGAGTCGATGGACCCGCAGCAGCGCCTGTTTTTGCAGGCGGTCTGGCATGCGCTGGAACATGCCGGTTATGCCCCCGGCGCCGTCCCCCATAAGACCGGCGTTTTCGCCTCTTCCCGGATGAGTACCTACCCCGGTCGCGAAGCATTGAACGTGACAGAAGTCGCGCAGGTAAAAGGTCTGCAATCTCTGATGGGCAATGATAAAGACTATATTGCCACCCGCGCCGCGTACAAACTCAACCTGCACGGCCCGGCGTTATCGGTACAGACCGCCTGCTCCAGCTCGCTGGTTGCCGTGCATCTGGCCTGTGAAAGCCTGCGCGCTGGCGAATCCGATATGGCGGTTGCCGGCGGCGTGGCGCTCTCTTTCCCCCAGCAGGCAGGCTACCGCTACCAGCCCGGAATGATTTTCTCTCCTGATGGTCACTGTCGTCCCTTTGACGCCTCGGCTGAGGGCACCTGGGCCGGTAACGGTCTCGGCTGCGTGGTGCTGCGTCGCCTGAGAGACGCGCTGCTGTCAGGCGATCCGATTATCTCGGTGATCCTCTCCAGCGCGGTCAACAACGACGGCAACAGAAAGGTCGGCTATACCGCCCCTTCCGTCGCAGGGCAACAGGCAGTCATCGAAGAGGCGTTAATGCTGGCGGCCATCGACGACAGGCAGGTAGGTTACATTGAAACCCACGGCACCGGCACACCGCTGGGCGACGCGATTGAAATTGAAGCGTTACGCAACGTCTATGCGCCTCGCCCGCAGGATCAGCGCTGTGCGCTCGGTTCCGTGAAAAGTAACATGGGCCATCTGGATACCGCGGCGGGCATTGCCGGACTGCTGAAAACCGTTCTGGCAGTCAGTCGCGGGCAAATTCCTCCCTTACTGAATTTTCACACCCCCAACCCGGCGCTGAAACTTGAAGAGAGCCCCTTTACCATACCGGTGTCGGCACAGGCATGGCAGGACGAAATGCGCTATGCGGGCGTCTCCTCCTTTGGTATTGGCGGCACCAACTGCCATATGATCGTCGCCTCGCTGCCCGACGCGCTCAACGCGCGCCTCCCCAATACGGATAGCGGCAGAAAAAGTACCGCGCTGCTGCTCAGCGCCGCCAGCGACAGCGCGTTGCGGCGGCTGGCGACGGATTATGCCGGGGCGCTGAGAGAGAATGCGGATGCCAGCTCTCTGGCCTTCACAGCCCTGCACGCGCGCCGTCTCGATCTCCCCTTCCGCCTGGCGGCGCCATTAAACCGTGAAACCGCCGAGGCGCTCAGCGCCTGGGCCGGTGAGAAATCGGGGGCGCAGGTTTACAGCGGCCACGGCGCCAGCGGCAAGCAGGTGTGGCTGTTTACCGGCCAGGGCTCGCACTGGCGCACTATGGGTCAAACGATGTACCAGCACTCAACGGCGTTTGCCGACACGCTGGATCGCTGTTTTTCCGCCTGTAGCGAAATGCTCACGCCGTCACTGCGCGAAGCGATGTTTAACCCCGATTCGGCGCAGCTGGACAATATGGCCTGGGCGCAGCCGGCGATTGTCGCGTTTGAAATCGCGATGGCGGCGCACTGGCGTGCTGAAGGACTGAAGCCAGACTTCGCCATTGGGCATTCCGTCGGTGAATTTGCCGCTGCCGTTGTCTGCGGACACTATACGATTGAACAGGTCATGCCACTGGTTTGTCGGCGCGGCGCGCTAATGCAGCAGTGCGCAAGCGGCGCGATGGTGGCGGTATTTGCAGACGAAGACACGCTGATGCCGCTGGCTCGCCAGTTTGAGCTGGATCTCGCCGCCAACAACGGTACGCAACATACGGTATTTTCCGGGCCGGAAGCCCGTCTCGCGGTATTTTGCGCCACGCTCTCGCAGCATGACATTAACTATCGTCGCCTGAGCGTAACCGGTGCGGCGCACTCCGCTTTACTGGAGCCGATACTCGATCGGTTCCAGGACGCCTGCGCGGGACTGCACGCGGAGCCGGGGCAAATACCGATTATTTCCACGCTCACCGCCGACGTCATTGATGAGTCAACGCTCAACCAGGCGGATTACTGGCGCCGACACATGCGCCAGCCGGTGCGTTTTATCCAGAGTATTCAGGTGGCGCATCAACTCGGCACCCGCGTTTTTCTGGAGATGGGGCCCGATGCCCAGTTGGTTGCTTGCGGGCAGCGCGAATACCGCGATAACGCATACTGGATAGCCAGCGCCCGGCGTAACAAAGAGGCGAGCGTTGTCCTCAATCAGGCCCTGCTCCAGCTTTACGCTGCCGGCGTCGCTCTACCGTGGGCCGACCTACTGGCGGGCGATGGACAACGTATCGCTGCGCCATGTTATCCGTTTGATACTGAGCGTTACTGGAAAGAGCGCGTCTCCCCGGCCTGCGAGCCTGCCGACGCAGCGCTGTCTGCCGGGCTGGAGGTGGCGAGTCGCGCCGCGACAGCGCTCGATCTCCCTCGCCTGGAAGCGCTTAAACAGTGCGCCACGCGACTGCACGCCATCTACGTCGATCAACTGGTACAACGCTGTACCGGCGATGCCATTGAGAACGGCGTGGACGCCATGACCATCATGCGCCGTGGACGTCTGCTGCCCCGCTACCAGCAGCTACTCCAGCGCCTGCTGAATAACTGCGTGGTCGACGGCGATTACCGCTGCACCGACGGGCGATACGTCCGCGCCCGCCCCATTGAACATCAACAGCGGGAATCACTGCTGACGGAACTTGCCGGTTATTGTGAAGGTTTTCAGGCTATTCCCGACACCATCGCCCGTGCCGGCGATCGGTTATATGAAATGATGAGCGGCGCGGAAGAACCGGTGGCGATTATCTTCCCGCAAAGCGCCTCCGACGGCGTGGAAGTGCTGTATCAGGAATTCAGCTTTGGCCGCTATTTCAACCAAATCGCCGCCGGGGTATTACGTGGCATTGTCCAGACGCGTCAGCCCCGCCAGCCGTTGCGTATTCTTGAAGTTGGCGGCGGAACCGGCGGCACCACCGCGTGGCTGCTGCCGGAACTCAACGGCGTTCCGGCACTGGAGTACCATTTCACCGATATCTCGGCGCTGTTCACCCGTCGCGCCCAGCAGAAATTCGCCGACTATGATTTTGTGAAGTATAGCGAGCTGGATCTCGAAAAAGAGGCGCAGTCTCAGGGTTTCCAGGCACAGTCTTACGATCTTATCGTGGCAGCGAACGTGATTCACGCCACCCGCCATATTGGCCGCACGCTCGATAATCTGCGCCCCCTGCTCAAGCCGGGCGGGCGCCTGCTGATGCGCGAAATCACCCAGCCAATGCGTCTGTTTGACTTCGTTTTCGGCCCGCTGGTTCTTCCGCTACAGGATCTCGACGCCCGCGAAGGTGAGTTATTCCTCACCACCGCTCAGTGGCAACAACAGTGCCGCCACGCCGGATTCAGCAAAGTGGCGTGGCTACCGCAGGATGGCAGCCCGACCGCCGGGATGAGCGAACATATCATTCTCGCCACGCTGCCCGGTCAGGCGGTTAGCGCCGTAACATTCACCGCGCCATCAGAACCCGTGTTGGGGCAGGCGCTGACGGATAACGGTGATTATCTCGCCGACTGGTCTGATTGCGCAGGTCAGCCCGAACGGTTTAACGCCCGCTGGCAGGAGGCCTGGCGTCTGCTTTCACAGCGTCATGGCGACGCTCTGCCTGTGGAACCGCCCCCCGTCGCCGCCCCGGAGTGGCTAGGGAAGGTTCGCTTAAGCTGGCAAAACGAAGCCTTTTCCCGCGGTCAGATGCGCGTTGAAGCCCGTCATCCTGCTGGCGAGTGGCTGCCGCTATCGCCCGCCGAGCCTCTTCCTGCGCCGCAAACGCATTATCAATGGCGCTGGACGCCCCTCAACGTCGCCAGCATTGACCATCCGCTTACCTTTAGCTTCAGCGCCGGTACGCTTGCGCGCAGCGACGAGCTGGCGCAATACGGCATCATTCACGATCCGCACGCCTCTTCACGACTGATGATTGTTGAGGAGAGCGAGGATACGCTGGCCTTAGCGGAGAAAGTGATAGCAGCGCTCACCGCCAGCGCAGCCGGATTGATTGTGGTTACTCGCCGCGCGTGGCGAGTCGAGGAAAATGAAGCACTCTCTGCATCCCATCACGCGCTATGGGCCTTGCTTCGCGTCGCGGCCAACGAACAGCCGGAACGGTTGCTTGCCGCCATCGATCTCGCCGAAAACACCCCGTGGGAAACGCTGCATCAAGGGTTGAGCGCAGTCTCACTATCACAGCGCTGGCTCGCCGCACGGGGTGACACCCTTTGGCTTCCTTCACTGTCGCCCAATACGGGATGCGCCGCTGAATTACCGGCAAACGTGTTTACCGGCGATAGCCGCTGGCATCTGGTGACCGGAGCGTTTGGCGGATTAGGCCGCCTTGCCGTGAACTGGCTCAGAGAAAAAGGGGCGCGACGCATCGCCCTGCTAGCGCCGCGCGTGGATGAGTCATGGCTACGCGACGTGGAGGGCGGGCAGACGCGCGTCTGCCGTTGTGATGTGGGCGATGCCGGGCAACTGGCCACGGTTCTTGACGATCTGGCGGCCAACGGCGGCATTGCCGGAGCGATTCATGCCGCTGGCGTATTGGCTGACGCGCCCTTGCAGGAGCTTGATGACCACCAGCTGGCTGCCGTTTTCGCGGTAAAAGCGCAGGCGGCAAGCCAGCTGTTGCAAACCCTGCGCAACCACGACGGACGCTATCTTATTCTCTACTCTTCCGCTGCCGCCACCCTCGGCGCGCCGGGTCAGAGCGCCCATGCGCTGGCCTGCGGCTACCTGGACGGGCTGGCCCAGCAGTTTTCCACCCTTGATGCGCCGAAAACGCTCTCTGTCGCCTGGGGCGCATGGGGAGAAAGCGGTCGGGCGGCCACGCCGGAAATGCTGGCGACGCTCGCCAGCCGAGGTATGGGCGCGTTAAGCGATGCCGAAGGCTGCTGGCACCTGGAACAGGCGGTGATGCGCGGTGCCCCGTGGCGACTGGCGATGCGCGTTTTTACCGACAAAATGCCCCCGTTACAACAGGCTCTGTTTAACATCAGCGCCACAGAAAAAGCCGCAACGCCGGTCATTCCTCCTGCTGATGACAACGCCTTTAACGGCAGCCTGAGCGATGAAACAGCGGTGATGGCATGGCTGAAAAAGCGGATTGCGGTTCAGCTAAGGCTGAGCGATCCGGCGTCACTGCATCCAAACCAGGATCTGTTGCAACTCGGCATGGACTCGCTGCTCTTCCTTGAACTCAGTAGCGATATTCAGCACTACCTGGGCGTACGCATCAATGCGGAACGGGCGTGGCAGGATCTGTCTCCTCATGGACTCACGCAGCTTATCTGTTCTAAGCCAGAGGCGACGCCTGCCGCTTCGCAGCCGGAAGTGTTGCGGCACGACGCCGACGAGCGTTATGCGCCCTTCCCTTTGACGCCCATTCAGCACGCCTACTGGCTGGGGCGAACCCACCTCATTGGCTATGGCGGCGTCGCCTGTCACGTCCTGTTTGAGTGGGATAAACGCCACGATGAGTTCGATCTCGCCATACTGGAGAAAGCATGGAACCAGCTCATCGCACGCCACGATATGTTGCGTATGGTGGTTGATGCCGACGGGCAGCAGCGAATCCTGGCGACAACGCCGGAGTATCACATCCCGCGTGACGATCTGCGCGCGCTTTCCCCGGAAGAACAGCGCATCGCGCTGGAAAAACGGCGGCATGAACTGAGCTATCGCGTTTTGCCTGCCGACCAGTGGCCTCTTTTTGAGCTGGTGGTCAGCGAAATCGACGATTGCCATTACCGTCTGCATATGAACCTCGACCTTTTGCAGTTTGATGTGCAGAGTTTTAAAGTCATGATGGACGACCTGGCGCAGGTCTGGCGCGGTGAAACGCTGGCGCCGCTCGCTATTACCTTCCGTGATTATGTGATGGCTGAACAGGCGCGCCGACAGACATCGGCATGGCACGATGCCTGGGATTACTGGCAGGAAAAACTGCCGCAACTGCCCTTAGCGCCAGAGCTGCCGGTGGTTGAGACGCCCCCGGAAACGCCACACTTCACCACCTTCAAATCGACGATCGGCAAGACAGAATGGCAGGCCGTGAAACAGCGCTGGCAGCAGCAAGGCGTCACACCGTCTGCCGCGCTGCTCACGCTGTTTGCCGCCACCCTTGAGCGCTGGAGCCGTACCACAACATTTACGCTGAACCTGACGTTCTTCAATCGCCAGCCGATCCATCCGCAAATCAACCAGTTGATTGGTGATTTTACCTCCGTCACGCTGGTTGATTTTAACTTCTCAGCGCCGGTGACGTTGCAAGAGCAGATGCAACAGACCCAACAGCGCCTCTGGCAAAACATGGCGCACAGTGAAATGAACGGTGTTGAGGTGATCCGTGAGCTGGGCCGCCTGCGCGGATCACAACGTCAACCGCTGATGCCGGTAGTGTTTACCAGTATGCTGGGGATGACGCTGGAAGGCATGACTATCGATCAGGCGATGAGCCATCTGTTCGGCGAACCCTGCTATGTATTCACGCAAACGCCGCAGGTCTGGCTGGATCATCAGGTCATGGAGAGCGACGGCGAGTTGATGTTTAGCTGGTACTGCATGGACAACGTGCTGGAACCCGGCGCTGCCGAGGCGATGTTTAATGACTATTGCGCCATCCTGCAAGCCGTCATCGCCGCCCCTGAAAGCCTGAAGACTCTCGCCAGCGGCATCGCCGGGCACATTCCCCGCCGACGCTGGCCGCTGAACGCGCAGGCGGACTACGACCTGCGGGATATTGAGCAGGCGACGCTCGAATACCCCGGCATCCGGCAGGCCAGAGCGGAAATAACCGAACAGGGCGCGTTGACGCTGGATATCGTGATGGCCGACGATCCGTCGCCATCAGCGGCGATGCCTGATGAGCACGAACTTACCCAACTGGCGCTGCCGTTGCCTGAGCAGGCGCAGCTTGATGAGCTGGAGGCGACCTGGCGCTGGCTGGAGGCGCGTGCGCTACAGGGGATCGCGGCTACGCTAAATCGTCACGGCCTGTTTACCACGCCGGAGATCGCCCATCGCTTTAGCGCAATAGTACAGGCGCTGTCCGCGCAAGCGTCTCACCAGCGTCTGCTGCGCCAGTGGCTACAGTGTCTGACGGAAAGAGAGTGGTTAATCCGCGAAGGTGAAAGCTGGCGCTGCCGCATTCCGCTCAGCGAGATTCCTGAGCCTCAGGAAGCGTGCCCGCAAAGCCAATGGAGCCAGGCGCTGGCGCAGTATCTGGAAACCTGCATCGCCCGGCACGACGCCCTCTTCTCCGGGCAGTGTTCTCCGCTGGAATTGCTGTTCAACGAGCAGCATCGCGTTACCGACGCGCTGTATCGCGACAACCCCGCCAGCGCCTGTCTGAATCGCTATACCGCGCAGATTGCCGCCTTGTGCAGCGCAGAACGGATTCTGGAGGTTGGCGCCGGAACCGCAGCCACTACCGCGCCGGTGCTGAAGGCCACGCGGAACACGCGGCAGTCGTACCACTTCACGGACGTCTCCGCGCAGTTCCTCAATGACGCCAGAGCCCGTTTCCATGATGAATCGCAGGTGTCTTATGCCTTGTTCGACATCAACCAGCCGCTGGATTTCACCGCCCACCCGGAGGCGGGTTACGACCTGATCGTTGCCGTCAATGTGCTCCACGACGCCAGCCATGTCGTCCAGACGTTGCGCAGATTAAAACTGTTGCTGAAAGCCGGCGGACGTTTGCTGATCGTTGAAGCGACGGAGCGAAACAGCGTATTCCAGCTGGCGAGCGTGGGCTTTATTGAGGGATTAAGCGGATACCGCGATTTCCGCCGCCGGGATGAGAAACCGATGCTCACCCGCTCCGCATGGCAGGAGGTTCTCGTTCAGGCCGGGTTTGCAAACGAGCTGGCGTGGCCCGCGCAGGAATCGTCGCCGCTGCGCCAGCATCTGCTGGTAGCGCGTTCGCCTGGCGTAAATCGCCCGGATAAAAAAGCCGTGAGCCGCTATTTACAGCAGCGCTTTGGCACTGGTCTGCCCATTTTACAGATCCGGCAAAGAGAAGCGTTATTTACGCCGCTGCATGCCCCGTCTGATGCGCCGACTGAGCCAGCCAAACCCACGCCAGTTGCCGGGGGGAATCCGGCGCTGGAAAAACAGGTGGCTGAACTCTGGCAATCGCTGCTGTCTCGCCCCGTGGCAAGGCATCACGACTTTTTCGAACTGGGCGGCGACAGCCTGATGGCGACAAGGATGGTCGCGCAGCTAAACCGGAGAGGGATTGCCAGGGCTAACCTTCAGGATCTGTTCAGCCATTCGACGCTGAGCGACTTCTGCGCCCATCTACAGGCGGCTACGTCAGGAGAGGACAACCCGATACCCCTTTGCCAGGGCGACGGTGAGGAAACCCTGTTTGTCTTCCACGCTTCAGACGGCGATATCAGCGCCTGGCTGCCGCTCGCTAGCGCGTTGAACAGGCGCGTTTTCGGCCTGCAAGCAAAATCGCCGCAGCGCTTTGCCACGCTCGACCAGATGATCGATGAGTATGTCGGGTGCATCCGTCGTCAGCAGCCTCACGGCCCTTATGTGCTGGCGGGTTGGTCGTATGGCGCGTTTCTTGCGGCGGGCGCCGCACAGCGCCTGTACGCCAAAGGCGAGCAGGTTCGGATGGTGTTAATCGATCCCGTGTGCCGACAGGATTTCTGTTGCGAAAACCGGGCGGCCCTGCTGCGCCTGTTAGCCGAAGGACAAACGCCTCTGGCACTGCCCGAACATTTCGACCAGCAGACGCCCGACAGCCAGCTTGCCGACTTTATCAGCCTCGCTAAAACGGCCGGTATGGTGTCGCAAAACCTGACGCTGCAAGCGGCAGAAACGTGGCTCGACAACATCGCGCATCTGCTGCGTTTACTGACTGAGCATACGCCGGGCGAAAGCGTTCCGGTCCCCTGTCTCATGGTGTATGCCGCCGGGAGACCCGCGCGCTGGACGCCAGCAGAAACCGAGTGGCAGGGCTGGATAAACAACGCCGACGACGCTGTGATTGAAGCCAGCCACTGGCAAATCATGATGGAAGCCCCCCACGTTCAGGCTTGTGCGCAACACATTACGCGCTGGCTTTGCGCAACCTCAACGCAACCGGAGAACACGTTATGATGCCGTCCGCCTCCCCAAAACAACGCGTACTGATTGTGGGCGCCAAATTTGGCGAAATGTACCTGAATGCCTTTATGCAGCCCCCGGAGGGGCTGGAACTGGTCGGCCTGCTGGCGCAGGGAAGCGCCCGTTCAAGAGAGCTGGCTCATGCGTTTGGCATTCCGCTGTATACCTCGCCGGAACAGATAACCAGGATGCCGGATATCGCCTGTATTGTCGTGCGTTCGACCGTCGCCGGAGGAACCGGTACGCAGCTTGCCAGACACTTTCTGACGCGCGGCGTACACGTCATTCAGGAGCATCCCCTCCACCCGGATGACATCAGTTCCTTACAAACGCTGGCGCAGGAACAGGGCTGCTGCTATTGGGTAAACACGTTTTATCCGCATACGCGCGCGGGACGCACATGGCTTCGCGATGCGCAGCAGCTGCGTCGCTGCCTGGCTAAGACGCCGCCGGTAGTCCACGCCACCACCAGCCGACAGTTGCTCTACTCCACTCTGGATTTGTTGTTGCTGGCTCTGGGCGTTGATGCCGCCGCCGTGGAGTGCGACGTGGTTGGCAGCTTTAGCGATTTTCACTGTCTGAGACTCTTCTGGCCGGAGGGAGAAGCCTGCCTGCTGCTTCAGCGCTATCTCGATCCTGACGATCCAGATATGCATAGCCTTATCATGCACCGCCTGCTGCTGGGCTGGCCGGAAGGTCATCTTTCGCTGGAGGCGAGCTACGGCCCCGTCATCTGGTCATCCAGCCTGTTTGTCGCAGACCATCAGGGGAACGCCCACAGCCTCTACCGCAGACCGGAGATCCTGCGCGATCTGCCGGGTCTGACGCGCAGCGCGGCGCCCCTGAGCTGGCGCGACTGCTGCGAAACCGCCGGGCCGGAGGGCGTCAGCTGGTTGCTACACCAGTTGCGCAGCCATCTGGCGGGCGAACATCCACCAGCGGCCTGCCAAAGCGTACATCAGATCGCGTTATCACGTTTATGGCAGCAGATTTTACGTAAGACCGGCAATGCGGAGATCAGACGCCTGACGCCGCCGCACCACGACCGGTTAGCCGGTTTCTACAACGATGATGATAAGGAGGCGCTGTGACGCAATCTGCAATGTGCATCCCGCTGTGGCCCGCCCGGAACGGCAATACTGCGCATCTGGTCATGTGCCCTTTCGCTGGCGGCAGCAGTAGCGCGTTTCGCCACTGGCAAGCTGAGCAACTGGCTGATTGCGCGCTTTCTCTGGTGACCTGGCCGGGGCGCGATCGCCTTCGCCATCTGGAACCGCTCAGAAGCATTACACAACTGGCGGCACTGCTGGCGAACGAGCTGGAAGCATCCGTATCGCCTGACACGCCGCTTTTACTCGCCGGGCACAGCATGGGGGCGCAGGTGGCGTTTGAAACCTGCCGACTTCTGGAGCAACGGGGGCTTGCGCCACAAGGACTGATTATTTCCGGGTGCCATGCCCCGCATCTGCATTCTGAACGCCAGCTCAGCCATCGCGATGATGCCGACTTTATCGCTGAGCTGATAGACATTGGCGGATGTTCTCCTGAACTGCGGGAAAACCAGGAATTAATGTCGCTGTTTCTTCCTCTTCTGCGCGCTGATTTTTACGCCACCGAGAGCTATCACTACGACTCGCCCGACGTCTGTCCGCCGCTGCGCACGCCTGCGCTGTTATTGTGCGGCAGCCACGATCGCGAAGCCTCCTGGCAGCAGGTCGATGCCTGGCGTCAGTGGCTGAGCCACGTTACAGGCCCGGTGGTGATTGACGGCGATCATTTCTATCCCATTCAACAAGCCCGGTCCTTTTTTACGCAGATTGTCCGCCATTTTCCCCACGCATTTTCTGCAATGACCGCGTGGCAAAAACAGCCCAGTACTTCAGAAAGGTGACGCATGAATTCTTCCTTTGAATCTCTGATTGAACAGTATCCCTTACCCATTGCCGAACAGTTGCGCCACTGGGCGGCCCGTTATGCCTCGCGAATTGCCGTCGTTGATGCAAAGGGGTCGTTAACCTACAGCGCGCTTGATGCACAAGTTGACGAACTTGCCGCAGGTCTGTCATCACTGGGTTTGCGTTCGGGGGAGCATGTAATTGTGCAGCTTCCCAACGACAACGCGTTTGTTACCCTGCTGTTCGCCTTGTTAAGACTGGGCGTTATCCCCGTGCTGGCGATGCCCTCGCAACGGGCGCTGGATATCGACGCGCTGATTGAGCTGGCGCAACCCGTCGCTTACGTTATTCACGGGGAAAACCACGCAGAGCTGGCCCGACAGATGGCGCACAAACACGCCTGCTTGCGTCATGTTCTGGTCGCTGGAGAGACCGTGAGCGACGATTTTACGCCGCTCTTCTCCCTTCACGGTGAGCGACAGGCATGGCCGCAGCCTGATGTTTCCGCCACCGCGTTGTTGTTGCTCTCAGGCGGCACAACCGGCACGCCCAAACTCATCCCGCGCCGACATGCCGACTATAGCTATAACTTCAGCGCTTCTGCTGAACTGTGCGGCATCAGCCAACAGAGCGTGTATCTCGCCGTCCTCCCGGTGGCGCATAACTTTCCGCTGGCCTGC
>OFDJ01000604.1_pt1 | contig 14253 bp, 13 predicted proteins | sample 1520901 | NCBI WGS metagenome assembly OFDJ01 (sample SAMEA2699035, study PRJEB24076) | metagenome | biome: Human gut stool | place: Spain | collected 2012-11-19 | reverse complement strand
TCGGCCGGTACGGCCGTCAGGACTCGTTCTCGTTGGACGGGAACCACGTGTCGCGCCTGATCTCCCTGCTGATGCTGGACGGGCTGCGTCCCGGCAAACGGGCCATCTTCCTGACGCCCGTGCCGTTGCCAACCTCGATCCGGATGACCTGGAGTTCCTCTTCCGACAGGTGCGAATATACTTCTCCCATGGGTGCGACATCCCTTCGGACTGGTTATCCGGACGATCTCCAATCCAACGGGCGTTGCACTTTCATTTAGACAACGGGCCACTTGCTTCTGTGCACCGGTTGATATACTGTTTATGTCAACAGTAGCCTCCAAGCCTCCTAACAGTGCTCAAATCCGGGGGCTCTTGTTTTATCCATGGGAGGCGGAGAGGTGCGTAAGCAGGCCAAGTCGGTGTTCGAGATGATCGAACTGCTCAAGCAGCGCGGCCTGACCATCGATGTGCCCGACATGCCAGGCATCCTGTTGGACAATAACTACTATCGCCTGTCCGCGTATTTCCGCCCGTTCCAGAAGGATCCGGCGAACGGTGACAATGATTTCCGACCAGGTGCGAAGGTATCCGATTTCCTTACTCCCTTTATGCTGGACGACCAGTTCCGCCGCCTTATCCTTGAGGGCACCTCGCGTCTGGAACTGACACTCCGTGCGCGCCTCGCCTACAACCTGGCGCTGAACGGCGACGCCTACAACTATGACGAGCCGGATTCCTATCGTGACATCGCGTATCCGAACGGCATGTTGAAGCGAGACGCCCTGATCTCGAACATCAAGGGCTGGGTGTCCCGTTCCCACGAAGTATGCATCCGCCACTACCGCCACCAGCACGAGCAGCCACCGGTGTGGGCCGTGGTGGAGGTGCTACCGTTCGATACCTTGTCCAAGATGCTCCAGTTGCATCTGGACATGGATGCCGTGGCCAAGACAGTGCTCTCGCTGGGATTGTGCAAGAACCGCCGCCGTGCCTCGGAAATCGTGCACGCGATGGTTTACCTGCGCAACCTGTGCTCACATCACTCTCGCCTGTGGAACCGCGAGATGGTGATCACCCCGGCGGTGCTCAAGGACATGAGGGCGGCGTTCCCGGAATTTGCATACGAAGACAAATCAGTTGGCAACTCGCTGATTGTGCTCATGTATCTCGTTGACCGTATCAACGGCGACCGGGAATACTCGCACAGAATCCTTGATTTCCTGGCACAGGATGATTCATACCGGCATGGCATCCTCCATCCGCTGCACTGGGACTAGAGCCGAGACAACAGCAAAGATCGGGACTGGTCCGCTAACCATCTAGGGTGTGTTTACGCTATTTAGGTTTTGCGTGATAATTGTCGTATGTGTATGCCGGGGTATGACGTCACGCTTGACCGGTTCATGAGGGTCGCGCATCCGTTGCCGCGTCGGCGCGGCAACGTGGCGGTCGGCAACCACACGTTCGTCAACGCCCTGCCGTGGATGCGCCGTGTATTTCGATGCTCCTATACATTGTCAAGCGTTTGGGTGTGTTGTTTTGGGTTGGTTGTCGAGTGTATCCACTGGATGGCCCGTTGCTCGAGTTCGGGAAGGTCGCGTGCGCCGCGTTCGATCTCGCTGATGCGGCTCGAGGGCACGCAGAGCGCCTCGCCGATCTGTTGCTGGGTGATGTTCCGGCTGACGCGTAGTTCGCGCAGCTTGGCGCCGCGTTCGGCCGGGGTCCCGCGTCCGACCTCGCCGTTGCGTATGCTGATGAGCGCCCGGTATGCCTCGCGGGCGATGAACCGTTTGACGCAGCGGATGATCTCGAGCTTGCCTTTGCCCTCGCGGGTCTTTTTGGCCATGTAGTCGCGGGTCGGCTTGTGGTATCGCAGGCGGACGATGGCGATGCGGTGCAATGCCATATTGCCCTGCCGGTTGCCGCCTTTGTTGAGCCTGTGTCGGTTGGTCCTGCCGCTGGACGCGGGGATGGGGCAGACGCCGCAGAGTTTGGCGAACGCGGCCTCGCTTCGGATGCGTTCGGGGTTGTCCCCGGCGACGATGGCCAGGGTCGCGGCGATGACGGCGCCCGCGCAGTACATGTCGAGCAGCGGCCTGGCGTGTTCCTCGAGGATCAGGCGCATGCGTTCCTCCAGGAGACCGGCCTGCCGTTTGAGCGCCTTCCATGCCTTGGCGGCGGATTTCAGCGCGGCCAGCACGCTCCGCTCGACCAGGCCGCCGGCCGGTCTGCATTCGGCGAGCCTGTTCATGCGGGTCTTGCTCCTCAACCCCCGGTAACGTTCCCTGATGGGTTCCGGGGCGGCGGCGAGCAGCCCGTTCGTCGAATCGGGGATCGCGGTCATCGCCGACACCAGTTGGGATCGCTGCGCGTTGAGGTGGCGCAGTGCCTCGACCCAGCCGTCCGAGCTTTTCGGCAGGCTCGTGCCGTCGCCGGCCATGACGCTACGGGCAGCGGCGACCGCGTCGAGGGGATCGGACTTGCCGTCCCTGCGGCGCACGCTTCGCCTGGGGCGCGGCACCTCGCGCACCTCGTATCCGGCGGCAGTGAGACGACGGGCCAGGGCCGCTCCGAACGAGTTCGTGCCCTCCACGCCCACGGCCGCGACCCTGCCCGGCCCGGGCGGCATGCCGATCAGCCTGTCGTATCCGTCCGGGTCCGCCGTGAACGTCTCGGCGCCCAGCGGCCTGCCCCGCTCGTCGAGCAATGCGATGGTGTGCGTGTCCGTGTGGGTGTCGATCCCGGCCCGCACCACTTCGTTCGGCGGCGTCATCGTTGTCGTTCCTTTCCATGTGTTCGGATGCCTCCCGGGGGCTTGCGGCGCAGACAGGACGTTGACGGGGCACGCTACCATGGTTCTTGCGGGATCCGACGGGAGCGGCCACGCTCCCATGGGGTCATGCATCCATGGCCCACGGGTCGGCGGCCATGGGCGGGACAAATCAAAATAAGGACAGCCACCGGAACCGATGGCGTCAGTCAAATGTGGGGTCACCGCCCAAGCCGTCATCCACCATTATCACCGATCAGAAACCGGCATAACCATTATCAACGTCAAATCGAGGTGGACGCTTTCAGCACTTAATCTGGACACGGTCGGCGTTCAACTTGAACACCATCGTCGGCTGTTCCCTTGTTTTTTTTGTTGTTTGTCTGGTTTATTTCATGAGGGAGTGCCTGTTCCGTTAGGATTCGCCGTGGAAGCGGAGGATCCCGCCGTGGTGGACGATGCGGTCCATGACCGCGGCGGCCATGTCCCCGTCGCCGAACACGTCGCCCCATCCGCCGGACCCGAGGTTCGAGTCGGAGATGACGCTGCGGGTCTCGTAGCCGTCCGCGCCGGCCTGGAACAGGAGGCGGGCCCCGTTGATGTCGATGGGCAGATGGCCGGGCTCGTCGATGATGACCAGCCCGGCCCTGCCTATCGACTTGAGCTCGGCGTCCAATCTGTTGTCGTCCTTGGCCTTCCTCAAGCGCATGACCAGGCTCGAGGCGGCGAGGAACCTCACGGGTATCATGCGTTGGCATGCGAGCATGCCGATCGCGATGGCCAGGTGGGTCTTGCCGCAGCCGACGTCGCCGTGGAGCACGAGGTCCTCGGCCCGTTCGACGGACTCCAGGCTTTCCAGCTGCTCGCGGCCCCGGTCGGCGGGGAACGAGGCCATGCCCCCGGTCGTAGCCGTCCAGGGTCTTGTTCCGGGGGAAGCCGGCCTGTCCGGGCAGCCGCCGCCGTTTGGATTCGGCCCGGCTCGCGTTCTCCTTCTCGAACAGGTTGGCCAGGAAGCCGGGCCGGCCCGGGGTCGCGTTCTCGATGGCGTCGCGCGGCACGCTGTGGGTCAATGGCGGGTTGCGCGCCAAGGTCATGACCTGTCCGGGTGTGGCCTTGTCGACCACTCCGCCGCCGCGCTTGCGCGGCTGGCCGTCGTGTGCGCTCATGCCCGTCCCTCCATGTATTCGTCATGGTGTTTCGGATCCTGGCCGCCCGAGGAGCCCTTGCCCTCGAGGACGCGTCGGGCGCATGTGGCGATTGCGGCCCGGTCGATGGTCCGTCCGGCGTCGATGACGGTCTCCACCGCTTTGACGGTGGCGGCGAACCCGCATTCGGCGGCCACGGCGCGGATGTCGTCGAGCAGGTTGGCCCGCACGCGTCCGTCCATGCGGTCGAGCAGGGACCGCACGGTATCGGGGCAATCGTTCCTGATTGGGCTTTCGCCCCATATGCGCGGCTTGCGCGCGATGATCGCGAGCAGGCTCGTCGGATCCGCCTGGGTTTCCGCCGATTTCCCCCACACGCGTTCCAATGTGACGATGTGCCCGCCATCGGGATCGCGAAGCTCGATCTCGAAGACGCGCACCCCGGCCTGCAAACGCATCGAACGCCATCTCGGGCCGGCCAGATACCGGTTCGCGTCGATGACGACGGAGCCGGTCTTGTCGGCCTTCACGCTCCTCCAGTCACACGGGTCGAACCGCACGCCAGGCAAGGGCAGCATGTGGTCCTTCTCCGCCTCGAACAGTTCCCGAACCGGAACGCCATGCCGGTAATGGTCCGATCCGGCGATGCGTTCGCACGCGTCCAGCCACACGCGGGCCGGCGCCCGGAAGCTCTCGGCCGACGGCATCGGCACCATCAGGTCGCGCCCCGCGAAAGCCGACCGCGTTCTCCACGCCGCCCTTCCCGTGGCCGGAATACGGGTTGCAGAACCGGGGTTCGAACCCGTAATGCGCGCAGAACAGGGAGAACAGACGGGTCCGGGCGGCCGTGCCGTCGGAGTTGCGGTGGCCCACGCCGGTGGCGTTGTCGAACACCACGACCCCGGGCGTCATGCCCGTCCTCTCGAACACCTCCGGCAGTCCCTGGCACACGCATTCCGCGGTCTCGCCCGGCAATGCCGCCACCCGGCGCATGTTCGAACACGGGAACGACACCGCCAGGAAATGCACGACCCGTTCCACGCCCGCGACCACGGCCCGGGCCTGGCCGAAATCGACCTGCGCGCTTCCCGGCGCCCACTTCGATTCGGCGAAGCCGTCCGACCGCGCTCGATGCTCTTGCCTCCAACGCTTGACCCGGCGCTGCACCGACGAGTACGGGCCCGTGAACCCGCATTCCGCCACGAGCCGCTCGTACACGCGGGTCGCGGTATGGCGTTGCTTGACCGGCATGCGCAGGTCGGCGGCCGGCCATCCGTCCACGATGGCCGCGTACCCGTCGTCGACCAGCGACCTGCCCGGTCGGACGGCATTCGATGGCCTGGGTGAATAATCCCCATGGTTGGCGTACTTGACCACGGTCGTACGCGATACGCCGAGCCTTCGTGATATCTCCTTGTGGCTCAGGCCTTGGCGGTCGAGCTGCCTGATACGCCGTCGGACACGCACCGGTGTCGTCATTTCCTTTCCTCCCGAGAACCATCAGTTTGGTTGACAGGCACTCGGGAATCCATCAAGGAACAAGACGATGCCGGTGTTCTTATTTCACCGGCACCGTCACCGCCGGCGATGTCCAAATTGAACGCTCAAGGTGTACAGAAACAAGTGCCGACAGTGAACACCTTTATTCGATCACACACAGTGGGTCGCGGAGCAGGCTTGTTGGTCTGGCTGGCGTTCCTGTTCCTGGGCTGCATCGCGGCCATGCCGCCCTCGCGATACGCCTTGACCCAGTTGTGGACAGCTCCGACGCTTACGCCGAGCAGTTCGGCGGCCTGCTTCTGCCGCATGCCGTCCGGCACCGGTTCGATCGCCTTGGTCCTCATCTCCGGCGGGATGATTGGTTCCGCCATATGGCCAGCATACCCGGGATCCGCCGCCAGCCAGCGTTCCAGGCACTGCCTGGTCGGATCGCCCAGATGCCTCACCACCTGGGCCGTGGTCATCGGCGTGGTGAAATACAGCTCCACCGTACGTCGCCGTTCCTCGGGACCGGACATATGATAATCCTTTCGTTCAGTCTCCAAGAAAACGTCCGCAGCCCCCCCTATCGGTTAGCGAGGTCGCGCATAAGATGTAAATTGCGTTATTTTTATCTCAAGGGTGAAACTTAAGAGCACATAGAATCTCGGGGTTATCTAAACCGACTCGAACATTTGTCCTTTGTACTGTAAGATTCAGAGCAAAACGAGTGAAAAATACACGACGAAGTTACTTGTGAAAGGTAGTGGTTATGCCTGGAACATTTGGGGTCAGAATCTCACCGGAAGCTCGAAGGGGAGAGGGCGGCGAAAATCAGGTAAAGGCTTTTTTCTCTGACACTTTCCAATGGTGCATAATGTCCAAGGACATTGATTTTGGCACTGATTTATGGGTGATGCCGGTGGGCGATGAGGGAATTCCTTCATTTGTGGTTCTCGGTGTGCAAGTAAAGAAAGGAGCAAGCTACTTCAGGCATCCTAAAAAGGATGAGCAAGGTAATGTGATTGGCTGGTGGTTCGGATTTGATGCCAATCATGAAGCTTCGTGGACTAATGGGAGAATTGCTCATGTTGTTGTTCTGATTTCTAATGAAGGAACAATGTATTGGTCCAAGATCGAGTCTTCACAGATTGACCGTTCTTCCCGAAAACCCAAGATTCTTGTATACAAGGATCATGTGCTGGAAAAGACAGATGAAGAAGAGATTTATGAGTTCGCATGCAGCACGTATGAGAAGTCTGCATTCAACGGAGTTGTGTGGAATGGTCTGAAAAACATTAAAAACCAGGATCGCATTCGACTCGCAATGCTCGCTCCTCGTGTGATAGCCCCGCATGTGAATAAACATATAGATAACTTGAAAGGTCATGAGGCCTTGGCTTCCTTGCTATATGGGAATGAGTATGGATTGGAGTGGTACTGGAGAGCGGGAAGTGGTTCCATGGCTGACGTGGCCATGCAGAAAGGGAAAAGAAAGGATGAGGCATGGGCTTCATCTGACTGGTGCTGGAAGGCGGCCGCGGCTTTTTATGATTACTTTGATGGACAGGGTGGACGCTTGGATGAGCTTTTTTCGGTTGCGAAATCTCCTGAAGAGCAAGCCGCATCGGCGGTAATGCAATTTGCCTTTGATATAGATGATAATGATTGGAGTGCCGCTCTTCAACATATTGAAGCTGTTATGACTTATGATCTTTATCCTGTAGATAAAGCGTGGCTGCTGGTTCACGAATCATGGGCGATGTTTGAACTCGGTCGTAAGGATGAAGCTATTTCTGCCGGTTCGAATGCAGTGAGTCTTTGCTTGCAGAATCCAGATGATATTACCGCTAATGGAATCTGTGGCGCGGCAATGAGATTGCTGTGGCAATACGATTGGATTTGGGGAAACGTTAAGTCATCTGGAAAGCAGGTTGATGTAGCTGAGGTGATTCAGTCATCCGACAATCCAATTTTCTGGTGGCTCGAATTGGGAGAGCGTAGCATTGCGGGTAACGCAGTGTCGAATCGGTGGCTTCATAGCATTGGAGAAGCAGAGAAAACCCATTCGCTAAGACGACGTTTTATCTCCCTTATTCTTCAGACGGCATTTCTCGGTGACAGAGATGCGTGGAAAAGATATTGCTGTTTGCAGGCAGAAAATGCGTATGCTCAGATTGAGGATGATAATGAGGGGAGAACGGACATCGTCAATGTGCTTGAAATGTTTCGGCGGTGTTCTTCCAAAGACGATTATCGGAAAGTACTTTGGTCCGCCATCCAGAGAGCTTCAGATTCCAGGATTGTTGAATATGCCGAAACTGTATCGTTGAATGAGTCCACGCATTCAACGGCACTGAATGATCTGACGTTGTTCCAGTGCATAGGTGATTATCTTTCTGCAGATAAGGCTGATGAAGTTTGCCTTTGGTGCTTGACGACGATGGCGTCTGTGCGGGAGTACGCTCGGAAGGTTTCTGCGACGTTCAATATCCCTATTGAACTGCTCGAGACGCTTAAAGCTTGTTATAGGGCGGCAAATCGAGATGTACAGGAAAAGATTGAGCAATGGTTCTTGGAGTTGCCTTGCGTAGAAGAAAGCTACGCTTCGAGAGCGCAGAACCTGACGATTCTGTTTCCGGAGTCCTTTTGGGGTGATGACAATCTGGCAATCTTGCTGCAACGATGCGATGCAGGCTCTCTGCAGCAATGGTACGAATATAAGCAAAGCTCTCATGATGAGGAATCGGAAGCGCAATGGCGCGTAAAGGTGAAGAGCGGTCAAGTTGATGTAATCAAGAGCGTCGATGATGCGCAAAAACTTTCCGAGGACGAGATTCGAAGGGTTTCTGATTGTTTTTCTGCATATTGTGCTGAGGCAATAGCAAGCTACGAACAGTCTGGAGTTATTGCTGTTCATGGTGTGGATCACATGCTGAGCGCATTCCTCTTCTGCGGATATGCTCATCCGGAATTAGTTGATTGGGATTCATTCGTGAAGCTTATGCTGTCCAACGCTGAGGCGCTTCAAGACAAAAGATGGCCTTTGAAATTCCTTATACATTTCAGTAATGAATTGCCTGATGGAATTCGAGAGGAACTTTTCAGCATGTTGTCGTGTTTTGTCAAAAGCTGTGAGGATAAGGCCAATATTGTCTATTGGCTAGCGTATGAGGCAATGGCATTACTGTGTGAGGATGAACGTCAAAATATTATTGATTATCTGATATCGAATAAGCGATACAATGCGGTCGCTCGCATAGTGCAACGGTTCCCCGCTGAGAGGTACGTACAGTTGATGGTCACCATGCTGAAAATGGGACCTGCTGGCATGTGCGATACTGCGGCCGGCGCGTTGACCAAACTCGAGCTATGCAATTTCGGTGGCGTGATCGTAACCGAAACTGTTGAGGACATAATGGCGAACGGTACGCTTGCTCAAAAAGAATGGATAGCTGAAGCGGTGATCGAATTTACTGAGGAAATTCCTGCCAGAATGAGAGAACGACTGATTGCCCTGGAAGATTCAATAGGTTCTTCTATGAGGAAAGCATTGAAAGAAAAGCTGGACGTTTAGCCCACAGATATTTTAAAAGGTGATCTGGAATCAGTGGAGTAGTGACTGAGAGGTTGCGCACCTAGGATTTTTACGTCACATGCATGATTCCCAAATGCGCAACCTTATATATCTAGTGGCTGAAGAATCCCCAAGCGTAATAAGATTCGCGAAATACTTGTTATTTTGTATTGTTTATCTTTATGGAAGTTGGATTTCTTCAAAAGAAATTCTGCCACTATTTTCCAAGGTTTGATACGTATTATTATTATCAGATTCGTGAGCTGAATCGTATTTATTAAGCAGTTTGCGTAAGTTTTTATTGCAGATTTTCTGGATATGCCGTTCGTGTAATATATACCCAACGTAGAATCGGATTTGTCAAATTTTGCAAGATCAAAATATCTTCTGAAATAATCAAAATCAGCATCGCTGAATGAACATCCGAAACATCTGATTTCGTCAATTTGTTTTTTACTTAATTCATTAATGGTTCTTGCAGATTGCTTATCTAAGCATTCTTTTTGTTGTCGTCTTGTGTCTTTGAAGAAAGAAGAGCGGTAACCTGATGTAATCTTCATCTTAGTTTTAGTAGGGTAACCGTTGTCGTCTGCGATGCCAAACATGGCAGTGCCTTGATTCTCTTCACCATGAAGATTAACGTAGTTAGGTATGCCTTCCAATGGCCGAGTGTAGTTAAAAGACATTACAAATTCTTCGTGGGGCTCTTTGGGCATACTGGACATATGTCCTCCGATGGTTCCAAAGGTAACATATTCAATCCGTTTTGAGGTCTCGGCTTTCTGAATTTTTTCGAATAGTAGCTTTGCGTTGGTTTGATAGTTGGGATTTTGGTCTATTGTACTTAAATATTTTGCAAAATCGTTTTCAAGATTGCTTAGCTCTTGATCAAATATGTCAAATAAATTTTCTTCTGTACGGAAAGCGATATCCTTCTTTTGGAAGTAAAGTGTTAAAAGCTCATACATGCTCTTCTTTTGAGGAGATGTATTTTCTGGTCTATTGGAAAAATATTTAAAATATTCGCTGATAGATATCTCGTTTTCTTGTGGATAATCCTGTAAAAACGTATCGATATTTTTTTTCTATATCTTGCCAAAGAACATAATCATTCCTATAACCAGGTTGGTCATGTTCATAGGCAAAGACAATGAACCAAGCAGAGGGAATATTCTTGATGCCTCCATCTTGAATTTCTTCATAAAGTGCTGTAATCGCTTTTGAATCAGAGGAGTTATATCCTTTGTACCATTTGAAACGTGACTCAAAATAATCTGCATAGCGAGATTTCAACCCGCATGCTAAGTCGAAGCCATTACCAAGAAGGTACAGCGTTCTCATGTAAATCCTTTCGATTGTATTCCATAAAGCTAAACTTACACTTTTCGATATTCTATGAAGTTGACTAATACCATTTATTGCTTAGTATAATTTTATGATAAAGCATATACTTTTGTCTTTTCGGTCGTGATTGGTTATCTGCATGCAATGATGGGAGGCGGGATCCTCCTGTCGCCAGGATCAGCAGTGTCCAGATGTATAAATCATCGGGAATGACTGTTCTGTGGGCCCATAGCCAGCCGATGCCGCTGACGATCTCCTGGAATACCTCTCCCAACGCATATCTCCTTCTCCGGAATGCATATATGCTTATTGAACCTTAATTCAAAGGTGGCATGAAAACATGCCCGATCAATCTCTTGTTGTGCGTTTTTCTCTTGTGAAAGAGTGTGGAAACTGTACTCTAATTGAAATTATTCGTACCAAGGAAGCGCATTCCATAACAGGTCTTGTCAGTGGTGAAAAAGCTCGGGATAGAGCACTCGCGTATTCTTGCCTACGCCATGCGCGGCTATCCGCGTCGTTGGTTGATGGTGATGGCGAGCAGTGTCTGGCGGACGAAGTCGAGCTGGGAGAAAGGAATTTCCGGCAGTAGGGAATCGCCGATGTGCCTTGCTCGTATGTTGAAACTATGGAATAATCAATGGCTGTTCATATGCACTTTATAGTGAGACATTTCTGTCGTATATAGGGGTGAGTCTGGGGCTGATTTTCGGTCTCTCCCAGGGCGGGGTATATTCCCGCCTTATATACTTTTATTCACGACTAAAAACCGTGGGCTCATCATCTTCATCGATGAGCCTAGCGTGCTTTCGACTATTCCTGTGAATCCGAAGTGGTCTTGCGTTGTTTCACGAAGCGCAGTCATATCACAAATTAGGGCATTCATCTGTCAGGTTTCTGAGAATCCGATGCAACCACCACCTAAGCAACATTGAATCGCATTCGCTGGTTTGGTGCTCAACCTTCCATTGATGAAACAAGTTGCTGTTGTTCCTTTTCGTCATATCCTTCGGGGACTGGGTAATGGTCTTGGGGGAAGTCGATGTCAGTGTTATCTGTCGTGGGAAATATAGGATTTGCCTTCTCAGAATCGAACAAACGTTTGAGGAGTGTGCTAGCTTTGCCATAGCGTATTCCTCGGAAAGGGTGGATATCATATGGCTTCTCGTTCTGCAAGAAGTCGTTGCGTAAGCGGCAAATCAGTGGTATACCTATGGGCCGGCGAGTCTTTGGGCCAAACTTCGGAACAAGGCGAAACCATGTCCAAAACGGTGGCGTCTTGGTTTGCAGACAAAGCGGCGAATCAAGAACTTGCGAATGGGAATATCGATTTCCGTCGTTTCGACAAATACAGGATTAAGCTCGAAGCCTTTCTTGAGGAAAAGCTTAATCGATTGCAGGAGGGGAAGCTAACGCCTGGCAGCGAGGTTATAGAGGTCAAACATGCAAGCTCGCGAGTCATCTTTGAATTGCGTTGGCATTTTGAAGCCGCGGCTCAGCATAAAGGCAAGACGCAGATACGCCATTACGAGGCGGAGCCTGTTGAAGTGAGGAACTCCGTTTTTGGTCTTGTCATGCATGTGAAGGACATAACAGGAACCGATACTGAAATTACGGAAAAGCAAAATCGTCAGATTGAGATAGCTGAAATTCTATACGACGAGTGTTCAAAAAATGACTGGAGGCTAAGCTGATGGTAATAATGTCGAGCCTGTGGTGGATATTACTATAAGTAATATCCACCACAGGAGGGAACCATGGATGGTCGGCTTCCTTACGATTATCGGGAACTTGCCTACGATTTGTATCACGCCGAGGACCAGCTTCTTGAGGAGCTTGTTTCCCTGCGTGCGCAACGGGGCATGACTCAGAAGCAATTGGCTGATGAGCTGGGCGTGTCCCAGTCTTACGTATCTCAGATTGAGAACGGAAGAAAAAAGCTTGTGACATTGCTCACCGACTATGCGCTGGAAGTCGGAGCGCGCATTACATATAGCGTCGAACCTGCGGAGCTAAAGCCGGAGGGCGGCCGGAAATACGATACGTGGAAGGCCGCTCAGCAAATGCAGGTAACAAGTGAATGGTCCAATGGCGATATAACGGTGGGCGCCATCAACATAGAAATAAAAGTATCCCGGCAAAAACCAGATCATGATGGTCCGCACAAGGTTACCGTAATGGGTGCTTCGGGCAAGGCTACTCCTTGGCGTGCAAATGAAGACATGGAATCGAAAAAGGAGCTGGTTGGATGAACGTCAACAGAATTATGCTGCTCGGCCAGTCAAGCGAGCGCGATCTTGCCCAAGACTTGCAGGAAGGCGCGGAAAGCAACATCAATTTTAATTTTGGTTTGAATCCAAGCGATGACAAGCCTTGGCCGTACGAATTAACGTTGCATTCGGAGATCACTCTCAAAAAAGGCGATTCCGAAAAGAATGTGTCTCCCCTTTTCGTATCCGATCTGCGCTATGCGATTCAATTCGATTCGCCCATTGATGATGAAAATACCCCGGCGGCTCTTTCCGTTGCATGGCCTTACATGAGGGAAAAGCTCGTTGAACAATTGCAGTCGCATGATATACCTGCGATGTCAATAGTGCCGTTGTCGATTGCTGCGTTGCCTGCGCAATCCCAATAGAACTGACTTGAGCGTTAGTTCTATTGGGTGTTCTGGCACGTTCGTCCTTTGACGTTTCCACTGGCTTACATGCTGATAATCCGCGCGACCGTCTAGGTTCGGTCGCGCGGATTATCAGCTAATCAATGATGGTTCATCGTTTTTCAGCGGGCTTGAGTGTCGGATGAATCGGTCATCGGCGTGCGCGAATGATTGTGCACTCGGATGGAGACTTTGTCCCACAGCAGCTCGAACCAGTGCCCGCGACGCCGGTCGATAGTGGCTGCGAACAATGCTTGGCGGATGAAGTCAAGCAGAGTGCATACGGCGTAGATCGCCGGCAGGATGCCGAGGATCTGCAGGATTGCCAATGGCTGCTGGTACAGGTTCTGCAGATTGAGCAGCCGTGCCCAGAGCAGTTTCATTGAAGCAGCGTAGTCGGTGATCAGGTACACGGCGAACGCGGATTGCGCGATTCGGTTGATGGTTCGATTGTGGAAGGTGACGCGGCCGAACAGCAGGAACATGCCGAAGCCGACCATGATGACGGGTAACCGCCAATCACCGGTGATGTATATTCCCATGTCGTGCCTAAGCAGCGACAATGTTATGGAGACGCAGGTGTACAACAGGAAAAAATCGAGCCTGATGCCGGTCGTCAGCCAGACCTGCTTGGTGGTGAACGGTTCCATATACCACTTATAAGCAGAAATCAGAATGAACAGGTAGATGAATCCGAAGAAACCATCATTAATTTTTATCATTCCGGGGATGAAACTGGTCAATCCCCATATGACCAGCACGGTCGTGGCCAGCGCGAGGTGGTATTCGCGTCCGAGCGCCTTCAGTCCCTTGGCCAGGAAGGGGAGGAGCGCCAGGAATATGGCGTAGGCGGTGGCGTACCACCATACGCCCATGCTCAACGGCATGACGCTTTTCACCATGAGTTTCATACTGAGATCGGCTCGGTCGAACACGAGGTAGAACGCTACAAGGCACAGACTCCAGAACAGGAGCTCGCGTTCCATGATCCACACGCGTTTCAGGTTGGATTTGATGGTCTGCTCCCTGTCGAGGAAGAACCATGCGGAGATGGAAAAGAAGATGACCGCGCCGACCTTGCCGCCGCCGGCCATGACGAGCTGGAAGAAGATCCGTTCCGGTCCCAAGGGGAGTTTCAGCACGTCATAGCCGTTATGGCCGATGAAGTGATGGGCGAGTTCTAGTGATCGTTGCAACACCTGACCTACCGCAAGGAGGGTCAGGTGGCCAGAAGCCACCGAGACGAAGACCGTGGCGGGGAACACCGTTGGGCGTTCAACGGCGTCGAATATCCGAC
>OFDJ01000546.1_pt1 | contig 15430 bp, 8 predicted proteins | sample 1520901 | NCBI WGS metagenome assembly OFDJ01 (sample SAMEA2699035, study PRJEB24076) | metagenome | biome: Human gut stool | place: Spain | collected 2012-11-19 | reverse complement strand
CTCCGGGTGTCGCGTGCGCAGTTGCACGTCATTCTCAGACGAACCGATGACTGGATGGATGGCCGCCGCAGTCGTCACACTGATGATACGGATGTGCTTCTCCGTATACACCATGTTATCGGAGAGCTGCCCACGTATGGTTATCGTCGGGTATGGGCGCTGCTTCGCAGACAGGCAGAACTTGATGGTATGCCTGCGATCAATGCCAAACGTGTTTACCGGATCATGCGCCAGAATGCGCTGTTGCTTGAGCGAAAACCTGCTGTACCGCCATCGAAACGGGCACATACAGGCAGAGTGGCTGTGAAAGAAAGTAATCAGCGATGGTGCTCTGACGGGTTCGAGTTCCGCTGTGATAACGGAGAAAAACTGCGAGTCACGTTCGCGCTGGACTGCTGTGACCGTGAGGCACTGCACTGGGCGGTCACTACGGGCGGCTTCAACAGTGAAACAGTACAGGACGTCATGCTGGGAGCGGTGGAACGCCGCTTCGGCAACGAGCTTCCGGCGTCTCCAGTAGAGTGGCTGACGGATAATGGTTCATGCTACCGGGCTAATGAAACACGGCAGTTTGCCCGGATGTTGGGGCTTGAACCGAAGAGCACGGCGGTGCGGAGTCCGGAGAGTAACGGCATAGCAGAGAGCTTCGTGAAAACGATAAAGCGTGACTACATCAGTGTCATGCCCAAACCAGACGGGTTAACGGCAGCAAAGAACCTTGCAGAGGCGTTCGAGCATTATAACGAATGGCATCCGCATAGTGCACTGGGTTATCGCTCGCCACGGGAATATCTGCGGCAGCGGGCCTGTAATGGGTTAAGTGATAACAGATGTCTGGAAATATAGGGGCAAATCCAGGCGGGGGCAGCAAGCCAGAACACTGCCTGACATGCTTTCATCAGACGCAGGTCCTCTCTCATATCCTCTGATTTACTCCAGTAAGGTGATGATCATATCTTTATTTGATAGTACGGTAATGCCAGATAAATACAGACACAATGGTAAATAATATAGTTGCAAATAATGCTGCCATAATCAGCGCGATTGCGACACCTGTTTTCGATACCAGCGGCACCAGCAAAGCGCACAGTCCATAGCCAAGTGTGTGACTGGTAGCGAGCCAGCCCGCGCCTGCGCCATCAGCCAGCTTATCATTCAGTAGAAGTTGATAAGCGGGTGTTGCCAGAGCTGCTCCAAATGACAGCACTGCACAGCCCGGGTAAAACAACCATAGCTGTTCGGAGAGCATGATAGCCAGACCACCACTCATCAACACTCCGGCACTCAGGAGCAGGGCCACCGGAGTCAGGCGCTGCGGACGGAGTACCCCGAACTGCGCGATAAGCGCAGCTACTGCGGACAGACCCAACAGCCAGGCCACCTGTTGGCTAATGGCGGTGGTATCCGTGGCGAACTGGCGAGTAAGGGCAGGCGAAAGTCCAAGCTGCATCATGCTCACCGCCGCAGCCAGTAATATTGCGCAAAGCAGATAAGGCAGACAATCCCGCTTCAGACTGACGCTCTTGCACTCCGGTGTGGGCTGTGGTGGTGTGCCGGGCAACCGCAGCAGCATCAGCAGCGCCAGCACTGGGGCTGCCATCAGCAGCCCCAGTGGCGCCAGAGGATGAATGGCCAGCATTGCTGCCGCGCACAGCGGCCCGAATAGCCTGCCGCAACTCAGGCTGGAGCTGATGGTTGCCAGAGCGGCCATGCGATTCCCTTCTCCAGCTCTCTGCAATGCCCAGACCTGACAGGCTGGCACCATTGCCGACACGGTCAGCCCGTAGGCGATCCGGGCGATGATTAATATTCCCAGTCCCACCGCTGTTGTTATGGCGCTGGTAGCCATCAGCACGCTTCCCAGCCCTAGCAGGGTAAAGCTTATGCCATATCCTCCCAGAGCCCACAACACCACAGGTTTACTGCCAGTACGGGAAATTTGCTTTCCCCACCACGGGGACGATGGCAGAAACAGCATTGAGCCAAGCATCAGCAGGGCAGCCCATACAGACAGACTCAGATTTGTCTGTATGACCAGAACAGGGAGCACAACCAGCAGACCGTTCTGTCCGATACCGAGAAGCCCGGCACTGAACGCAAGTGGCCAGCAGGACAGTGGTTTTTGGGGCGTATCTTCGATCCCTGGTGACATTATAATGTTTCAACTCCATGTATTAATTGTGTTTATTTGTAAAATTAATTTATCTGACAATAACATTTATTGTTGATAATGAGAATCATTATTGACACAATTGTTATTATTTTGCTGTGTGGGAGCTGTTTGACTATGACCCTGCCCTCTGAAAAACCAGCCACAGATGTGGCTGCGCAGTGCTTCCTGAATGCACTGATTCGTGAAACCACAGACTGGAAACTGACAGAATACCCGCCAGACGAATTGCTCATCCCGCTGGATGAGCAGAAATCGCTCCATTTCAGAGTGGCTTATTTCTCCCCAACCCAGCATCACCGCTTTGCATTTCCTGCACGTCTGGTCACGGCATCAGGCAGTTATCCTGTCGACTTTACCACTCTCTCCCGGCTTATTATTGATAAGCTACGCCATCAACTGTTTCTGCCCGTTCCCCTCTGCGAAACTTTCCACCAGCGCGTGCTGGAAAGCCATGTCCATACGCAACAGGCAATTGATGCCCGTCATGACTGGGCCGCTCTGCGTGAAAAAGCGTTGAATTTTGGCGAGGCTGAGCAGGCGCTGCTGACAGGACACGCTTTCCACCCTGCGCCTAAGTCTCATGAACCGTTTAACCGGCGGGAGGCTGAACGCTACCTGCCTGATATGGCACCCCACTTCCCACTGCGGTGGTTTTCGGTGGATAAAACGCAAATCGCCGGTGAAAGTTTGCATCTCAACCTTCAACAGCGGCTGACGCGATTTGCCGCAGAGAATGCGCCTCAGTTACTCAACGAATTAAGTGACAACCAATGGCTGTTCCCGTTGCACCCGTGGCAGGGGGAATATCTTTTGCAGCAGGGGTGGTGCCAGGCACTTGTTGCTAAAGGGCTGATTAAAGACTTAGGTGAGGCCGGCACGTCGTGGCTGCCGACCACCTCTTCCCGTTCCCTCTACTGTGCCACCAGCCGCGATATGATCAAGTTCTCCCTGAGCGTACGGCTGACCAACTCCATCCGTACTCTGTCCGTGAAAGAAGTGAAGCGTGGGATGCGCCTGGCACGCCTGGCTCAAACCGACGGCTGGCAGATGCTACAGGTCCGCTTCCCGACTTTCCGGGTAATGCAGGAGGATGGCTGGGCCGGGCTGCGCGATCTTAACGGCAACATCATGCAGGAAAGTCTGTTTGCCCTGCGTGAAAATCTGCTGGTGGATCAGCCGAAAAGCCAGACTAACGTACTGGTCTCCCTGACTCAGGCCGCACCTGATGGCGGTGATTCGCTGCTGGTTTCGGCGGTAAAACGCCTGAGCGATCGCCTCGGTATCACTGTGCAACAGGCCGCCCATGCATGGGTCGATGCATACTGTCAGCAAGTGCTAAAGCCGCTGTTTACGGCTGAAGCGGATTACGGCCTGGTGCTGCTGGCGCATCAGCAAAATATTCTTGTCCAGATGCTTGGGGATCTGCCGGTCGGATTTATTTACCGTGACTGTCAGGGCAGCGCTTTTATGCCTCACGCGACAGACTGGCTCGATTCTATTGGCGAGGCGCAGGCGGAAAATATTTTCACCCATGAGCAGTTGCTGCGCTATTTCCCTTATTACCTGCTGGTTAACTCCACTTTTGCTGTGACCGCTGCGCTGGGGGCTGCCGGGCTGGACAGCGAATCGAATCTGATGGCTCGTGTACGAGCATCGCTGGCTGAAGTGCGTGATCAGGTGACTCATAAAACCTGTCTCAACTACGTGCTGGAAAGTCCGTACTGGAACGTAAAAGGTAACTTTTTCTGTTATCTGAACGATCATAACGAGAACACCATTGTTGACCCTTCGGTGATCTATTTCGATTTCGCTAACCCGCTGCAGGCTCAGGAGGTCTGAATGTCTGAGGCAAACATTATTCACAGCAGATATGGACTGCGCTGTGAAAAACTCGACAAGCCCCTGAATCTTGGCTGGGGACTGGACAATAGCGCGGTGTTGCACTGTCCCGGGGAGCTGCCGACAGGGTGGCTGTGCGATGCGCTGGATCAGATATTTATCGCCGCACCACAACTGTCAGCAGTGGCTCTCCCCTGGGCCGAATGGCGTGAGGAGCCACAGGCGCTGACGCTTTTTGGGCAGGTAAAAAGCGACATTATCCATCGTACTGCCTTCTGGCAGTTACCGTTATGGTTGAGTTCACCGGCAAACCGGGCCTCCGGTGAAATGGTTTTTGATGCAGAGCGTGAGATTTATTTCCCGCAGCGCCCACCCCGTCCACAGGGTGAGGTTTACCGCCGTTACGATCCACGTATTCGCAGGATGCTGAGTTTCCGCATTGCCGATCCCGTTTCTGATGCAGAACGTTTCACCCGCTGGATGAATGATCCGCGCGTTGAGTATTTCTGGGAGCAAAGTGGCTCACTGGAGGTACAGACCGCCTATCTGGAGCGCCAGCTCACCGGTAAACATGCATTCCCGCTGATTGGGTGCTTCGACGATCGGCCATTCAGCTATTTCGAAATCTACTGGGCGGCGGAAGACCGCATTGGTCGTCACTATTCGTGGCAGCCCTTTGACCGTGGCCTGCATCTGCTGGTTGGTGAACAGCAATGGCGCGGGGCCCACTATGTGCAAAGCTGGCTGCGCGGGCTGACACATTACCTGCTGCTGGATGAGCCCCGTACGCAGCGCACAGTACTGGAGCCACGCACCGATAACCAGCGCCTGTTCCGCCATCTTGAGCCTGCGGGATACCGGACAATTAAAGAGTTCGACTTCCCACATAAGCGCTCGCGCATGGTGATGGCGGATCGTCATCACTTCTTCACGGAGGTCGGTCTGTAATGAATCACAAGGACTGGGATTTTGTTAACCGTCGGCTGGTGGCAAAAATGTTGTCTGAGATGGAGTATGAGCAGGTTTTCCACGCGGAATCTCAGGGCGATGACCACTACTGCATTAACCTGCCGGGAGCACAATGGCGCTTCATCGCTGAACGTGGTATCTGGGGCTGGCTGTGGATTGATGCCCAAACGTTGCGCTGCACGGACGAACCAGTACTGGCGCAGACGCTGCTGATGCAGCTAAAGCCGGTGCTGTCAATGAGTGATGCCACTGTTGCAGAGCATATGCAGGATTTGTATGCCACGCTACTGGGCGACCTGCAACTGCTGAAGGCCCGTCGCGGACTGAGTGCCAGTGACCTGATTAATCTTGATGCCGATCGTCTGCAATGCCTGCTGAGCGGTCATCCTAAATTCGTTTTTAATAAAGGTCGCCGTGGCTGGGGCAAAGAGGCGCTGGAACGATATGCGCCAGAGTATACCAACACCTTCAGACTGCACTGGCTGGCGGTAAAACGTGAACATATGATCTGGCGCTGCGATAACGATCTGGATATTCAGCAGTTGTTGACTGCCGCAATGGATCCGCAGGAGTTTACACGCTTCAGTCAGGTCTGGCAGGAAAACGGGCTGGATCACAACTGGCTGCCGCTGCCGGTACATCCGTGGCAGTGGCAGCAAAAAATCGCTACCGACTTCATCGCTGATTTTGCCGAAGGCAGGATGGTGTCTCTCGGCGAGTTTGGCGACCAGTGGCTCGCCCAGCAGTCGCTGCGTACCCTGACCAACGCCAGTCGCCGGGGCGGGCTGGATATCAAGCTGCCGCTGACCATCTACAACACCTCATGCTACCGGGGGATCCCTGGCAGATACATCGCTGCCGGACCACTGGCTTCACGCTGGCTACAACAGGTTTTTGCGACCGACGCCACCCTAGTGCAAAGCGGCGCAGTGATACTTGGTGAACCGGCTGCAGGCTATGTCTCCCATGAAGGCTATGCCGCGCTTGCCCGGGCTCCCTATCGCTACCAGGAAATGCTTGGTGTTATCTGGCGGGAGAATCCGTGCCGCTGGCTGAAACCGGATGAAAGTCCGGTTCTGATGGCAACACTGATGGAGTGCGACGAAAACAATCAGCCGCTGGCAGGCGCATATATAGACCGCTCCGGGCTGGACGCTGAAACCTGGCTTACGCAACTGTTCCGGGTGGTCGTGGTTCCTCTGTATCACCTGCTTTGCCGCTACGGTGTCGCGCTTATTGCACATGGACAAAATATAACTCTCGCCATGAAAGAGGGGGTTCCACAGCGTGTTCTGCTGAAAGACTTCCAGGGCGATATGCGACTGGTGAAAGAAGAGTTCCCCGAAATGGACTCTTTGCCTCAGGAGGTTCGTGATGTTACATCCCGCCTGAGTGCGGACTACTTAATCCATGATTTGCAGACGGGTCACTTCGTGACAGTACTGCGTTTTATTTCGCCACTGATGGTTCGTCTTGGCGTACCTGAAAGGCGATTTTATCAACTGCTGGCAGCAGTGTTGAGTGATTACATGAAAAAACATCCACAAATGTCAGAGCGTTTTGCGCTTTTCTCACTTTTCAGGCCACAAATCATTCGCGTGGTGCTGAACCCGGTAAAACTGACCTGGCCTGATCTGGATGGCGGCAGCCGCATGCTGCCGAATTACCTTGAGGATCTGCAAAATCCGCTGTGGCTGGTAACTCAGGAATATGAATCATGAAAAAAAGTGTCGATTTTATTGGTGTAGGGACAGGGCCATTTAATCTCAGCATTGCTGCGTTGTCACATCAGATCGAAGAACTGGACTGTCTCTTCTTTGATGAACATCCTCATTTTTCCTGGCATCCGGGTATGCTGGTACCGGATTGTCATATGCAGACCGTCTTTCTGAAAGATCTGGTCAGTGCTGTTGCACCTACAAATCCCTACAGTTTTGTTAACTATCTGGTGAAGCACAAAAAGTTCTATCGCTTCCTTACAAGCAGACTACGTACAGTATCCCGTGAAGAGTTTTCTGACTACCTCCGCTGGGCTGCTGAAGATATGAATAACCTGTATTTCAGTCATACCGTTGAAAACATTGATTTCGATAAAAAACGTCGATTGTTTCTGGTGCAAACCAGCCAGGGAGAATATTTTGCCCGCAATATCTGCCTTGGTACAGGAAAACAACCTTATTTACCACCCTGTGTGAAGCATATGACACAATCCTGTTTCCATGCCAGTGAAATGAATCTTCGTCGGCCGGACCTTAGTGGAAAACGGATAACCGTGGTTGGTGGAGGACAGAGTGGTGCAGACCTGTTCCTTAATGCATTACGCGGGGAATGGGGAGAAGCGGCGGAAATAAACTGGGTCTCCCGGCGTAATAATTTTAACGCACTGGATGAGGCTGCTTTTGCTGATGAGTATTTTACACCTGAATATATTTCAGGCTTCTCCGGACTGGAGGAAGATATTCGCCATCAGTTACTGGATGAGCAGAAAATGACATCGGATGGCATCACTGCCGATTCTTTACTGACCATTTATCGTGAGTTGTACCACCGTTTTGAAGTTCTGAGAAAACCAAGAAATATCCGTCTGCTACCCAGCCGCTCGGTAACAACTCTGGAAAGTAGTGGTCCTGGCTGGAAGTTGCTGATGGAGCATCATCTGGATCAGGGCAGGGAGAGCCTGGAAAGTGATGTGGTGATTTTCGCCACAGGTTACCGTTCTGCGTTGCCACAAATACTTCCCTCACTGATGCCCCTGATCACCATGCACGATAAGAACACCTTTAAAGTGCGTGATGACTTCACTCTGGAATGGAGTGGCCCGAAAGAGAACAACATCTTCGTGGTCAACGCCAGTATGCAAACCCATGGCATCGCCGAACCCCAGCTCAGCCTGATGGCATGGAGATCTGCACGTATTCTTAATCGCGTAATGGGACGTGATTTATTCGATCTCAGTATGCCGCCCGCCCTGATTCAGTGGCGCAGCGGCACCTAGGGAAAACGCAGCCGGAGGCTGCTTCTTTAACTCGCTACACAGCATCTTTGGGCTGATTTTTTCCGCCCGTATGGAGGAATAATGATGATAAGCAAAAAGTATACGCTTTGGGCTCTCAACCCACTGCTTCTTACCATGATGGCGCCAGCAGTCGCTCAACAAACCGATGATGAAACGTTCGTGGTGTCTGCCAACCGCAGCAATCGCACCGTAGCGGAGATGGCGCAAACCACCTGGGTTATCGAAAACGCCGAACTGGAACAGCAGATTCAGGGCGGCAAAGAGCTTAAAGACGCACTGGCTCAGCTGATCCCTGGCCTTGACGTCAGCAGCCGGAGCCGCACCAACTACGGTATGAATGTGCGTGGCCGCCCGCTGGTCGTGCTGGTTGACGGCGTGCGTCTCAACTCTTCACGTACCGACAGCCGACAACTGGACTCTATAGATCCTTTTAATATCGACCATATTGAAGTGATCTCCGGTGCGACGTCCCTGTACGGCGGCGGCAGTACCGGTGGCCTGATCAACATCGTGACCAAAAAAGGCCAGCCGGAAACCATGATGGAGTTTGAGGCTGGCACCAAAAGTGGCTTTAGCAGCAGTAAAGATCACGATGAACGCATTGCCGGAGCTGTCTCCGGCGGAAATGAGCATATCTCCGGACGTCTTTCCGTGGCATATCAGAAATTTGGCGGCTGGTTTGACGGTAACGGCGATGCCACCTTGCTTGATAATACCCAGACCGGCCTGCAGTACTCCGATCGGCTGGACATCATGGGAACTGGTACGCTGAACATCGATGAATCCCGGCAGCTTCAGTTGATCACACAGTACTATAAAAGCCAGGGCGACGACGATTACGGGCTTAATCTCGGGAAAGGCTTCTCTGCCATCAGAGGGACCAGCACGCCATTCGTCAGTAACGGGCTGAATTCCGACCGTATTCCCGGCACTGAGCGGCATTTGATCAGCCTGCAGTACTCTGACAGCGCTTTTCTGGGACAGGAGCTGGTCGGTCAGGTTTACTACCGCGATGAGTCGTTGCGATTCTACCCGTTCCCGACGGTAAATGCGAACAAACAGGTGACGGCTTTCTCTTCGTCACAGCAGGACACCGACCAGTACGGCATGAAACTGACTCTGAACAGCAAACCGATGGACGGCTGGCAAATCACCTGGGGGCTGGATGCTGATCATGAGCGCTTTACCTCCAACCAGATGTTCTTCGACCTGGCTCAGGCAAGCGCTTCCGGAGGGCTGAACAACAAGAAGATTTACACCACCGGGCGCTATCCGTCGTATGACATCACCAACCTGGCGGCCTTCCTGCAATCAGGCTATGACATCAATAATCTCTTTACCCTCAACGGTGGCGTACGCTATCAGTACACTGAAAACAAGATTGATGATTTCATCGGCTACGCGCAGCAACGGCAGATTGCCGCCGGGAAGGCTACATCCGCCGACGCCATTCCTGGCGGCTCAGTCGATTACGACAACTTCCTGTTCAACGCCGGTCTGCTGATGCACATCACCGAACGCCAGCAGGCATGGCTCAACTTCTCCCAGGGCGTGGAGCTGCCGGACCCGGGTAAATACTATGGTCGCGGCATCTATGGTGCTGCAGTGAACGGCCATCTTCCTCTAACAAAGAGTGTGAACGTCAGCGACAGCAAGCTGGAAGGCGTGAAAGTCGATTCTTATGAGCTGGGCTGGCGCTTTACTGGCAATAATCTGCGCACCCAAATCGCGGCCTACTATTCGATTTCTGATAAGAGCGTGGTGGCGAATAAAGATCTGACCATCAGCGTGGTGGACGACAAACGCCGTATTTACGGCGTGGAAGGTGCGGTGGACTACCTGATTCCTGATACTGACTGGAGTACCGGAGTGAACTTCAACGTGCTGAAAACTGAGTCGAAAGTGAACGGTACCTGGCAGAAATACGATGTGAAGACAGCAAGCCCATCAAAAGCGACAGCCTACATTGGCTGGGCACCGGACCCGTGGAGTCTGCGCGTGCAGAGCACCTCCTCCTTTGACGTGAGCGACGCGCAGGGCTACAAGGTCGATGGCTATACCACCGTGGATCTGCTCGGCAGTTATCAGCTTCCGGTGGGTACACTCAGCTTCAGCATTGAAAACCTCTTCGACCGTGACTACACCACTGTCTGGGGGCAGCGTGCACCACTGTACTACAGCCCGGGTTACGGCCCAGCGTCACTGTACGACTACAAAGGCAGGGGCCGAACCTTTGGTCTGAACTACTCTGTGCTGTTCTGACGGGGATGCTTTTGCAACAAGGGTATGCTGTAAACAACATGGTCCTTGGTGGCCATGTTGTTTACAGCCAGTATAATATACAGCCTTAACAAGATATTCCGTCTCCGGAATGGACTGTTCACCACTGAATAACATTATGTCTGTTTTATGGATCTTTGACTGAAATTTATCGCATATCCTCATTTCATTGTCCGTCTGAAAACTAACCTTACAAGTAAGCGTCGTCTCAGCACCGTCTGGCAGATCCTGAAATTCCTGAGAGGATGATCTGCGCCCAATATCCTGAGCCGGAACTTTGCTGCAATGAAGGCCAACGAAAAATGGGGGAGTATGTTATAGAGTACTTGCTACAGGGTAAAAAGAGGTACCTGTCGCTGGTTCTCCGTTCAGTTTAACCGGGAGATTTTCTCCTGCGCCTGTCATAAAGTCCGGTAATGGAGATTGTTAATACGATGGTGCACGATGCATTGTCAGTGCCCGGCCCGGAGGATGCCCCGTAGCTACATACGGATCAGGGTTGGCAATATCGAATGGCAGGCTATAGGCAAAGTTAAAGCCCCATGGAGTAGCACAAAATATGCCGCACAAAGGAAACGGTCTGAATAACGCAGCGATGGAGAACTTCTTCGGCACACTGCAAAATCGCATCGTGGTCGATCGCTAATTCGTCGTGAATCACTGAACGATGTTCCATGCGAACAGATATTCGATCATATCGAAATATTAAACATTACCCCTCCCCACATTGGGCAAAAAAAAAACAAAAAACGATCAATTAACGATCAATTAGTATTGATTCACATAATCTCTCATCATTAATGAGAACATTGTCACATATTTACAATATAGAACTGTTACTTTTAGCAAGCTGTTAGTAACCAACCGTTACTAATAATTTTAATTCTTAATACTTTGTTCATTCAATAAATGAGTTGAGAGAATATATGAATAAAATATACTCCCTTAAATATAGTGCTGCCACTGGCGGACTCATTGCTGTTTCTGAATTAGCGAAAAGAGTTTCTGGTAAAACAAACCGAAAACTTGTAGCAACAATGTTGTCTCTGGCTGTTGCCGGTACAGTAAATGCAGCAAATATTGATATATCAAATGTATGGGCGAGAGACTATCTTGATCTTGCACAAAATAAAGGTATTTTCCAGCCCGGAGCAACAGACGTAACAATCACTTTAAAAAACGGAGATAAATTCTCTTTCCATAATCTCTCAATTCCGGATTTTTCTGGTGCAGCAGCGAGTGGCGCAGCTACCGCAATAGGAGGTTCTTATAGTGTTACTGTTGCACATAACAAAAAGAACCCTCAGGCCGCAGAAACTCAGGTTTACGCTCAGTCTTCTTACAAGGTTGTTGACAGAAGAAATTCCAATGATTTTGAGATTCAGAGGTTAAATAAATTTGTTGTGGAAACAGTAGGTGCCACCCCGGCAGAGACCAACCCTACAACATATTCTGATGCATTAGAACGCTACGGTATAGTCACTTCTGACGGTTCAAAAAAAATCATAGGTTTTCGTGCTGGCTCTGGAGGAACATCATTTATTAATGGTGAATCCAAAATCTCAACAAATTCAGCATATAGCCATGATCTGTTAAGTGCTAGTCTATTTGAGGTCACCCAATGGGACTCATACGGCATGATGATTTATAAAAATGATAAAACATTTCGTAATCTTGAAATATTCGGAGACAGCGGCTCTGGAGCATACTTATATGATAACAAACTAGAAAAATGGGTATTAGTCGGAACAACCCATGGTATTGCCAGCGTTAATGGTGACCAACTGACATGGATAACAAAATACAATGATAAACTGGTTAGTGAGTTAAAAGATACCTATAGTCATAAAATAAATCTGAATGGCAATAATGTAACCATAAAAAACACAGATATAACATTACACCAAAACAATGCAGATACCACTGGTACTCAAGAAAAAATAACTAAAGACAAAGATATTGTGTTCACAAATGGGGGAAATGTCCTGTTTAAGGATAATTTGGATTTTGGTAGCGGTGGTATTATCTTTGACGAAGGCCATGAATATAACATAAACGGTCAGGGATTTACATTTAAAGGAGCAGGAATTGATATCGGAAAAGAAAGCATTGTAAACTGGAATGCATTGTATTCCAGTGATGATGTTTTACACAAAATAGGCCCCGGTACTCTGAATGTTCAAAAAAAACAGGGGGCAAATATAAAGATAGGTGAAGGAAATGTTATTCTTAATGAAGAAGGAACATTTAACAATATATACCTTGCAAGCGGAAATGGTAAGGTAATACTAAATAAAGATAATTCCCTTGGCAATGATCAATATGCGGGGATATTTTTTACTAAACGTGGTGGCACGCTAGATTTAAATGGACACAATCAGACTTTTACTAGAATTGCCGCCACTGACGATGGAACAACAATAACTAACTCAGATACAACGAAAGAAGCCGTTCTGGCAATCAATAACGAAGACTCCTACATATATCATGGGAACATAAATGGCAATATAAAACTAACGCACAATATTAATTCTCAGGATAAGAAAACTAATGCAAAATTAATTCTGGATGGTAGTGTCAACACAAAAAATGATGTTGAAGTCAGTAATGCCAGTCTTACCATGCAAGGCCATGCAACAGAGCATGCAATATTCAGAAGCACAGCGAATCATTGCTCCCTGGTATTTCTTTGTGGAACGGACTGGGTCACCGTTTTGAAAGAAACAGAGAGTTCATATAATAAAAAGTTCAATTCTGATCACAAAAGTAATAATCAGCAGACCTCATTTGATCAGCCAGACTGGAAAACCGGGGTGTTTAAATTTGATACATTACACCTGAACAATGCTGACTTTTCAATATCACGCAATGCCAATGTTGAAGGAAATATATCAGCAAATAAATCAGCTATCACAATCGGCGATAAAAATGCTTACATTGATAATCTTGCAGGGAAAAATATTACTAATAATGGTTTTGACTTCAAACAAACTATCAGTACTAATCTATCCATAGGAGAAACTAAATTTACAGGTGGCATCACTGCACATAACAGCCAAATAGCCATAGGTGATCAAGCTGTAGTTACACTTAATGGTGCAACCTTTCTGAATAATACTCCTATAAGTATAGATAAAGGAGCAAAAGTTATAGCACAAAATTCCATGTTCACAACAAAAGGTATTGATATCTCCGGTGAGCTGACTATGACGGGAATCCCTGAACAGAATAGTAAAACTGTAACGCCGGGTCTCCACTACGCTGCTGATGGATTCAGGCTGAGTGGTGGAAATGCAAATTTCATTGCCAGAAATATGGCATCTGTCACCGGAAATATTTATGCTGATGATGCAGCAACCATTACTCTGGGACAGCCTGAAACTGAAACACCGACTATATCGTCTGCTTATCAGGCATGGGCAGAGACTCTTTTGTATGGCTTTGATACCGCCTATCGAGGCGCAATAACAGCCCCCAAAGCTACAGTTAGCATGAATAATGCGATCTGGCATCTAAATAGCCAGTCATCAATTAATCGTCTAGAAACAAAAGACAGTATGGTGCGTTTTACTGGTGATAATGGGAAGTTTACAACCCTTACAGTGGACAACCTTACTATAGATGACAGTGCATTTGTGCTGCGTGCAAATCTGGCCCAAGCAGATCAGCTTGTTGTCAATAAATCGTTGTCTGGTAAAAACAACCTTCTGTTAGTCGACTTCATTGAGAAAAATGGAAACAGCAACGGACTGAATATCGATCTGGTCAGCGCACCAAAAGGAACTGCAGTAGATGTCTTTAAAGCTACGACTCGGAGTATTGGCTTCAGTGATGTAACACCGGTTATCGAGCAAAAGAACGATACAGACAAAGCAACATGGACTCTGATCGGCTATAAATCTGTGGCCAACGCCGATGCGGCTAAAAAGGCAACATTACTGATGTCAGGCGGCTATAAAGCCTTCCTTGCTGAGGTCAACAACCTTAACAAACGTATGGGTGATCTGCGTGACATTAACGGTGAGTCCGGTGCATGGGCCCGAATCATGAGCGGAACCGGGTCTGCCGGCGGTGGATTCAGTGACAACTACACCCACGTTCAGGTCGGTGCGGATAACAAACATGAACTCGATGGCCTTGACCTCTTCACCGGGGTGACCATGACCTATACCGACAGCCATGCAGGCAGTGATGCCTTCAGTGGTGAAACGAAGTCTGTGGGTGCCGGTCTCTATGCCTCTGCCATGTTTGAGTCCGGAGCATATATCGACCTCATCGGTAAGTTCGTTCACCATGACAACGAGTATACCGCAACTTTCGCCGGCCTTGGCACCAGAGACTACAGCTCCCACTCCTGGTATGCCGGTGCGGAAGTCGGTTACCGTTATCATGTAACTGACTCTGCATGGATTGAGCCGCAGGCGGAACTTGTTTACGGTGCTGTATCCGGGAAACAGTTCTCCTGGAAGGACCAGGGAATGAACCTCACCATGAAGGATAAGGACTTTAATCCGCTGATTGGGCGTACCGGTGTTGATGTGGGTAAATCCTTCTCCGGTAAGGACTGGAAAGTCACAGCCCGCGCCGGCCTTGGCTACCAGTTTGACCTGTTTGCCAACGGTGAAACCGTACTGCGTGATGCGTCCGGTGAGAAACGTATCAAAGGTGAAAAAGACGGTCGTATGCTCATGAATGTTGGTCTCAACGCCGAAATTCGCGATAATCTTCGCTTCGGTCTTGAGTTTGAGAAATCGGCATTTGGTAAATACAACGTGGATAACGCGATCAACGCCAACTTCCGTTACTCTTTCTGATAACAGCCCGGGCCGCGTTTGCGGCCCTTCTTCTACCGGAGAGAATATGTATTACCCTGTGACAGACTATATCGCTCTTGCTCTCATTATTAGCTTTCTTTTTCTGACATTATTTATCTGCCTGTTATGCCTTAAACATGAGCGAATAAAAAAAGAAACTATCAGGCAAAAAAATGCACATATTCTGGATCATGGCTGGAATGCAACTGAGTTCTCATGGTTCCGATACGGACAGTATAACGAAACGGGTATTTACTGAACCGCCCCGGGTTTCCTGGAGAGTATTTTATCTGTGAACTCAGGCTGCCAGATCATCGTTTCCGATGGAAGCATAATAAG
>OFDJ01000522.1_pt1 | contig 15751 bp, 19 predicted proteins | sample 1520901 | NCBI WGS metagenome assembly OFDJ01 (sample SAMEA2699035, study PRJEB24076) | metagenome | biome: Human gut stool | place: Spain | collected 2012-11-19 | reverse complement strand
TGATTTCATCAGCTTTTACAGCCCTACTCAACTGTGCGGAGGTGGGACGACGAAACCGAATTCTAACGAATTACCGATTTCTGTCCCACTCTCTTTTATTTTTGACATCAGTCTGTTAGTTTCATGGCTTTGATTTTTTCTTCTTCTGGGGTAACCCGTAGAGTTTTCTGGCCGGTATAGGTCACAAAGCCGGGTTTTCCACCGGTTGGTTTATTGAGTTTCTTGGTTTCAATCATATCGACTTGGACCAGGTTGGAGAGGCGGCCTTTGGAGAAGTAGGCTGCCAACTCTGCGGCATCGGTCTTCACTTCATCCGTCGGATCGAGATTTCCTGTAATGACGACGTGGCTGCCTGGGATATCTTTGGCATGGAACCAGAGTTCGTCTTTTTTAGCGATCTTAAAGGTTAGTTCATCGTTTTGCAGATTATTGCGACCCACTAAAATGATGGTTTTGCCATCACTAGCCAGGTATTTTTCTGGTTTTTTCCGTTTATGAATTTTTTCACGGTGGCGCCGTTTGATAAAGCCAGTCTGGATCAACTCTTCACGAATCTCTGCTACTTCAGCTAAACTCGCTTGAGAAAGGGCCGTTTCAACGGTTTCAAGATAAGAAATAGTTTCCTTGGTTTCTTGAATGAGGATGGTCAAATGTTTGACGGCTTCTTTTAACTTCTGGTAGCGTTTGAAGTAGCGTTGCGCATTTTGGTTGGGGGTCAGAGCCTTATTGAGCTGGATGGTGATGGGCTCGTTGGTATAGTAGTTATCCAAAACCACCTGGTCTTGGTCGTTTGGTACCTGATGGAGGAAGGTTGTCAGGAGTTCACCCTTTTGGCGGAATTCTTCTGCATTGTCAGTCGCTGCCAACTCGGCTTCTTGTTTGGCTAATTTTTTCCGGTTCTTTTCAAGATCGTTTTCGACCTTCCGGATCAATTCACTGGCCTGTTGTTGCACCCGATCGCGCTCAGCCTTGTCTCGGTAATAGTTATCTAGCAGATCTGAAAGTGTCTCAAACGTTTGACTGGTCGCATCCGCAAAGGGGATAGCCGAGAAGGATTTGGTGGTGAGGCGAGGCTCAGAAGGAGTCTCGAAAAAGGTACGAAAGGTCTTTAATTTTTCATCGGATTCAAGTCGCTTGGCTAATTCTTGGGCAGTGTCTCGACCTAGACCTTGAAAGCATTTTTGAAGGTTTTTAGGGCTTAACTCTTCCTTGTGAAGAAGGGCGAAGAGGGCTTCATCCTTGATTGTAAAAGGATTGACTGCATCCGTTTTTGGAGGTGCAATATAGGTAGAGCCGGGGAGAATGGTCCGGTAACTATTTTGCGAGAAGCCCACATGTTTGATGGCTTCGATGATTTTATTGCTGGTGCGGTCCAGGAGAATAATATTACTGTGCTTTCCCATGATTTCGATCATGAGGCTGACAGAGATGGCATCTCCGATTTCGTTTTTATTGGAGACTCGGATTTCGAGAACCCGGTCGTTCTCTAATTGCTCGATCCCTTCAATGACGGCACCCTGGAGATACTTGCGCATGACCATGATAAAGGTGTTGGGAAAGGCAGGATTTTCAAAGTTGGTCTGGGTCAGTTGGATCCGTCCAAAAACAGAATGGGCAGAGAGCAAGAGTTTTTGGTTTTTCCGATTGCCTCGGACTTGGAGCACCAATTCCTGCTCGAAGGGTTGATTAATTTTTTGAATGCGTCCACTTAGGAGTTGAGCCTTCAATTCTTGCACCATATGGTGTAAAAAAAATCCATCAAAAGACATGGGATTCCTCATCATTCTAGCGTTTATTCTAGTAAATTATATCAAAATTAGAGCGGAAAGCCCAGAGAGAAGATGGGGACTAGTAAGAAAATGAATCAGAAATTGCGAACGTTTTTAAAAAAATGCAGAAAAAGTATTGACATTTTTGTAAGAAAATTTTAAAATGTAAGAAATTAGAAAAGTAGTAAATGAAAGTTTCAAGAGAGCCCACGGTTGCTGAGAGTGGGTAGCGGCAGTTTATGAAATTGGACTAATGATAATAAGATGAATTTGAAACAATAAAAATTCGGTTGGCACACCTTATCGTGCAACTTGTTGTTAGACAAGACTGAGATATGGGAGGAGACTATCCTTTTCCCATAAGTGAGGTGGCACCGCGATGACACGTCCTCACATAGCTTTTGCTATGTGTGGGCGTGTTTTTTGTTTTAGATGAGAAGGGAGAAAAGATATGAAGAAACGATGGCGTCGCAGTCTTTAGAAAACTGTAAAGAAGAATAAAAAAAGTAGAGGTAGGAAACATGAAAAATAAACGCTTAATGGGAATTATTGGTTTGATTGCAGCGGCAGTCATTGGGACAGCGATCTATTCTGCGACAGCAGGTAAAGGCAATAAGGCGGCTACTGGCAATGAAAAGGCCAAAGTTGGGGTCTTGCAGTTGGTTAGCCACCCTTCGCTTGACTTGATCTACAAGGGGATTCAAGATGGCTTAGCTGAAGAAGGCTACGACAAAGACAAAGTGGACATTGATTTCCTCAATGCAGAAGGCGACCAAAACAAGGTTGCAACCATGAGTAAACAATTGGTAGACAAGGATAACCAAGTCTTGATTGGGATCGCAACCCCATCAGCTCAAGGTTTGGCAAGTGCTACAAAAGACAAACCAATCGTTATGGGAGCTGTCACCGATCCGGTCGGCGCGAACTTGGTGAAAGATTTGAAGAAACCAGGTGGTAATATCACAGGGGTATCTGACCATAATCCAACGGAGCAACAGTTGAAATTGATCAAAGAGTTGACTCCAAACGTAAAAACAATCGGGGTTCTCTACTCAACCAGCGAAGACAATTCCAAATCTCAAGTTGAAGAATTTACAAAATTAGCAGAAAAAGCAGGCTACAAGGTCGTTCCGTATTCAGTTCCTTCTACAAACGAAATTGCTTCTACCGTATCTGTTATGTCAGGCAAAGTCGATGCCATTTGGGTTCCAATCGACAATACCATTGCTTCAGCCTTCTCTACGGTTGTCGAAGCAAACAAAACAGCTAAAAAACCAATCTTCCCAAGTGCGACGGCCATGGTGGAAGCAGGTGGTCTTGGTTCAGTCGTTGTTGATCAACATGATCTTGGGGTAGCAACTGGTAAAATGGCTGCCAAGATCTTGAAAGGTCAAAAACCAGCAGATACACCTGTTGAAATCTTCTCAAACGGTAAGTCTGTCATCAACAAAAAGGTCGCAGATGAATTGGGCATTACTATTCCAGAATCTGTCTTGAAAGATGCTGGACAAGTCATTAAATAAAAACGAAACGAATCACAAGATTGGCAGGAGAATTTGGCTTTGGCAGGTCTTTCAATCGGGACCTTTGAGGAGAAAGAAATGAAAGTCAAAATAACAGATCTTCATCCGACCCAACTATACTTATCAGAAAAGAAGTTACAAGATATCCAGATGCTGTATCAGTCGGAAGAAAACATTAATGTCGATCCAATTAGTATTCTTGCAGTTGGCAATCGCTTGTTGATTACAGACGGGCATCACAGGGCTTATCAGGCTTTATTGGCAGGTCAAGATACGATTCCTGCTGAGTTTGATCAAGATGGTGGCGATGCCTTGTATGCTCTCTATGCGCAAGCTTGCGAGGAAAGAAAGATAGACTCTATTCTGGATTTAAAAAATCGTATCTTACCCCAAGATGAGTATGAAGCGAAGTGGTATAACTGGTGTGATGGTTTTAACCAAGCAGCAACTCTTCTGTTGAAAAGGAAAGCAGATGAGGAATAGAGAATACACTGCGTCTTGTTCCCTTTTCTATTGAAATTAGTCTCATCTAACTTGTTTTTTAACTAAAATTCTGCTAAACTAGATAGTAATCGAATAGAAATCTGCAAGACCAGTAGCTCAAGGGAAGTGCATCAGGGAGAAGGGCCGTGACTGAAAGCTCTTTGCATGAAAGCTGAGTGAATTCACTTGCACAAGGATTTAGAATTAAGGTCTGGTTTACAGATAAAAACGGATGGTACCGCGTGGCAACGCTCCGATCAGGAGCTTGCGCGCGGTTTTTTCTATGTCTGTAGAGAGACTGTGATGGAGGAACTATGTCAACGATTGAAGAACAATTAAAAGCGCTTCGCGAAGAAACGCTGGCAGCTTTGAAGCAGATCTCTGCTGAAAATGAAAAAGAGATGCAAGACCTACGGGTCTCAGTCCTTGGGAAAAAAGGATCTCTGACGGAGATTCTCAAAGGAATGAAGGATGTCTCAGCTGAGATGCGTCCGGTTATTGGGAAACACGTTAATGAAGCACGTGATGTCTTGACTGCTGCTTTTGAAGAAACAGCCAAACTCTTGGAAGAAAAGAAAGTCCAAGCTAAACTAGCGAGCGAAAGCATCGATGTGACCCTTCCAGGTCGTCCAGTTGCTAGTGGTTACCGGCATGTTTTGACCCAAACTAGTGAAGAAATCGAAGATATCTTTATCGGGATGGGCTATCAAGTCGTGGATGGCTTTGAAGTAGAGCAAGACTACTACAATTTTGAGCGTATGAATCTTCCCAAAGATCACCCAGCTCGTGATATGCAGGATACCTTCTACATCACGGAAGAAATCTTGCTTCGGACCCATACTTCACCAGTACAGGCGCGTGCCATGGATGCGCATGACTTTAGTAAGGGGCCATTGAAGATGATCTCTCCAGGACGTGTTTTCCGCCGGGATACAGATGATGCGACCCATAGTCACCAATTCCACCAAATCGAAGGTTTGGTTGTTGGAAAAAACATCTCTATGGCTGACCTTCAAGGAACGCTTCAGTTGATCGTGCAAAAGATGTTTGGTGCAGAACGTCAAATCCGTCTGCGTCCATCCTACTTCCCATTTACCGAGCCATCGGTTGAAGTGGACGTTTCTTGCTTCAAATGTTGTAGAGCGGGATGTAATGTCTGTAAGAAGACTGGTTGGATTGAAATCATGGGGGCCGGTATGGTTCACCCACGCGTCCTTGAGATGAGTGGCATTGATTCAACTGTTTATTCAGGATTTGCCTTTGGTCTTGGTCAAGAACGTGTCGCCATGCTTCGATACGGAATCAATGATATTCGCGGTTTCTACCAAGGGGATATCCGTTTTTCAGAACAATTTAAATAAGTATGTTCGTAAAAGTTAAGGCGAAAGATTTTCATATTTTAAGGGAATTAGAGGTGGAAACCTATGGGGATACCTTTGGTCCCTACAACTCTGATGCCGATATGGAAGATTACTACCAGACGGTTTTATCGCTAGAGCAAATCCAAAAGGACCTAGCAGACCCGGAATCAGAGACCTATTTTGTCCTTGATCACCATCAGGAAATTTGTGGTTTCCTCAAGTTTAACTGGGGCAAGGCGCAAACAGAGTCTGTTGAAATGAACAATGCCTTTGAAATTCAGCGCATCTATGTCAAAAAAGAACACCATGGCAAGGGCTATGGCAAGGAAATGTTGCTCTTTGCCTTGCAAGAAGCTCAGAAACGTGGATTCGACTGGGCCTGGCTTGGTGTTTGGGAACGAAATTTTAAGGCCCAAAACTTTTACAAACAATTCGGATTTGAACGGTTTAGCGAGCACCACTTTATCACAGGGGAAGCTGTGGATACAGACTGGTTGTTACGCAAGCATTTGAAGGAGAATCCACAAACTTGATTGTGGGTTCACATTGAGAGAAAGGAATTGAGAAGATCTCACCTAGTGGGATCTTATGATCAGAATTATGTTAGTATCATATAAATGGTTAAAAGAATTGGTGGACGTGGATGTGCCATCACAAGAGTTGGCTGAAAAAATGTCAACCACAGGGATCGAGGTAGAAGGTGTCGAATCACCGGCTGCTGGTCTCTCAAAAATTGTCGTCGGAGAAGTCTTATCTTGTGAAGATGTGCCAGAAACACACCTCCATGTTTGCAAAGTTAATGTGGGTGAAGAAGAAGCCCGTCAAATCGTCTGTGGAGCACCAAATGTGCGTGCAGGCATCAAGGTCATGGTGGCTCTTCCGGGTGCTCGCATCGCGGATAATTACAAGATCAAAAAAGGGAAAATCCGTGGTTTGGAATCCCTTGGGATGATCTGTTCACTTGGTGAGTTGGGTATTTCTGACTCCGTTGTACCGAAAGAATTTGCAGATGGCATCCAAATCTTGCCAGAGGATGCTGTTCCAGGTGAAGAAGTCTTCTCTTACCTAGACTTGGATGATGAAATCATCGAGCTTTCTATCACTCCAAACCGGGCAGACGCCCTTTCCATGCGTGGGGTTGCGCACGAAGTAGCAGCCATCTATGACAAGGCTGTGAACTTCAAAGGCTTTACCTTGACCGAAACTGACCAAGTTGCAGCCGATGCTCTTTCTGTCAGCATTGATACAGACAAGGCTCCTTATTATGCGGCCCGTATCTTGGACAATGTGACCATCGCGCCAAGTCCACAATGGTTGCAAAACCTCCTCATGAACGAAGGTATTCGTCCGATTAACAATGTCGTCGACGTGACCAACTATATCTTGCTTTATTTTGGTCAACCCATGCATGCCTTTGACTTGGATACCTTTGAAGAAAACGACATCCGTGTGCGTGAAGCGCGTGCTGGCGAAAAATTGGTGACCTTGGATGGGGAAGAACGTGACTTGGAAACAAATGACCTCGTGATTACGGTCGCTGACAAACCAGTTGCACTTGCGGGTGTCATGGGTGGTGAGGCAACAGAAATCTCAGAAAAATCCACTCGTGTTGTCCTTGAAGCAGCGGTTTTTGATGGAACTTCAATCCGTAAGACCAGCGGTCGCCTCAACCTTCGTTCTGAATCATCTTCTCGCTTTGAAAAAGGCATTAACGTGGCAACCGTTAATGAAGCCCTTGATGCGGCAGCGATCTTGATTGCAGAACTTGCAGGTGCAACTGTGCGGAAGGGTATCGTTTCAGCAGGCCAGTTAGATACTTCGGATGTAGAAGTTTCTTCCACTCTTGCAGACGTCAACCGTGTCCTTGGAACAGAGCTTTCCTACGCCGATGTAGAAGATGTCTTCCGCCGTCTTGGATTTGGCCTTTCTGGAAATGCTGAAAGCTTCACAGTGAGCGTGCCACGTCGTCGGTGGGATATTTCGATTGAAGCAGACCTCTTTGAAGAAATCGCTCGGATCTATGGTTATGATCGTCTGCCAGCCAGTCTTCCAGTTTCTGATGGTACAGCTGGTGCCTTGACAGCGACTCAGAAATTGCGTCGCCAAGTTCGTACCATTGCTGAAGGTGCTGGATTGACTGAAATCATCACTTATGCTTTAACAACGCCTGAAAAAGCCGTTGAATTTGCGACTGCGCCAAGCAATTTAACAGAACTCATGTGGCCAATGACTGTGGATCGTTCAGTCCTCCGTCAAAATATGATCTCAGGAATCTTGGATACAGTTGCCTACAACGTAGCGCGTAAGAACAAAGATTTGGCTCTCTATGAGATCGGAAAAGTCTTTGAACAAAAAGGCAATCCAAAAGAAGACTTGCCAAATGAAATCAATAGCTTTGCCTTTGCTTTGACTGGCTTAGTTGCTGAAAAAGACTTCCAAACTCCAGCTGTTCCAGTTGATTTCTTCTATGCCAAGGGAATCTTGGAAGCCCTATTTGCTCGCTTGGGTCTTGAGGTGACTTATACAGCAACACAAGAAATCAAGAGTCTCCACCCTGGCCGGACAGCCTTACTCTCACTTGGTAACCAAGTAATTGGGGTCTTGGGACAAGTGCATCCTGTAACAGCTAAGGCTTATGACATTCCAGAAACCTATGTGGCTGAAGTGAACTTGTCAGCGATTGAAGCAGCTCTTCAACCAGCTGCTCCATTTGTGGAAATTACCAAGTTCCCAGCGGTGAGTCGTGATATCGCCCTTCTCCTCAAAGCAGAAGTGACTCACCAAGAGGTAGTCGATGCCATCCAAGCTGCTGGCGTGAAACGCTTAACAGACATCAAACTCTTTGACGTCTACTCAGGTGAAAAACTAGGGGTTGGCATGAAGTCCATGGCCTACAGCCTGACCTTCCAAAATCCAGAAGATAGCTTGACGGATGAAGAAGTCGCTCGCTATATGGAAAAAATTCAAGCATCCCTTGAAGAAAAAGTTGACGCAGAAGTGCGGTAACAAATGTGTATAGGAAAAACCGTTGATGAAATGCATCAACGGTTTTTTAATCAGTTTTATAAGATGGTTTCCATGACAGTTTCTTGAGGCTTCATTCCCTGTCTTTGATAGAAGCGAAGGGCTCTTTCATTGTCATTCCAGACATTAAGTGTCATGTTGTAGCATCCGATTTCCTTGGCATAACGAAGGGCAAACTGATAAAGGTGATCGCCGATTTTTTGTCCACGCGTTGCTTGATCGACACACAAGTCCTCGATGAAGAGGGTTTTTATCGGATGAAGCACAGGATTGTCAGAGACTTCTTTAATAGTGACGAAGAGATGTCCTAGGATCTGGCCATCCGCATTTTCATAGACGAAAATAGGTGTCTGATCTTGCGCCATTAACTGTTCTAACTCTTCTTCACTATATTTTCCGCCACTTTCCTTGAAAATATCGGGACGAGCTTGGTGGTGAACGGAAAGAATCTGTTCTAAGAGACCAATCAAAGCAGGAATATCTTTTGGTTGCGCTAAACGAATCGTCATGTAGGTTCTCCTTAGTCGTATTTTCTATATTATAAAAATTTTTTACAGAGATTGTCAATGGAAAAAGGACCGTTAAAAGGTGCGCAAATGCGGGCCTTTTATTTCTTACCTCAAAATATCTATGTCAACTATCTTGCTATTTTTGACAAATATTTTTATTTTTTTGACAAATATACTTGTTAAAAAGAAAAAGAAGTGTTACAATGATTTTAGTTGAAAGAAGGGGAGGTTTTCTTATGGGAGCCATATGGATTCTGTTTATCCCTTTTCTGTTTATCATTTATGCAAGCTCAGAAAAGAAGATAAAAAGATTGAACAAACGCATTAGACGATTAGAAAAACAAGTGAAAGGAAATCAAGACATGTCTAGACTTTTAGAAGAATTGAAAGGCCAAACGGCCACTGTTACAGTGAATGGTTTTGGAACCGAATATGAGATTATGGATATCGATGAAGATTGGGTCAAATTGAGCCGTGAGAATAAGAAAAAAGAGAAGGAAACCAAATTAGTTCGCATCGAAGATATTCAAGGTATTCAACTATAAGGGGGCGAAAGCCATGATCTTAAAAAATCGACTGAAAGAGCTGAGGGCGCGTGATGGGCTTAACCAATCCGAGCTAGCCAAGCTAGCAGGGGTCTCGCGTCAGTCCATCAGTCTCTTGGAGCGAGGGGAATACACCCCTTCGGTTATCATTGCGATCACCATCGCCCAGATTTTCAAGGAACCGGTGGAAAATGTATTTAGTTTAATAGAAGAAGAGGAATGATATGAAAAAGCAACAACAAGAACGATCCGCTCGTTACCGTTTTTGGAGAAATGTCATTATTATTGCAATATCTGGTGTAGTAGGAGGGATTGTTGGTTTCCTAACAGGGATGTTTGGGTCGAAAACAACCATTGAATTGCAAAATCTTTTTGATAAAGAGTACATTTATGTAGGAAGCTTCATTCTTTTTCTAATCATTTTTGTGGTTGTATTGTCATTACTTTTGATGTCACGAAAATCTTATTACAAGATGAGTGAAACAGAAGAAGAGGAGGCTTATAGATTTGAAAGTCAGATGAAAAAACGGTACGACTTGGCTAAGATTTTCAAAGGGATTCTGCTGATTCCTTACATGTTTGTGATTATCTTTTATACTCAACAGTACTCTTTTGATGATAAGATGACAGGAACGTATATGCATATCTTTGGAAGCTACACTATGTTTTATATTTTTGTTGTCCTATTTGCTATGTTTGTCGTGGCTGACCAACTCTATCGTAAGACTTTTAAATTGATTTATGGTATGGAAATCCCTCGCAATGCCAATGCTAAGGAAGTGCGGGAATTTATGATGAGTAGGATGGATGAAGCTGAAAAACAGATTAGCTACGAGGAAAATTTTGAAGTGGTCGTCAAGTTAAGCAATTATATCTTACCGAGCCTTCTCATTGTTCTCTTAATTATTGGGATTGCCTTCCAGACGGATATCCTCTTAGCTTTGATTGTTGTATCCATCATTTATATTTATATCCTTATTTCACAATACAAGATTACCAAACGTTATTATAAAGAGTAAAGGAGTCATCCATGTTAGAAATTAGACATTTAGAAAAAAGCTTTGGCAATAAGCAGGTCCTCTTTGGAGTGGATCTGACAGCTCAACAAGGTCATATCCTTGGTTTGGTTGGGAAAAATGGGGCTGGGAAAACCACCATTTTCCACAGCATCCTGCGCTTTTTGGACTACAGCGGTGAGATCCGCCTAGGTGGCAAAGCGATTACCCAAGAAACTTACAAAGAAATTGGTTATTTGCCGGAAGAGCGTAGTCTCATGCCAAAACTCACGATTTTTGAGCAGGTCCGCTATTTGGCTGCCTTAAAAGGAATGAGCACTGCCGAGGTCAAGGAAAAATTACCGACCTGGATGGAAAAACTCCAAGTAAAGGGAAAATTGACCGATAAAATCAAGAGCCTCTCAAAAGGGAACCAACAGAAGGTTCAACTGATTATCACCTTGATCCATGAGCCTAAATTGATCATTTTAGATGAACCCTTTAGTGGCCTGGATCCGGTCAATACAGAAGTGCTCAAGCAGGTCATCTTTGAAGAAAAAGAGCGTGGGGCCACCATTATCTTTTCTGACCACGTCATGACCAACGTCGAAGAGTTGTGTGATGATATCCTAATGATCCGTGATGGTTCGGTTGTTCTATCAGGTTCTGTCCAAGAGGTCCGGAATAGCTATGGCAAGACTCGCCTCTTTGTCTCTAACGACTTTAGCAAAGAAGAGCTAGAAGCTCTGCCACACGTGACCAAGGTCAGCATGACCAAGCAAGGGACTTGGAAGCTGATCTTAGATGACGCGTCAGCGGGTCCAGAATTATTTGATCGCTTGACCAAGGGCCACTACCTTGCGACCTTTGACCACCAAGCCCCAACTATTGATGAGATCTTTAAACTTGAATCAGGAGTAGAAGTATGAAACAGATGTTTGTCGTAATGAAAGAAACCTATATCAGACAAGTGAAATCATGGAGTTTTCTCTTCATGGTCTTGGGCCCTTTCCTCTTTTTAGGATTGGGCGTCGGAATCGGTTATTTGACGGATTCTTCTACAGATGCGAAAAATCAGGTGGCCTTGGTGACCGAAGTTCCAGCTGTCAAAGAAAGCCTCAAAGGAACCGATGGCTTGACCTTGGACTACAAAGATGAAGCTGCCGCTAAAAAAGCCATCAAGGATGAGAAAGCCGCTGCTTACCTAACGGTCGATGAAAAAGATGGCCAGCTAGAGGCCACTTATGTGGGTGATCAAGCCATGAAAATGGAATTGAAAAGTCTTGTCTCTGCAAAATTAAGCCAGGTCCAACAAGGGATCAATCTAGCGCGTGCCAATCTAAGCAAAGAGCAACTGACAGCCTTGTCTCAACAGGTTTCTCTCAAAGAAAAAATTGATGAGAAAAAAGAAGGGTTGAAAATGGTACAAACCATGGTTGCAGGTGGTCTAGGAATGCTGCTTTATATGATTTTGATCTTCTACTCGAGTATCACAGCCCAAGAGGTGGCTAGTGAAAAGGGAACCAAGATCATGGAAGTGGTCTTCTCTAGTATCAAAGCAACCGACTATTTCATCGCACGCATGCTCGGACTCTTCGGAGTGATTTTTACCCATATTTTTGTCTATGTAGTTGGTTTGGTAGCTGTTTGGATCTTTAGAGCAGATATCCCAGTTGTCAAGGATATTCTCGCTCCCAACTCTCCGATTACCCAGCACCTAGCAGAGTCAATCTCGCTTAATACCGTCTTCTTCATTATCCTTGGGATCTTTATGTATGTGGTGCTCTCTGCCTTCTTAGGCTCAACAGTTGCGCGACCTGAAGATTCAGGAAAAGCGATTTCGCCACTGATGATGTTAGTTATCTTTAGCTTCCTTGGTGTAACCACCTTGGGAAGTGCCGGTGATGTCTTCTTATTGAAGATTGGTTCGTACATTCCATTCTTTTCAACCTTCTTCATGCCTTTCCGTACCATCAATGGCTATGCGACTGGTCTTGAATCTTGGGCTTCATTGGGTATTGCGGTCCTCTTTACCATCGTGGGAACAGTTCTCATTGCCCGTATCTATGCCAGCCTGATCCTCCAGACCGATGACCTCGGACCATGGAAGACCATCAAACGTGCTCTTAGCTATCGCTAATCAAACAAGTCCTCAGATACAACTGAGGGCTTTTTGAATGGAGGTTACAATTTTTTCGAGAGACTTGTCTCTGGTTATTAATAAATTACAAGAAGCGATCGACGATATTCAAAATCAGCTAGATAGTAAAATTGAAGAATATGAAAATGTGGTAAGGTAGCTTGAGAATATTTTTAACATTCTCAGGAACAGAATAAATATAGTTGATGGAGAAGAACTAAACTTAATGCAGTATTCACATTCTGAATACTATTATCAAAAATCACTATTTTACCCATGAGTTTTTATCGTTTATACTAAATCATGTCCAAGGGACAAGAAAAAAGATTTAGAGGTATAGAAATGAACTCAAGAAAAGTAAGACTTTTGACAACAACGGCTATAGCAACTATTTTTCTTTGATATTGTACAGCTAAACAAAATAGGACTAGAATAAGGCTAGAAAGTGAGATGAATCCTATGAAAAACGTTAATTTGAACAATGGAGTGAAGATGCCAATTCTTGGCTTTGGTGTTTTCCAAATTCCTGCCAGTGAAACAAAGCAGGCCGTGCTTGATGCTATTAAGGTTGGCTATCGTCATTTTGATACAGCTCAGTCTTATGCCAATGAAAAAGAAGTTGGTGAAGCTATCGCAGAATCAGATTTGCCAAGGGAAGAATTTTTCATTACTAGCAAAGTCTGGCTAGAGCATTACGGTTATGAGAAAACGAGAAAAGCTGTTCTACATTCATTGGAGGTCATGGGCTTAGATTATCTAGACTTGATGCTCCTTCATCAGCCTTTTTCAGATTACTATGGTTCTTATCGTGCCTTGGAGGACTTGTATAAAGAAGGGAAACTGCGTGCCATTGGTGTCAGCAATTTCTATCCCGATCGTCTGAGTGATCTGGTGGCTTTTAATGAAATCACACCACAGGTCAATCAAGTTGAAACCCATCCGTTTAATCAACAGATTTTCGCGCAAGAGAATATGATCAAAAACAATGTTCAGATGGAGTCATGGGCTAGTTTTGCAGAAGGTAGAAATGGCATCTTTTCTCATCCGACACTAGTGGCGATTGCGGAAAAATATGGTAAGTCCACAGCTCAAATTATGATTCGTTGGCAAGTGGAGCGTGGTATCGTCTGCTTGACAAAATCAGTAAAACCAGAGCGTATGGCTGAGAATATTGATGTTTTTGATTTTAACTTAACTGATGAAGATATGACAGCCATTGCAGAACTTGATACAAAAGAAAGTCTGTTTTTCAATCACCAAGATGCTTCAACAGTTGACATGTTCTTGCGTTTGATTGAACAGAGAAAAAATGGAGACAACTAAAGATGAAAACAATTACTTTAAATGATGGCAATCGTATTCCAGCAGTTGGGTTTGGTGTTTTCCAAATTCCTGCAGACGGTTCGACCTATACAGCTGTTAAGGAAGCCTTAGAAGTTGGTTACCGTCATATTGACACAGCGCAAGCTTATTTTAACGAAAAAGAAGTCGGACAAGCTATCAAAGATTCAGGCATTCCACGTGATGAAATCTTTGTCACTAGTAAACTTTGGATTCAAGATTATGCTTACGAAACTGCTATAGCAACCATTGATGCAACCTTGGAAAAAATGGGGCTTGATTACCTTGACCTCTACCTGCTTCACCAACCTTATGGCAAAGTCGAAGAAGCTTGGAAAGCTCTAGAAGAAGCCAAATCAGCTGGTAAAATCAAATCAATCGGTGTATCAAACTTCACGCCAAACTTTTGGAATCAATTTGTTCCACATTTCAATACGATTCCAGCTGTTAACCAAGTAGAGTTCAACCCATATTTCCAACAAAAAGCTCTACGTGAGTTGCTTGCAAAGGACGATGTTAAAATCGAAGCTTGGGCGCCACTCGGACAAGGAAATAAAGACTTATTTGCCGAACCAATCATCACAGCTTTGGCTAACAAATATGGCAAAGATGCTGGGCAAATTGTTTTGCGATTTGAAGTGCAAGAAGGTGTCATTGTCTTGCCAAAATCAACCAAGAAAGTTCGCATGGCATCAAACAAAGAACTCTTTGATTTTGAATTGACCGCTGAAGAAATGGCAGAGATTCGTGCCCTGGACAAAGGAAAAGGTGCTCATGACCCAGACGCACCAGGCATTGGAGATTATCTCTTGTCAGCTTATGACATTCATGCTAATGATTAATTTTTAAGATTGTTGGAGGAATAATAAATGAAAAATGTTTTAATTTTGGGTGCCAATGGACAAATTGCACAGATTGTAGCGAAGCGTCTTTTGAGCGAACAAGATGATGTTCAATTGACACTTTATTTACGAAAAAGTCATCGTGTTGATGACTTAGTAGCTATTAATCCTGCGCGTGTAAGGACAGTAGATGCTGACATTCACGACCAAGAAATGTTGGACAAGGCTGTTCAAGGACAAGATATTGTTTTTATTTCAAATGTTGACCATGACCCTGATAACAAACTGACTCAAGGTGTTATTGCAGCAATGATTAAAAATGATGTTAAACGTGTTATAGCTTCAAATGTTTTAGGAATTTACGGAGAAGTTCCTGGAGAATATGGTCGTTGGAATACAGAAATGCTTACGCAAGCAGGGCTCAATCGAGCTCGACGTTCTGACGAATTGTTAGAAAAATCAGGCTTAGATTACACAACTTTACGTTTACCTTGGTTAAATGACCGTGATGAGGTGAAATACAGTATTACGCACAAAGGAGAATCATATGTCGGTGTCTCTGGCTCACGTCAAAGTATTGCAGACGTTGTCGTCAAAATGATTACTGATCCAACTTACCTCAATAGAGAAAGTATAGGTCTTGCAGACCCCGATACTCAAGGATTGACACGTCCTGTTTATTAAGATAAATAGAGAAGGAGAAAAAATGAAAGTCGCAACATTTATTGAATCAGGGAAAATGACAGTTACTGAAGCAAGCCACTTTGACATGTACGACCTCCATCCTTTTATAGATGTCGCATTTGAGGCAATCATACCTTTCTTTGAAAGAAATATTTAATCCTAACTATCTATTTGAATAATGAAAAAAATAGATAAAAACGAGGTAAACAATGAAATACACAATTCTTAATAACGGAATCAAAATGCCTATGGTTGGATTTGGAGTTTTCCAAATCCATGATGTCAAAACAACGCAGACAGTTGTAGAAGAAGCGATTAAAACGGGCTATCGTTTGATTGACACCGCCCAAGTTTATGGTAATGAAGAAGTGGTCGGAAAAGAAGTGTGATAGATAAGGAGAAAGTGGAATGACAACATTATTTATAAACGGTAGTCCCAATAAAAATGGCAATACCGTCGCTTTAGCAAAAAAATTATTAGGAGATCAATCTTTTGAAACGCTTCATCTAGCAGATTATAAAATTTATGATTACG
>OFDJ01000500.1_pt1 | contig 16347 bp, 24 predicted proteins | sample 1520901 | NCBI WGS metagenome assembly OFDJ01 (sample SAMEA2699035, study PRJEB24076) | metagenome | biome: Human gut stool | place: Spain | collected 2012-11-19 | reverse complement strand
CGACGAAACAATCGTTGATATGACGATGTGGACGGACCTCCAGGACCTCGACGTCATCGCGGCCGCCCCTGACCCCTCGCGCGTCTGCCTCGGTGTAGACCTCGCCACCGACCGTTCCGGCGCGTCCATCGCCGCCGCCTGGCTAGACGACGACGGCGACGTTTGCCTATCCATCGTCGCATCGGGGCCGGGCACCGACTGGGTACCGCGCGCCCTAGCCGACCTCCAGGCCGCCGGGTATCAGTGGATAGGTTGCGACCCGGCCGGTCCTACCCGCACCCTGGCCGCCGACCTCGAAAACGACGGGCTACCAATCGCCACCCTGAACACGACCGAGTATGCAACCGCGTGTCAGCTGTTCCTAGACCGCACCAAAGAGGGCCGCCTAGTCCACGACGGTAACCAGGAACTCACCGACGCGCTCGCCGCCGTCGTCCTGCGCCGCCTGTCCGCCGTCGCCGCCTTCGATGCGACACGATCACCCCGGCCTATCGACGCGCTCCGAGCCGCCGCCGCCGCCGTATGGGCTGCCTGTCAACCCCGCCCCGGAATCCAAATCTACTGAAAGAGGCCCCGCCCGTGTTCGCCCATGTTGACGCCTCGTCTTGCTCATTCCTCCCACTGTGTGAATGTGGGTGGCGCGGCTCGCCCGCCTCATCCCACGAGCGCGCCCTCGGTGAAATCGCCGACCACGAACGCCGTTGCCACCCAGGCCATAACCACGCGCGCAAGGCCCTGCGCTCCTACCAGTGGCGACACTCACAGCCGTGAGCGAATCAGGTACAGCGCAGACTATCCGCATGGCATCCCTCGCGTCACTGTTTGGCTTCCACCGCGACGAGGCGGGCGCGCCGGTCCTTCCCGGCGTCGTCCCGCCCGCGCGGCCCGCCGCATCCGACATCACCGAGCGCGGCGCGCTCGCCATCGACTCGGTATACCGCGCCGTGACCGTCCTCCAGGCAGCTGGTAAGCAAATCAGCCTCGACGCATGGCGCGACGGCGTACAGCTAGAGGGCAAGGACCTGCCTACCGTCGTCGCCACCCCCGGCCCTGACCTCACCGTCACCGCCCTCATCGCTGAAACCATCGCATCCCTCGCTATGCGCGGTAACGCCTACTGGCTCATTGGACGCAACCGCGACGGCCGCGTCATTAGCTTGCGCGTCCTGAACCCCACCGAGTGCCTTCCTGTCCTCGACAAGGCCACGGGCGCGCGCACCGTCCAATGGAACGGCCGCACCTACCAGCCCGCCGACCTGCGCCACCTGCGCCTAACCTACGTGCCCGGTGAAGCCGCTGGCCTCGGTCCTATCCAGGCGTGCGCCCGCTCCCTCCAGGGCGCGGCCGACATGGCCAACTATGCATCCCAGTGGACCCACGCCGGTGGCGTGCCGACCGGCATCCTGTCCACCGACCAGGCCATCACCGCACAGCAAGCCGCCGACGCTAAAAAGTCATGGAACGAATCGAATAGCCAGGGCGGCGGCGTCGCCGTCATCGGCGCGGGCCTCAAATACTCGCCCCTACACCTCACGCCGTCTGAGGTGCAATTCCTCGAATCCCGCGCGTTTGACGTGCTCTCAGTCGGACGCATGTTCGGCATCCCGGCCCACATGCTCCTAGCCGCCGTCAACGGCTCCAGCATGACCTACCAGAACGTCACCGACGCCGCTACCGACTTTATCCGGTGGACGCTCATGGCGTACCTGCGCGAAATCGAGGACACCCTCACCGCGATTCTCCCACGCGGCACCGTCGTGCGCTTCAATCTCGACGCCCTCCTGCGCGCCAACCCGTCCGCCCGCATGGCCACGCACAAAACCGCCATCGAAGCGGGCATCTACACCGCCGACTATGCCCGCCGCATCGAGGGCATCACCGACCCCACCGCCGCCACCCCGAAGGACCAGCCCCATGAGTGACCTCCAGACCCGCGACTTCAAGATCGCCCCCACACCCGAAGCCGACGGCACCGACGACGCGCCGCGCACCGTGAGGGGCCTCGCCGTCCCCTACGGCACCGAGATTGAACTAATCCCCGGATACTTCGAGACCATCGCCCCGGGCGCGCTCGCCCCACGCGGCGAAACGGACACGAGCCTCAAGCTCGTGTATCGCCACGACGAGCCTATCGGACTCATCACCGCCGCCACCGAAACGGACGCGGGCATCGAGATTGAAGCCCGATTCTCCGATACCCAGACCGCACGAGACGCCTACCAGCTCGTCCGCGATGGCGTCATCGACCGCCTGAGCATCGGGTTTGCGCCCCTCGAAACCACGCGCACCGAGGACGAGCGCGGCACGCACACCACCATCACGAGCCTTGCCCTTCGAGAAGTCTCGCTTGTCCCCTTCCCTGCCTACTCCACCGCCGCCATTACCGAGGTCCGCACCAAGCCGACCGCACCCACCGAAAGGAACACCCCCACCATGACCGACAACGCTACCGAGTACGCGCTCGCCGCCGACCTCGCCGACCTGCGCGCCGACCTGACCGCCATCGAGCAGCGCGCCGCGCTCGCCGACAAGACCCCCGCCACGCGCGCCGCCGACACGCGCACCCCCGGCGAAGCCATCAAGGCACTTGTCACCGACGAGGCATACCGCGCCGAAATCGCCGACCTCCAGACCCGCGCCTTCAATGGAGCCAAGTCCAGCGCCGACGCCACCATGGTTGTGCCCGAATGGATTAAGGACCTTACCCGCCTCGTGGATAAGCCAAACGTCCTCGCGGGTCTGTTCGCCACCGGCTCCCTTCCCGCCGACGGCATGGAATTGGACTTTACCGAGCTGGCAACCAACACTCTGCGAGTTGACCAGCTCGCCGACGAGGGGACCGACCTCCAGATGGGCAAGGTCACCACCAAGAAGCGCAGCGTCCCCATCCGCACGTTTGGTGGCTACACTGAGCTAACCCTCCAGGCCATCGAGCGTACCCGGATCAACCTCCTGGACACGCACCTGCGCGGTATGGCTATCGCGGCTGGTCAGGCGTCCGCCGCCTACTTCGCCGCCCGGTTTGCCGACGCCGTTAAGACGCAGGACGCCAACAAGCTCGCCGTCACCAAGGCCGCCAACGCGCTCACTTGGGCCGACATCTCCAGCCTTATCATCGACGCCGCCGCCAAGTACACAGACGAGGGCCTGACCCTGGACGGCCTCATCGTGGACAAGGCCACCTTCAAGGCACTGTCTGGCCTGACCGGCACCGACGGCCGCCCGCTCATGCGCGCCGCCGAAAACCCGTCCAACACCATCGGCACCGTCAACGCGAAGGGCCTGACCGGCGTCATCCTCGACGTGCCCGTCACCTGCGACCTGCGCGCCACGCCCGGATCGCTTGGCACCGGCATTGTTGGCGCGTTCTACAACCACGAGGCAATGCGCACCTACGAGACGCCCCTCGTCCAGCTCCAGGATGAGAACATCATCAACCTGTCTCGACAGTTCTCGGTCTACCGATACGGGGCCGTCGCCGCCGAAATCCCCACCGGCCTCGTCCCCCTCAAGATCGGGGCCTGACCGTGGCCGACCTGACTACCCGCCTCGCCGCCTACGTGGGCGACGTACCCATCGACGACTACCTGCGCTCGTGCGTTGCCGAAGCCACATCGCTCGTGGGTAGCCAGGTCGGCACCGTCACCATCCCGCAAGACGTGCACGACCGCGCCGTCATGGAAGTCGCCGCCGAGCTGTTCCACCGTCGAAGCGCACCCAACGGTATCAAGAGTTTTGCGGACGGCCTGGATGGCGCATCTGCCATCCGCGTCGCTCGTGACGCCCTCGTCGCCGCTCGCCCCCTACTCGCCCCATATCTCCCGTTGGCTATCTCATGACCCGCGAACACGGACCTATCGCGTCGGCTCGCGCCGACCTCGCCGCCATCCTCCGAGAGGCAACCGACATCCCGATTGTCACCAACGTCCCGGAACGGCTCGCGCCGCCGTGCATCGTCATTACCGAGGCGTCCCCGCTCCTCACCACCGACGACACGACCTACAACGCCGTCACCGTGCGAATGAGTCTCACGGTGGCCGTGGCACCCACGACCAACGCGCTCGCCATCGAGCGCCTCGACGAGGCCGTGGACACCATCGCCGTCGCACTCATCAAGGCCGGAACCGTCGCCGCTATCGAGGCTTACACGAGCATCAAGAGCGCCGACGGGCAAGCCTACCTCGCCGCCCCCATTACCACCACCCTCACCTACTCCCTTGGAAGGACCCCCCAATAATGACCGTCACCCGCAACACCCGCATCCTTGGCAACCGCCTTGGCTTTTCCATCGCAGGAAAAGATTACTGGTCTGACCTGTCGTCCTATGACCTCTCTCCCGAAACGAGCGACAAGGATGTGGTCACTTTCGCCGATGCCCTCGGTGGCTCGTCCGCGTCCTGGAAGCTCAAGGGTAAGGCCATTACCTCGTTTGACCCCGGCTCATTCTGGGAAATGGTCTGGCTGCAAGCGGGCAAGACTGTGGACGTTCTCGTCGCTCCCTTCGGCAACAAGACCGCCACCCCCAAGCAGCCGCACTTCAAGGTCCGCGCCAAGATCGGTACCAAGCCGTCCATTGGCTCAGAGGCGGGCGACGAAAAGGGCAGTACCTTCGAGTTCGAGTGGACGTGCGAAGGTGAGCCGGAAAAGCTCACCGCCACCTCGACGCTTGGCACCGGCAACATGGAAGATGCCTAACCCATGGCTGGCATCCTCGACGGTCACGTCCACCTAGACGGTGGCAGCGTAGAAATCCAGGGCATCAAGCGCCTACTACGCGACGCCGAGCGCGTGGGCGTGGCCGCCGAGGACTTGAAAGAGCTGACCTATCGGCTCGCAACCCCTATCGCCGCGCTCGCCAAGACGCTCGCCCCACGCGGCGATACCGGCCGCCTCGCATCGGGTATCAAGCCATCCCGCTCCAAACGCAAAGTCATGGTGCGCGTCGGCTCGGCTAAACGACTGCCCTACGCGGGCGTGCGCCACTGGGGACGGGACGGCTCATCTGGCCCCCGCTGGCTCTCCCAGGCCGAAGAAACTTTGCGCCCGCGCACCTTCGCCGGTATCGGCGAAGGCATCAAAGAACTACTAGATAAAAACGATTGGTAAGGACAAACCCCCATGAACATGAACGCCATGACCCTCGGCGACCTCGACTACTACGAGCGCAAGACAGGTCAGCCCATCACCTCGTTTGACCCCGAAGCGGGCGGCGCGCTCGCCGCCCCCATGATCGCAATGTGCGCAATCATGCTCTACCGACGCGGCGGCTACCAGACCAGGGACGACGCCTACACGGCCGCCACCGACCTCACCATGGACGAGGCCACCCGCCTCGTGGGCGACGCAACCACCGACGCCCCGGCGGGGGAATGACCGGCGCGTCGTCCCTCGGTCCCGTCCTGGCAATCCTCGCCGTGGACGCCGGAATCCCACCGTGGGACGCGCGCGAACGCCTCACCCTCGAGGACGCCCACGCCATCCTCGACCTCCTCAACGAACGAGCACAAGCACAGAAAGGCTAGGCAGTGGCCGGTCACGTCGTCAAAGTCTCGGTAGTCGCCGACACCAAGAAATTTTCGCGCGCCTTCAAGGGCCTTGCGAAAGAAACCGGCCTATCCGGTCTGGCCGAAGCCGGTAAAACCGCCGTGACCACGCTCGCCACGGTCGCCGCCGCCGGGGCCGCCGCCATTGGCGTCGCCGGGGCAAAGGCCGTGAGCGCCGCCGCCGACTTGGAACAGTCCACGGGCGCTATCGAGGCCGTGTTCAAGAGCGGGGCCGACCAGATGAAAGAGTTTGCGGACACCGCCGCAACGTCGGTCGGACTCACGAAAAACGAGTACCAGGAACTAGGCACGTTGCTTGGTGCACAGCTCAAAAACGGTGGGACCTCGATTGACCAGCTCGCCGGAAAGACCAACGACCTCATTGGCGTGGCCGCCGACCTCGCCGCGCAATTTGGTGGCACCACGGCCGACGCCGTGGCCGCTCTGTCGTCCGCCCTCAAGGGCGAACGCGACCCTATCGAGCGCTACGGCGTGTCCCTCAAGCAAGCGTCAATTGAAGCCAAGGCCGCCGAACTGGGCTTTACCAAGGTAGGCGGGTCCTTCGATAACGAAGCGCAACAGGCGGCGACGCTCGCGCTCATCATGGAACAGACCGCCGACGCCCACGGCGCTTTCGCACGCGAAGGCGACACCCTCTCTCACCAAATCCAGGTCCTCAAGGCCCACCTAGGGGACTTCGCCGCCAAGGCGGGCGGCCTCGTCCTGCCCGCCGTGACCGCGCTCGCGTCCGCCGCTATCGAACACCTCGTGCCCGCCATGGAGAGCCTTACGACGTGGGCACGGGACGTGGCCCTCCCGGCCCTCAAGAACTTCGCCGCACAGTTCACCGCGAACGTCGTCCCGAAGATCAAGGCCGCCGCATCGGTCTTTCAGACCGAGGTCCTGCCCCGCCTCAAGCGCCTGATTGACTGGCTCACCACGACCGTGCCCCCCGCAATACGCCGCGTCGTGTCATTCTTCGAGCGCTTTGGGCACGCAATCGGGGCCGCCGCCGCCGTCATCGGCACTTTCGTGGCCGGCTTCCAAGCCTTCGCCAAGATCAAAGCCATCATTGAAGCCGCCAAAGTCGCATGGGCGGCCCTCAACGCGACAATGGCCGCTAATCCCATTTTCCTCGTCGTCGCCGCCATCGCCGCCCTCGTCGCCATCTTCGTGGCCCTCTACGAGAACAACGAGACGTTCCGTAACGCGGTCAACGCGGCGTGGGAACAGATCAAGGCGGCCGCCGCCGTCGTCGTCGAATGGTTCCAAACCAACGTCGTGCCCGCCCTGCAAGCCGCATGGGCCGCCATCGTGGACGCATGGAATGCGGTGTGGCCGAAGCTGAAAGAGGCTTGGGCGACCTATGGGCAGCCCGTCGCCGACCTCATCGTCAACATCTTTACCGGCGTCGCCGCGAACTGGTCCACCATCTGGGAAGGCATCAAGGGCGTCTTTACCGGCGTGTGGGAGATTCTATCGAGCGTCGTCTCGACCGTCGTGGGCGTCATATCCGGAATTATCCAGGTCTGGACTTCCGCCCTATCGGGGGACTGGCAGGGCGTTTGGGAGGGGATCAAGACCATCTTTTCGAGCGTCTGGGAAGGAATCAAGGGCATCATCTCCGGCGCTCTGAACATCGTGCAAGGCTACATCACATACGCAATGGGCGTCATATCCGGCATTTTCTCCGGCGTGTGGGCGTCCATCAGTGGCAGCGTTTCCGGCGCGTGGAATGGCATCACCTCCGCTATCTCATCCGGCGTATCTACGGCCGTGTCCTACGTGTCATCCCTCCCGTCCCGCGCGCTTAGCGCCCTCGGAAACATCGGCTCGACCCTCTGGAATGCCGGTAAGTCCCTGATTCAGGGCTTTATCAACGGCATCAGTTCCATGATCGGATCAGTTAAGTCCACGCTCAGCAGCCTAACCTCCAGCCTCACGTCATGGAAGGGACCCGCCGACTATGACGCGGTGCTCCTCACGCCCGCCGGCCGCCTCGTCATCGACGGTTTTATCCGTGGCCTCGAATCCCGCTATGGGGCCGTGCGCCGCTCCCTCGGATCGCTCACCGGCATGGTGGCCGACACCGACCCCGGCGCCCTCGGACTCCCAGACGTGAACGACATCGCCGGGCTACGCCGGGGCGGCGGCGTCACCATCACCGTCAACGCGCAGATGCTTCACCCGTCCATCGACGCCGGGCGCGTCATCGCACAGTCAATCGACCAGTACACGCGCCTAAACGGCGCTGGCCGCTAACCCCGAAGGGAGGAACCCGCTCATGGTGACACTGCCCCCGCCGCCGCCGTCCACCTGGGAAGGCGTGCGCACCGAGACCCTACCCGGCGGTAAAACCCGCTTCACGCTCGCGCCCGGCTCGTCCTATCTGCGCATCACCGTGGATAATCTGCGCCCGAATCACCTGATTACCGCTCTCGTCCGCATCCGCACCACCCAGGCGGGTCAATACGTCGTCATCCGCCTAGGGGACGACGCCAGGCGCTTTGTGCACGGCACCTACTACGTACACCATGTGCGCACAACGTCGCTAGGGACCAGCCTCATTATCGAGGTGACCGGAATCCCCACCGGCGTCGTGGAAGAGCTAACCATCACCGACGACACGCCCATCCCGGATAACCCCCGCCCGTGCGACGTGCTCAGTCTCCAGGCATACTATCCGCTACCCGGATTCTTCGGACTCAGGTGGAATAACGACCGTTGGGACCGCGCCTCATGGACGCGCGGCGGCGCAAAGCCATGGGCAATGGTATGGGACTCGACCCCCTGGGACACCCGCGCATGGAACGTAGGCGAAACGAACGTCTCCCAGTGGCAGGACATCACCGGCCCGTGCACCGACATTGCCGTTACGCGCGGCGTCACGACGAACGGGCCTGCGATGGCCGCCACCGTCGGCACCCTGACCGCCCGCGCCATCAACGCCCTAAGCCCGCGCGCCACCGGCTTGCACCACGGCACCCCCGTGCGCCTCATTCACTGGCCGACCAGAGCTCTCGTTTTTACCGGCGTCATCACCGACCTATCTATCACCCCACACAAGCCCGGTAGTCGCATCGACTACGAGGTCAGCCTCACCGCATCCGATAACGTCGCACGCCTGGCCGCAATCACCCGGTACGGGGCGAAAGCCGACGGCGGCGACGGCTCCGAATCGTGGGCGGCGCGCCTCGACCGCCTCATCAAGTCCGCGCCGGAACTCACCTACCAGGTGCACGACCAAGCGACACAGACCATGGCCCCCGTCGTCTGGGAAACAAGCCTAGCCCGCCACCTCGACGCGCTCATGGCCTCAGTCCTCGGATCGTGGACCGTGGACCGCGACGGCAACGTATCCATCCGCGTGCGCCGCCCCCGCACGCCCGTGCTCACACTCACCGACGCCGACGCAAGCAACCTCCGTGAACGCATCTGGTCCTACACCGACCTAAACGTCGCATGGTCCGCCGCCGACACGATCGCGCACGTCACCCTGGCCAACCACGGCGCGAAGTACAACACCGAGCAACACGAGTGGGAAGCCGACGACGCCGACACGACCGTCACCGACCCCACCGCCGCGAACGCATGGGGCGGGGCCGCCGTCAACATCGACACGACCCTCCCGGCCCGCGACGTGGAAACCGTCGCACGCCGCTACCTCGCCACAACCACCGGCGACCCCATGCCGTCGTCGGTCTCACTCGTCGCCGCCCACGACGCCGGTCCCACCGACCGCGCCGCCCACATGGCCGCCGCCGCCACCCTCGACCCCATCACCGCCGCCGCCGTCAAATGGCGCGGAGAAGATGCCCCCGCACTCATCACCCAGGTTGCCCACACCATCACGCCGACAACCTGGAAAACAACCCTCACCCTGACCAACAACAAGCAGTAAGGACCCCACATCATGAAAACGTTTGTACCCGGCGAAATCGCCCGCGCTGAGGACGTTAACGCCAATTTTGCCGAGCTTAAGGCCGCAACCGACAAGCTCACCGCCGCATTCCAGGTCGGACAGGTAGCGGTGAATGGAATGGGTCCCGGCGAACAAACCAATTCCTACCGGGTGCCATTCTCCAAGCGATTCAGCAAACCCCCCATGGTATTCATGCAATCGCAGAACCAGCGCCTCAACGTCGCCGCATGGGACATCACAGCCGACGGATTCACTTGGATGGTGCACAACAACACGTCCGGCGCGTCAGCCTTCGCTCAAATCATGTGGCTGGCAATCGCAATCTAAGAAAGGACCAACCTAATGAGCGTACAAGAGTTCGCGCGCCGTCTGTACTGGATGTGCGCCGAAGCCGACGGGGGATACTCCCAGCCCAATCGCCTCGACGTGCAACGCACGCGCGGCGTGCCCGGCGGTTACTTCACCTTCGAGGCAGATTGTTCAAGCCTCGTCATCGAAGCCGCCAAGCAAGCCGGATACCCCACCGGGGCCGCCACCTACACCGGCGACATGCGCAGCGCGCTAGAGGCCGTCGGATGGACCGTCATCCCATACGCCGCAACCGCTGGCCTCGCCGCCAACCTCTACACCGGCGACGTAATCCTCTCCGAAGCCGCATCCGGCGGCGTCGGACACGTCGCCGCCTACATTGGCGACAACCGCGTCGCCGAAGCCTGGATTGACGGGCGCGGCGACATCATGGGCAGCGCCGAAGGCGACGGCGAAGGCGACGACACGGGAGGGGAAACCCGCGTTGTCCCCTTCTCGTCCCACCCCTACACGCTGGCCGGATCGTGGACGCACGTCCTTCGCCCGCCCGCTTTCACCCCGCCCGCCGGGTCCGAAACCATCGAAACCATCACAACCCCCCCGAAAGGAAACCCCCGCATGTTCGCCATCTCCTACAACTCTGTCTATGGCATCAAGGGCTACGCCCTTATCACCGAGTCCGCGGGCGCTTACGCGCTCGACCGCGTTGGCGCTCAGGTTTACAACGACGTTGTGCCCATGACCGAGGTCCCGGCTCATCACGCTGAAATGCTCATCCGCGAAGCCTGGGAACGCCACAACCGCGTCGCTGCAAACGCCGCCGCCGAAACCCGCGTGGACATCGACCAGGCGACCGCTCAGGTCCTCGCCGCAATCAGCAAGGACGGTGGCGACAAGTGAGCGACCCTAAGCACGCCATCACGCCGCAACCGCTCGCCTGGCTCACCCCGGATGTGCGCCGTTGGCTTTACGGCATCGCAACCGCCCTCGTCCCGATTCTCGTCGTGTACGGCGTTATCGAGTCATCTACGGCACCCATGTGGGTTGCCCTCGTCGCCTCGGTTCTCGGTACCGGCACCGCCCTAGCCCACGTTCCGAGGGGCGACGAATGACGCCGGCCGCCGAGGTTATCACCGCTCTAGGTGGCCTCGGTGGCGTCGCCGCCATCGTGACCAGCGCCGCAACGCTGATACAGGCGCGGCGAATCCACGCGCAAGTCAGCCCTAACCACGGCTCCAGCCTCGCCGACGCCGTGAACAGGACCGACGCCAAGACCGCCGAAGCCGCCGCCGCCGTGAGTCGCCTAGAGGATGCCCTCGCCTCTCACTCCAGCGCTATTGAGCGTATCGAGAGCGCCCTCACCTCCAATGGCGAGACCGTGCGACGCATCGAGACCGAGCAGATGAAAACCGCCTCTGATGTGCTCATCTCCCGGCACTCAGTCGAAAGCCTCTCGAGGGAGGTCAAAGGACTAGGGCACGAGATAGGGGACCTACGGGCAACTAGGGACCGTGAACACGCCGACTATGACGCGCGTATCCGGTCCCTGGAGGGCCGCCCCTAAGCCGCCGCCTCGACGACGGCCCGCAACGCCTCGTCTGCAATCGCTAGATACCGTAGCGTTGTATGGGGCGATTCATGCCCTAGGATGCGTTGGACGGACACAAGGTCACCCGTGCGCTCATATGCCCGCGTGGCGAAGCGATGCCTAAGCGCGTGCATCGTCACGCCCGGCGGTAGCGCACGGGTGACCAGCCGTCCGAGCCATTCCGGCGATACGTGCCCGGCGTCGTCACCTGGGAACGTCCAACCCGGCCCGCGCGCCTCGACGGCGGCGACCAGGCCGGGCGGCATGGGCACCGTCCGCGCCTTCCCGCCCTTGCCGTGCACGATCAGGGACGCGCCGCGCACGTCCCGCACAATATCGCTCGCGCGCACGCGGGCAACCTCGCCCCGTCTTAACCCCATCTCCGAGGCCAACCGCACCGCCAAGTGCACGCGCCAATCACTCGACTGGAGAGCGCGCCTCACGGCCTCGTCATCCGCCGGGCGCGGGGCCGGGGCCGACGCCCGCACCGACGGCAGCGCCGACACATCGACCAGGACCGGCCGGATCGTCGACGCCCATGAATAGAACCCGGCGACCGACTGGAGAGCCGACCGGCGCGTATCCCTCGCCCACATGTGCGCCGCCGACCACTCGATTACGTCCGCCGTCGTCACCTCCCAGGGGCCGACCTCGACGGCGCGGGCAAACCGTCGCACCCAATCAACCCGAAGCCTCACCGTCGCCACTGTGCGCCCCGTCCCGAGCATGTGCAACCTCCAATCTGTGATTGGCGTGTCCCATCCGCCCGGCACTCGTGCTTTTTGCATAACCATGGCCGCTATCCTCGTCCCACTCGCTCAAATCCGCTCGCCGTGGGCACCCTCGCCCGCGCTCACCTGGTCGGACATTACGCTACTTGTGTCCACATATCGGACACTGTGAGGTAATCCCGAGGTTGCAGGTTCGAGTCCTGTCGGGGGCGCGTTTCCCGGCCGGTAGGTGTTACCAGGTCGGCAACCGAGACGCCTAGCGCCGTCGCTAGGCTATCCAGTTCCTCTAGTTGCCAGGGGCGTACTCCTCGCCACCGTTTCGTAATGGCCCCCTGCGATATTCCAAGGGTCTTGCCTAGTCGCACCTGGTTATAGCCGAGGCGCGCGGCCTCGGCCCGCACGTTGGCAGCGACGACATCGCGGGTGGTGACAGGTTGCGCGGGCGCGGCGTTAATTAGTGTGCTCATGCTCCCATGATAGTCCAAAATGGCATAACTGTGTGACCGGACGGCACAATTTAGAAGGCTCATTGTGTTGATTAGTAGTCCGTAATGAACTATTAATTGCTCTATGACTCCCGCTCATGACTTTGTGACTCTGGAGGTGACGCGCTACATGCGCGCCACCGGAATTAACCAGGAAACGATGGCCGCCGCCATCGGTCTACAACAGTCCGTTCTATCGAAGAAAATCCTTGGCTTGCGCCGCTGGTCCCTCAACGACCTCGACCGCCTCGCCGACGCGGGGGTCCCCATCCACCTCACCGCCAATACCCTCGATAGGGAGACCCACTCATGAGTGCAACGGAAGAGCAGACCGCAAAGGCGCTGCGTAACCTCATCGAATCACTGGACAACATCATCGGCCACCTCAATACCCCCGCTTTCGAGGTTGCCGGTTACGAACTGGCTATCAACGGCGACAATGACCGCGTTAACTTCATGATGGATTGTGCCTTCAATCTGAGGGTGGGGAAATGAGTTACCGCATCGACTGGATTCAGTTCCTCGCCGCTCTGACCGCGCTCGTCGCTTACGGCGTCGTCATCTGGTCCTGTTTCGCGCTCTATCTCCCGTGGCCTGTCTCGACGCCCGGCATGATCGTTGCGTTCCTGGCATCCGGCGTGTGGTCGCACCGACGCGACGTGCACGAGAGGGGCCGCAAGTGATTACCGGACCGGACGCCGCCATCGTGCGGTCGCTACTTCGCAAGTCGCAATCTCTGACCCTCCAGCTCGCCGAGGACGCCGCAAAAATGCAGGTAACCGGCGCTAAGAGGATGCGACCGAAGGACCGCGCACAGAAAATCAAGCTCCTGCATTGCTACGTGACCGTCGCAATCCGCTACATGGTGGAAACGCAATCATGACCGTCGCCGCACTGTCGTGGACTGACCAGGACCGCGCCGACTTCATCGCGGCCGCTCGCGCCGCCATTAGCGGCCCACGATCCGAGGACGCCGCCGCCAACCCGGCGCGTGTGCCCGCGCCCAAGGCGCGCGGCGTCCTCAACGCTGGCCAGTCCCTCACCTCGATTCTCGCCGCCCTGTCCCGCGTCGGTTGGGGACCCCTCCGAGGCCGTGAGTTCGCCGCCTCAAGGGCCGTCCTCGACACGCTCGCCATCCTCGCGCACGACACGCGCGCCGACCTGTCCGCCGTCGTCCAGACCACGGCCCGCCAACTCGCCAAGCGGGCGGGCTACAGCCTTCGCCACACCTCGCGTTGTCTCCAGTGGTTAGAGGACGCGGGCGTCATCGAGTGGCACCGGGGCGGCATCCGTATGGGCGCGCCAACGGTGGGAGTCATCAAGGTTGTGAAGCGGACGCTAGTTGATTGGGCGTTGGCGTTCCGACGCGCATCGGACGCCGAAGATCGCGCCCGCAACGCCGCTACTCGCGCCCGCATCCAGCTCTACCGCCTTCGCCGAAACACCGCCCGCCCGAAGCCGCTCGAAACCCATGTGGACATGAGTACGCCCCATCCTTCCCTACGGGATGAGGGGGCCGCTACGGCGTCCCCTCGTTCGTCCCGAAAGAAGAATGTTTCGCCTCGAAAGGAAGAAGAAACCGATATGCCGAAGTACCGGCCCACGTACATGACCTACCTTGCCACCGAGTGCAAGCACGGAGAACCCGTCTCCGACCGCTGCAACCGTTGCAGGTATGAAGCAATCATGCGACAGCAGCAGGTCGCCGAAGCCGAGAGAGCCGCCGCCGAGCGGCGGCGCAAAGAGCAGGAAGAAGCCGAAAACCAAGACCCTGAATTCACGTGGCCACCCGCTTTCGTTGCCTACATGCACGCCACCTACCCAGACGCCCATTACCGTTCGTGGGCGCGCCTCATGATTACTGACCCCAAAGCCAAGGAGCTATTCAATGCCCACGCCGCTGCCTGACTCTCGCGCCGTCGTCGCCGACATCGCCGTGGACATCGAGGCCGCCGCGATGCGCGCCCACGAGCAACTGAACGGCACTCATCCCTACAGCATGTCATCACCGCAATTCAAGCTCGCTGGGATGGCCCTCCAGGTCGCCGCCCTGGCCCGTGCCATGCGCGACGAGATAGCCGCAAGCTACCCACCCCCGCCCCTGCCCACCACCGAGGACGGCCGCCGTGAGTGACTGGTCAGGTGCAAAGGTCCGCAAGTACAGCAACCAGGTAGTCGGTCGATACGGCACCGTGTGCTGGCTATGCGGCAAGCCCATCGACATGCTCGCACCTCGCCGCTCGCCGCTGGGTCTGTCCATCGATCACGTGATACCGAGGTCGAAAGGCGGTAGCGATAGCATCGACAACCTTCGCCCGTCTCACTTCCGCTGCAACGTGAGCAGACAGGACAAGCCCGCGTCCCAGTTCCGACCTCGTCGTGGCTGGTCTGGCTCTGGCCGGTGGCCAGGACTCCAATAAAGACGGGTCGCATCCGTTTTTAATGGCCGTTTCCGGCTACTCCGCCGCCCCCTCTCCTTAATCCCCCCAGTACCAGAACAAACCGGCCCCGAATAAACCGGGGCCGAATTAAAAGGGCCCGAAATGAACGAATTAACCTCCGAACTGTTCCCAGTCTCGCCCCCTCCCACGGGGGACATCGAAAACGCCGTCAAAGATGCCTTCGCCGACCTCGACGCCAAGGGCGTGCTAGGTCCTATCGAGCGTGCCAAGCGCGCCGCGCTCGTCAAAGCGGCCGCCGCCCTGGACCGAAGCCTTAACGGCGGCACTCCGAGCGTCGCCACGTCCAACGTGCTCAAGAACGTCTTAGAATCCCTCGACTCGCTCCCGCGCCCCGCCGAAGGCACCGACCGAGAGATGGACGCACTCGACGCCGCCCTTGCCGAACTCACCCGCGACGCCCTGACCGCATCATGAGTGCTGAACCGAAGTACGGGACCAAGCGCAACCCGGCTAATCCGACCTTCGGGGCGCGCATTGCCGCCGTCGCCGCCTACCTCGGTGGCTCCCTCATGCCCTGGCAACGGCAAGTGGCAGACGTGGCGTTGGAACTCGACCCCGATAACCCCGGCGCGTGGCGCTACCCGGTTGTCGTGGTGACCGTCCCGCGACAGGCCGGTAAGTCCTTCCTACTTCGCGCCGTCATGGCCGACCGGCTTTTGGCGTACAACAACCATGAAATCCTAATGACTGCGCAGACCGGAAAGGACGCGCGCAAGCGGTGGAAACAGCTCAACACCGCGCTAGGTGCTGAAAAAAAACCCGGCTACTTCCGCGTCTACGCATCCCAGGGGTCCGAGCGGACCGAGTACCTGAAACGCGGCTCGTTTATCTCGCCGTTTGCGCCGACGCCTAAGTCCATTCACGGCGATTCACTCCACCTCGTGACAGTTGACGAGGCGTGGGCGTTTGACGCTGAATCCGGGTTGGCTCTCGAAACGGCGATTAATCCGACCCAGCTCACGATCAAAGACTCCCAGCTCTGGATCGTTAGCACGAAGGGTACGGATCGTTCCGCGTATCTGAACGAGCTGATTAGGCAGGGCCGCCAAGAGGTGAATAACCCCAACTCGCGCATGTGCTTTTTCGAGTGGTCCGCCGACGAGGCCGCCGCTGAAAAAGACCCCTACAGCGACGAGACACTAAGTTTCCACCCGGCGCTAGGGCACACCCAGACGGCCGATAAAATCCGCGCCCTCAAGGGCGATAGCCTCGCGGCGTGGCGTCGGTCAATCCTGAACCTGGAGACCGCCACCGACGAAACAATCGTTGATATGACGATGTGGACGGACCTCCAGGACCTCGACGTC
>OFDJ01000495.1_pt1 | contig 16519 bp, 17 predicted proteins | sample 1520901 | NCBI WGS metagenome assembly OFDJ01 (sample SAMEA2699035, study PRJEB24076) | metagenome | biome: Human gut stool | place: Spain | collected 2012-11-19 | reverse complement strand
GGACGATTTTGCCGTTATCGACGACCAGGTTGATTTTGCAACCTGATGCGCAATATGGGCAAACCGTGACGACTTTTTTCATCGGTCTCGCTCCAGTTAATCAAATCGCGCATACGCGCTTGTCGTTTTTGTTATGCATCTTTTATGCCATGTTTTTATCAGGGGCATTAGTCGATATTACGGGCGAATTTTGCGCAAAACCCTGACGAAAAACAGGCTGTCGTCATATTTGACGTGACGAATCTCCAATACGTGACGCCCCGGCAGTGTGACCGAGGTTATGTTTCCCGCACATCCTTGTGCCTTATCGCTGTCACTCTGTGCAGAATCAATCACACTCATTTAAGTTGGCCAGAAATGGGGAAAAACAATGAAGCCAGCCATACTGGTTGTGGATGATGACATCGCTGTCTGCACGCTTTTACAGGATGTGCTGAGCGAACACGTCTTTACGGTGACCGCCTGTCACACCGGGCAGGAGGCGCTGCGCTGCATTGAGACTCAGCCGGATATCGCTCTGGTATTGCTGGACATGATGTTGCCCGATATCAACGGTCTGATGGTGTTGCAGCAGGTGCAAAAGATGAGACCCGGATTACCGGTGGTGATGCTGACCGGGCTTGGCAGCGAGTCGGATGTGGTTGTTGGGCTGGAAATGGGGGCTGACGACTATATCGGTAAGCCGTTCAATGCGCGGGTGCTGGTGGCTCGGGTAAAGGCGGTGCTCAGACGCGTTGGCGTGTTAACGGCAGAAAGCGGCGGCCCACAGACCACGGGGCTTTCTTTTAATGGCTGGCATCTTGATACCGCCGGTTGCCAGTTACATAATCCCCAGCAGTTGAAGGTGGAGTTGACGCAAGGGGAATACAGCCTGCTGTTGGCGCTGGCCCAAAATGCCCGGCGGGTGCTGAGCCGGGAACAACTGCTGGAGCTGACGCGCAGCGACAGCGTTGAGGTGTTTGACCGCACTATTGACGTGTTAATCATGCGGCTGCGGCGAAAAATAGAGAACAACCCGCACCAGCCAATGTTGATCAAAACCCTGCGCGGGCTGGGTTATGTGTTTGCCGCCGACGTGCAACATCACGATAAGGCGGCGTGAACGTGTGCAGTTGCCGGATGCGGCGTAAACGCCTTATCCGGCCTACAAAAGCGATAACAACTCCGTAGGCCTGATAAGCGCAGCGCATCAGGCGTCAGCCATTTCTGCTTTCAACTCTGCCAGCGTCTTCGCGCCATCTATCGCATTCGCGCACAGCAAACTTGCCCGCGCACAGGCGTGTGCCAACCTGACGCTGTCCGTCAGCGACCAGCGCTCATGACAGCCATACAAAAATCCAGCGCAAAACGCATCTCCCGCCCCGACGCTGCCAACGATCTCCTCCTGCGCCAGGTACTGCGACGGGATCCAGACGCCCGGCAGATCCGGCGCTTCACCCCAGGCACCTTCCGGACAGTGGATCACCACCCGCTGGCGTACACCTGCATCCAATAATTCGCGTGCGGCGGTGGCGATGTGCGCAATATGCAGTTCGCCGTTGGGCTGGCGGATCTCCAGCCCGCTGAACTCCCCGGCTTCCAGCTCGTTAATCACCAGATAGTCTAGATGGCGCAGGGCTGGCATCACCAGCGGTTGATAGCGCGGGTCGCCCTTGCGTGAGACCAGATCCAGCGACGTTTCAAAGCCGTTGTCGCGCATTTGCGCCAGCAGCCGTGCGCTACGCGTCCCGAACTCCTCATCCGGCATGTCCAGACTGTCGAGCAGCAGCAGATATCCCAGATGGAAGATTTTCATCGAGGTATCCAGTTGCTCAAACGCAGGCAGATCGAGTAGCCGATTGGCACCGGGCGAGTGGAAAAAGGTGCGCTGACCGCTGGGATCGGTCATCACCTGCGACATCGACGTGGGGGCGAATGTGGTGCGCTGCACGTGTTGGCGATTAACGTGATACTGCTCCAGCATCGCCATGATGTAGTCGCCGTCGCTGTCCTGACCGATTAACCCCACCGCCTGCAACGGCAGCCCAGTGTGCATTTTTGCCAGCGTCAGCAGCACATTAAGCGGCGCACCGCCCGTGGCGCGTTCGCTACGGGTGATTTCCGCCAGCCAGCCACGTTCCGGCCACTGCACAATTTGATGCACGTGATCGACCAGCATGTTGCCTGCGGCGATAACGCCTTTGCGTTCCATCAGACCCGTCCCGCGCTGCCAAAAATGCGCATCTGTTCCGAAACGGTATCGGTAATGGCCTCTTCAATGCCGAGCAGCAGTTCGGCGAATTCGTCGTACAGCGGCTGGCGATTCGCCATCCGTGTTTCTACCGCCGACAGCGCCGCCTGCGACATGCCGGTATAGAAGTTGATTTTGTGAATGCCGAGTTCAATCGCGCGCTTGAAATCGTCGTCGCTGATGCCGGAGCCGCCGTGCAGTACCAGCGGGATTGCCGCCTGCTGGCGAATGGCGTCCAGACGCGGGAAGTCGAGCAGCGGTTCGCCTTTGTATTTGCCGTGGGCATTGCCAATGGCGACCGCCAGCGCGTCAATCCCGGTTCTGTCGACGAAATCACGCGCCATCATTGGGTCGGTAAACAGCGACTCGTCGGCATGACCGTACAGCGCGCCGCCCTCATCACCGCCCACCGCACCCAGTTCGGCTTCCACCGACACGCCGACGGCATGGCACATTTTCACCACTTCGCGGGTCTGGCGGATATTTTCTTCATACTCCAGCGTGGAGCCATCGAACATCACTGAACTGAACCCTAAGCGTAGTGCCCGAACTACCGACTCAAAGTGCAGGCCGTGGTCAAGGTTTAGCACCACCGGAATGTCATGCCGCGCGGCTTCGAACTTGACCGCCTCGACCAGAGAATCCAGCGAGATATATTTAAAATGTACTTCGGCGATATTGATGATAAACGGCGAACGTTCCTGCTTTGCCGCGGCAAACAGCGCGCGCAGGAAGTGTGAATCCAGAACATTAAATGCCCCTAAGGCATAGCGATGCTCACGGGCATGTGCAAGGCCATCAGCGAGAGATATCAACGGCATAATGCGCTCCTTGGTTAGCGGAACAGGCGATATTCGTTACACAGCACCAGCTGCGCCGGCTCGTCTTCTTCAATGTCGTTATAGCGGGCGATCGGTTGCAGAAAGTGGTTATCGTGGTCGTCGTCATTAACAGAAGAAACCTCGCCGACCAACACGTCGCCAAAACCTTCTTCCGCCCAGAAGCTGTGATACAGGCCCGGCGGCAGGCAGATGCTTTCACCCGGCGTCAGGCGTAACTGACTGCCCGCTGCATGGGTTTGCCGACAGCCGTCAATCACTACGCTCACGTCGGTCTCCTCCGTTTGTTCCCGGATCCCCGCATTCCACAGTTCCACAATTAAATTGCCGCCGCCGCGATTGATAATGTCTTCGCGTTTGCGCCAGTGAAAATGCATCGGCGTGACCTGCGCATCGCGAACATGCATGATTTTCTCGGCGTAGCATTTCTCGTAAGGCATTCCTTTCGGCGAGCCATTACGCAGAGTGAACAGCGTTAACCCTTGCGCGGCGAAATTGTTGCCGCCAAATGCGGTGACATCCCAACCGAGCTTAAGGTCGAACACTTCGCTCCAGGCTGTGGCATCAAGCTTGCGCCATTGGGTCGGGGGGAAGCTGGCAAAAGGGGGGAGATGCACGTCGTGCTGAGAGAAAAACTGGCGCGTGTGGCCAAGGATCTCGTTTATTGCGGAGCGTTTCATCGGCTGAATCCTCCTTAATATAATGCCGGATGGGCCGCGCTTATCCGGCCTACAAATTCATAGCGATCTTGTAGGCCGGATAGGGCATTTTCGCCGCCATCCGGCGTTGTTGTGGCGGGCTATTTAACCGTCCAACCCTTATAACTGCCGACGTTGTTTTTATCGATCATCGTCACCGGGATTAGCACGGGTTCTTTCGGGGCGGGTTTCCCCTGCAATATGTCATAGCCGATTTCGACCGCTTTGGCAGCCATCACCTGCGGATCTTGTGCCGGAGTCGCCACAAATAGTGAGTTTTCGCGCTTCAGCGCTTCTTCACCGTCCGGGGATCCATCTACGCCGACAATAAAGAATTCGCTACGCTGCGCCTGTTTTGCCGCCAGATCGGCACCGATCGCCGTCGGATCGTTAATGGCGAATACGCCGTCGATCTTCGGATTCGCCGCCAGCAGCGCGGTCATGATCTCCAGCCCGCCTTCGCGACTGCCTTTGGCGTTTTGGTTATGCGACAGCACCTTGATGTCCGGGTGGCGTTTGAACTCAGTCTGGCAGCCTTCCACGCGGTTCTGGACGGCGGAAACCGGCGGCCCGTTGATGATGACGACGTTGCCTTTGCCTTTCAGGCGGTCGGTAATGTATTTACAGGCCATTTCACCTGCCTGGGTGTTATCGGAGGTAATGGTCGCGTCTGCGCCTTCCGCCGCCACGTCAACGGCAACCACCACAATCCCGGCGTCTTTCGCGCGTTTTACCGCCGGGCCGATGCCTTTGGAGTCGGCGGCGTTAAGGATAATCATGTCGACTTTTGCGGCAATAAAGTTGTCGATCTGCGACACCTGTTGCCCCAAATCGTAACCGCTGGAAACCAGCGTTACTTTAACGCTATCACCTGCCAGCTTGCGTGCTTCCAGCTCCGCGCCTTTGGTGATCTGCACGAAGAACGGGTTGGCCAGATCGCCTACCGTAACGCCGATCGATTTCAGTTCTTTTGCCTGCACAAACGGAGCTGCAGCAAGCAGGGCGCCAGCACAGAGCGCGGTTACTAATGGCTTCAAACGCATACTCGTTTCCTCACGTAGGGTATTGTTGTTATACGCCTGATGGCGCTGCGCTTATCAGGCCTACGAATGATTAGGCCAGTAAGCTTGTCTATGCACTTTGATGGTGTCGGGTACGGTATTTGTCGATCAGCACCGCTATGATGATCACCGCCCCTTTGATCACTAGTTGCCAGAAATAGGAGACGCCCATCAGCGTCATGCCGTTATTGAGCGTGGCGATTATCAACGCCCCCACCAGCGTGCCGGTGATGGTGCCGATCCCGCCAACAAAGCTGGTGCCGCCGAGGATCACCGCCGCGATGGCGTCCAGCTCGTAACCCATACCTAAGTTGCCGTTGGCGCTATACAGCCGCGAGGCGCTCATCACCCCGCCAAGACCTGAGAGCAAACCGCTCATGCCGTAGACGAACAGCAGCACCAGCCACACTTTGATCCCGGTTAAACGTGCGGCCTGCATATTGCCGCCGACCGCGTAGATATGAACGCCGAGCGTGGTGCGGCGCAGAATGAACCAGCACACCACCACCACCGCCAGCGCAATGACCACCAGCCACGGAACCGGGCCGAGATAGTTGTTACCGATCCACTCAAAGCTGATATTGGAGTTAATCACCGTTGTACCGTCGGCCAGCAGATAGGCCGCACCGCGCAGCGCCGTATAGGTTCCAAGCGTGACGATAAACGGCGGTAGTCCGGCAAAAGCGACCAGCGCGCCGTTAAACAGCCCCAGCACCAGACCGAGCATCAGCGCCGCCGGAATCGACAGCATGGCAAGCTCAGGAATAAGAGAAACGACCATGGCTGCGACAGCGGTGGTACCGAGAATCGAGCCAACCGAGAGGTCGATCCCACCGGTCAAAATAATGAAGGTCATGCCAGCCGCCAGCACGATGTTGATTGAGGCCTGACGGGTAATATTCAGCAGGTTGCTTTCGGTAAAAAAGTTAGGCGCGATAAAGCCAAATACCGCCACAATCAGGATGAGAATCGGTAAGATACCGACCGTTTGCATCAGATCGCTCATCAGCATTTTTTTTGCGGAGGCGGATTTCGCCACCTGCTGGGGAGTGGTTGGATTATTCATGGGGCACCGCCTGATGGTGGGAGTCGTTCACGCCGGTTGCCAGCGTCATAATATTTTCCTGGGTAATACTTTGTCCGTTCAGCTCGCCGGCAATGCTGCCTTCCCGCATGACGTACACGCGATCGCTCATACCGACGACTTCCGGCAGTTCGCTAGAGATCATCAGGATCGCTACGCCTTTGCGCGCCATATCGTTCATGATCCGGTAGATCTCGCTTTTGGCACCGACGTCCACGCCGCGCGTGGGTTCATCGAGGATCAAAATACGTGGGCCGATCGCGACCCAGCGTGAAATCAGCAGTTTTTGCTGATTTCCGCCGGACAGCCCACCCGCGCGTACCTGTGCGTGCGGAACGCGGATGTTGAGCAGCTTGATGGCGTCATCGGAAATAGCCTGCGCCTTTTTGCGATCAAGCATGCCCCAGTTGGCGTCACGCTCCAGCGTTGCCATGGTGATGTTTTCTGCCGCTGCCAGCTCTAAAAATAATCCCTGTTCTTTGCGGTTTTCCGTCAGAAAGCCAATGCCTTGGTCAATCGCCTCGCGGGGGGAGTGGATCACTACCGGTTCACCGTCTACTTCAATCATGCCGCCGATGGCTTTACGCACGCCAAAAATAAGCTGAGCCAGTTCAGAACGCCCGGCACCGACTAGCCCGGCCAGGCCGACGATCTCCCCGGAGCGCACCAGCAAGCTGCACGGCTGGACTTTATGGCCGTCGGTCAGGTGATGAACATTGAGGCGTGCTTTACCTAAGGGAATGTCGCGCTCTTTGTTGAACAGATCGCTCAACGGACGTCCCACCATCATGCGTACCAGCTCCGAGGCGTTGAGCTTGTCGCGGGTCAGGCTGCCAACATATTGCCCGTCACGCAGGACGCTGACGCGGTCCGAAAGTTCGTACACTTCCGCCATGCGATGGCTGATGTAGATAATCGCCATCCCCTCATCGCGCAGGCGCATGATCAGTTCAAACAGGCGGTGGGTTTCACGTGAGGAGAGGGCGGCGGTGGGTTCATCCATTACCAGAATGCGGCTGTTACGGTGCAGGGCGCGGGCAATTTCCACCTGCTGCTGTTCGGCGATGGTCAACGTCATCACACGGTCGCTGGCCTTAAACTGGGCGCCGAGTCGGTCGATGACTTTCTGCGACTGCATGACCATCTCTTTACGCTGGACCAGCCCGCCGCGCGACAGCTCGCTGCCAAGAAAGATATTTTCCGCTACCGTCAGGTTCGGCGCGAGCTGCATCTCCTGATAAATCAGCGTGATGCCTGCGCTAAGCGCATCTTTAGGACCGCGAATATGGAACGGCTGACCGTCAATCAGGATCTCACCGCTGGTGGCGGTATAGGCGCCCGCGAGGATCTTCATCAGGGTGCTCTTCCCCGCGCCATTCTCGCCCATCAGGGCATGAATCTCGCCCGGCCAGACCGTTAAATCGACCCCTTTCAGCGCGTAAAATTTGCCAAACGCTTTAGCAATGTTGCGCATCTCCAGAACCGGTGTCCTGCTCATGGCGGATCTCCTGTGGGGTGGCCGATATCAGCAGTCCATCACAGGAATGTAAATGCAAAATGTCAGAAGCCGTTCATATTTGTCATATTGCGATTTTTCTTCACGGAGCGTGATATGCCGCAACCGGGACGTCACTTTTTCGCCAGTGCGCGCGGACGATTGCTGTTCTTCAATCTGCTGGTGGTGGCTGTCACGCTGATGGTGAGCGGCGTGGCGGTGCTGGGTTTTCAGCATGCCAGTCAGATTCAGGAGCAGGTGCAGCAGCAAACCGTTGACGACATGACCGGCAGCATGAACCTGGCGCGGGATACGGCGAATGTGGCGACAGCGGCGGTGCGGTTGTCGCAGGTGGTCGGGGCGCTGGAATACAAAGGGGAAGCGGAGCGGCTGCAGGAGACGCAAAGGGCGCTGAAGCAGTCGCTGGAACAACTGGCTACCGCGCCGCTGGCACAGCAAGATCCGGTGCTGGTCGAGCGTATTATCCAGCGCAGTAATGAACTACAAAGAAGCGTAGAAGGGATGTTGCAGCGCGGGCAGCGGCGACACCTGGAGCGTAACGCGTTGCTCAGTTCGCTGTATCAAAATCAAAGCTATTTACGTCATCTGCAAAAGTTGACCGGCGCGCAGGATGATGCGTTGCTGGGGCAGATGGACCGCTTAATTGTTGCCGCCATCGACACGCCCACGCCGCGTTCGGTGGTGAAACAACTGGATGCGGTGATGCCTGCGCTTCCCTTGCGCCATGCTAGTCCGCTGATTAGCGGTATCCTCAACGACTTCAACCAGGAGCTGCATAAGCTGGAGCCGCTCTCTTCCGCGCTGGAGCAGAGCGATTTGGCCATCAACTGGTATATGTTTCATATCAAAGCGCTGGTGGCGATCCTCAACAGCGATATCAATCAGTATGCCTCGCAGGTGGCGCTGATCTCAGAGCAGCGGGTGGCGCAAAGCCATCAGGAACTGCAATCCGGCGCGTTGTTTATTTTAGTGTTTGCGCTGCTGGCGGTGGTGATCACCGGTTTTGCCGGGTGGTATATCTACCGTAATCTCGGTTCCAACCTGACGGCCATTTCACGGGCGATGACCCGGCTGGCGCACGGTGAATCAGACGTCAGCGTCCCGGCCCTGCAGCGTCGCGATGAGCTGGGCGAGCTGGCCCGCGCTTTTAGCGTCTTTGCCCGTAACACCGCGTCGCTGGAGCACACAACCCGACTGCTAAAAGAAAAAACCAGCCAGATGGAAATCGATCGCACCGAACGTCAGGGGCTGGAAGAAGCGCTGTTGCACAGCCAAAAGCTGAAGGCGGTGGGGCAACTGACGGGTGGGTTAGCACATGATTTCAATAACCTGCTGGCGGTTATTATTGGCAGTCTGGATCTGGTGAATCCGGAGTCGCCCGATGCGCCACGGGTCAATCGGGCGCTAAAAGCCGCCGAGCGTGGGGCGTTGCTTACCCAGCGACTGCTGGCCTTTTCGCGCAAACAGTCGTTGCACCCTCATGCGGTGGAGCTGAAAACGCTGCTGGAAAATCTGGGCGAACTGATGCGCCACTCTCTTCCGGCCACGTTGACGCTGGAGATTGAAGCCCAGTCTCCCGCCTGGCCCGCGTGGATTGACGTCAGCCAACTGGAAAACGCCATTATCAATCTGGTGATGAACGCCCGTGACGCCATGGACGGGCAGGCGGGCACGATTAAAATCCGTACCTGGAATCAGCGGGTCACGCGCAGCGATGGGCGCAAGCAGGATATGGTGATGCTGGAGGTTGCCGACCAGGGGAGCGGGATGTCACAGGAGGTGAAAGCCCAGGTCTTCGAGCCGTTTTTCACCACCAAACAGACCGGTAGCGGCAGCGGACTGGGGCTGTCGATGGTTTACGGTTTTGTGCGCCAGTCCGGAGGTCGGGTGGAGATTGAAAGCGCTCCCGGGCAGGGAACGACGGTCAGGTTGCAACTGCCTCGCGCCGTTGTTCCGGTGCAGGCTCAAGTGGAAGCTGTAGCGCAACACACAACGACCAACGATGAAAAACTGGTGTTGGTGCTTGAGGATGAGGACGATGTACGCCAGACGTTGTGCGAGCAATTACACCTGCTGGGCTACCTGACGTTAGAGGCCGCCAACGGCGAACAGGCGATGCATATGCTGGCGGCTTCATCCGAGATTGATATTTTTATCAGCGACTTAATGCTGCCAGGTGGTTTAAGCGGCGTGGATGTGGTTAACCATGCCCAGGCACATTATCCGCAGTTGTCCATCCTGCTGATAAGCGGTCAGGATTTACGTCCGGCGCATAACCCGGCGTTGCCGGATGTGGCGCTATTGCGTAAGCCTTTTACTCGGGGAGAGCTGGCGCAGGCGCTGCGGAAAAGTGAACAGCCATACCGCTAAGACGTTGTCCTCTTTGCATACTATTTTGCGAGCTGCCTTCGGAAAACTAAACCTGCCCAAGAGATTAAGAATTCATCAAGACCAGGGAGCAAACGGGTGATGCTAATCTGAGCAAACACAGCCTGATTAGGATATAAAAGGAATTATGCCAGTACTAACAAGAGGTGATTCGCAGATGATTGTGATGCCGACAACGTATAGCCCGATGGCCGTCGCCCGCTCGTTTAAGGTGGTGGATACGTTTGAGCTTTCCGGACGTATTCTGCTGGTTATTTATGACAGGCAAACTCCACGCGCAGCAATCATTGAAGCTGATATTGAGATTTTTAATGGTGTGCCTCGCCATCGGGTTCTTGCTGCACTGGATTTGCAGCGTAAACCCTACCTGGACAACGATATTCTAACGGTGGAACGATGTTGGGAAGAGGCGTCTGTGTTTCAGATAGAAGGGATATGTGTTAATCCGTCCGAACGAGATAAAGGGCTGGCGACGCGCCTGTATGAAGCACTGATTTTGCGCTGTGGTGTAACGCTGATTAGCGATTTTGAGCAATATGATGGCGGGAAAATGCTCTGGCAGAAAATTGCGCGTGAGTCTGAATACATCTCAGTTTTTATCCTGGACACGGAGCAAAACGCATTCTGGCCGTATGATGGTTCGAAAGTTATATATGATGGGGGATGTATCCCAGAAGAGCGGATATGGAGCATGTCACCAGATACAAAATGCCACGGTGTTGTTTTGGTGGCAGAGGAAAAACAACGCGCTTACCAGTTGATGGAGCCAGGGGCGTCCTATCGAGTTTGAGATTCCTCCGCTACACCTTCTTTTCTGCGTTGACTAACGTAAAGCCAGTTTAACTTCGGGTCTGGCTTATGAAATGTTATCCCATGCTTTTATTGTTTAGCTTGCTGTCACTGACCACCATGTCAGCGCAGGCGGATATTATCGATGACGCCATTGGTAATATTCAACAGGCGATTAACGACGCATACAAACCGGACAACGGGCGGGATTATGACGACTCCCGTGATGAAAGCTGGCAGCGCCAGATGAGTGACGACCGGCGCAGGCAATATGACAATCGCCGCCGCCAGTTTGAAGATCGACGTCGCCAACTGGATGACCGTCAGCGTCAGCTCGATCAAGAACGGCGTCAGTTAGAAGACGAAGAACGCAGAATGGAAGAAGATTACGATCGTTAGCGAAATCTTTCGCTGGCAAGATTATAGACTTCACTACGCTCGCGTTTACCGACGGCAACGACCACGATGACCAGGGTGTCGTCAATGACTTGATAAACAAGACGAAACCCTGATGTTCGTAGTTTGATTTTGTAGCAATCTTTTATTCCCCTGAGCTTTGCTGAAGGAATATGCGGATTTTCACAGCATTTCTTTAGTTTTTTGGCAAATTGCTGCTGAATGGCTTTATCAAGTTTTTGCCATTCTTTCAGCGCATCTTCCCTGAACTTTACCGTATAACTCATAAGTAGCTGTCCAGATCCACATCCACCATGGGTTGTTGGCTACGTTCATGGACTAATTTAACCAGCTGTTGATCGTCCAGCGCATCGAGCATTTTTTCGTAAAGCTCTGCTGGCACGCAATAAAAAGCGGGCTGGTTACGGTTCAGAATTGCGACCGGAAACCCATCTCCTGCGCTAACAGTCGCCATCGGGTTCTTTTTTAGCTCACTCACACTCGCGGTGGTATCGCTTAAAATGATATGCGGCATAACCTCTCCTAAAGACCATTTAACTGGTCTTAATATAGGATTTAAGAGACCTGTTAACAAGTCTTATTGTCCGGGAAATTACTCCAGCACAATCTCCATTCCGTCATATCCTGCCTCAATCCCTACTGGTAGCGGATGTTCCATCATCCACAGGTCAAACTGATGGCTGATATGCGTCAGGATCACCCGTGGGCAGCGGATAACTTCGTTTAAGGCGATAACGGTGTTTAAATCACAATGATTGCGCGGTGGCTCGGCGCGCGGGGCATGGCTGCAGTCGATGATAATCACCTGAGGCTGGTTATTATGGAGAAACTTCAACGTCTTGTCGGGAAGCCCGGCGGTATCGGAGAGCCACGCCACGCGGCTATGTGCGGTCTCCAGCAGATAACCAAACGTCAGCTTTGAATGGTTGAGCGGTAACGGCGTTACCTGCAATCCTTGCAGGTCGAACACCACGAACGGCGCGACGGTATGGCTAAAATCGAGGATGCCGGGATGTTTAAACAGATCGTCGCAACCCTGTTCATCCGGTGGACCGTATACCGGGATAGTCGTCCCCACGCCCCAGCGCAGCGGAAACAACCCCTGCACATGATCCATATGATAGTGGGTCAGCAGGAACTGCTGGAAGCTGCCTGCCGGCCAGTCGTCCATCAGATGCGGGATCCCCGCGTCCAGCAGCGTCACCGCATTATTGAACTTGACCACCCCGCTACAAGGGCGCCGACGGTATTGCGCCTGTGAGCGTGCTCGTTGGCAGGCCGCACAGTCGCAGCCAAATGTCGGCACCAGCTGTGCGCCGCCCGTTCCCGTCAGCGTAATGGTCAGACTCATGGCTCCCCCTACAACGGTTTGGTGAAGCGAAAATGGCTCATGGTATAGCCTTCACGCTGGTAAAAACGGTGTGCGTCAAGGCGTTGGGTGCTGGTGGAAAGTTCGGTGACTTCCGCGCCCGCTTCGCGCGCGGTGGCTTCGGCCCAGGCCAGTAACTGACTGCCAACGCTTAACCCTCGTGCCTGTGGCATCACCACCAGTTCCTGAATCTCGCCAATCCAGTTGGCGTGGTGCAGATGAAACTGCAGGTGCAGGCCGATCAAGCCGACGACCTGTCCGTCGAGCAGCGCCAGCTGGTAGTGCATATTGGGATCTTGCAGATTTGCGGCGTAGCCAGCGCTAAAGGCCTGCAGATCGAATTGGCCCTGTTTCAACTCACAGATAAGCGCGTAAACCGCATCGGTATCGTATAGCGTGGCGCGGCGTAATTCACAGACAGACATGTTTCTTCTCCTTGCGTCCCATCAGTGTGAGTAGTGTATCGACAGACTGTAGCAAACTTCCATCGTTGTTCAGGACGTGGCAGTCATACGGGGCGTAGCGGGCTGCGCGTTCAAGGCGGGCGGCGATTTCCGTTTCGCTCTCCCGTCCACGCGCCTGCAGGCGCTGGCGTAGAATCGCCGGGGAAACCTGTAAGCAAATGGGGAGTAAAGAGGCGCCGTAACGGGCCTGCGCCTGGGGCAGATGTGCGCGCGAGCCGTTGACCACCACATCAAAACCGGCGTGTAGCCAGAGGTCAATCTCCACGCCAACGCCGTAGTAGAAGCCGTTGGCGTGCCAGCTCAGCGCCAGCAGGTTTTGCCCGGCGCGGGTAAAAAACTCTGGTTCACTGAGCGCAATATGATTTTCATTCCCGGCGTTGGCGGCGCGGGTGATGTAACGATGCGCCACCAGCAGTTGCGCCGGTTCCTGCTGGCGAAGTTCGGTCAGCAGACTGTCCTTACCGGAGCCGGACGGCCCCATCAGCCAGATCAGTTTACCCATAGTCAGAATACCCTTTTGCCCTGACGCCAGACGTGGTCGATATGGATGTTGCCGCCTTTGCGGTGTGCCAGCACCAGATCCGCGCGTTTGCCTTCGGCAACAACGCCACGATCGTCGAGATTTAATGCCCGTGCCGGATTGCGGGTCACCAGATGAATAGCCTGCGGTAGCGTAAAGCGATTGGCGTCGTCGTCCGCTACGCGAAACGCCGCATCGAGCAGGCTGGCGGGGTAGTAGTCGGAAGAGAGAATATCCAGCAGCCCCAGCTCAGCCAGCTTATGCGCCGCCACGTTGCCGGAGTGAGAGCCGCCGCGCACGATGTTGGGCGCACCCATCAGCACGTTCATACCATGCTGGCGCGAGGCTTCAGCCGCCTCGAAAGTAGTGGGAAATTCGGCGATCACGCTGCCAAGCTGATGCGATTCCAGCACATGATCATGGGTGGCGTCATCGTGGCTCGCCAGCGCAATCTGGCGCTCACGACACATCTGGGCAATCGCCGTGCGGTTGGGCTGCGACCAACGCGCCGCCAGCGCTAACTGTTCTTCTTCATAGCGGGCCATCTGCTCGTCGGTGAGCGAATACTTGCCCTGATAATACTCGCGGTACTTCTCGCGATTGGCGAACTGACGCTGGCCTGGCGAGTGATCCATTAGCGATACCAGCGTCACCGGCTCGCGGCTGACCAGTTTTTCAAACAGCGGCAGGGTAGTGTGATGCGGCAGTTCGCAGCGCAAATGCAGGCGGTGCTCGGCGCGATTGACTCCGCGTTTCTGCGTCTCTTCGACCGCGTTAATCATCTTCTCCAGATTTTCCAGACGATCACCACCGTCGCGCACATCGCCAATCGCCACCGCGTCCAGCACGGTGGTAATGCCGCTGGCCACCATTAGGGCGTCATGGCTGCTCATCGCCGAGTGGGCAGGCCAGTCTACCTTCGGGCGCGGGGTGAAGAATTTGTCGAGATTATCGGTATGCAGCTCGATAAGCCCTGGTAGCAGCCAGCCGCCTTCGCCGTCCAGCGCCTCTGGTAGGCTGCTCGGACTTTCAGCAAAGGAGCGGATGATTCCACCCTCGATTTCCAGCGATCCTTGCACCACTTCATCTTCCAGTACCAGCTTTACATTATTGATAATCATGCTGTTGTTCCCATCAGATGCAGACGATCCGCTACGCGGTCGCGCACGGTTTGATCGTGAAAAATGCCGACAATTGCTGCGCCGCGGGCTTTCGCTTCTTCAATCAATGCGACGACGGCGGCGCTGTTTTTGGCGTCCAGCGAGGCGGTGGGCTCATCGAGCAGCAGAATCGGGTAATCGACGATAAAGCCGCGGGCGATGTTGACGCGCTGCTGTTCGCCGCCGGAGAAGGTCGACGGTGCCAGATGCCACAGCCGCTCCGGCACGTTCAGGCGGGTAAGCAGGTTAGCCGCTTTGGCTGCACACTCTTCACGGGAAACACCCAGATCCAGCAGCGGTTGCATCACCACGTCCAGCGCGGAAATCCTCGGGATCACGCGCAGGAACTGGCTCACCCAGCCGATGGTTGAACGGCGAACCTCCAGTACTTTGCGCGCCGGGGCCTGCACCAGATCGACCCATTCATCGCTGTGGCGGATGTGGATGTGTCCTTCATCCGGCAGGTAGTTGGCGTACAGCGAACGCAGCAATGTGGATTTGCCGCTGCCCGAGTGACCGTGCAGCACCACGCATTCGCCGCTTTTAACGTCCAGAGTGGCGTTTTGCAACACCGGCAGACGCACACCGTTTTGCTGATGCAGAACAAAAGTTTTACTGACATTTTCAACGCGGATCGCGTTCATTTTTAGCCTCTTTAGACATTTTTGCGTTCGATTGCCTGATGGCGCTTCGCTTATCAGGCCTACAACCAATGCCGCTCCGTAGGCCGGATAAGACGTAGCCGCCATCCGGCACAAGCGATACCACTCCGTAGGCCGGATAAGGCGTAGCCGCCATCCGGCACAAGCGATGCCGCTCCGTAGGCCGGATAAGGCGCAGCCGCCATCCGGCACAACAAAAAATCAGTTCTGCAACACCGACGACACCAGCAGCTGGGTATACGGATGATGTGGATCGTCGAGCACGCGGTCGGTTAACCCACTTTCCACCACCTGACCCTGCTTCATCACCAGCAAGCGGTCCGCCAGCAGGCGCGCCACGCCCAGATCGTGGGTGACAATCACTACCGCCAGATCCAGTTCCACCACCAGGCCGCGCAGCAGGTCCAGCAGTTTGGCCTGTACGGAAACGTCCAGCCCGCCTGTAGGTTCGTCCATAAACACCAGTTTGGGATGGGTGACGAGGTTGCGGGCAATCTGCAGGCGTTGCTGCATGCCGCCAGAAAAGGTGGTGGGCAGATCGTCGATACGCGAGGCAGGGATCTCCACCTCCTCCAGCCAACGCTGCGCGGTGGTGCGAATGTCGCCATAGTGGCGCGCGCCGGTGGCCATCAGACGTTCGCCGATATTGCCGCCTGCGGAGACCTGACGGCGAAGGCCATCCAGCGGATGCTGATGCACCACGCCCCATTCGGTGCGCAGCAGACGGCGACGGTCGGCCTCATTCATGCCGTACAGCGAACGGTTCTGATACAAAATCTCACCGCTCTGCGGCGTCAGCCGTGAAGAGATCGATTTCAGCAGCGTGGTTTTGCCGGAACCGGACTCGCCGACGATGCCCAGCACTTCGCCTGGCCACAGGTCAAAAGAGACATCGCTGAAGCCTTTGCCCGGCGCGTAGAGATGGGTCAGGTTGTTGACTGAAAGCAGCGGTTGCGTCATTTGCTGAGGGCCTCGCTCTGTTGGCGGCAGTAGTCGGTGTCGGAGCAGACAAACATGCGTTTGCCGGTGTCATCGAGCACCACTTCATCGAGATAGCTGTGGGTTGAGCCGCAGATGGCGCAAGGCTCATCCCAGCTCTGCACGGTAAACGGGTGATCGTCGAAATCGAGGCTCTCCACGCGGGTGTAAGGTGGAACGGCATAGATACGCTTTTCGCGGCCAGCGCCAAACAGTTGCAGGGCTGGCATCATGTCCATCTTTGGATTGTCGAATTTCGGGATGGGCGACGGGTCCATGACGTAGCGGTCATTGACCTTCACCGGATAGGCGTAGGTGGTGGCGATATGGCCGAAGCGGGCGAT
>OFDJ01000492.1_pt1 | contig 16562 bp, 18 predicted proteins | sample 1520901 | NCBI WGS metagenome assembly OFDJ01 (sample SAMEA2699035, study PRJEB24076) | metagenome | biome: Human gut stool | place: Spain | collected 2012-11-19 | reverse complement strand
GTGAGGGAGAAGAAGCAAGGTATTCGAATGGTGCAGACTTCTTCAAACGATGACGCACTGACGTAATTTTTGATTTTTGCAGATTTGACCAGAACTGTTCTTTTTCCTGGTCATGCCAAGCCTTAAAATGAAAGCAGTGACAGGATAACTATCTCAATATTCTTTGGACGAGAACGGCCATTATGATGAATTCAATACCGCCTTTTAGCACAGACCCTGAATTATTCTGGACGAGTTCAGATCTACAACATATGGCGCGAACGATTGAATCATGCCTTGCAGCCCACTCCATCAACGCAAACATAACAGCGTATCCTTCAGGAACTGTATTTACTCTCTTTGGTATTGAAATTGCACCGGGTATACGGGTCAGCAAAGTTGCCGCACTCATACCTGAAATATCACGTGCTCTTTGTGTTTTTGGCGTAACGATGCTCAAAAACGTGCCAGGAACGTCTCATGCGGGAATATTGGTTACAAATAGGGTGAGGCAAGCTCTATCGCTGGCGAGAGTTTTGAATACGAGGGTATTTGATGAATCTGTTTCGCCGCTCTCCATGATGCTGGGCGAGGATATCCTGGGCAATCCCGTAAGTGTGGACTTATCTCGCATGCCACATCTGCTCATTGCCGGTACAGTCTGTTCGGGTAAGTCAGTCTTGATCCATGCGATGATGATAAGCCTGTTATACAAATCGACACCCGCTGATGTCAGGTTGTTAATGGTTGATACCCAGCAACTTGAGCTAACGTCTTATGACGATATTCCACACTTACTTTCGCCAGTTATCACTGATGTCCAGGATGCAGCAAATGCATTGAATTGGCTCGTCGCTGAAATGGAACGTCGCTATAAGCTACTTCGTGCTTTGGGCGTCAGAAATTTAGCGGGGTACAACGACAGGATTACTGAAGCAAAGCTCATTGGACGTATTATTCCTGATCCTTTCTGGCAACCAGGCTTTAGTGGAACAGAGACGCAACCCCCTCTCTGTGAAATGCCCAACCTTATTGTGTGCATTGACGATTATTCCGATCTGTTACTTTGGCGTGGAGCAGTCGAGGAAAAGCTAATCACTATCAGCAAACAGGGACATGCCGTGGGGATTCATTTAATCCTGGCGACACGTAATACATTGCCGGGTGTGATAACCAGCCGAATGAAAGCCAACATTCCGGCCCGCATCGCGCTGAGTGTCTCCGCCAAATCAGATTCCCGATTGATTTTAGATAGCGAAGGTGCTGAGGCTCTTTATGGGGCTGGTGACATGCTCTTTGCCCGCCCGGATGCCGTTGGGTTAACCCGGGTACAAGCCCCTTATGTCACTGAAAAGGATATTAGCGACGTCGTTGAATCATTGAAGATGAGCGGAAAAACAGATTATATTGAGGGCATTACCGGAGAAGTATACGATACCGAAATATCAGCAGTGCAAGAGCTGGATGTATTATTCGATCAGGCAGTGTCCTTTGTCCTCGAAAGGCGTAGAGCATCTATCTCCGGTGTGCAGCGCCAGTTCCGTATAGGCTACAATCGCGCTGCGCTGTTAATTACTCAAATGGAAAACCTGGGGATTGTCAGTGCCCCTGATTCAAATGGGAGCAGGTTGGTATTAGCGCCTTCTCCGCGAGGATGACTTTTTAATGCCGTACGGACATACCTGATGATGTCCGTAGTTAATTCCGTCCTCCCCCGGGAGCATTTGCGATCACCGCCCGACCCGTGGACGGCCTCTACGACTGGTCGCAGGAACATAGCTCAACTGGTAAGTCACTTTCTCGTCCTTCTGGTCCTGCTTACTCAGGTAGCTCAGAATGTATTGCATGCCTTTACGACCCTTCACATCGTCATATGACGTTACCCGCTCCCCACGCACCCGATAATGTGCTTTAGGCTCACACCGGTGTGCATAGCCCTCTCCGTCAGTAATTTCCTCCCACAGCTCTCTTATGGCCTCCCAGAAACACCAGACTTTCCTGTGACACTGACCATCGATATAAAACGCAGCATGGATGTGGTAACGGTGATCTTCTCCGTATTCCAGCACCCAGGCATACCCCACCAGACCGGATATTGTCGTACGTTGCTCTGTCAGCCAGACCATATCGGCGACCAGTTGATTCATGTCAGCATGGTTAAACGACTCACTGTCTTTACGGTACGCAAAATCCACCCGCAGCATTAAGAGTTTCGAGTGGCAGCTAAAGAGCTGGTTCTGATGATCGAATAAATTGTCCTGTAATGAATTATCAGGTACGTGGTTTCGGTTGATATTGTGGTTCATAATGTTATCCCGTGATAAATACTGGTCATGGGATTACAGCAGGATGTTATTTTTTACTGAGTGGAATGAATCGGGCTATCGGGTATGAGTGCGAGGGGTATTCATACTGAACGCGGTCACTGATACTATCAACTGTCTGTTATCGGCGTGAAGGGTATTATTCATATCAGACACCGCATAGCCAAAATGTGCATACCGGGTCTGAATGGGGAATGCGTTAATATGGCTAAAATCCCACAGAGAGTTATCCCGTTAAATCATGTCACTGCGATTACAAATATGCTTCTTTATAAAATAACACTAATAACCTAAATGAATATTTTAACGCCCCATTTCCGACTTTCACTCCAGACCCAAAAGCTCTCTCCACCTCAATTTTTCCCATCATTCTCCGATGCTCATTAGACCTCAGATTGGTCGGGTTACTGACCGACACAGACCACCAGAGAGTCCTGCAACAAGCCGCGCTGCGAACCATGGTCGCCCCAGTCTCCCCGCCCTGATGTCAACCTCCCCCGTGGACACCACCATGATACTTCCGGCGTGGACCATATCGCCCTGTAACACATCGTGTATCTCCGCAGCCCGCAAAGATACTGCCCGTACGGGAACCAGTTTGAATCCTTGAGATATGCTTTACCCTGTAGATTGCATCATTACAATAAAAAACGGTGAATTAACCATGTTAAAATCACTAACATGTTGATATTAATTAACTATAAAAATAATAGATTGTGTGATATCTATGAGGAATCACACATGAATCATTGTTATTTATTGCTTGTATCAACAGTAAAAACTGTGAAAAACACCCTGAATACAATGATAATAGTGATGTTTCTACTGTGAAATTATCCTTGTGGCATCAAGTTTTCCTGTAGATACCTGTAGTAAATTTATAGGTAGTGATTACTAATTAAAAAGGACAAAAGATGAGCAGGACTGTTGAGGTCAGGTCGGTCAGGGAGGGGGTTTATCTTCTCTGGTGCATGGGGGATTACGACGGTGCTCGTCACTATGCTTTTTCCGGTAAAGGTGACATCAGCAATATCAATACAAAAATCGACTTACTGATTAGCCAGGAAGAGAAAGAAAATAATAGAGATAACAACAATAAAAATTCTTTTAAGAAAAATAGCCAAAAGTCGCCACAGCAAACTGTATTGATGTTACTTAATGATTATGCTGGCACTGCAGTCAATGAGTCTCATCTGGAGTGGGCTAAAGGGGATGAACATGCATGTCTGTTTTTATGGCTGTCGCTCTATAAAGACTACACCCGTGATGACGATATCGCTTCAGATATTCTCGACCGCAAAGAAAGGATGCCCCGAAGAAGAGAAAGACGTGATGAAAAATATGATAATACAGAAATGCTGAATCGCCCTGATCTTCCGGTCAGCACACCAGATAACGCTACGCAATGTTATCTGGCAAGTATTTACCTGCTGGATTTAATACTTATCAGTATGGAAGATAAAAATAAAGAGATGGCTTATATTCGGGATGACTATTTAAGAATGAAAGAGGGTATCAACACCACCTTTTCATGGCTGTCTGACGCAGATACGGAAATGCTTGCCTTTACCTGGAAGCAAATTAAAGAGCACAGAAGACTACTATCAGGATTTGGCAACGCCCGTTTTCACCCTGCAATACAGAAATATGCGATACCGGTACTCTTCGAGTTATGGAATGCCGGACGGGATGAAAAAGAACTCTTTCTCAGCAGATTACGAAAGCGTTACGCAAACACAAAACACAGAAAAAAAGTTGCTGACAAGGCACCGGTTAATATTCGTATTTCTCAGAGTGCAAAAAAGACGCTGGTAAAAATTGAGAAGCGCCTTAACCGCAACAGGGCTGATGTGATTGAATATCTGATAGAAAAAACCTGGGCTGAGTTGAATCAGAAAAACTAAAAAAATCTCAGTTATATATCATCTTACTGAATTCCCTTCCCTTTACCTTCACCAGGCCATCCACCGCGGATGGCCTTTTTTATATCGAGGTTTTCATGAAACAGCCTTCAGGCTATGCCCTTATCCGTCGCCACCTGCGGCGCTATCCCCGCATTCTGCGACAGCATCTTCTCCGGGAGCTCAGCCACCTCGTTGCGTATGAACCTGTGATTGGCATCATGGGCAAAACCGGCGTCGGAAAATCCTCGCTGTGTAATGCGCTGTTTCGCAGTCAGGTCTGTGCCATCAATGCCGTAGAAGCCTGCACCCGGCAGCCACAGCGTGTGCGTCTGCGTTTCGGCAGCCATTACCTGACACTGGTGGATTTGCCCGGTGTGGGGGAGAGCATCAGCCGCGATGACGAATACCGTGAGTTATACCGCGAACTCATGCCACAACTCGATATGGTGCTGTGGGTGCTAAAGGCCGATGACAGGGCGTTCTCGGTGGAAGAGCATTTTTATCAGGGGGTATTCGCACAATACAGCGGACTACAGCCACCTGTGTTGTGGGTCCTCAACCAGGTTGATAAAACCGAACCGGCTGAACAGTGGAACTGGTTGTCAGCACAACCTTCAGTATCACAGAGTGAGCATATTACGCAGAAGCGTAAGGCCGTCGCCCGTCAGATGGGAACAGCAGAGACGAATATTCTTCCGGTGTCAGTCAGGGGGCGGTACCACTTGTCCCGTCTGGTGGAGGCGATGATTACCCGCCTCCCAAAGCAGGCCCGTAGCCCGCTGGTGCCACACCTGCAAAGTGGGTACCGCACTCCCGGCATAATCACTACCGCCCGCAACAGCTTTGGCGATGCCGTGGTGGAAGTGATTGACGCGGTCATAGATTTGGCCCCGCTGCCACAAGTTGCGCGTTGCGCGCTCCAGAGCGTCACACACACCGTGGCCCGAGCTGCCCGGACCGTCTGGTCCTTCTTCTTTGGCTGATTTCCCTGTCGGTAAACCCGTCTTCCGTTTCGATAACTAATTTCGCCCTGTCACGATCGATTTTGTCGATCGACCCGATCGGTTTTATTCATTATCCCTGGTAAATATCAGGCTATAGAATTCCTCAGGGATACTGTATTCAGCCATTTACTGATTAAAAATCAATGCGATAAATCGCAGGAGCGCATTCGTCCGGAGAAAAGTAATGAAAAGGTTTTTTATGATACTGACCACCAGTCTGTTGTTCACCTCACTTCCTTCCCAGGCCGTCAATGATACGCCCGTTACAGTGAAGGTCAGCCATGCCGGTCCTGAGTGCTATGGCTGCGTCTATGTCACCGTGACAGCAAAAACCGACACCGTTCTGATAAAGAAAATCGATGTTAACCGGGGAAAATGCCCGATGCTGACACACCGAAAAATAGCCTACAGGGGCCGGAACGTGGATGGCTGGTGGCCCACAGATAAACCGTTCACACCCCGCAAAATGACCTTCGCTGACAGTATCCTCTGGCGATTCGGTCACACACTCGACTTTGGTAAAGCCTGCAATTTTGTTGAGGCACGGGTGTTCACCAACCAGGGTACATTCACTGTCAGCCAGTGATATCGCACATATCACTTATCCGCCCTCTTTTTTAACGTGTCTCACCTGTCTCAGGAGAGACCATATCTCTCTCACCCTTCACCCATCGGGAATACCATGAAAAAGAAAATACTGCTTTCCGCACTTCTGATATCTGCCCTGACTCCGGCAGTGTCACAGGCCTTTGGCAATCGTGATGTCTGGGTCAGCGGCTGGGGTCAGGGGGGGTCTGAGTTTGTGATCCTGGGGAAAGGACAGTCGCAGCTTTACCTGACCTGCGAAGACACCGGCTCACGCGCGGCCACCCTGACCTTCACCGACGCAAACGGCCATCAGGTCAGTATGGATAACGGGCAGTCGCTGGACATGAAAATTGACGATGAGGAGCCTGTCAGCGTCAGTGACAGCGAGTCACATGTGGGCTCAGACAACGTGGCATGGGCATGGGATAAACTGCGCACCGGTAAGCGGGTCATTGTGTCCGGGGAAGGCGTAAAGGCAGCCGTGTTTACGCTTAACGGTGCAGGGAACGTCCTTCCCGCGTTCGGGGACAGCGGCTGTCTGCCGAAATATGCCCTGCCGTAATAAAGACAGGTAACGCCTTTTTTCTGAATTCATTCACGCTCACGACAACAGGAACCTCAGCCCATGACGCATATCCAGGCTCAGGCAGCACACACCCACCAGCCCTGACCACTGCAGCAGTATTTCACACCGCCGACGCCCTGCTCATTTGAGCGGGGCGTTTTCTTTTGTTTCTCATCAGGGATCAGATATGCAGACCACTGATAATACGTCGCTGCCACCCGGCCTCTTCACCCGGGCACAGGCGGAAGCCATGGCCGCACGCTACCTCAACGTCACTGTCGAAGACGACCAGGGCACCCATTTTCGTCTGGTCATCCGCGACTGCAGCGAAATGCTGATATGGCGGGACTGGAATTTTGCCCCGCAGGCCGGAGAGATGCTGAACCGCTGTCTCATCAGCGACGGTATTCCTGTGTCACCGCAGCCACTGAGCCACTGAGCGGCGAAGTCCTGCACATTTTTTTCAACAGAACACAGTCCCCCACAGGCTATGCACCTTCCGGAGCATGGCCTTTCTGCTTTTATGCCTTTTCACCTGATATCAGAGGTATTAACCATGCGCTTAGCCAGCCGTTATGGTGCGGCCAGTCTCGTACGCCGCGACCGCCCACTGACCCGCGACGAACTGTCCCATTACGTTCCCAGCGTATTCAGTGAAGAAAAGCACGAATCACGCTCAGAACGTTATACGTATATCCCGACCATCACACTGCTTGATAATCTGCAGCGGGAAGGCTTCCAGCCGTTCTTTGCCTGCCAGACCCGCGTTCGCGACCTGAATAAACGCGACCACACAAAACACATGCTGCGTCTGCGGCGTGAGGGGCAAATCACCGGCAAACAGGTCCCCGAAATCATTCTGCTTAACAGCCACGACGGCTCCAGTTCATACCAGATGCTGCCGGGCCTGTTTCGCTTTGTCTGCCAGAACGGACTTGTCTGTGGCGAAACCTTTGGTGAGGTTCGCGTACCGCACAAGGGCAATGTGGTGGAGAAAGTCATTGAAGGGGCCTATGAGGTGCTGGGGATATTTGACCGGGTGGAGGAGAAGCGGGATGCCATGCAGTCACTGCTACTTCCTCCGCCGGCACAACAGGCGTTTGCCAGAGCCGCCCTGACGTACCGCTTTGGGGAAGAGCACCAGCCGGTGACGGAAGCACAGATTCTGTCTGCGCGACGCTGGCAGGATGAAAGCTCCGACCTGTGGACCACCTACCAGCGTATCCAGGAAAACCTGATTAAAGGCGGTCTGCCGGGCAGAACAACGAAAGGCAAACGGGCCCACACCCGTGCGGTTAAAGGCATTGACGGCGACGTGAAGCTCAACCGCGCCCTGTGGGTCATGGCGGAAAGCCTGCTCGGGAGCCTGAAGTAACCCAGTGTATTCCCGGCGGCGTGATTCAGGTTTCGCCACACCCGTTCTCCCTGAACAGTGAGCAAGGCTGCCGCTCCATCTCTGACGACGACCTGTGCGCCTGGTGCTCTCACCTTCTTTATCGTCCCGGTGAAATCAGCCTGTGCAGCGTAAGTATCCCTGAGGGGCACTGGCCCTCACGCTTTGACGAGAATGGCTACGCACAGTCCTGTCCGTCACGTCGTTTCAACAACCCACCTGAAAATACAAAGGAAATCAAATGAACAACATGCTCACCCAGGACGACAATACCGTCGACTCAGTATCCCCGGAACAACAGCACGCAGTTGCAATTGTCTGCACACCTGTACCGGATGAACAGCGCATTGCCTTCTGGCCGCAGCACTTTGGCAGTATTCCACAATGGATAATCCTTGAACCGGCTGTTTTCGCGTGGATGGAGCGTTTCTGTGAGCACTACAGCGGGGGCATCTGGAATTTTTATACGCTGGCCAACGGTGGGGCATTTATGGCTCCGGACACTGACGTAGGCGACGATGAAAAATGGGGGCTGTTTAACCCCATGAATGGCAACGGCGCGGAGATGAGCGCTGAAGCCGCCGGGATTGCGGTCTGTCTCATCGCCTACAGCCACCACGCCTGCCGTACGGAATGCGATACCATGACCGGACACTATTACCGCCTGCGCGATTACGCGATTAACCACGCGGAATGCAACGCCATTATGCGTATTATTGACTGAGAGAGCTCTGGTATGGAACAACAGCTACCGTTATTTGCCGCCTCATTAACGTCATCAGAACAACACACTATCCGGGAAGCCTTAACCCTGCTGGAGTACCAGCTACGTGAACCCGGCACGTCATTTACCTCCAGCCATGCGGTTCGTGACTGGCTGCGTCTGCAGCTTGCCACACTTGACCGCGAAGCTTTCACCGTCCTGTGGCTTGATAACCAGAATCGACTGATAGCCCACGACACACTGTTCCTGGGGACGATCAACACTGTCACCGTTCATCCGCGTGAGGTCGTTAAATCCGGCCTGAAAAATAACGCTGCCGCAGCCATTCTTGCGCATAACCACCCGTCGGGAGAGGCTGAACCCAGTAAAGCCGACAGGCTGATTACGGAACGTCTGAAACAGGCTCTGGAACTGGTTGACATTCGCCTGCCGGACCATCTGATCATCGGCGGGATGGATATTGTCTCTTTTGCTGAGCGCGGCTGGCTGTAAGGAGTAAACAGCGATGAAAATAATCAGCAAACGTCAGGCAATGGCAATATACCGTCAACACCCGCAGTCCCGGTTGTTTCGCTTCTGTACCGGGAAATACGAGTGGTCCGGCAGTATCTGCCACTATGCCGGCCGGGAGGTGCAGGATATCAGTGGTGTGCTGGCTGTATTCGCTGAACGCCGCAAGGACCGTAACGGCCCGTATGTCGTATTGCGTAGCGTCACGCTCAATTAACCTTAATTAAGGAGCACTAAATTGTCGAATCAACTACCTCCAGTAAACCATGATGTCTCTGAGCCCTGGTGGGGGCTGAAACCGGGCATCACTCCGTGCTTTGGCGCACGACTGGTACAGGAAGGCAACCGCCTGCATTATCTGGCTGATCGCGCCAGTATCGCCAGTGTGTTCAGCGATGCGGATTTACGCCATCTCGATCAGGCATTTCCGGTACTGCTCAAACAGCTGGAATTAATGCTGGTTTCCGGTGAGCTCAATCCCCGCCATCAGCACTGTGTCACGTTATATGCAAAAGGACTGACCTGTGAAGCAGATTCCCTCGGATCACATGGCTACATTTATACAGCAATTTATCCGACACCAGACGACAGCATAACCCGGTAACCCCGTCCCATAATCCTTCATTCTTTTTAACCCGACTTCATTCAGGAACATTTCATTATGCAAACCTTATCCGCCATCCCGAAGCGGAAGGCACCGTCACGCCCGACGCCCGTTGAAATCTGGCAGCAACTTCTTACGTATCTGTTAAAAAGACATTACGGCCTTTCGCTTAGCGACACGCAATTTTCCGATGAGGAGATTATTACGCAATATATTGACGCCGGTATCTCACTGTCAGATGCACTCAATTTTCTCGTTGAAAAATCTGAACTGGTGCGGATTGATCGTCCCGGTTTCTCCATTAAGCATCAGTCCCCTTTTATCGGGGTGATTGATATTCTCCGGGCCAGACGGGCAACGGGTTTGATGCAACGTAACGGGTATAAAAGGATCACTCTTCTCATCGCTGGAAATGCAGCTCAGGAGCAACATTCATGAAACTATCCCTGACGGCAGAAGCCGATGCTATCAATGTACTGGCCCTCAACATGGGTCGTATCATCGTGGATATCGATGGCATTGAACTGGACGACATTATTAACGCGATCTGCGACAACGGATATTCACTTCGTATTGCTGATACCCCCGGAAAGCGGGTTGTTGAAGATCCATTACTACCCGCCGCCCACCTTACCGGTATCCATTGCAGTACCGCGCATATCACCGAAGCCGACAACACCCTGCTGTACAAACAGTCGCATCAGCATGAAGGCTTTAGCGAGTCAGAATGGATCCATTTTTCGGGCACCGGCTATCTGCTCCGTCTGAGCGCGTGGTCATTTCCGGTGTTGCGGCTAAAACGACTCGGTTTGTCGAAAGCCTGTCGTCGTCTGGTGGTAGCACTTATGCGTCGTTACTCCGTCAGCATTATTCATCCTGATGCCTGTGGCGAAGTGCTGCCAGGTTTTCCCACATTTGACTGGTAACACAACATCAATCACCACAAAAAACTCTAATGCCAGAGTTAACCACTGAAGTCGCTCTCAATAGTCTGGCTGGCTGCAGGACAATATCTATAACGGTACGAGGATCATCTTCGACAACGACGAAGACAACACCTACTCAGCAAAGTTGTTGTCCTGGATTGAGCGGGTGCGAAATGATGTTCACGCCCGCTCAATCCAGCTTCTGCAACAGACCAGAACTGATTAACCACCAGGCAATACTCATTACACACGTATAAGCGCCAGCCCTTACCGGCTGGCGCTTTGCTTTTAGATAAAGGAAAGAAAAGATGTCAGACCTTAACTTCACCGAATCCGAAGTGTTAACCGACCATACCGATGTGATTTGCTCGACCAGCATTGAACGCATCGTCACCGGACGTAATGCCGCGCTGGCACAGATTGAAGCGCTCATTCAGCAACTCAACGATATTTCAACACTGACCCGCAGTATTGGCGGTAAAACCGCGCTGGACTGGGCCATGAAGCAGGAATTCCGCTGTGGTTGCTGGTTGATGGAAAAACCAGAAACAGCGATGAAAGCCATTACCCGTAATCTCGATCGTGGTATATGGCGCGATTTAATGAAAAAGTCAGGGATGCTTTCCATCATGGACGCTCAGGCGCGTGATCAGTGGTACAGAAACCTTGAGGGGGATGGCATTCCTGCAGTCAGCGAAGCCAACATTCTGAGCACTTTTGAGCAACTGCATCTGAATAAAGGTGATGTGTTTGAGCGGGGTGTGATTAACGTATTTAAGGGTCTGAGCTGGGACTACAAGAGCAACAGCCCGTGTAAGTTTGGAAAAAAGATCATCGTGACAGGGCTGGTGAAATATGACCGTTGGGGATTTGGACTTAACTGGGGCTGGCGACGTGATCGGCTGTCGGACCTTGAGCGCATGCTGATGCTTCTGGACGGAAAACCGGTTCCCGACAACCGTGCCGACATCACCCGTCGTCTCGCCGATCATATCCATGCTAACCGGCACAGCAATCGTTACGAGGATGAGATGTTTTCGATCAAATACTTTCAGAAGGGGACAGCGCACATCACCTTTAAGCGGCCAGAACTGGTCGATAAGATGAATGACATCATCGCCCGTCACTACCCTGGAATGCTGGCATCCGGACAGTAATCAGGGGCCTGCACATATGTGAAATGTCAGTACCAGTGCAGTATTAAACAAACCCCTTGCCAGGTTCGCCTGCTTATGGACAATATGATACTGGCGTTCCTGGTGCTTTTCTTCTGGTGGTTTGTTACTGGATTCTGTAACGCACCAGGAGCGTCACCAGACAAAGGACCATCATAAAGTATCAACATATCAGCCTGATGCGAGTATCCCCCTTATCGTCACCGATTTGGGTTTCGGATTCATACCAATCGGGAATGAGGGTACAAATGAGGGCATAAATATAATCACATCAAAAATTTTTCTTATAAATCATAAAAGTAAAACAAAAGATCGATTCCGAGTCCGGGCACCACTATTTAGAAGAACCCGCCTATGGCGGGTTTTTTGCTTTATAGGTTCCGCGAGATTTCTTATCGTTCTGCCCACAGCGACTCCTACCCCACCTCATCACGACAGTTAAACCTTTCACTGGAACCACGATGGTACTGCAAAAAATATAGCGGTATCAGGCACACCTCTTTGTCTGGCGTGCTTAACCGTAGGCTAAATTTGAGTAATTTATCTGAACAACCTTGGGCACAATACTGTTGCGGGAGCGCCAGGTCGCGCCGCACTTCATTGATAAGCTCGCTGAAGGTCCCCCCCTCTTCCAGATGGCGTTGTAGGGTACGCACATTCATCCCCACGGGCTGGAGTTGGTGCGCCGCCTCGACATCTGAAGCAAACGCCAGGGAGTAAATACCAACCTTCATCTACAATTGCCATCATACCGAGCAAATAATGAGTCAACGAGGAACCTGGATGGTGAAAACAAGAGTCATACAGTCAGCGCAGGGAGCCCATGCCTATCCGTTGCTGATCAAGAGCTTGCTGCTGTCGGGTGGGCGTTCTCATCCCGAGCGAGAAATCGTCTACGCCGACAAGCTGCGTTACGACTATCGCACCCTCAAACAGCGCATCCATCGCCTGGCAAACATGCTGACAGCGGCCGGTGTCATGCCTGGGGACACCGTCGCCCTCTTAGATTGGGACAGCCATCGCGCCCTCGAGTGCTTCTTCGCGGTGCCTATGATTGGTGCCGTGCTACACACGGTGAACGTCCGCTTCTCGGCGGACCAAATCGCTTACACCATGAATCATGCCGAGGACAACCTGGTACTGGTGCACGACGACTTCTTGCCGGTTGTCGAGTCACTGGCAGAGACACTGACCACTGTCCGGGGATACATCCAGCTTAGCGACGAAGAATCGAAGGCAACCAGCCTGCCGGTGCTGGGGGAATATGAGCCCCTTCTGGCCGCAGCGGGAGATCGCTTTGACTTCCCCGACTTCGATGAAAACTCGGTAGCGACCTTGTTCTACACCACTGGAACCACGGGCAATCCCAAGGGGGTCTACTTCAGCCATCGTCAGCTGGTCCTGCACACGCTCAATGAGCTGGGCCTCCTGGCAGCCCACGAGGGACAGTCGCTGCTACGATCGAACGATGTCTACATGCCGATCACTCCTATGTTTCACGTGCACGCCTGGGGCGCTCCCTATGTCGCAACAATGCTTGGTGTGAAGCAGGTCTACCCCGGTCGTTACGAACCCAACAAGCTGGTGCGGTTCTATCACGATGAGGGTGTAACCTTCTCGCACTGTGTGCCAACCATCTTGCAAATGATCCTCGAGTGCGACGAAGCCACACGGACCGATCTGTCGGGATGGAAGATGTTGCTGGGTGGCAGTTCACTGTCCCTTGGACTGGCGACACAGGCCCACCATAAGGGCATACGCATTCACGCTGGCTATGGTATGTCTGAAACCTGTCCCCTGCTCTGTATGACCCACTTAAGCGATGCCGAGCTGGCCCTTCCCATGGATGAGCAGTTACCCTTGCGGATTCGAACCGGCCTGCCTGTTCCGTTGGTGGATCTGCGTATCGTTGATGGCGAAGGTCGGGAGGTAGTGCACGACGGCGAAGCCCTGGGTGAAATAGTGGTGCGAGCCCCTTGGCTGACTCAGGGCTACCTGAAGGAACCCGAGAAAGGAGCTGAGCTATGGAATGGCAGTTGGCTGCATACCGGCGACATTGCCTCTATCGATCCCCATGGGATAGTGGAAATAAAGGATCGCATCAAAGACGTAATCAAGACGGGCGGTGAGTGGATAAGCACGCTGGAGCTGGAGAGCCTCATCAGCTCACACGCGGCGGTCAGGTCGGTAGCCGTCGTCGGGATACCTGATGAACAGTGGGGCGAACGCCCCCTGGCTCTGGTGGTTTGCAAGGAAGGAGAAGACCTGGAGCCGCAGGCCATAGCGGCACATCTGCAAGGATTCGTCGACCGCGGCCACATCACTAAATGGGCGATCCCACGACAGATAAGGATAGTCCCGGAAATTCCCAAAACCAGCGTCGGCAAGATCAACAAGCGCCTGATTCGGGAGCTCGAAGCCAGCAATGGGAAGGAAAGCATTTAAGCGATTTGTCGCATTCATAGCGTAAGGTTAACAACAGTCACGCTGTCTATATTTCAGGTAGCATGTCGGTATCAATGCTCTGCCGGGGATCTCACCGTCCCCGCGCGGATGCTGATCGCCCTTTAGCAAATGGGTGCCTGGGCATGTTCATCGCCACAGGCACCTCGGGCCCGGCGTTATGTTGATTCGGCAAAATCAGTTTACGGGCTGATTTCCTTGCTTTGTGGATTCCGATCAATGTCAGGTCCTGCTGGACGAAAAATCCGCCCCCAGACCTTCCATCCAGCCTGATCACTTACCTAAATCTGCATTATTCAACAACGCCAGATTCACCCTCACTCATGCTTTCTTTGCTTTGAATGAACCGGAGCGCCAAATAAAGGTCTGGTGCCAGAATCATGTCGTCATCTTTCATTGTCGGTCGACTCTCCTTAAACCAGCGTGTTAACTCCGTTTTTCGGCCCGCAAGAATTAACTTAATCTGCCGCCCCTTCAGGTCCCGTTTTAACTCATTAATGGTTGCCAGAACGCTGATATCTGAATAGGTAAAGCAAGAAACGGCGTCAATGACCACCCATTTAGGTTGTAGTACTGCACCATCGACTAAATTCAAAACGCGGCGCTTAAAATAGGCCACATTAAAATAGGTCAGCGGTGAGTTAAATCGGTACATCAACACGCCAGGGATCATTTTCACATCAGTTGAATTACCTAATGAGTGAATCATTCCATGTTCGTCAATTCCCAATAAGTGTTCAGTAGGACGAAAAACTGTGCGCAGGAACTGCAACAGACCCAGCAATACCGCAAGGCCAATCCCCTGAATAACACCAATAATCAGAACGCAGCCAAAGGTGAAGAACGCCAGGCGAAATGCGGGTTTATTTCTTCGCCTCAGGTTCCAGAGTCCGCGTAAATCAATTAATGACCACGATGCATAAATTAGAACAATGCCTAATGCAGATACCGGAATAAATTGTAATGGCTGCGTGAAAAATACCACGACGATTCCGATGATTAAGGCAGCAACAACGGAAACAAGCTGGCTTTTCCCTCCAGAGGAATCATTTACCGCAGTCCGGGAATCGGCTCCGCTAATCGCAAACCCCTGAGATAAGCCAGACATTAGATTCGCGACACCCAAAGCCCTGAACTCAGCATCAGCATTTATTTCGTATCCGTTTTTTGCGGCAAAACTGCGAGCGGTTAGCATCAGGCTAACAAAACTGACTAACGCCAGGTTCAGCGCAGGGATCAATAAATCACGCGCCAGACCAGGCTGAAACGATCCCCAGTGAACGACGGGCAAACCAGACTGAAAGCCCGATCCCCCAATAGTGGCAATCCCATACTGCTGCGCAGATGTAATCCATACCAGCGCCGTTGTTATCACAATAGCAATCAACGGTGCTGGCCATTGGCTACGAAACGTTTTGATAGCTATTAAAATCGCTAACGTTAGGATGGAGATACCTAAGGTTAATAAATGAATTTCTGAGAGTCGGCCAGGCAGGGCAATGATCTTCTCAATCACTTGCTCTTCATCAAGCGTAATCCCCAACACCTTACCGAGTTGCCCGACAATAATCGTCACGGCAACCCCGTTAAGCAGACCCGTTAGAATGGGATGCGAAAGCAAGTCAGCAAGCGCACCCAGGCGAAATTTACTGGCAAGCAGGCACCATCCCCCCATCATCACAGTCATGACAATTGTCAACTGCCAGTGAAGTTCTGGGTTTCCGGCAGAAAGAGGAACCACAACGGCCGCAATCACCGCGCAGGTCGTGGCATCAGGACCAACAATCAATTGGCGGGAAGAACCAAACAGCGCATAAGCTAGCATTGGCAAAACGCAGGAATATAACCCGACGATAGCCCCGACTCCCGCCAACTCAGCGTAAGCAATCGCAACCGGTAGTGCTACGGCAGCAACGGATAACCCGGCTTTAACATCATGTTTTAGCCAGCTTTTATCGTACGCTAATAAATTTTTTAGCCCTGGCATGTAGTTTAATACCATTTTTCCGAACACTTTATTCTCCGGATAGACCCTTACTTATAGATAAAGGTACACGTAACTGTCGCAGGCGATCCTGATATTTTCGGGAGGTAATACAGAAAATTCAGATTGGGGGTTTACTGCATATACCGCAGGATGGCTTGTGTTATGGAGGCTCAGGATATAGCTTTGCACCCGATGGTGCGGTGTTGTGATGTGCCTGATGCGCTGCGCTTATCAGGCCTACAAAATACGTTCAGCCCGGTCCCTGCAGGCCGGATAAGGCGGCACGCCGCATCCGGCGGTTTTCATTCCACACAGACGCAAAAAAGCCCATCCGTCAGGATGGGCTTTTTCACTTTAATTAATGCCTGGCAGTTCCCTACTCTCGCATGGGGAGACCCCACACTACCATCGGCGCT
>OFDJ01000474.1_pt1 | contig 16741 bp, 14 predicted proteins | sample 1520901 | NCBI WGS metagenome assembly OFDJ01 (sample SAMEA2699035, study PRJEB24076) | metagenome | biome: Human gut stool | place: Spain | collected 2012-11-19 | reverse complement strand
AGCGAATTGGAGTCGGGCTTGCCCGACGAAGCTGAGCAGGAGTGCATAGTCTTTTTCTTGCTTGTAGGCTGTCGTGAACTAAATCATAATAAAAATTGCGGAAAAGAATAATTAGCAGTCTTTGTCGAAAAAATCTCATTGCGTATTTATAGAGAAGTTGTTTATAATAAGCATATAAGAAAAGATAGAATGATTTCATGAAAATGGGAGTAATAAAAGAATGAGTGTACAAACAGATTGTGAAATGTTATCTATTCAGGCAATGGAAGCATATGCCAAAAAATTTCATGTTTCAGGAAATGATGTGGTTGCATTATTTCATGAAAATCAAGTTTTTGAAAAGATGATGATTCAGCATGAATATCTCCATCAGATAAGTTTTGAAGAAGTGTTAGAATATGTAGAGAAGATTATCATGGAAGGTTCGAAGGAATTAGTTGTTTATCATGGGAGTTGTTATGAATTTGAACGTATAGATCTTAATAAGTCTCATAATAGGAGAGATTTCGGAAAAGGTTTTTATACTACGATTTTACAATCCCAGTCAAAAGAGTGGGGATATAGACTTTCTTTAAGAGAAAAAAAGAAGAAGTATTTTGTGTATGAATACTTGTTTGAGGAAAATTCAGTATTAAATGTGAAAAGATTCGATGCTTTGAGTGAAGAATGGCTGGAATTTATTAAAGAAAATAGAAGTAAAGGCGGATTACAGCATAATTATGATGTAGTGATTGGACCGGTTGCTGATGATAATACAATGGAAACAGTTCAATTATATATAGCAAATATTTTAACGGCATCGGAAGCTGTAGAAAGGTTGCGGTATAATAAAGTGAATAATCAAGTGTCCTTTCACACAGAAAAAGCATTGCAGTGTTTACAGTTGGTAAGGAGGAATTCTTATGCCAGAAATGATATATAGTTTTAATGGAAAAGATATCACTATGAATGTGTGCATACAAATCAGGGATGTATTAAAATTGTTACAACAGCATTTTCATATTAGTTTTGAGGAAGCAGCGTTGAAATTTTATAAATCCGAAACGTATAAGACGTTACAAGAAACAGAGAACGGCTTATGGGCAGAATCAGCGGAATATATAGCTGATAGATATTACGAAGAAGCGGAAAACAATTGAGTTACTGTATAAATTATCAGTTGATGTGTGGACGTTCGACTTGAAAAATAGAATACTGTGTAAAGGAGAGGAACTATGCCAAAAAGACTTATAGATACTACAGCAAGTGAATTGTTACGATATAGTAAGTCGGAGCTTCTGACAGCTATTGCAGATAGCGAAGGAAGAATACTTGCAACAGAGACAATCGGAACAGTAACCCCGATGTTAGTTAATATTACCAACGCAGAATTTGTAGCATCTCTTGGAGCAGATTTGATTATGTTAAATATTTTTGATGTAAATAATCCGACAATTCAGGGCTTACCAAAGGTGGCACCGGAAGATACAATCCGCGAGGTGAAACGTCTGACAGGAAGATTGGTTGCAATTAATTTGGAACCGGCGGTGATAAAAGAAGGAGAAGAAGAATCTGTTTGGAATCTTACAACAGGACGTCAGGCTACAGTGGAAAATGCAATAAAGGCTGCAGATATGGGAGTAGACATGATTGTTCTGACGGGAAATCCGGGAGTAGGAGTAGATAACGAGGCAATTATACAGGTACTTTCAAAATTGAAAGAAGCAGTTGGTGACAGAGTGATTCTTACGGCAGGTAAGATGCATGCATCTGGAATTATTTCAGAGGCCGGAGAAAAGATTTTAACAAAAAAAGATGTAGAGGCATTTGTTGATGCAGGTGCAGATGTAATATTGCTTCCGGCGCCGGGAACAGTTCCGGGAATTACAATGGAGTATGCACGAAAGCTTATCAAGAAAGCACATGAAAAAGGTGCATTGGCGATGACAACCATCGGAACATCTCAGGAAGGTGCAGATGAAGCTACAATCCGTCAGATTGCACTTATGTGCAAGATGGCAGGTGCAGATATACACCATATTGGGGACAGTGGATATATGGGGATGGCATTGCCGGAAAATATTACAGCGTACAGTGTGGCTATTCGTGGAAAACGTCATACATACCGTAGAATGGCAATGTCGCTTTTACGGTAACAATAAAAAAAGGAGAGGGAGTGTTAGCATTCCAGCTCCTTTTTTTGTGTGTATAATTTGCAAAATTGTCGAAATTTTGAAGGGTTTAAATTTGTGAGGTTAGATATAAAACAAAAAATTATAACAAAAATCAAAACAGAAAATTGTGCAAAAAAACCAAAAAATAATAATTTGCAATGGATATATTGACAAAAATGTGAACAGATGTATAATAAGCACATAAATTGGTTGAACCAATCAACCACAGAACCATTAAACCAAGAAAGGAAAAGAAAAAATGTCGAAACAATTAGCAGATAATCAGGATTTATTGGCAATGACGCATATTGGTGAAGAACCAGAAAAGTATATGAAATCAGTAACTCCACCGATTTTTATGAATTCACTTCATGTTTTTGATACGGTAAAAGACTATTTCGATGTAGATATTTTCAATGATGAATTCTACTATGGAAGAGCCTCTAATCCGACAGTCGCAATTCTTGAAAAGAAAATTGCTGCATTAGAACATGGATCAAGAGCAGTTGTATTTTCAGCAGGTATGGCAGCTTGTGCAGCAGCAATTCTTAAGATTTGTACAGCAGGCAGTCATGTGATTTGTATTAAAGAAAGTTATGGACCGGTACAGCATTTGCTTGATGAGTTCCTCAGTCCAAAATATGATGTAGCAGTTACTTATGTTGAAGGAAGAACAGTAAAAGAATTCGAAGAAGCAATTCGTCCAGAAACAAAGATGATTATTTTAGAAAGTCCAACAACACTATTATTCAATGTTGTGGATTTGGAAGGCGTAGCGAAACTTGCGAAAGAGCATGGTATTAAAACGTATATAGATAATACATATTCAACTCCAATTTTCCAAAAACCATTGGATATGGGAATTGATATTGTAATGCATACTATGACAAAGTATATCGGCGGACATAGTGATTTAGTAGGTGGCGTGCTTGTTTCAAAAGATGAAGAGTTTATGCGCGAGGTAATGGTGCAAAGAGATTGGTTTGGAGGAGTTCTTGGACCAATGGAAGCATGGTTAGCGATTCGTGGTCTTCGAACATTAGATGTGCGTATGCAGAGACATTACGAGACAGCGATGGAAGTAGCAAAATTCCTTGAAGCCCAGCCAAAAGTAAAACGAGTATTCTTTACAGGGCTTGAATCTCATCCACAGTATGAACTTGCAAGAAAGCAACAGAAGGGTGAATGCGGTCTGATGAGTCTTGAAATTGATGGAACATTAGAAGAGACAGAAACATTTGTTAATAGTTTGAAACTTTTTGAAAAAGGTTGTTCTTGGGGCGGATTTGAAAGTCTTGCGATTGCTTATACATATAATTGGACAGATGAACAGTGTGCATTTCTGAATGTATCAAGGAATATTGTAAGAATTCATTGTGGTCTTGAAGGTACAGAAAATTTAATTGCCGATTTAAAACAGGCACTTGGCAAAATTTCATAAAGGAGAATCATCATGGGAGAAGAGAAAAAAGAAGTAAAAAAAACCACCCTTTTTACAGCAGTATTACCATTGATTTTTATGTTTGTTGTTCTTTTTACAGGACTGGTTGTTTATAGTATTGATATTAAGATTCTTTTAATTATTTGTGCAGCATTTACTATTTGTGTGTGCATGTATCAAGGACATAAATGGAAAGAAATCGAAGACGAGATTGTAGCGAAACTTGCAAAAGCATTTCCTGCAATCATGATTCTGATATGTGTAGGTCTTATGATTGGTGCATGGGTAGTGAGTGGAACAATTCCGTTCCTTGTATATATAGGACTTCAAATCATTAGCCCTAAGTATATTATCATTACTTCATTTCTTGTAACAGTAATTCTTTCTGTTAGCACAGGAACATCCTGGGGAGCAGCAGGAACGGTAGGAGCAGCGTTGATTAGTGTGGCAGCTGGTATGGGTGCACCACTTCCGGCAGTTGCAGGAGCGATTGTTGCAGGAGCTTATTTTGGAGATAAGATGTCACCATTATCTGATAGTACAAATATGTCTGCAATCGCAACAGAGACAAACCTTTATCAGCATATAGGACATATGTTTTATACAACTGTTCCTGGATTTATCGTGAGTTGTGCTGTTTACCTCATCGCAGGAGCACATTTTGCAAGTGATTCGCAGGTAGGCCAAGTTGACGAAATCATTAATACACTTGGGGAACTTTTTAATCTTGCAATGCCGGTAGGACTTTTATTATTGATTCCTTGTGTGATTGTTATTGCAGGGTCTCTTATGAAAAAACCTACAATTCCAGTCATGATTATTTCTTCTGCTGTAGCAATTGTAATCGCTATGTTAGTACAGGGATTTTCATTTACAGATTGTGCAGCAAGTATGGTAAGTGGATTTAAGATGGAAATGCTTCATACATCTATGAATCTTGAAAATATTGTAGAACAGGTGCCAAATCTTCTTCAGAGAGGCGGTATGAGTTCTATGATGAATACTGCATTGATGGCATTTTGCGGATTCTCTTTCATTGGAGCACTTACAGTGTGTGGAAGTATGGAATTAATCCTCGAACGAATTATGAAACATATTCATGGAACAGGACAGCTGATTACACTCACGGTTATTCTTGGAGTTATCATGATTACAGTAATTGGAGAGGCTACTGTAACATTCCTTATGATTGGTGGAATGTTCCGTCCAGAGTATATCAAACGTGGATTAGAGTCAAAGAACTTATCAAGATCTTTGGAAGACAGTATTACAGTTGTAGAACCATTAGTACCATGGTCATTAGCTGGTGTGTATATGACATCTGTACTTGGAGTACCGACAGTACAGTATGCACCATGGGCAGTACTTTGCTATACAGGAGTTATCTTTGCAATCATCTGGGGATTTACTGGATTTGGAATTGCAAAAATTAAGAAAGGTTCTAATTCATATGAAGAGTACCTTGAGTTATCAGGAAAAACAGAATAAAAGGACTCACTTGACGTTTGTGTAAGATTTCCTTATAATTAAAGAGGATTCAGTATCTGTAAAAAGATATTGAGTCCTTTTGTCATGATAATATGTAGATATTAGCTTACTTGAGAAGGTGAAATATATAGAAGTTGAGGAAATTTTATGAGTAATACAAACAGTGATGTGGTAGAGGATAAGAAGAGGATTTCAATGAAACCGATAGAGAAAAAATCTCTGTATTTGAAGATTTCAGATGCAATTTATCGTTATATTCAGATGAATAATCTTCAGCCGGGAGATAAACTTCCATCAGAACGTGATATGTCAGCTATGTTGCAAACAAGCCGTAATTCCGTAAGGGAAGCTCTGAGAATATTAGAAGATCGTGGATTGATTTATGTAAAAACGGGTAGCGGTGTATTTATTAATAATCCTTATGGAGAAAATAATTCTCTTACAATACAGCTTACAAATTGCTCTTTAGAGGAGATGGAAGAACTTCAAAGTGCGTTAGATCATAAAGCTGTAGAGAATGCAATGGAGCACGGGACTGTGCAAGAGAAAGAGCAACTAATTGAAACTGCCGCAGAGATGGTTAAATTAGCTGAGGATAATTTGTATAGTCATGTACTTGATCGTAGTTTTCATGATAGTCTCTATAAAATAGGACGAAATAGTGCGATTGAACAGATGATAAGTAAGATTCGTTCATATCGATTCATACAACAAGAAGATTCAGAGGATGGGAATGATTCTATTTGGCTGGTAACTATTCCGCAGCACTTGAAACTTGCACAAGCACTTAAGAATTGCGATATGAATACTGCGATACAGGCAATGGATGAGATTAATAAGTATGGATTTAAAATTTCTAGAAAAAAACTATAATATAAAGAGTATTATTGCAAAAAGCAGAATGGTTTCTGCCAGTAGAGATTATCTGCTGGCAATTTTTACATATTAAAAAATAATATTATAAGATGAGGGGTGTTTTTATGGGTGGAGAGAGTAAAACGAGAATGACAGAGGGAAGTATCTCCAAAAAAATCATTTTATTTGCAATCCCATTGTTTTTTGGAAATTTATTTCAACAGTTATATAATACAGCGGATTCCCTGATTGTGGGGAATTTTCTTGGCAGTAACGCACTGGCGGCAGTCAGCTCTTCGGGAAATTTGATTTTTCTTATGGTGGGATTTATTAATGGAATAGCCATGGGAGCAGGAGTTGTTATTGCCAGGTATTATGGGGCGAAGAAGAAAGACTCTCTGCAGAAATCAATTCATACAACAGTGGCTTTGGGGTTGGTGTCTGGTTTAATATTGATGGTTGCAGGGATGGTATTTGCACCGAAGATATTGGTGCTGATGGGAACGCCTGCAGATGTATTGCCGGAATCGATAGTGTATTTCCGGACATATTTTGCCGGATCTGTCGGTGTTGTTATGTATAATATTTTTGTAGGAATCCTGCAATCAGTAGGGGATGGACGTCATCCGTTGATTTATTTGATCATTTCATCCTGCATTAATGTCGTGCTGGATATATTTTTTATTGCAGGTCTTGGTATGGGAGTTGGTTCGGCGGCATTGGCTACGGTGATATCCCAGTTTGCCAGTGCAATTTTCTGTATGGTCCACCTGATGCGTGTGAAGGCTGAATATCGTTTGGAATTGCGGCAGGTTCGTTTTGATAAACGTATGTTACAGCAGATTATTCAGAATGGTGTACCTTCTGGTTTTCAGAATTCAGTCATTGCGATTGCAAATGTTTTTGTACAATCTAATATCAATGCATTTGGAAAAATGGCGATGGCAGGATGTGGTTCTTATTCCAAAGTAGAGGGATTTGCATTTTTGCCGGTAACCTGTTTTACTATGGCGTTGACAACTTTTGTCAGCCAGAATCTTGGTGCAAAGCAGTATGAACGTGCAAAAAAAGGTGCAAGGTTTGGGATTCTCTGTTCGATTTCCATTGCAGAGTTGATAGGAGTTATTATTTACACAGCAGCGCCGGTATTGATCGCAGCATTTAACAGAGATCCGAATGTGGTACATTATGGAGTAATGCAATCTAGAACTATTGCATTATTTTATTTTCTATTAGCATTTTCCCACTGCATTGCGGCAGTGCTTCGAGGTTCAGGAAATGCAGCAGTACCGATGACCGTTATGTTCTGTGTCTGGTGTTTGTTCCGCGTAAGTTACATTGCTGTAACGGTTCGTATTATTCCGGATATCAGAGTAATATTTTGGGCTTATCCGTTGACATGGAGTATTAGTTCCGCTATTTTCCTGTTTTTATTTTTACGTGGAAAATGGGTCTATGGATTTGAGAAAAAATGAAAGGATTATTTATGAAAAAAGAAAAACGAAACAGAATAATTTCTGCGCTTATGGTACTTGTAATGGGTGCCCTTCTTATGACAGGATGTGGCGGAAAAAGTACAGAAAAAGAAGACGCAGAGACGCTCACGGTATATTTATGGAGTACGAATTTATATGATAAATATGCACCATATATTCAAGAGCAGCTTCCGGATATCAACATCGAATTTGTAGTCGGAAATAACGATTTGGATTTTTATAAGTTTCTTGATGAAAATGGTGGTCTGCCGGATATTATTACCTGTTGTAGATTCTCACTTCATGATGCAAGTCCGTTAAAAGACAGTTTGATGGATCTTTCAACAACGAATGAGGCAGGTGCTGTTTATAATACATATCTTAACAATTTTAAGAATGAAGATGGTAGTGTGAACTGGTTGCCGGTATGTGCAGATGCTCATGGATTTGTAGTGAATAAAGACCTGTTTGAAAAGTATGGTATTCCACTGCCTACAGATTACGACAGCTTTGTTTTTGCATGTCAGGCATTTGAGGAAAAAGGAATCCGCGGATTTACGGCAGATTATTTTTATGATTATACCTGTATGGAGACTTTGCAGGGTCTTTCAGCAGCAGATCTTACTTCTACAGAAGGACGTAAGTGGCGTACAGCCTATAGTGATCCTGCCAATACAGAAAAAGTAGGATTGGACGATGTTGTCTGGCCAAAGGCATTTGAACGCATGAATCAGTTTATTCAGGATACCAACTTGGGACCGGATGATTTAAATATGACCTATGATGATGTAATGGATATGTATCAAAAGGGTGAAGTTGCTATGTACTTTGGCACTTCTGCCGGTGTGAAAATGTTTCAGGATCAGGGGATTGATACTGCATTCTTACCATTCTTTGAGGAGAATGGAGAAAAGTGGCTGATGACTACACCATATTTCCAGGTTGCATTGAATCGTGATCTTGAACAGGATGAAGCACGCAAGGAAAAAGCAATGAAAGTGTTAAATGTAATGCTTTCTGATGAAGGTCAGAATAAAATTATTTCTGAAGGGCAGGATTTATTGAACTATAGTCAGAATGTGACTCTTAAACTTACTGAATATTTACAGGATGTTAAGCCTGTGATTGAAGAAAATCATATGTATATCCGTATTGCGTCGAACGATTTTTTTGCGATTTCCAAAGACGTGGTTTCGAAGATGATTTCTGGATATTATGATGCAGAGCAGGCGTATCAGGCATTTGATGCTCAGCTTTTAGATGATGAAAATGTTTCGGATGATGTTGTGTTAAGTTCGTCGAAGTCATACAGTAATTATTTCCATTCAGAAGGTGGAAATGAATCCTATTCTGTTATGGCAAATACATTACGGGATATTTATGGGACAGATGTGTTGCTCGCAACAGGAAACAGTTTTACCGGCAGTGTATTGAAGGCTGATTATACAGAAAAAATGACAGGCGACATGATCATGCCGAATGGTCTTGTTGCTTACAAGAATGAAATGAGCGGAGCCGAACTGAAAGAAATGTTGAAAGCTTTTGTGGAGGGTTACGAAGGTGGTTTAGTTCCATTTAATCATGGTTCGCTTCCTGTAGTTAGCGGTATTTCTATGGAAATCAAAGAAAATGAGGATGGATACACACTGTCTGAAGTAAAAAAGGACGGGAAAAAGATTCAGGATGATGATAGCTTTACAGTAACTTGCCTGGCAATACCACGACATATGGAGTCTCTTCTTGCAGATAAAGACAGTACATTTGAGGCTGAAGATACAACAGTGAAAGATACATGGATGAATTATGTTTTAGAAGGTGATGTGGTTTTAGCAGAACCGGAAGACTATATTACGTTGAGGTAAGAAAATGAATGCTAAAAATCATAACACGAGAAAGAGAAAAAAATTTATAAGGAAACGTTCAGACATCGCAGCTATTACTGTTTTACTTATCTGTATTATTTTGGCAGGTTTTCAATATTTTAGATTTGTTTCAAATGTTGTTTATCAAGAAAGCGTTTCTCATTTGACAGAGATTTTACATCAGTCAAATAATGCATTAACGGAGATGTCAAATAAGAATTTGACTTATCTTCATATGTTGAGTGAATACTTACAAAACATTTCAAGTGAAAATGAAATTGCGGATTATATAAATAGAGCACAGGAAGAAGCAGAGTTTTCAGATTTCTATTTTCTGTCTACCGATGGTAATTACAAGACAGTAACAGGAGAGACAGGCTATCTTGGTTTGCAGGGGACAATTGCGGATGAGATTATTCAGGGAAATGATATCATAATGAATGCGGTACTTCCGGGAAAATCGCAATTGCTGGCTTTTGCCAGCCCTGTACCTCGCGGATACTATCAGGGATTCGAATATGATGCGATAGCGATTGCTTACGAAAATTCAGATATTGTAAAAATACTGGACATTTCTTCGTTTCATGGACAGGCGAGCAATTATGTTATCCATTCCGATGGCCGTGTCGTAATCGACCATTCTTCGGAGGAAATGGAATCTGTCTATAATTTCTTTGGCGTTTTGCGAGAGCGTTCGAATCTGTCTGAAAAAGAGATTCTCGCACTTTCGAAGAAATTAGAACAGGGACAAAGTGGTTCTACGCTTATAAAACTGGACGGAACAAAATACTATCTGATTTATGAAAAATCAGAAATCCAGGATTGGTCAGTGCTTGGGATGGTGCCGGTTAATGTAGTTAACGCAAGTATGAATACATTACAGTTTACTACGATGGTACTTGTCGGTATTGTAGTGCTTAGTATTGCAGGATTTATTATTGTAGCGATTCTTAGAAAGAGTAAAGCAAATCTGAAGAACAAGGATATTGAAATTTTATATCGAGACGAGTTATTTCAGAAGCTCTCAATGAGTGTGGATGATGTTTTTCTGATGTTGGATGGAAAAACATTGAAAGTAGATTATGTCAGTCCAAATGTTGAGAAACTATTAGGTATCACAGTAGAACAGATCAGGCAGGATATTCGTGTTCTTAGAAACCTGCATCCAAAGAACTCTGCAAACCGTGATAAAAATTATCTAGAAGAATTGATGGTCAGAGAACAGCGCGAGTGTGAGTTTGAGTATGTTCATCAGAAAACAAAAGAACATCGCTGGTTTCATATTGTTGCCATGGGCAGCGAGGTAGAGAAAAGGAAAAAATACATTTTAGTTATGTCAGACAGAACTGCTGATAAACAAATGAATCATGCACTTTCTGAAGCTGTACATGCTGCTGAAACAGCTAATAAGGCAAAGAGTATGTTCCTTTCCAATATGTCGCATGATATTCGAACACCGATGAATGCGATTATAGGTTTTGCAACATTGGCTGTAAGTAATATCAATAATCAGGAGAAAGTCAGAGATTATTTGAGTAAAATTCTTTCTTCAAGTAAACATTTACTTTCACTTATCAACGATGTATTAGATATGAGTCGTATTGAAAGTGGTAAGATCCATTTAGAAGAGACGGAGGTTAGTCTGCCGGAGGTTCTGCATGATCTGAAGACTATTGTAAGTGGACAGATTCATGCAAGGCAATTGGAACTTTATATGGATGTCATGGACATTACCGATGAGGATGTTTATTGTGATAAGACACGACTTAGCCAGGTGCTGCTAAATCTTTTATCGAATGCAATTAAATTTACTCCGGCAGGTGGAACAGTTTCTGTCCGATTTAGACAGCTTCCGTGTACAAAAAAAGGAAGTGGATGCTATGAAATCCGGGTAAAGGATACAGGAATCGGTATGAGTCAGGAGTTTGCACAGAAAATTTTTGACCCATTTGAACGTGAACGGACGTCTACAGTCAGCAAGACGCAGGGCACGGGGCTTGGCATGGCTATTACAAAAAATATTGTGAATATGATGGGTGGTACGATCGAAGTTAGGACAGAGCAAGGAAAAGGTACAGAATTTATTGTTCGAATAGAGCTTGGTATTCAGTCTGAGCAGCATCACGTAGAAAAGATTGCAGAACTGGAAGGTCTCAAAGCGTTGGTTGTAGATGATGATTTTAATACTTGTGACAGTGTGACTAAGATGCTGGTGAAAGTAGGAATGCGTTCAGAATGGACACTTTCCGGTAAAGAGGCTGTTCTTCGTGCGCAACAATCAATAGAACTTGGGGATGCTTTCCATGCATATATCATCGACTGGCGTTTGCCGGATATGAATGGTATAGAAGTGACTCGTCAGATTCGCAGTCTTGGTGATGACACACCGATCATTATTCTAACTGCTTATGATTGGTCTGATATTGAAGTAGAAGCAAAGGCAGCAGGAGTAACAGCGTTTTGTTCGAAGCCTATGTTTATGTCAGATTTACGTAATACTTTAATGACTGCGATTGGACAGAAACAGGCCGAGGAGAATGAAATTTTCCCTGTTGCAGATAAGGCCTTCAAAGGCAAGAGAGTATTACTTGTGGAAGATAATGAATTAAATAGTGAAATTGCGATGACAATTCTTAATGAGTATGGAATTCAAGTGGATACAGCAGGAAATGGAGTTGAAGCCGTAGAGAAAATCAAAATCTCAACACCAGGAGATTATGATTTGGTATTGATGGATGTGCAGATGCCGATAATGAACGGATATGAGGCAACGAAACGTATCCGAAAACTTAACGAACCAAAGCTGGCAGGCATACCAATTCTTGCTATGACAGCAAATGCATTTGATGAAGATCGGAAAAATGCATTGGAATCAGGAATGGATGGTTTTTTATCAAAACCAATTGTTGTGGATGAGCTGCTCCATACATTGCAGGAATATTTTGGAAAAAATAAAATGAATTGACAGGTAGTTTTAGGGTTTTCTTAAGAAAATTGATATGATAAAATAAGAACTGGAATTTCTAAATTTAAGGAGGATGAGAGATGATTAAAGTATGGATAGTAGGATCGAACGGACAGATCGGACATGCGTTGAATGAGGTCCTCGACCCATTAGAGATTGAAGTATTGAATACAGATAAAGACGAACTGGACATTACAGATACAGAAGAAGTGCTCAATTTTGGTATTGTAAACCGTCCGGATGTAATTATCAACTGTACCGGTGTTACAGATACAAAGTTGTGTGAAGAAGAACCGGAGCTTGCTTATCGGGTGAATGCACTTGGAGCGAGAAATTTAAGTATTGTTGCAAGAAAAAATGGTGCGAAGATTGTTCAGCTTTCGACAGATGATGTATTTGACGGAAAGAGTAAGAAGCCATATACAGAATTTGATGATACAAATCCGTTGACTGTTTATGGATCCTCTAAAAGAGCAGGAGAAAACTATGTAAAGGAATTTACACACAAACATTTTGTTATCCGTAGCAACTGGGTTTACGGAAAAGTAGGACAGAATTTCGTGAATCAGGTATTGGAAGCGGCAGAAAAGGGAAATGCTCTTTCTGTAGCAGCAGACCAGTTTGGTTCGCCGACAAGTGCAAAAGATCTTGCAAGAATGATACTGTATTTAATTAATACAAATGAATATGGTACTTACCATGTAACTTGTAGTGGAGTCTGCAACCGATATGAATTTGCACAGGAAATCCTTAGGTTGTCAGGAAAGGAAATTGAATTAAAGGCGGTTCCGACAGAACAGTCGGATCTTTCAGCGGTAAGACCACCATATGCGGTATTGGATAATTTTATTCTCCGTATTATCGATATGTATGATATGCCAGATTGGAAAGAGTCATTAGAAGAATATATGAATGAAAGAACGGAGAAATAGGATGAAAAACAAGAATGTGAAAGAAAAAAAGAAAGAGAAAAAGATCGGACTGACGACGAAGATCTTCATAGCTTTGCTTTTAGGTGCTATTTTTGGAATTGTACTTTGTTATCTGATTCCTGACAGCAAGATTAAACATGATATTATTGTAGAAGGTGTGCTTTATGTAGTCGGGCAGGGATTTATCCGTCTGATGAAAATGCTTGTTGTACCACTTGTATTTTGTTCTCTTGTGTGTGGAAGTATGGCCATTGGAGACACAAAGAAGCTTGGAACAGTCGGTGTCAGAACTTTGATTTTTTATCTTGCCACAACAGCACTTGCTGTAACAGTAGCATTGTCAGTTGGTAATTTGATTAATCCTGGTATCGGGCTTGACATGAGTGCAATCCAGACAAGTGCTTCTACTGTCGAGACAATGGAAGCAACTTCACTGACGGATACAATTTTAAATATTATTCCGGATAATCCGATCAATTCACTGGCAAGCGGAACAATGCTTCAGGTTATCGTTTTTGCGCTGATCATTGGTGTTATTCTTGCAAAAATGGGAGAACGTGCAGAGACAGTTGCAAACTTCTTCAGTCAGTTTAATGATATCATGATGGAAATGACAATGATGATCATGAGTCTGGCACCAATCGGTGTATTCTGTCTGATTAGCAGAACATTTGCAAATATCGGATTTAGTGCATTTATTCCACTTGCAAAATATATGATCGCAGTACTTTTAGCACTTGCAATTCAGTGCCTTGGAATATATCAGATTCTTTTGAAGATTTTTACAGGATTGAACCCAATCCGTTTTATCAAGAAATTCTTCCCGGTTATGGCATTTGCATTCTCTACAGCGACATCAAATGCAACTATTCCACTTTCTATCGATACACTTTCTAAGAAGGTCGGAGTTTCTAAGAAGATTTCTTCATTTACGATTCCGCTTGGAGCAACCATCAATATGGATGGTACATCCATCATGCAGGGAGTTGCAGTTGTGTTTGCAGCACAGGCATTTGGAATCCATTTGAGCATGACAGATTATATTACAGTAATCGGAACAGCAACACTTGCATCTGTCGGAACAGCCGGAGTACCAAGCGTTGGTCTGGTTACACTGACAATGGTATTTAATTCTGTCGGACTTCCGGTAGAGGCAATTGGTCTGATCATGGGTATCGACCGTATTCTGGATATGACAAGAACAGCTGTTAATATCACTGGTGATGCAGTATGTACAACAATTGTTGCACATCAGAATAAAGCGTTAGATAAAAAAGTATTTTATGAGACAGAATAAATAACAGGGAGATGATTCGGGGTACTCGAATCATCTCCCTGTTTAAATTTGTAAAATGTTTTGTTTATACTCAGAAACTGTCATTTTATAATAATTTTTAAAAGCGGTATGAAAATGGTTCGGATAAGAATAGCCCAACCGGTCGGATATTTCAGAAATTGAAAGCTTACCTTCCTTTAAAAATGTAACAGCTGCAGCCATTCTGGCTTCTGTCCTTTTTTGGAGAAAGTTTTGTCCATATCGATTAAAGAGAATCCGACTGGTCTGTCTGGTGCTTAATCCTAAACGGCGTGATAATTCATTTAATGTAATCGTATCGTATTCCAGTAAAAAGCTATCTTCAATGAGGATATAAGCTTTCACCAAAGGAATCGGAATATATGTGATAGCAGCATTTGAAGCCGGTTCGTAGTTTCGCAGTATTTTAACCAGGAACTGCATAAAAAGAGCACGCAACATGATAGTGGCGGCGGAGCCGGGAGCAGAAAACTCCTGATAAATTGCTTCGAGGGTAGCTTGCAACTTAGCACAGTCCTTTCCGTACCAGAACGGATAATGTAAAAATGGTTCTATAATAGCGTTTTCGGAAGAGTTCTTTTTTGTGTCGTGTGCTTTTTCAATTCTTAAATAAATACAATACTCATATGTCGGATCATCTGAGTCGGAATATTGTTGATGCTCGATATGAGGACCGGTTGTATAGAGTATATTTGGATATAATTCATAGGAGCATTGATTGCTGATCAATGTTCCCTTACCTTTTGGAATATAATGAATCTCATAACTGTTCGAGCTATGGGCATGTGAAGGTGTATTCCACGTCTGGCATTCATATGTAAATTTCAATATATTGATCTGATAATCACCTATCGAAAATGTAATATATAAGTTATCATTTTTCATACTGTAGCCCCCCTTTTTAAAAAGTACGCTAATCGGACATGAATAAGTCTGTTTTGTCTGCTGTTCCAATATTATTATCGTACTATAGATTTTATAATGAAATCAAGAACAAGATAAAAAAACAAAAAGGAGGATGACGATGATTATTGATGCACATTTACATCTTTGGGAAAAACAATCGGGATGTGTAAATGGAAAACCAGTCTTTGCATTAAGCGGAGGAAAAAGTGATTTTGGCGGAGCGATACGTCAAATGATGCCCCCCTATATGCTGGATGGAAGTAATACAGTAGAAATGCTGATTGCAAATATGGATTACGCGAGAGTCAGTGGATGCGTGGTGACGCAAGAGTATATCGATGGTAATCAGGATGCATATTTATTAGAATGTAGAAAGAAATATCCGGAAAGAATAAAAATTTGTTGTCTGCTTTTTCAAAAATATCTTTATGATGTAACAAGTTTTGATCTTTTAATCTGCCCGCACAAATTTTAATCCCATCAAACTGTTCTATCCATTTATCGTCTATTTCTTTTTCTTCATTGAAGCTTTCGAGGTCGTCGCGGTCAAGATCCTTGGCGAGGCCGTGCGCCACGTCCACGCGGAAGCCGTCCGCACCATGGTCGAGCCAGAAGCGCAGCGTCTTGATGAAGTCGGCGCGCACCTCGGGGTTCTTCCAGTTCCAGTCCGGCTGCTCCTTGGTGAACATGTGCAGATACCACTGGCCGTCAGGAACGCGCGTCCATGCCGGACCGCCGAAGCTTGCGATCCAATCAGTCGGCGGCTGGTCGCCGTTCGGGCCCTTGCCGTCGCGGAAGATGTAGCGGTCGCGTTCCGGGGAGCCTGGGGCGGCCGCGAGGGCGGCCTTGAACCATTCGTGCAGGTTGGAGCTGTGGTTCGGCACGATGTCGACCACGACCTTGATGCCGTGCTCGTGGGCGGCCTTGGCGAGCTCGTCGAAATCGTCCATGGTGCCGAGCTTCGGGTCGACGTTGCGGTAGTCGTCCACGTCGTAGCCGCCGTCGGCGAGCTGGGACGGGTAGAACGGGCTCAACCAGATGGCGTCCACGCCGAGTTCGGCGAGGTAGTCGATCTTCTCGGTGACGCCTGCGATGCTGCCCAGGCCCGAACCGAGGGAGTCCTTGAAGGAACGCGGGTACACCTGGTACACCACGGCCTGCTTCCACCACAACGCCGGATCGGTAGTATCAATTTCTTGTTGCACCATATGTTTTCACTTTCGTTCGCATCGTCGCAAAATGATAGCGGTTACATTTCTTCAAACTACAGATAAGAACATTTTTAAATCAACATCTTTTCTGCTTATTATTAATAATGATAGCGCTTTCATTACTGCAACGCAATCCCT
>OFDJ01000460.1_pt1 | contig 17019 bp, 10 predicted proteins | sample 1520901 | NCBI WGS metagenome assembly OFDJ01 (sample SAMEA2699035, study PRJEB24076) | metagenome | biome: Human gut stool | place: Spain | collected 2012-11-19 | reverse complement strand
TGCATATGATGGCGCAGCAGTGCGATCTGGAAGTGGGTGATTTTGTCTGGACCGGCGGCGACACGCACCTGTATAGCAACCATATGGATCAAACGCATCTGCAGCTTAGCCGTGAACCGCGCGCGCTGCCGAAACTGGTTATCAAACGTAAGCCTGAATCAATTTTTGACTATCGCTTCGAAGACTTCGAAATTGAAGGCTACGATCCGCACCCGGGTATTAAAGCACCGGTAGCTATCTAACCTGTTTCATGCTGTCACAACCGACGCCCATGTGCGTCGGTTTTTTTTGTCTCAAATCGCGTTCTTCGGCGTGGATTCCTGAAATATTGCAACGGCCTGTAACGTGCTAAATATTCCCCATAGCTCGCCGTAGAAACCGAATTTCCCGCTCGTTATTCATTTTCCTCACGCCATACTGGCGACATGAAAAAACAACAAGGTTACACGCTTCTCGAAACCCTGATTGCGATGCTGATTGTTGCGGCGCTTGGTGCATCTGGACTGTATGGTTGGCAGCGCTGGCAGCAGCAACAGCGGCTGTGGCAGACCGCCTGCCAGGTGCGGGACTACCTGCTGCAACTGCGTGAAGATGCTAACTGGCGTAACCGCGATCATGTGATAAGCGTGATTCGGGATGGCACATCATGGTGTTTTGTCAGCTCTGCGGCTTCGCAAACCACGTGTCGACCCGCTTCGTCTTTGGTTTTTACATCGCCCTGGGACGACGTCGAAATGGCAGAGATAACACCTTCACTGGCCTTTTTTGGACTGCGCAATACGGCATGGGCCGGACATATACGCCTGAAAAATACGGCAGGGGAATGGCGCGTGGTGGTGTCTGGCTGGGGACGAATCAGGCTTTGCGAGCGCGATGAGGCCAGATTATGTCAGTAAATGAACGGGGATTTTCACTGCTGGAGATGCTCATTGCCATGGCGATTAGCAGTATTTTATTGCTTAGCTCAGCACGATTTTTACCGGCGCTACAGCGAGAGATTCTGCGTAACACACGCCAGTTAGTACTGGAAGATGAAATATGGCAGCGGGTCTACACCGTGGCGAAGCATCTTCAGCGGGCGGGGTATTGCCGGGGAAACTGTGTCGGAGAGGGACTGGTGATATCGGCTAAGGGAGACTGTGTTATTGCCCGCTGGGATGCCAACAGCAATGGCGTTTGGGAAAACAGTCCCGTGAAAGAGGCTGATTCTATTGGGTTTCGTTTACAGGACAAGGTGTTGGAAACCGTGCGTGGAGCCACCGGCTGCACTGGCAAAGGATGGGACAAAATGACCGATCCGGCCACGATGCAGATTGAGGCATTCCAGGTTGAAAGGCTGAATTTCAGCGGATATTCCCCGCTTCTTACGCTGCGTTTGCGTGGAGTGAGCAATGACGAACCACAAAAAGTTGTTGAAGCGGTCTACAGCGTTACGGGATTCAACCTGTGAACCGTGAGCGAGGCGTATCTTCTCTGGCAATGGTCCTGTTGCTGCTGGTGCTCGGTAGTCTGCTGCTGCAAGGCGTTAGCAGACAGGAGGCCAGTTTTGCTGCGCGTGTGGTCACACAAAGTCAGGCGCTGCAGCGTCAGGCGGTAGTGCAATCCGCGATGGAATGGGGGCGTATGCAGCCCTGGCGCTTACAACCCCCCGTACAGTGTCGGCGCGTTCCCACGCAGGATGCCGCGGTTTGCCTGCGCCGGCTTACCAATAATTTTGTGCTGCTTATTGCCCTCTATGAAGGGATATCGTTATGGCGTCAGGGGGCGGTTATTGATGGCAACATAGAATTCTCGGCGCGTGGCTGGAGCGATTTTTGTCCGCTAAAGGAGCAGACGTTATGCCAGATCCCCTGAACAGACAGCGTGGCTTTAGTCTGCCGGAAGTGATGCTGGCAATGGTACTAATGATAATGATTGTGACCGCGTTGTCAGGATACCAGCGGGTGCTAATGAACAGCTTTATCATCAGAAACCAGTATCAGCAACTCTGGCGCCACGCCTGGCAGCAAACCCAGCTGTACCCGTTTTCATCGCCTGTGAACTGGCAGGTTAACCGAATGCAGACAACGAGAGCGGGATGTGTCAGCATCAACGTTATAATTTCTTCACCCCTCGGCAGGCAGGGTCAGATGACGCGTCTGCATTGCCCGAATCGTCAGTAGTCAGGAGTCGCTATGTTAAGGGTCTACCACTCCAACCGTCTGGATGTGCTGGAAGCGTTAATGGAATTTATCGTTGAGCGCGAGCGGCTGGACGACCCCTTTGAACCTGAGATGATCCTGGTTCAAAGTACCGGTATGGCGCAGTGGCTACAAATGACTCTTGCACAGAAGTTTAGTATTGCCGCCAATATCGACTTTCCGCTGCCCGCGAGTTTTATCTGGGATATGTTTGTGCGCGTGCTGCCGGATATCCCGAAAGAGAGTGCGTTCAGCAAACAGAGTATGAGCTGGAAGTTGATGACGCTGTTGCCACAATTGCTGGATAGCGATGACTTCGCATTGCTACGCCACTATCTGACGGACGATACTGATAAACGTAAGCTTTTTCAGCTTTCCTCGCGCGCGGCTGACCTTTTCGACCAGTATTTAGTCTACCGCCCTGATTGGTTGACCCAGTGGGAAGCGGGGCGACTGGTTGAGGGACTCGGCGAGTCTCAGGCCTGGCAGGCACCGTTGTGGAAAGCGCTGGTGGAATACACCGCGGAATTGGGCCAGCCGCGCTGGCATCGTGCCAATTTATACCAACGATTTATTCAGACCCTGGAAAATGCGTCTGAATGTCCGCAGGGGCTGCCTTCTCGCGTCTTTATTTGCGGAATTTCGGCGCTACCGCCGGTTTACCTGCAGGCCTTGCAGGCGTTGGGTAAGCATATTGATATTCATCTGCTATTTACCAACCCTTGTCGCTACTATTGGGGCGACATTAAAGATCCTGCCTGGCTGGCGAAGCTGATGGCTCGTCAGCGTCGGCACAGCTTTGAAGAACGGCATCTGCCGCTGTTTCGTGATAACCAGAAAGCCGAAGGATTATTTAACAGCGATGGCGAACAGGATGTGGGCAACCCGATGCTGGCCTCGTGGGGCAAGCTGGGGCGTGATTACATTTATTTGCTTTCGGAGCTGGAAAACAGTCAGGAACTGGATGCGTTTGTCGATATTACGCCTGACAATCTTTTGCATAATATTCAATCGGATATTCTGGAACTTGAAAGTAATGCCGTGGCGGGCGTTACGCTGGAAGAATATTCCCGTAGCGACAATAAACGCCGGCTTGAACTGAACGACACCAGTGTGACTTTCCATGTCTGCCATAGCCCACAGCGCGAGGTGGAAATTCTTCATGACCGGCTGTTGGCCATGCTGGAAGCGGACCCAACGCTGACGCCGCGCGATATTATTGTGATGGTGGCGGACATCGACAGCTACAGCCCATTCATTCAGTCGGTCTTTGGTAGCGCGCCAGCCGAGCGTTACTTACCTTATGCAATATCTGACCGTCGGGCACGCCAGTCTCATCCCGTCTTACAGGCCTTTATCAGCCTGCTGTCGCTGCCGGATAGCCGTTTTGTCTCAGAGGATGTCCTGGCGTTACTGGATGTTCCCGTGCTGGCGGCGCGTTTCAACATTGATGAAGAAGGGTTGCGCTATCTTCGCTTATGGGTCAATGAATCCGGGATTCGTTGGGGAATTGACGACGATAACGTGCGTGAACTGGAACTTCCACCTACAGGTCAGCATACATGGCAATTTGGTTTAACGCGTATGCTGCTCGGCTACGCGATGGAAAGCTCGCAGGGCGAGTGGCAATCGGTATTGCCTTACGATGAGTCCAGCGGCCTGATTGCCGAGCTGGTAGGGCATCTGGCCTCGTTGCTGATGCAGCTTAATCTCTGGCGTAGAGGGTTAGCGCAGGAACGACCGCTGGAAGAGTGGCTACCCATTTGTCGGGAAATGCTTAATGATTTCTTCCTACCGGACGCGGACACCGAAGCGGCAATGACGCTGATTGAACAGCAGTGGCAGGCCATTATTACCGAAGGTTTAGGGGCCGAGTACGGCGATGCTATACCGCTCTCTCTGTTGCGTGATGAGCTAGCCCAGCGCCTTGACCAGGAACGCATCAGCCAGCGCTTCCTGGCGGGGCCCGTTAACATTTGTACGCTGATGCCGATGCGCTCCATTCCGTTCAAAGTGGTGTGCCTGCTGGGTATGAACGATGGGATTTATCCGCGTCAACTTGCGCCGCTGGGCTTTGATTTAATGAGCCAAAAACCGATGCGGGGCGATCGCAGTCGTCGAGATGATGACCGCTATCTGTTCCTCGAAGCATTAATTTCGGCACAGCAGACGCTCTACATCAGCTACATTGGCCGCTCTATTCAGGATAACAGCGAGCGCTTCCCGTCGGTGCTGGTGCAAGAACTGATGGACTACATCGGGCAAAGCCACTACCTGCCGGGCGATGAATCGTTGACCTGCGATCAAAGCGAGGCAAGGGTAAAAGCGCACATAACCCGTTTGCATACCCGTATGCCCTTTGATGCACAAAACTATTTGCCGGGCGAACAGCAAAGCTATGCCCGGGAATGGCTGCCTGCGGCGAGTCTGTCAGGAAAAGCGCACACGGATTTTGTGCAGCCTCTTCCCTTTGAAATGCCAGAAACGCTAACGCTGGAAACGCTGCAGCGATTTTGGGCACATCCGGTACGCGCCTTTTTCCAGATGCGTTTAAGGGTCAACTTCCGCTCTGAAGAGAGTGAGATCCCGGATACGGAACCTTTCACTCTTGAAGGGTTGACCCGCTACCAGCTTAATCAGCAATTGCTTAATACGCTGGTTGAAGAGAACGATGCTGAACGACTGTTCCGCCGTTTTCGTGCGGCGGGCGCGCTACCCTATGGGCCGTTTGGCGAAATTCTGTGGGATACGCAGCGTCAGGAAATGCAGTCGCTGGCTGAACGCATTATCGCCTGTCGTCAGCCCTGTCAGAGCATGGAAATCGATCTTAACTGTCACGGCGTGCAAATCACCGGCTGGCTGCCGCAGGTGCAAGAAGACGGTTTGTTGCGCTGGCGCCCATCTTTGATAAGCATTGCGCAGGGTGTGCAACTTTGGCTGGAACATCTTGTCTATTGTGCCAGTGGCGGTAGGGGAGAGAGCCGATTGTTCCTGCGTAAAGACGGAGAATGGCGTTTTCCGCCGCTGGATGCAGAACAGGCGTTGCTGTACCTGTCGCAACTCATTGAGGGGTATCGGGAAGGCATGTCGTCACCATTGCTGGTATTACCCGAAAGCGGCGGTGCATGGATAAAAACCTGTTATGACGCCGCAAATGATGCCATGTTAGATGACGATGCAACGTTGCAAAAAGCGCGTAGTAAGTTTCTGCAAGCCTATGAAGGCAACATGATGGTACGTGGCGAAGGTGATGATATCTGGTATCAGCGTCTTTGGCGTCAACTGGATGCTGATACGCTGGAGGCTATTGTTTTACAGTCTCAGCGCTACCTGTTACCGATTTTTCGCTTTAATCAGTCATGATGATTGTATAAAAATTGCGCAATTCGATGGCTTCCACTATGATGCGCATTCTGTCACGGACTGATTCTTACAAAGAGAAGATGCTGGCTCGTTCAGCACATAGTCTTGCCCTGTTCAGATCATGTATTTATGCGTGGTTTGTAGTGAACAGGTGAATTCGTTAATGATGAGGTTTGTGAATGCCCCGCAGCACCTGGTTCAGCGCATTACTGTTGTTCGTCGCCCTTTGGGTTCCCGTAAGTCAGGCAGATACCGGTTGGCAGCCTTTAGCTGAAACCATCCGTAAAAGCGATAAAGACACCCGTCAGTATCAGGCTGTGCGCCTTGATAACGGCATGGTTGTGCTGCTGGTATCCGATCCTCAGGCCGTGAAATCCCTTTCTGCACTGGTAGTCCCCGTGGGCTCGCTGGAAGATCCGGACGATCATCAGGGGCTGGCGCACTATCTCGAACACATGTGTCTGATGGGCTCGAAAAAATACCCACAGCCGGACAGCCTGGCTGAATTCCTGAAAATGCACGGCGGTAGCCACAATGCCAGCACTGCGCCTTATCGTACGGCCTTCTATCTTGAAGTTGAAAACGACGCGCTGGTGGGGGCGGTGGATCGCCTGGCGGATGCTATTGCCGATCCATTGCTGGATAAAAAATATGCCGACCGCGAGCGTAACGCGGTTAACTCCGAGCTGACACTGGCGCGTACCCGAGACGGGATGCGTATGGCGCAGGTGAGCGCTGAGACGATCAACCCGGCGCACCCAGGTTCGCGTTTCTCTGGCGGGAATCTTGAGACATTAAGCGATAAACCGGGCAACCCGGTGCTGCAAGCATTACAAAAATTTCATGAAAAGTACTACTCTGCGAACCTGATGAAGGCGGTGATTTATAGCAATAAACCGCTGCCAGAGCTGGCGCGGATAGCGGCTGACTCCTTTGGGCGCGTACCGAACAGGAATATCGCAAAGCCTGAGATTAGCGTCCCGGTCGTCACTGATGCGCAAAAGGGCATCATCATCCACTATGTTCCGGCAATGCCGCGTAAAGTATTGCGCGTCGAGTTTCGTATCGATAACAACAGCGCGCAGTTCCGCAGTAAAACCGATGAACTGGTGACCTACCTGATTGGCAATCGTAGCCCGGGCACGTTGTCTGACTGGCTGCAAAAGCAGGGCCTGGTTGAAGGTATTCGCGCAGACTCCGATCCGGTGGTCAACGGGAACAGCGGCGTATTAGCCATTTCCGCGACGTTAACCGACAAGGGGCTGGCGAACCGCGATGAAGTTGTCGCGGCAATCTTTAGCTACCTCAATTTGTTACGCGAGAAAGGTGTCGATAAACGCTATTTTGACGAGCTGGCGCACGTGCTGGATCTCGATTTCCGTTATCCCTCCATCACCCGTGATATGGACTACGTGGAATGGCTGGCTGATACCATGATTCGCGTTCCCGTCGAGCATACGCTGGATGCGGTGAATATTGCTGACCAGTACGATGCGAAAGCCGTTGAGCAACGTCTGGCAATGATGACGCCGCAGAATGCGCGTATCTGGTATATCAGCGCGAAAGAGCCACATAATAAAACCGCTTATTTTGTCGATGCGCCTTACCAGGTGGATAAAATCAGCGACAAAACCTTTGCCAACTGGCAGCAAAAAGCGCAGGGCATTGCGCTGTCGTTACCGGAGTTGAACCCCTACATTCCGGATGATTTCACGCTGATTAAGACGGATAAAAAATACGCTCACCCAGAGCTGATTGTTGATGAGCCGGATTTACGCGTGGTGTATGCCCCGAGCCAGTATTTTGCCAGCGAGCCGAAGGCTGACGTCAGCGTGATCCTGCGTAACCCGAAAGCCATGGACAGCGCCCGCAACCAGGTCTTATTCGCCCTGAACGATTACCTGGCAGGGATTGCGCTCGATCAGTTAAGTAACCAGGCATCGGTAGGTGGAATTGGTTTCTCTACCAACGCTAACAATGGGTTGATGCTTAACGCCAACGGCTACACTCAACGTCTGCCGCAGCTTTTTCAGGCGCTGCTGAGTGGCTATTTCAGCTATACCTCAACGGACGAACAGCTGGAACAGGCGAAATCCTGGTATGCCCAGATGATGGATTCCGCAGAAAAGGGTAAAGCTTACGATCAGGCTATTATGCCCGTGCAGATGCTTTCTCAGGTGCCGTACTTCTCCCGCGACGAGCGCCGTAAGCTGCTGCCTTCCATCACCCTGAAAGAGGTGATGGCCTACCGCGACGCTTTAAAAACCGGTGCGCGACCTGAATTCCTGGTCATTGGCAATATGAGCGAAGCTCAGACGACGAGCATGGCGCGGGATATCCAAAAACAGCTTGGTGCGAACGGGTCACAATGGTGTCGCAACAAAGATGTGGTTGTGGACAAGAAGCAGTCCGTCATCTTTGAAAAAGCAGGCAGCAGTACGGATTCAGCGCTGGCGGCGGTATTTGTGCCAACCGGATACGATGAATACGCCAGTTCAGCCTACAGCGCTATGTTAGGTCAGATTGTTCAGCCGTGGTTCTACAATCAGCTGCGTACTGAAGAACAGTTAGGCTACGCCGTATTTGCTTTCCCGATGAGTGTTGGCCGTCAGTGGGGAATGGGGTTCCTGCTGCAAAGCAGTGATAAGCAGCCGTCTTACCTCTGGGAGCGTTATAAAGCGTTCTTCCCGACGGCGGAAGCGAAGCTGCGGGCGATGAAACCTGAAGAGTTCGCTCAAATTCAGCAGGCGATTATTGCGCAAATGCTGCAGGCGCCGCAAACGCTGGGGGCAGAAGCCTCACAGTTAAGCAAAGATTTTGATCGCGGCAATATGCGCTTCGATTCACGTGATAAAATAGTGGCTCAGATTAAACTGCTGACGCCGCAAAAACTTGCCGACTTCTTCCATCAGGCGGTGGTTGAGCCGCAAGGCATGGCGATATTGTCACAGGTTTCCGGCAGTCAGAATGGGAAAGCAGAATATGTGCACCCGGAAGGCTGGAAAGTGTGGCAGACCGTCAGCGCGTTGCAGCAAACCTTACCCCTGATGAGTGATAAGAATGAATGATGCCGCTGAGTCCCTTGATCCACTGCGCTTGCCTCTGACGGGCGAGCGCCTGATTGAAGCCTCTGCGGGCACCGGAAAAACCTTTACCATCGCCGCCCTGTATTTACGTTTACTGCTTGGACTGGGCGGCTCTGCCGCCTTTCCTCGTCCTCTGACCGTCGAAGAACTGCTGGTGGTCACCTTCACCGAGGCGGCTACCGAAGAGTTGCGCGGTCGAATTCGTAGCAATATTCATGAACTGCGAATTGCCTGCCTGCGTGAAACCACCGACAACCCGCTATATGCCCGTTTGTTAGATGAAATTGCCGATAAAAAACAGGCCGCGCAGTGGCTGCTATTGGCTGAAAGACAGATGGATGAAGCGGCGGTGTTTACCATCCACGGCTTTTGTCAGCGTATGCTCAGTCTTAATGCCTTTGAGTCAGGCATGCTGTTCGAACAGCAGCTGATAGAAGATGAATCGCTGCTGCGCTATCAGGCCTGCGCGGACTTCTGGCGTCGGCACTGCTACCCGCTGACCCGCGACATTGCGCAGGTGGTTTTTGAAACGTGGAAAGGACCGCAAGCGCTGCTGAGAGATATCGATCGCTATCTGCAGGGGGAAGCGCCGGTTATCAAGGCGCCACCGTCTGATGACGAAACGCTGGCCTCCCGGCATGAACAAATTCTCGCACGCATTAACCAGATCAAGCAGCAATGGTGTGATTCTGTTGATGAGCTGGATGGCCTGATGGAAGCCTCCGGAATTGACCGGCGTAAATTTAATCGCGGTAATCAGGGCAAGTGGATCGAAAAGATCAGCGCGTGGGCGCAGGAAGAAACACAAAGTTACCAGCTTCCTGACGCGTTGGAGAAATTCTCACAGCGTTTTCTGGAAGAGCGCACCAAAGCGGGCGGGATAACCCCTCAGCACCCGCTGTTTGTCGCTATTGATGAACTGCTTAGCGAACCGTTAACTCTCCGCGATCTGGTGATCACCCGGGCGCTGGCGGAGATCCGCTCGGCAGTTGCCGAGGAAAAACGTCGCCGTGGCGAGCTGGGTTTTGACGATATGCTCAGCCGTCTGGATGCGGCGTTGCGCAGTGAAAGCGGCGATGTGCTGGCGACGGCTATTCGTACTCGTTTTCCGGTCGCCATGATCGATGAATTCCAGGATACCGATCCACAGCAGTACCGTATTTTTCGTCGGATCTGGCAGCATCAGCCGGATACCGCACTGCTGCTAATTGGTGATCCGAAACAGGCAATTTACGCGTTTCGCGGCGCGGATATCTTCACCTATATGAAGGCGCGCAGCGAAGTCAGCGCACACTATACGCTCGATACCAACTGGCGTTCGGCCCCCGGCATGGTCAATAGCGTGAATACGCTTTTCAGCCAGATGGACGACGCCTTTATGTTCCGCGAAATCCCTTTCAGCCCGGTAAAATCCGCAGAAAAAAACCAGGCGTTACGGTTTGTTTTGCACGGCGAAACGCAGCCAGCTATGAGTATGTGGCTGATGGAAGTAGAAAGTTGCGGCGTAGGCGATTATCAGAGCTACATGGCCCAGGTGTGCGCCACACAAATTCGCGACTGGCTTAAGGCCGGGCATTCTGGCGCAGCGCAACTGGTCAGTGGCAAAGCATCCAGCCCGGTACGCGCGTCAGATATCAGCGTACTGGTGAGAAGCCGCCAGGAGGCGGCGCTGGTCCGTGATGCGCTGACGCAACTGGCCATTCCCTCTGTCTACCTCTCCAACCGTGACAGCGTATTTGAAACGCTGGAAGCGCAGGAGTTGCTATGGGTGCTGCAGGCGGTGATGACGCCGGAACGTGAGAACACGTTGCGTAGCGCGCTGGCGACCTCAATGATGGGGTTGAATGCGCAGGATATTGAAGCGTTAAATAACGACGAGAATGCCTGGGATGCGGTGGTCGAAGAATTCGACGGCTATCGTCAGATCTGGCATAAACGCGGCGTGATGCCGATGCTACGTGCGCTGATGACGGCTCGCCAGATTGCAGAGAACCTGCTGGCGACGGCGGGAGGCGAACGTCGACTGACCGACATTTTACATATCAGCGAACTGTTGCAGGAAGCGGGCTCGCAGCTGGAAAGCGAGCATGCGCTGGTGCGCTGGTTGTCCCAGCATATTCTTGAACCCGACAGCAACGCGTCCAGCCAGCAGCTCAGGCTGGAAAGCGACAAGCATCTGGTTAAAATCGTCACCATCCATAAATCGAAAGGGCTGGAGTATCCGCTGGTCTGGCTGCCGTTTATCACCAATTTCCGCGTTCAGGATCAGGCTTTCTACCACGATCGTAGCTCTTTTGAAGCCGTGCTGGATCTCAGCGATGCTGAGGAGAGCGTTGAGCTAGCCGAAGCAGAGCGTCTGGCGGAAGACCTGCGTTTGCTGTATGTCGCGCTAACCCGTTCGGTATGGCACTGCAGCCTTGGCGTTGCGCCGTTGGTACGACGTCGGAGCGATAAAAAAGGGGATACCGATGTGCATCAGAGCGCCCTTGGTCGCCTGTTGCAAAAAGGTGAGCCGATGGATGCCGTGGGTCTGCGTAGCGCGATTGAAGCGCTTTGTAGCAACGATATTGCTTGCCAGACTCCCGCGCAGCCTGACGGTGAACCCTGGCAGGTTGCGCAGGCTGTTAGCAGCGAACTGAGTGCGAAAATACTGCAGCGTAAGCCCGGCGATAGCTGGCGCGTGACCAGTTATTCCGGTCTGCAACAGCGTGGACAGGGTATCGCGCAGGATCTGATCCCGCGACTGGATATCGATGCCGCAGGCGTCGGTGAGGTTATTGAAGAGTCAGGACTTACACCGCATCAGTTCCCGCGCGGCGCTTCGCCGGGTACGTTCTTGCATAGCCTGTTTGAAGATCTCGATTTTACGCAACCGGTGGATCCGCATTGGGTCGAGGAGCAACTGGCGTTGGGCGGTTATGACGCACACTGGACGCCGATTTTGACCGAATGGCTGGACGCTATTTTGCAGGCGCCTCTCAACGAGACGGGCGTGAGTTTGAGCCAACTTTCCGCGCGAGAAAAACAGGTGGAGATGGAGTTTTATCTGCCGATTTCGCAGCCGTTGATGGCCAACCAGCTTGATGCGTTAATTCGCCAATACGATCCGCTATCGGCGGGGTGCCCTGCGTTGGACTTTATGCAGGTTCGCGGCATGCTGAAAGGCTTTATTGACCTGGTATTCCGCCACCAGGGGCGTTATTACCTGCTCGATTACAAATCGAACTGGCTGGGCGAAGACAGCTCCGCCTATACGCAGCAGGCGATGGCCTCTGCCATGCAGGCGCATCGCTACGACCTTCAATACCAACTTTATACCCTCGCGCTGCATCGCTACTTACGCCATCGCATTGCTGATTACGATTATGAACGCCATTTTGGCGGCGTTATCTATCTCTTCCTGCGCGGCGTTGACAGTGAAAATCCGCAGCAGGGAATTTACGCGACCCGACCTGACGGAGAGTTGATTGCGTTGATGGACGAGATGTTTGCCGGTGCGGTGCAGGAGACGATGTTATGACAATCCAGAAACGATTTCTGGAGGCTGTTGAGCAAAAACAGCTCCGGCCTCTGGATGCTCAGTTCGCGCTGGCGGTTGCCGGAAGTGACAACCCTGCCGTTGCGCTGGCTGCGGCGTTGCTCAGTCGTGAAGCGGGAGAAGGGCACGTCTGCTTACCGCTTTCACGGTTATCTCTGAGCGAGGACGCGCATCCTCTGTTAAGCGCCTGGCTCGCTGAAACGGGCGAGCCAGAAGACTGGGCGGAATGTCTGCTGGCTTCCAGTGCGGTAAGCCGTGGCGAGCAACCCACGCCGCTGGTGCTGTACGGCGATCGCTTGTATCTGAACCGGATGTGGCACAACGAACGTACGGTAGCTCGCTTTTTCAGTGAAGTGAACCACGCCATTGAAGTGGATGAACAACGGTTGACCCACACGCTGGCGGCGCTGTTTCCGCCATCGGAGGGGGTTAACTGGCAAAAAGTAGCCGCTGCTGTTGCGCTCACCCGCCGGATATCGGTGATCTCAGGCGGACCGGGGACGGGAAAAACGACAACGGTCGCAAGGCTGCTGGCGGCGTTGATTCAAATGGCAGACGGTGAGCGCTGTCGTATTCGACTGGCGGCGCCAACGGGAAAAGCGGCTGCGCGCCTGACCGCCTCACTAGGCGCGGCGCTACGAGAACTACCGCTAACCGATGAGCAAAAGAAACGCATCCCCGATGACGCCAGTACGCTGCATCGATTATTAGGTGCTCAGCCTGGCAGTCAGCGCCTGCGTCATCATGCGGGAAACCCGCTGCATTTGGATGTGCTGGTGGTGGATGAAGCCTCGATGATTGATTTGCCGATGATGTCGCGCCTTATCGATGCGCTGCCGCCGCACGGACGGGTGATTTTTCTGGGCGATCGCGACCAGCTCGCTTCCGTCGAAGCGGGGGCCGTGCTGGGGGATATCTGTGCTTTCGTTGGTGACGGGTTTACCCCGGAACGCGCCCGCCAGCTCAGTCGCCTGACCGGGAGCGCTATTCCTGCCGGGTCGGGAATTCAGGCAGCAGCGTTGCGCGACAGTCTGTGCCTGCTGCAAAAGAGCTACCGTTTCGGCAGCGATTCCGGAATCGGTCAGTTGGCTGCGGCGATTAATCGCGGCGACAAAACTGCGATAAAAACGGTGTTTCAGCAGGGATTTAGCGACATCGAAAAAAGCACGCTACACAGCAGCGAGGATTATGCCGCGATGCTGGATGAGGCGCTGTCGGGATATGGGCACTACCTGGATTTGCTGCACGAGGGTGTGGAGCCGGGGGCTGTCATTCAGGCCTTCAATGAGTATCAACTGCTATGCGCCCTGCGGGAAGGTCCGTTTGGCGTTAGTGGTTTGAATGAACGCATTGAGCAGGTGATGGCGCAAAAACGTAAAATTCATCGTTCGACGCATAGCCGCTGGTATGAGGGAAGGCCGGTGATGATCGCGCGCAATGACAGTTCGCTGGGATTATTTAACGGTGATATCGGCATTGCCCTCGACCGTGGACAGGGCCTGAGGGTGTGGTTTGCGCTGCCGGATGGTTCTATCAAATCGGTGCAGCCCAGCCGCTTGCCTGAACATGAAACCACCTGGGCGATGACGGTGCACAAATCGCAGGGATCTGAGTTTGACCACGCGGCGTTGATTTTACCCAGCCAGCATTCACCCGTGGTTACCCGCGAGCTGGTCTATACGGCCGTTACCCGCGCGCGTCGTCGTCTGTCGCTGTACGCTGATGAGCGGATATTAAGCCGCGCCATTGCCACCCGCACCGAACGTCGCAGCGGACTGTCAGCATTATTTAATGACGGCATGATGTAGATGTAGGCCGGATAAGCGTCAGCGCCATCCGGCCTAAAAAAGATGTGCCAGCGATGTAGGCCGGATAAGGCAGTTATGCCGCATCCGGCAACCACTCCTATGCCAAATCCGCCATCAGCACTTTTGACCGCCGCTGATAGTTGTACATCTCTTTCTTGCTTTCCGGCAGCAGGTCGATATCCACCGGCGTGAAGCCGCGCTCCTGGAACCAGTGGATGCTACGTGTGGTTAACACAAACAGCTTGCTCAACCCCATTTGCCGGGCCTGCGCGGCGATTCGTTCCAGCAACACTTCCCCGCGTGACGAGCTACGGTAGTCCGGATGCACTGCTACACACGCCATTTCGCCAATCCTCTCTTCCGGGAAAGGGTACAGAGCGGCGCAGGCGATAGTCAGGTTATCGCGCTGAATAATGGTGAATTTGTCGATCTCCATTTCCAGTTGTTCGCGGGAGCGGCGGACCAGAATGCCTTGTTGTTCCAACGGACGGATGAGCTCCAGAATGCCGCCGATATCGTTAATGGTGGCGCGGCGAATTTGCTCGGCGCTTTCCATCACGATTTGCGTACCGATGCCATCGCGGGAGAACAGTTCCTGCAGCAATGCGCCATCTTCCTGATAACTGATCAGGTGGCAGCGGCGTACGCCACTGCGACAGGCCTTCACTGCCCCGCGCAGGAAGCGCACCGTGCCTGAGCTGTAGTCACCTTTCTCTTCCTGTGACTCGACGCGCGCCTGGGCTTCGTTAGGGAACAGCTCGGAAATAATATCGCCGTCATCGTTGGTGACACCCTGAGAGGAGCAAAAGCCGATCATTTTCTCAGCCTTCAGTTTGATAGCCAACTGCGTGGCGACCTCTTCTGACGTCAGGTTAAAGCTCTCACCGGTAACGGAAACGGCAACCGGGCCCATCAGCACAATTGCGCCGCTGTCTAACTGGCGGTGAATGGCCTCTTCATCAATACGACGAATACGCCCGCTATGGCAGTAATCTACGCCGTCATCAACACCCAGCGGCTGAGAGATAATAAAATTACCGCTGACCACATTGATGTGAGCACCCTGCAATGGCGTATTATTCAGGCTCATCGACAGGCGGGCGGTAATATCAAGCTGAAGTAATCCCGCAGCCTGCTTGACCAGCTCCAGCGTTTTAGCGTCGGTAACGCGCGTATTTTTGTGGTACACCGGCTCATGATGATGCGCCGCAAGATTGGCATCAATCTGCGGTCGTGCGCCATAGACCACGACCAGGCGGATGCCGAGGCTATGAAGAAGACCAATGTCATTGACGATACTGGAAAAGTTTTCATGCTCGATGGCTTCGCCGCCCAGCATAATGACAAACGTTTTTCCCCGATGGGTATTGATATAGGGAACAGAATGGCGGAATCCCTGTACCAGTTCGGTTCTACGCTCCTTCACCACGGCACACCCTCATTGCATGATTATTCGTAATTTGTGTATTTTTATTCTGTTTTTGCGTTGTGCGCAAGCGTAATTTTTACCCATGCCGAAGATTTTTCTCAGTAATGCCGTGAATATAAAAAGAATGTTTACCCTTTTATAGATGACAGATTATGCGTCATTCGCTAAAGTTTCCGGTCAATTCGGACGTTTTACGTATTACCTCTAAAAAAGATTTCTTTTGCTCGGGAGAAGCATGTCGGGATCCAATTCAGCAATCAGTCGCCGCCGTTTATTGAAAGGTGCGGGTGCTATGTGGCTTTTGAGCGTCAGCCAGGTGGGTCTGGCGGCCGTGAGTCAGGTCGTTGCCGTACGTATCTGGCCTGCGTCCAGCTACACTCGCGTCACGGTAGAATCTAACCGTCTGCTGAAATACAAACAGTTTGCCCTGAGTAATCCTGAGCGTGTGGTTGTGGATATTGAAGACGTTAATTTGAACTCGGTGCTCAAGGGCATTGGGACGCAGATTCGTCCTGACGATCCGTATATTAAGTCGGCGCGCGTTGGCCAGTTTGATCCTAAGACCGTGCGGATGGTGTTCGAGCTGAAACAGAATGTGAAGCCGCAACTTTTCGCGCTGGCTCCGGTGGCAGGCTTTAAAGAACGTCTGGTGATGGATCTCTATCCCGCGAATGCCCAGGACGTTCAGGATCCGCTGCTGGCATTGCTGGAAGATTACAACAAGGGCGATCTGGATAAACAGGTGCCACCAGCACAAAGTGGCCCGCAGCCGGGTAAAGCGGGGCGCGATCGTCCCATTGTCATTATGCTGGATCCAGGCCACGGCGGAGAAGACTCCGGTGCGGTGGGGAAATACAAGACGCGTGAAAAGGATGTGGTGCTGCAGATTGCCCGCCGCCTGCGAGCCCTCATAGAGAAAGAGGGCAACATGAAGGTCTTTATGACACGAAATGAAGATATCTTCATTCCGCTTAAAGTCCGCGTGGCGAAAGCGCAGAAGCAGCGTGCTGACCTGTTTGTCTCTATTCACGCCGATGCCTTTACCAGTCGACAACCCAGCGGTTCGTCGGTGTTTGCGCTCTCGACCAAAGGTGCGACAAGTACCGCCGCGAAATATCTGGCGCAGACCCAGAACGCCTCGGATCTCATTGGTGGTGTCAGTAAGAGCGGTGACCGCTATGTCGACCACACTATGTTCGACATGGTGCAGTCGCTGACCATCGCCGACAGTCTGAAGTTTGGTAAAGCGGTATTGAGTAAGCTTGGCAAAATCAACAATCTGCACAAGAACCAGGTTGAACAGGCCGGGTTTGCGGTACTAAAAGCGCCGGATATCCCGTCTATTCTGGTCGAAACGGCATTTATCAGTAACGTTGAGGAAGAGCGCAAACTCAAAACGGCGACCTTCCAGCAGGAAGTTGCAGAGTCGATTCTGGCAGGGATTAAAGCCTACTTTGCCGATGGGGCGACGCTGGCGAGAAGGGGATAACAAAAAAGCGCTGAAAAGCGCTTTTTTTATGGGCGGCAGAAACAAAAAAACACCCGTTAAGGTGTTTAATGTGTTGGTTGCGGGGGCCGGATTTGAACCGACGACCTTCGGGTTATGAGCCCGACG
>OFDJ01000450.1_pt1 | contig 17095 bp, 18 predicted proteins | sample 1520901 | NCBI WGS metagenome assembly OFDJ01 (sample SAMEA2699035, study PRJEB24076) | metagenome | biome: Human gut stool | place: Spain | collected 2012-11-19 | reverse complement strand
TATAATTGTACTAACAACTTAGTATTGCATTAAGAGTTGTTACTATACGGGCGTTTTTAGATAAACATAATAAAGGCTTGATTCAATACGAATTGGGGGATGAGCAGAAATGACAAAGGTTGAAATCAAAAACTTGTATAAGATATTCGGTGCCACCCCGAAAAAGATGATCCCGTTTTTGCAGGAGGGCGAAACCAAAGAGTCCGTTTTAAAGAAGTACAAGCACAGTGTTGGCGTGAACGATGCTTCCTTTGCGGTGGAAGAGGGCGAAATCTTTGTGGTCATGGGTCTTTCCGGCAGCGGAAAATCAACGCTGATCCGTTGTTTGAACCGATTGATCGAACCTACCTCCGGCCAGGTGATGATCGATGGGGAAAATATTGTAGAGTTTGATTCAGAAAAGCTGCGATCGGTTCGCAGAAAAAAGATTGCGATGGTTTTTCAGAATTTTGCGCTTTTGCCGCACCGCACCGTAGCGGAAAACGTAGCTTTCGGCCTTGAGATTCAGAAAGAGGACGAAGCGGTCCGCCGGAAAAAGGCGGTGGATATGCTCGAGATCGTCGGACTGAAGGGGTACGAAAACTCCTATCCTTCTCAGCTTTCCGGCGGTATGCAGCAGCGTGTGGGACTGGCGCGGGCACTGGCTACCTCGCCGGATGTTCTGCTGATGGATGAGGCGTTCAGCGCACTGGACCCGCTGATCCGTAAGGGAATGCAGAACGAATTGATCAGTCTGCAGCGCAGGCTGAAAAAGACAATCATTTTTATCACGCATGATCTCGATGAAGCCCTGAAGCTGGGCGACCGCATCGCCATTATGAAAGATGGTGTGATCGTACAGATCGGTACTCCGGAAGAAATTCTGAGCAATCCGGCGAACGAATATGTCCGCAAGTTTGTGCAGGGGGTCAATCGTTCCAAGGTTCTGACCGCGTCGTCGATCATGAGAGATACGGATACGGTAATAACGGTAACCGGCGGTGCCCGTTTGGCACTGCGCCAAATGCGCGAAGCGGCAATTTCGAGCGTTTATGTTACCGATAAGCAGGGCCGGCTGCTCGGCCTGGTCACGATCGACGATGTCACCCAGCTGATCCGGGAGGGGAAAGATGACCTTTCCGGTATTTTGGAAAAAGAAATCTGCACCGTCGGGCCGGACGTTCTTGTGGAAGAGATTCTGCCCCTGTTTTTAAAGACAAAATATCCGGTGGCTGTAGTCGACAGCGAAAACACGCTGCTGGGACTGATTTTCAAGGTTTCGGCTCTGGCCGGAATCGTAGGGGAGGGAAATGGGAATGATTAGATTGCCGATCGGAGATTATGTGGAGAGAGGTATCGATTGGCTTACAGTCAATCTGGCTCCGTTTTTTACCGGAATCAAGGAAGGGCTTTCAGGCATTATCAACGGCTTTGATTTTATCTTCAATGGGATTCCGTTTTTTATTACAATCGCGATTCTCGCAGTGATCGCCTGGCGGCTGGCCGGGCGCGGGACGGCAATTTTTACAGTGATAGGGCTTTTGCTCATCGTTTCGATGAATCTGTGGAAGCAGACGATGGAAACCTTAGCGCTGGTCGTTACCGCAACACTGATCGCGCTGCTGCTGGGGCTGCCGCTTGGCATTTGGATGTCCCGTAGCGATAAAGCGAACGGCACGATTCGCCCGATTCTGGATTTCATGCAGACCATGCCCGCGTTTGTGTACTTAATCCCCGCCGTGTATTTCTTTGATTTGGGCGAGGTACCCGGCGCAGTGGCAACCGTTATTTTCGCAATGCCTCCGGTGGTTCGTCTGACCAGCCTCGGCATTCGCCAGGTGCCGGTCGATGTGGTGGAGGCCTCCAAGGCGTTCGGCGCCACCTCCGGCCAGCTGCTGTGGAAGGTGCAAATCCCTATGGCGATGCCGACCATTCTGGCCGGATTGAACCAGACGATCCTGCTTTCGCTGTCCATGGTCGTTATTTCGGCTATGATCGGAGCCGGCGGGCTGGGCAACGTGGTGCTTCAGGGCATCACACAGATGAAGATGGGCCAGGGCTTTGAGGGCGGTCTCGCGGTTGTGATTTTGGCCATGGTGATCGACCGCATCACCCAGAGCCTGGGCAAAGCAAGAAAGAAAGACTGATCCTGCAAACGCAGCAAATGCGGCAGATTCCCCCCCTGAAAACCCGTGGGGAATCAAAGAGCTTTTTCATAGTGACATGAGAATAAATACGAAAGATCAAAGGAGGAAGTTATGAAAAAAGCAGTAGCAATTGGAATGAGCGTCGTGATGCTTCTGGGCGCGATGGCGGGCTGCAGTCCGTCGGGCAGCAGCTCGGGCGCGTCTGAAAAGAAAACGGTAAAACTTGGTTATGTCAACTGGTCCGAGGGAATCGCGATGACGAATCTGGCCGCCGCGGTTCTGGAGGATGAAATGGGCTACAAGGTAGAGCTGACGATGGCGGATGTCGCGCCGGTCTTTACTTCCGTGGCGAGCGGAAATACAGATGCCTTTATGGATGTTTGGCTCCCGGTAACGCATGAGGATTACATGAAGGAATACGGCGATAAGCTGGATGATCTGGGCGTCAGCTATGAAAATGCGCTGATCGGCCTTGCGGTGCCGAGCTATGTGTCGATCAACAGTATCGAGGAGCTGAATGCCAATAAAGATCAGTTTGGCGGCGAGATCATCGGCATCGATTCCGGCGCGGGAATCATGAAGGCGACGGACAAGGCGATTGCCGACTACGGTCTGGATTACAAGGTCCTGCCCGGCAGCGGCCCCACCATGACGGCGGCGCTGAAAAAGGCGATCGATGCGAACAAGCCGATCGTGGTGACCGGATGGAAGCCTCACTGGATGTTCGCCCGCTGGGACCTGAAGGTTCTGGAGGACCCGAAGGGTGTTTATGGAGCCGCGGAAAATATTCACATTGTTGCCCGCAAAGACCTTTCCAAGGATATGCCGGAGGTTGTGGATTTCCTGAAAAACTTTAAAATGAGCGAGCAGGAGCTCGGCGACCTGATGGGCGCAATCGAGGACAAGGGCGGCGAGCCGCTGGATGTCGCGAGAGAATGGGCCAAAGAACATCAGGATTTGATCAAAGGCTGGATTCCTGCAAAATAATTGCCGGTAAGCAAATAGAAACTGTTGCACAGCGGAGGCTTGCAGCAGTTTCTATCTTTATACGCAGAAGGCTTTGATATCGGCTTGCAAGAAAGCTTGAGATGTATTTTTGGGCAGACCCTCTGCTCTGGGGAGGAAAAAGCGGATCCGCCGCATGATCGAAGCAGGGGATGTCCGGTTATAACGGCAGTTGATTTCATGCTCTTGGAGGGAAAGAAATCCACAGCCTCTTTCATTGGGGCGTGATGATTCAGAGAAAAATCAAAGGAGGAAGGTTATGAAAAAGGCAGCAGCAATTGGAATGAGCGTGGTCATGCTTCTTGGTGCGATGGCGGGCTGCAGTCCGTCGGGCAGCAGCCCGGGCGCGTCTGAGAACAAGACGGTAAAATTAGGGTATGTCAACTGGTCCGAGGGAATCGCGATGACGAATCTGGCCGCCGCGGTTCTGGAGGATGAAATGGGCTACAAGGTAGAGCTGACGATGGCGGATGTCGCGCCGGTCTTTACTTCCGTGGCGAGCGGAAATACAGATGCCTTTATGGATGTTTGGCTCCCGGTAACGCATGAGGATTACATGAAGGAATACGGCGATAAGCTGGATGATCTGGGCGTCAGCTATGAAAATGCGCTGATCGGCCTTGCGGTGCCGAGCTATGTGTCGATCAACAGTATCGAGGAGCTGAATGCCAATAAAGATCAGTTTGGCGGCGAGATCATCGGCATCGATTCCGGCGCGGGAATCATGAAGGCGACGGACAAGGCGATTGCCGACTACGGTCTGGATTACAAGGTCCTGCCCGGCAGCGGCCCCACCATGACGGCGGCGCTGAAAAAGGCGATCGATGCGAACAAGCCGATCTTAGTAGTCGGGTGGAAGCCTCATTGGAAGTTCGCCCGCTGGGATTTGAAGGTTCTGGAGGATCCCAAAAAAATTTATGGCACTTCAGAGAATATTCACATTGTCTCACGGAAAGGCCTTTCCAAGGATATGCCGGAAGTGGTGGAATTCCTGAAAAACTTTAAAATGAGCGAGCAGGAGATTGGCGACCTGATGGGTGTGATTGAAGAGAAAGGCGGCGATCCGCTGGATGTCGCAAGAGAATGGGCCAAGGAGCATCAGGATCTGATCAAGGGCTGGATTCCCGCAAAATAATCCTGCCATAAACAAAAAGGAACCGGCTGCCCGTATGATGCGGGCGGCCGGCTTTTGCGGTGAAAACTTATTCCGGCAGCAGCCGGTATTTCTGGAATAAAAAAGCGTTGATGGCCTCATCAGAGGATTCCGACAGGAGAAACCGAATTTCAGATTCGCTGAACTCCGGAATCGAAAAGCTGCGCAGATATTTTTTCTGGTAGCATTTGTAGTCGCCCTTCAGGCAATAGCTGACACGCGAAACATAGTATTCCATCACATCAGAGTTGAGAATTTTCGCCAGCACCTCCAAAGGGTACCGGCCTCCCTGTGTGATGGCGTAGCCGTTGCAGAACAGGATTTCTCCATCCGGCTCCGGTAAAAATTTTGGCCGGCGGCTGAACATGGGGAACAGCAGCTTTGGGCCGCGGCAGTTCAGCCCCTGGCTTCTGCCGTATGCGTACCATGCCACCGGATTCGGCTTTCCCTTGTCCCGTGCGGCGAGCACAGGGCGGCAGTCGAGCAGATATTGATAGCATAGTGGGAATTTGAACGCCAACTGTTCTTCCTCCAGAATCCGGTACGGCATTTTGGGGTCGGGTTCGCCGGTATATGGAAAAAGGATGTGCTTCCGTTCCCCCGGCATGGCCGCTTCATCCGAAATTTCGGATATTTTATCGATCGCCCGTACCGCGCCCGGTTCGATCCAATAGCGCAGACTGCCGCGCTCTTTGTAGAAAAGACCAGCCTGCGGATCAAAGCCGTCCAGAAAATAAACATTGTCGCGCAGGGTGGCGACGCCGATTTTGATTTGATTGCCGATGGACTGACCGGCCTCTTCGATCCTTTTGATGTTCCGCCGCTCGGTTTCGGACAAAAACTTCCATCCGGCAGGGTTCAGGTGTTCCGCGTCTGTGTGGCAGGGGACGGTACAGCGCAGCGCCGCCGGAAGATCGTCGCTTTTCTCCAACATGGAATAGGCGATGGTGTGGTTTTCACGCCGATTCAAAAACAGCAGAGAGCTGTAAGTCCGAACCGGCTCGAACACCAGATTTTCGCCGAAATCGATCACCATAGAGACAGCGCGGCGCTCATTGAGCAGCCGCCGCAGCTCCTCCGCAGAAGAAATGGACAGATAGTTGTTGGGGACAATAAAGCCGAGAGCGCCCCGTTCCGAAAGAAAGCGGAGACTCTGCTCAATGAAAGCGTAAAACAGATTAAAGGTACCCCGGCGCGTCGTGTGAAAATTCTTTTTCAGCCGTTCGGTATCCTTTTTGGAAATGGCGTGTGTGTTCAGGTAAGGCGGATTGCCTGCAATATAGTCAAAATCCGGGCAGCCGAACAAATCCGTCCAGCTGCAGGCCAGGGAATCTGCGGTCGCTACGTGAAAGGACAGTCCGTCTACGGTACCGTCGGTCAGCAGGGCCAGCAGGGTCAAAAGAACCCTGGTGCGCCGGGTCTGATCCTCGCTGATGTCGATCCCGTACAGGTGCTGCGAAATGATTTCCCGCATCGGCTTCCCGCTGATGCGGTGCAGGTACTCTGCTGCAGGGAGCAGAAATGAGCCGCTGCCGCACGCCGGGTCGATCACCCGGGCGTTTGGGGGGCAGGGGGATGCAATCGTATGTTCCAGTATGTAATCGGCAATGTAATCGGGGGTGAAAACAACGCCGTTTTTGCCTCTTTCCTGCAGGTCGACCATTTCCTCCAATACGGATTTCAGGAAAGGGAGAGTCAGAGAAGCTTTGGCATGCAGAAGCTGACAGATTTCCGGCACAGCCTTTTCCTGCAGCTCGCTCAGCATCATGCCGGCGGCAGCGTGAGAAAGCCCGTTTTGTTCCAGAAACACCCGGATCAGACTGGCTTCCGTTTGCAGGTCGGAATACTTTTTGGGAATCAGGCGCAGCAGTTCTTTTGCGTTCATTTTTTTCACCCAGACCAGTATACCTGATTTTGTGGAAAACGAAAAGGAAAGATTCTGAATAAAAATAATTTCCTTCCTCTGCCGGAAGCAAGGGAAGGAAATCAGCTGTATTCAGATTGATTTTTTCTGCAGAATCAATACTGCTCTACCCGGCGATGACGGCGCAGCTCGTTGCGGCGCTCGCCGGCTTTCCAGTCGGCCTCTTCCTCGTCTGATTCAAGCATCAGCGGGGGAACCGGAGTGGGGTGGTCGCTTTCGTTCAGTGCTACCATCACAAAATAGGCAGTGTTTACCAGCTTGCGGTCGCCGTCCAGGTGTTCCACATAAGTATCGACCCGTATCTCCATCGAGGTTTTGCCAACATAAGTGACCTTGCCGAACAGGACAAGAGTATTGTTGAGATATACAGGCTCTTTAAATTGCAGATTATCTATGGAGGCAGTGGTGGTGTTGTGATTTGAGTGTCTGCGGGCTACGACGCCTGCCACGATGTCGATCCATTCCATCAGCTGTCCACCGAACAGTCGTCCGGCACCATTAATATGACTGCTCAGTACAATCTGAATCTGTTCCACACGGGAATCGGCTACTCGTTTTGGTGTTAATTCCTTCACAAAACATCACTCCTTTTTTTGTCTGTTTTGACGATTCAATCTTACCTTATTTTGACGAAAATTGCAATCAAAATCTTTGTAAACAAACTTGGTTCAAAATATGAATTTACTCTAAATTCTAGATGAAGTAACAGCTTTGTAATTGCCATGCCACGCAATCCATACTATAATAAAACAAAAGGAGCCGCACGGCCCCTTTGTTTTGTGAGGAAAGACGGGTGAAGCGATTGAGAGAAAACAACCGCTGCTGCGCTATTGTGGTTGCGGCTGGCAGCTCCAGCCGAATGAAATGCTCGGGTTCTAAAATATGGATTCCGCTTTCAGGCGTTCCGGCGATTGTCCGAACGCTTTTTGCATTTGAACAGGCTCAAACCATAGACTGCGTGGTCGTTGTCTGCCGCGCGTGCGATACACAGGCGATGGAACGGCTGCGTATCGAATATTCACTGAGCAAGCTGTGCCGGGTGGTACCGGGTGCGGATACCCGCCAGGCTTCTGTGGCGTGCGGCGTGGCCGCTGTTCCGGAAGACTGCGCCTATCTGGCCATTCACGACGGCGCCCGGCCCCTGATCCGGCCGGAGCTGATCGACCGTGTGGTGCTGGACGCCCACAGGTATGGCGCGGCTTCCCTGGCGATTCCGGCACGGGATACGATGAAAAGGGCAGATGCGCAGGGCTTTGTTGTGGAAACCCTGCCGCGCGAGCAGCTCTGGAGCGTGCAGACGCCTCAAGTATTTCAGCGGGAGCTGTACGAATCGGCCCTGCAGGCGGCGCAGCGGGAATATACCGACGACTGCCAGCTGATCGAGCAGACCGGCGGCCGGGTTCATCTGTGCGAGGGCTCGCCGGAAAACGCAAAGCTGACGACCCCCGAGGACATATTATTTGCCGAGGCAGTGCTTCGCGGCAGAGAGGATGGTTCAAAATGAGAATTGGGCATGGGTATGACGTGCATCGTCTGGTGCCGGATCGCCCCCTGGTCATCGGCGGAGTACAAATTCCGTATGAGCGCGGCCTTCTCGGCCACTCCGACGCCGACGTGCTGTCTCACGCGGTGGCGGATGCTCTGCTTGGAGCTGCCGCTTTGGGCGATCTGGGCGCCTGGTTCCCCGATACCGATCCCGAATGGGCGGGTGCGGACAGCCTGAAGCTGCTGCGCCGCGTCTGCGAGCTGGTGGGGGAGAAAGGATATCAGATTGAAAATATTGACGCCACGGTGGTGGCACAAGCCCCGAAACTCCGCCCCTATATCGCACAAATGAGAGAATGCCTGGCTTTGGCATGCGGTATCAAGACGGATGACGTGAGCGTAAAAGCCACTACAGAAGAGCATCTCGGCTTCACAGGAGAGGGACAAGGAATTGCCGCACACGCAGTTTGTCTGCTAAAGTAGAAAAACAGGTTATCAACCCATCTTCCCATCGCATATTCTGTTAATAAAAACAGAGAGGTGATGTATGTGGGCAAGCCTGTTATTTTGCTTGGTTCCATCACTTATGCGATGAAAAGCCGGGACATTTTGTTCCGTTATGGAATTAAATCGTATGTGGAGAGAACACCGCGCACGCAGGACCGGCTCGGGTGCGGATATGGAATTTACGTGCCGGATCGTACCAATCAGGCGGAAGATATTTTGATACACTCAGGCATCCGTGTTTTGGGAAGATCCGAGAGAGCGGGTGCCGTATGATTTATTTAGACAATGCGGCCACCACGTACCCCAAACCGCCGCGCGTGATCACCGCTATGGCGGATGCACAGAGGACAAAAGGAGCAAATCCGGGGCGCAGCGGGCATAAGCTGTCTCTCCTTGCCGCGCAGGAGGTTTATGACTGCCGGCAGACGGCGGCGGAGCTGTTTTCTGCTCCCGGGCCGGAATGTATCGCATTTACTCTGAACTGTACCATGGCGCTGAACATGGTCATCAAGGGCGTTTTAAAGCCCGGGGATCATGTGGTAACGTCGAATCTGGAGCACAATGCAGTCATGCGTCCGCTTCAGGCTCTGGCAGATCAGGATATCACATTTACGCAGGCGCAGGTGGTTCCCGGGAACAACAACGCGACCGTGGATCATTTTCGCCAGGCCCTGCAGCCCAACACGAAGCTGATCGTGTGCATGCACGCCTCTAATGTATGGGGAATCCGTTTGCCGGTGGAGCGCATTGCCGCGCTCGGCCGGGAATATGAGATTCCAACTGCGGTAGACTGCGCGCAGGGCGGGGGAGTGCTGCCGATCAATATGGAAGACAGCGGCATCGATTACCTTTGCCTGGCCGGGCACAAAGGGCTTTACGGCCCGATGGGAACCGGAATGCTGATCTGCAAAAACGCTTCGCTTCCCAAAACGATTCTGGAGGGCGGAACCGGCACCTCTTCCTTTTCTTTTCTGCAGCCGGATCAGATGCCGGAGCAGGCGGAGAGCGGAACGCCGAATCTGCCGGGTATTGCCGGACTCAGAGCCGGAATGGAATTTGTACGCGCAAAGACGCAGCAAACCATTTTTTCTCATGAAATGCGTCTGGTGCAGCAGCTTTACGACGGGCTTTCCCAGATTCGCGGCGTGCGTCTTTACACGCAGCGGCCGGAGGAGATGTATTTTGCGCCCGTCCTTTCTTTTAATATGGAAGGGTTGTCCAGCGAGCAGGTGGCCGGGAAGCTGGACGCCGTCGGGATCGCCGTGCGCCCCGGCCTGCACTGTGCGCCGGCTGCGCATCAGTGTATGGGAACGTTGGAGCAGGGTGCGGTTCGGGTATCGCCGTCTGCTTTCAATCATAGAAATGAAATAGAGCGATTTCTCATGACAATCCGTAAAATCAAAGCGGATTCCTGAATAAAATGTTGCATATCGCTGGTTATATGGTAAAATAAATAAAAAGAGGCAGCGTTGCGGGCAGGTTTGCTGCGAGTCTGCTACGGAGAGGAAAAACATGGAGCTTCTCGTAAACGGTTGGGGTAATATTGTCGGCTTGGTAAAATCGTTTCAGCTGACAGATGGCCTGGATGTCTTGGTCATATCCTTCATCATATATAGCGGGATCAAGCTGGTTCGGGAAACGCGGGCTGAGCAGCTGGTCAAGGGTTTATTGATTCTGCTGCTTGTCTGGGGCGTATCCTATTATTTGAACCTGCATATGGTTGGCGCGCTGCTGAACTATTTCTTCCAGTTCAGCGTGTTCGCGCTGCTGGTGGTGTTTCAGCCCGAAATGCGCCGCGCTTTGGAGCAGATTGGCCGAAGCGGGCTTGGCAGCAATGCCAAGGGCTGGCTGTTCACCGGCGTAAAGGATGACGCCGACCTGCGCCAGAAGCTCACCCGTGGAATCAACGCGGTAGTAGAAGCCGTGGTGGTTCTGCAAAAGCAGAGAATGGGCGCTCTGATCGTGTTTGAGCGCCAGACAAAGCTGGGAGATATCGCAGACACCGGTACGGTGATCAACGCGGACCCTTCGGCTCAGCTGATCGGCAACGTATTCTTTAATAAGGCACCTTTGCACGACGGCGCAATGATTATCCGCGACGGCATGGTGTACGCGGCGGGCTGTATCCTGCCGCTGACAAAGAGCGATAAGGTCAGCCTGGATCTGGGAACGCGCCACCGTGCCGCGATCGGCATCAGCGAAAACTCCGATGCAGTCGTTGTAGTGGTTTCGGAAGAAACCGCGCAGATTTCCATTGCCGTCAACGGCGTTTTGACCCGCAACTATACGAGAGAGACCCTGAGAAGCGAATTGGAAAATTTGATCATCCCGGAGCAGGAATCCAGTGAAAAGCGGTCGCGCAAGATTCCTTCCATCAGGAGGGCAAAAAAAGATGAAGAATAAAAAGCTGGATCTTTCCGTTCTGTTTTATAATGATCGCTTTGTGCTGGCCTTCTCCGTCCTTACCGCAATTGTGCTGTGGTTTATCATGGCGACGGTCAATACGCAGGAGCGGCCGCGCATCATTTACGATGTGCCGGTCACCGTCAAGCTTTCTGAAACCAGCCAGGAGCAGGGGCTCAAGGTATTTGAGCAGAGCGTAAAAACGGCGAAGGTGTCCATCCGCGGCAACAGCATCGTCGTCAACCGCATCAAGCCCGAAAACATTCAGGTGGTAGCGACGCTGGCGTCGTCGATCACCCAGCCCGGCAGCTACCCGCTCCCCTTAACAGCACAGAAGGTCGGCTCGCTGGCCGATTACGAGATTGTGTCCATCGAACCAAGCACCATCATTACCAATGTGGATGTTTATAAGGAAGTCACCTTCCCGATTCAGGACGATGTCACCTATAAAGCCGATCCCGATTATTTTGTCAGCGCTCCTTCCTTCTCCTCGGATACAGTCGTGATTTCCGGCCCGGAGAAGGAGATCGCGAAGATCAAAAAGGTTTCGGCGGAATACGATGTGAAGGAAACCCTGACACAGAGTAAAAACTTTACGACCGATTTGGTGCTGTATGACGCATATGGAGAAAAGCTTTCAGCCGATAAGCTGAACATGAGTATCAAGTCTGTGGATGTGAATATTACGGTGCTGGCCAGAAAGGTCATGAAGCTGAGTCCGACCTTCACCGGCAAGCCTGTGGGACTGGCCCTCTCCTCCGCGGTGCAGAAGATCGACCCCGAAACCGTTGAGGTGGCCGGGCCGGAGGATGTGCTGGCCAACGTGAATGAGCTGAGTCTGGAGGCAATCGATTTTTCAAAGCTTTCCATCAGTAATCAGAACCTGCAGGTAGATATCACGCTTCCGCCGGGCTGCAAGAACCTCAGCAACATTTATACGGCTTCCGTTACGCTGGATTTCAGCGGATTTAAGAGCAAAAAGATCAATGTGACGGATTTCCAGATCAAGAATCTGGCGGCGAGCAAATCAGCGCAGGTGTTTACAAAGAGCCTGGCAATGACGCTGATCGGCCCGGCCAAGCAGATTGATGCCATCACCGCCGCCGATGTTTACGCGCAGATCGATATGACAGGCAAAGAAAGCTTTACCGGGCATTCGGAATTCCCCGTCACCCTGGTCGCAAAAAGCCATACCAGTGTTTGGGCCTATGGAGAGTATAAAGCGAATGTGAGCGTTACGGAAAAAAACGGATGATCGATTGATGATCCAATATTTACAGACGAAAGGGATGCAATATCGCATCCCTTTTTTTGGTAATTATTGTATTTTGATGAAAAGAGAGGGATGTTACTTGACATAATCTGGTAGGAGAAATATAATAAACTTAATTGCTGTGTTTTCCGCGTTATTTTAGGGATGGAATTGCCGGCAAAAATCATTTTGTGGGAGGAATCGGATTGAAAAAAAGATTGGGGTCATTTTTTCTGGTTTTCGCGATGTTGATGACGCTGTTTTTGCCGGCGTATGCAGATACATACACAACCGATTTTATGATCAGCTCCACCTTTGCCCAGATGAAAAAGGGTGATACCATGCAGCTTAGGGTGTACAGCGGAACTTCAGAAGTGACGCAGGTAACCTGGGCTTCCAGTAATCCCGCTGTTGTACAGGTGAACAGTACGGGAGTTGTGACTGCGCTTTCGATCGGCCAGGCGACTGTTACAGCGACTTCGGCTTCTGGGGTTACTGTCAGCTGTTCCGTCAGCTGCTCAGTCAATGTCGGTATTCCCGGAATTGATGTTTCTCAGCATCGAGGAGTCATCGACTGGCAAAAGGTAAAGGCTGCCGGTGTTCAGTTTGCCATGATCCGTACCGGGTACGGAAACGAAAACTGGGCCCAGCAGACGGATACTCAGTTTGAAAACAATTACAAAGGCGCAACTGCGAACGGCATTGCGGTAGGCGCTTATCATTACAGCTATGCGACGAATGTGACCATGGCGACGCAGGAAGCGGAAATGTGCCTGAGCATCCTCAAGGGCCGCGCTCTGCAGTACCCTGTTGTATTCGATGTAGAAGATAAAGTACATAATTCGCTTTCTGCCGATCAGATGGGGCAGATCGTGAATGCATTCTGCAGCAGGATTCAGCAGGCCGGTTACAAAACGGCGGTTTACAGCTATGTGAACTTCTACAACGCGCGCCTGACCAGCCCGCTGGTGGCGCAGTATGATACCTGGATCGCCCACTGGGGCGTCAGCCAGCCGAATTTCAACCGCCCGTACACCATGTGGCAGTATGCGGCGCAGAGCATTCCCGGAGTCAGCGGCCTCTGCGATGTGAACTACAGCTACTATGATTACGCCGGAACAGCGGCTCAGCAGCCGACAAAGCCCACAGACCCGAACGTCTTTACCAGCAGCGCGCTGAGTACGTATGCGTTCACGGATCAGAGCCAGGATTATTTCTACCGTATCACTACGGCGGATGCCGTGGCGCCCACGGCGGTTTCTTCTGATCCGAACGTTGCGGAAGTCAAATTCTCTCAGCAGTCGGCAGACGGATACATTTTCCAGGTCATCCATAAGGGTGAGGGCCAGGCGACCATTACCACCACCTCCGCTGTGACAGGCGCTTCCACTTCCTTTACGGTGACGGGCAACGCCCTGCCGAAGGTTGTGTATTTTACGGATCTCGGCTCCAGCTTTACTCTCCAGAAGGGCCAGACCTATTCTCTGCGTGTAATGCCCACAGTGATTTCCACTAATGTGAAATTCCTGATCGGGAATCCGGCTGTTTTAACAGGCGGAACAGAGCAGCCCACCGCAGGCGGCTGGTATTATCCCATTACTGCGGCTGGCAGCGGTACCACACCGATCTATGCACAGGTAGGCGGCCGTGCCCCGGTTCTGGTTGCGACGGTTACTGTATCCTGAGTTGAAAATTGCATTTTATTTGCAAAAACATTCATTGTAAAAAAAGTCCGGCCTGATCGATGGCCGGACTTTTTTCGTGCATTTTACAGAACTGTTTTATCAGTTTGTATTTGTAATTGTCAGGGAATCATGGCGGGAGCTCCCTTTCTGCAGGGGGCTGATTTATCTGGGGGATAGCTTAAAAGCCTTGCTTTTCTGCCGGAAATACCGCAAATAAAGTATGCAGAGATTGCTTTGGCCCGCTGTTCAGCCCGGGCAGGTCTTACTCGTTCAATATGCCTCTCAGCCAGACAAAAAGCGCACAAACAAAAAAATGCATCCTGTTTTACAGGATGCATTTTTTGTGGTGGACGATACAGGACTTGAACCTGTGACCCTTCGCACGTCAAGCGAATGCTCTAGCCAGCTGAGCTATTCCGCCACGTTATGGTTGCGGGGGCAGGACTTGAACCTACGACCTTCGGGTTATGAGCCCGACGAGCTACCAACTGCTCCACCCCGCGATATTATATTATAAAAATTTGGTGCCGAAGACCGGAATCGAACCGGTACGGTGTTTAACCACCGCAGGATTTTAAGTCCTGTGCGTCTGCCAGTTCCGCCACTTCGGCTTAGCTTTCATATGCCGTTCTCAACGACAAGACTTATTATAAAGCATGATTAATATACTGTCAACATCTTTTTACATTCTTTTTTTTATTATTTAATTAAATAATAAAAACAAGCACCCTACCTAAATTAGAGCGCTTGTTTTATTAATTTATATTAATTATATAAACAATATCTTACGATCTATTTTTACTATTCTTACCTTTGAACTCTTGATGTTTTTTTACATCTTGCATTTTTTCTTCGCTATCTTTTAAAAACTTTGATATCTTATCTTCAAAATTTGCAGCATTAGGCTTGCTTGATTTATCAGTTCCCCAATCAAATTCAGCAGGTCTAACTGACTTCTTTTGAACATTAGCTTGCTTTATTGATAAACTAATTTTTCCGTTATCATCAATGGAAATAACTTTAACTTTAACTTTATCTTGTTCATTTAAATGTTGTCTAATATCCTTTACAAATGAGTCTGCTACTTCAGATATATGAACTAATCCAGTTTTTCCTTCTACCTCCACAAAGGCTCCAAAATTTGTGATGTTTACCACTGTTCCTTCTAATATGTTTCCTGTCGCCAAGGTCATGTTTATAAGACTCCTCCTTAAATATAAATAAATAATGTATGTTATTAATATAATAACCTAATTTTGAGAATTTGAGTCAGCTTTCTTTTGTTGTTCTACAGAGGTTTCACCTTTCTTTATCATATTAAGTCTTTCCCTCGCCAACTGCTCTAGATACTCATTAGACTGTGCTTTATCATGCTCCTCTTGCAGTCTCTCTTGTTTATTCTTTAAAGACTCCAATTGAGCTTCCTTTGCAACTCTCTCTTTTTCAATTCTTCTCATAGCTTTTTCTTGCCTAACAAAACTAAAAAGGAAAACTGCAACAAGCACTACTAATATTAAGTTTTTTATAGTTAACCTCCTTTTCATCCATAGCACCTCATTCAAATTCTATAAATATATTGTAATCACTATAGTTACTTTATTCAAGTAGTTTTTCTATAGTTATTTATTTTTATTTCCCATTTTTGACATAAATATCTTGAATGGATAAATAAAGTTCTTAGCACTCACTCTTAATGATTTTGAGAATTTTCTTCCTATGGTTCTCTCTGTTTTTAATATATGGGGACTTATGAACTTGATATAAAATGCAATTGCTATTCCAATAAACACATATACATATGGACCTAGAAAAGCATAATTTGTATATAATAAAAAAGTAAATACTACTAATGCACATAATGCCCAAAATAATAAGTCTTCCACAACTACTATTACTTTTGGAATCTTATAACCTCTTATTAATCTATATGCATCAAAAAGTATTCCTGTCAAAACACCAGCTAGCAAACTGTATATTACTATATCAACTTGAACATTTAACTGTAACGGCATAATTCCTACTTAAAAATCTTTTTAATTATACTTTCTTTACTCTTCTTACCATCTTTACCGCTATAAATCATAGATGATATGTATCCTATAATAATCACATCTCCATTTTGAACATCAAGCTTATTCATTTTTAACCCCTCACCTTTAATAGCAAGATTCCCCAATATAGTATTTAAAGATATTTTTTCATCATCAAAGTTAACTACTTCCAACACTCCTGATAATGTAAGTTTTTTTCTATCCTCTAAAGATAAAGAACTTTTTCTTTCTTCTTCCATACACTTCTCCTCCTAAACATTCTAATAAAATATATGAATAAGAAAAGTTCTTTATTCTAATTTACTACTCTTTATCTTCTTCTCCTTCTATAATTATGTACATATCTTTTGCTACTTCCTTCTTTACATGTTGAGCTATGTTTATTATCTTTGCTTTTAATACTTTATTTGCAAAACTTATTTCTATTATGTCATCTTCTTTTACATCTGTAGATGGCTTAGCAACCTTACCATTAATAGTAACTCTTCCACTTTCACAAGCTTCTTTTGCAACTGTTCTTCTTTTTATTATTCTTGATACTTTAAGATATTTATCTAATCTCACTATTAATTTCTCCTTTTTTTATTCTAAAAGAACCCGAGAAATCTCGGGTTCTTATTAATTACTTATTAACTTTTTCTTTGAATTCTTTACCAGCCTTAAATACAGGAACTGTTGATGCTGCTATTTTTATAACTTCTTTAGTTCTTGGGTTTCTTCCTTCTCTAGCTGCTCTTTCTCTAGTTTCGAAAGTACCAAATCCAACTAATTGAACCTTTTCTCCCTTTTCTAAAGCTTCTTCAACGCTTTCTATGAAAGCCTTTAAAGCAACTTCAGCATCCTTCTTAGTTAATTTTGACTTTTCAGCCATGCTAGCGATTAATTCTGATTTATTCACGATTACATCCTCCTTAAAATACAGTTACTATTTCTAACTGCTCTTATGTACTATACTTACATTACCTTATTATATAACCTCTTTTTTAACTCGTCTATACATTTTTTGTATTTTCTGTATAGTTAGCCAAATGATACATAACTGTATGCTTATACGTGGTATAGCACTAATAAACTATATTATTCTCCACAAATATATAAATTCCTTCTCTGATAGGTTATTTTTCTAGTTTTTTTGCCTCTTCCCATAACTTATCCATATCTTCTAATGTCATTTCTTCTAATTTTATATTCATGGATTTTGCCTTTGTTTCGATATAATTAAATCTTCGAATAAATTTATCACTTGTTAAATACCTACTTACATTTACACAAGCAAAAATCAAATCTCCAACTTCTTCTACTATTTTTGCCTTATTTTCACCATTATATACTTCAATTAATTCATTTATCTCTTCTCTTACTTTTTTTATAGCTTCTTCTACTTCATCCCAGTCAAATCCTACTTTACTTGCCTTCCTTTGTATCTTTTCAGCTCTTATTAATGCTGGAAGTGCTTTTGCTATACCTTCTAAATCTTCTGTTACACTTTCAATGCTATTTTCTT
>OFDJ01000442.1_pt1 | contig 17275 bp, 10 predicted proteins | sample 1520901 | NCBI WGS metagenome assembly OFDJ01 (sample SAMEA2699035, study PRJEB24076) | metagenome | biome: Human gut stool | place: Spain | collected 2012-11-19 | reverse complement strand
AACTGCATAATCTGATAGACCGCGCCTTGAAAAGAGGCCAAAGCCTGCCATTTTTTGCCCCAGTCGGCGATGACCTGGATCAATCGCCCTGGCGTGCTTTTATTCATTGCATAACAAATCAAAATAATCGAGATTTCATTCATTCAAAATGAAATTACTTTTCCTTATATCCGACTGTTTTTTTTATCTTCTTATACTCTCAGCATAAAAACAGTATCTTTAAGACGCCAAAACCCCAAAAACCAGCATAAAATGCCAAGCATAGCGATAAACAAAGGGAGGACGGGGGATATACAGCCTTTCTGACAGTGAGACAGATCACACTTCGCTCTCCATTCTCCTTGCGTTAAATCAATGTAAAAAAGCCTTAAATTTCAACATATTCATAAAGTTAATCGCCCTATAGCACATTTTTGCATAAATAAGATTGCCATTTGACCTGTGTGTGGATTCCCGATAACGTGGAAATCCGCTGGAAGCTTTCTGGATGAGCAGTCTGCTCATCATATTTATGCAGTAATTGAGATTCCCTCTGAAGCAAGTCCTCAAACTTGTTTGACCTATGCGAAAAGGATAAAGAGGGCGAATGCGAGGTAAGCGTATGACACGCAAACCCCGTCGCCATGCTCTTGGTGTGCCCGTGCGCAACGGTCCAGATGGGAATCCCGCAGAGCCTGGGGAGGTTCACTGATATGTTGTACGATAAATCCCTTGAGAGGGATAACTGTGGTTTCGGCCTGATCGCCCACATAGAAGGCGAACCTAGCCACAAGGTAGTGCGTACCGCCATACACGCACTGGCCCGCATGCAGCACCGTGGCGCAATTCTTGCCGATGGTAAAACCGGCGATGGTTGCGGTTTGCTGTTACAAAAACCTGACCGCTTTTTCCGCATCGTGGCGCAAGAGCGCGGCTGGCGTTTAGCTAAAAACTACGCCGTCGGCATGATCTTTTTAAATAAAGACGCTGAACTGGCTGCGGCTTCTCGCCGCATTGTCGAAGAAGAATTACAGCAGGAGACCCTGTCGATTGTCGGCTGGCGCGACGTGCCGACCAACGAAGGTGTTCTCGGTGAAATCGCCCTCTCCTCCCTGCCTCGTATCGAGCAAATTTTTGTCAACGCCCCTGCGGGCTGGCGTCCGCGTGATATGGAGCGCCGCCTGTTCATCGCGCGCCGTCGCATCGAAAAACGCCTCCAGGACGATAAAGACTTCTACGTGTGTAGCTTGTCGAACCTGGTCAATATCTATAAAGGTCTGTGTATGCCGGCGGATCTGCCGCGCTTTTACCTGGACCTGGCGGACCTGCGTCTGGAATCGGCCATCTGCCTGTTCCACCAGCGCTTCTCCACCAATACCGTACCGCGCTGGCCGCTGGCGCAACCGTTCCGCTACCTGGCGCATAACGGTGAAATCAACACCATCACCGGCAACCGCCAGTGGGCACGCGCACGTACCTATAAATTCCAGACGCCGCTGATCCCTGACCTGCACGACGCCGCACCGTTCGTTAACGAAACCGGCTCCGACTCCAGCTCAATGGATAACATGCTGGAACTGCTGCTGGCTGGCGGGATGGACATTATTCGCGCCATGCGTTTACTGGTGCCGCCGGCCTGGCAGAACAACCCGGATATGGACCCGGAGCTGCGCGCGTTCTTTGACTTTAACTCCATGCATATGGAGCCGTGGGATGGCCCGGCGGGCATTGTTATGTCCGACGGCCGCTTTGCCGCCTGTAACCTTGACCGTAACGGCCTGCGTCCGGCGCGCTACGTCATCACCAAAGACAAGCTGATTACCTGCGCTTCTGAAGTCGGGATCTGGGATTATCAGCCGGATGAAGTGGTTGAGAAAGGTCGCGTCGGCCCTGGCGAGCTGATGGTTATCGATACCCGCAGCGGGCGCATTCTGCACTCCGCCGAAACCGATGACGATCTGAAAAGCCGCCATCCGTACAAAGAGTGGATGGAGAAGAACGTCCGCCGTCTGGTGCCGTTCGAAGACCTCGCAGACGATCAGGTCGGCAGCCGCGAACTGGACGATGACACGCTCGCCAGCTATCAGAAACAGTTTAACTACAGCGCCGAAGAGCTGGATTCCGTGATCCGCGTGCTCGGTGAAAACGGTCAGGAAGCGGTCGGCTCAATGGGTGATGATACCCCGTTTGCCGTGCTGTCCAGCCAGCCGCGCATCATTTATGACTACTTCCGCCAGCAGTTCGCGCAGGTGACTAACCCGCCGATCGACCCGCTGCGTGAAGCGCACGTTATGTCGCTGGCCACCAGCATCGGTCGTGAGATGAACGTCTTCTGCGAAGCCGAAGGTCAGGCACACCGCCTGAGCTTTAAATCGCCGATCCTGCTGTACTCCGATTTCACCCAGCTCACCACCATGAAAGAGGAGCATTACCGCGCCGACCGCCTCGATATCACCTTCGACGTGACCGAAACCACGCTCGAAGAGACCGTCAAGGCATTGTGCGATAAGGCGGAACAGATGGTGCGTAACGGTACGGTGCTGCTGGTGCTCTCTGACCGTAACATCGCGAAAAACCGCCTGCCGGTTCCGGCACCGATGGCCGTGGGCGCAGTGCAAACGCGCCTTGTAGAACAAAGCCTGCGTTGCGACGCCAACATCATCGTTGAAACCGCCAGCGCCCGCGACCCGCACCATTTTGCTGTCCTGCTCGGCTTTGGCGCGACGGCCATTTACCCGTATCTCGCGTATGAAACGCTGGGACGGCTGATCGACACTCAGGCGATTGCCAAAGATTACCGGACCGTGATGCTGAACTACCGTAACGGCATCAACAAAGGTCTGTACAAAATCATGTCCAAAATGGGCATTTCGACCATCGCCTCTTACCGCTGCTCGAAGCTGTTTGAAGCGGTTGGTCTGCACGATAATGTCGTGGCGCTGTGCTTCCAGGGCGTGGTCAGCCGTATTAGCGGCGCAGGGTTTAGCGACTTCCAGCAGGATCTGCTGAACCTCTCCAAACATGCATGGCTGGCACGTAAACCTATCAGCCAGGGCGGTTTGCTCAAATACGTCCACGGCGGCGAATACCATGCCTACAACCCGGACGTGGTGCGCACGCTGCAACAGGCGGTACAAAGCGGCGAGTACAGCGACTATCAGGAATATGCCAAGCTGGTCAATGAGCGTCCGGCGGCCACGCTGCGCGATCTGCTGGCGATTACGCCTGGCGATGAAGCCGTAAGCATTAGCGAAGTAGAACCCGCGATCGAACTGTTTAAACGCTTTGATACCGCAGCTATGTCCATCGGCGCATTAAGCCCCGAAGCACACGAAGCGCTGGCCGAAGCCATGAACAGCATCGGCGGCAACTCGAACTCCGGTGAAGGCGGCGAAGACCCGGCGCGCTATGGCACCAATAAAGTGTCGCGCATTAAGCAGGTTGCTTCCGGTCGCTTTGGCGTAACCCCGGCGTATCTGGTCAACGCCGATGTCATCCAGATTAAAGTCGCTCAGGGCGCGAAACCTGGCGAAGGCGGTCAGTTACCGGGTGATAAAGTCACCCCGTACATCGCCAAACTGCGCTATTCGGTACCGGGCGTGACGCTGATCTCCCCGCCGCCGCACCACGATATTTACTCTATCGAAGACTTAGCGCAGCTGATTTTCGACCTCAAACAGGTCAACCCGAAAGCGATGATCTCCGTGAAGCTGGTTTCCGAACCAGGCGTTGGCACCATCGCCACAGGCGTGGCGAAAGCCTACGCGGATCTGATCACCATTGCTGGCTACGATGGCGGTACCGGCGCAAGCCCGCTCTCCTCGGTGAAATATGCGGGCTGCCCGTGGGAACTCGGTCTGGTGGAAACCCAGCAGGCGCTGGTCGCTAACGGTCTGCGTCACAAGATTCGTCTGCAGGTTGATGGCGGTCTGAAAACCGGTGTCGATATCATTAAAGCGGCGATTCTGGGTGCGGAAAGCTTCGGCTTCGGTACCGGTCCAATGGTGGCGCTGGGTTGTAAATACCTGCGTATTTGCCACCTGAACAACTGCGCAACCGGCGTGGCGACTCAGGATGACAAACTGCGTAAGAACCACTATCACGGCCTGCCGTTCAAAGTGACTAACTACTTTGAATTTATCGCCCGCGAAGTCCGTGAGCTGATGGCGCAACTGGGTGTGAAGCGTCTGGTGGATCTGATTGGTCGTACCGACCTGCTCAAAGAGCTGGAAGGGTTTACCGCCAAGCAACAGAAACTGGAACTGTCTCGTCTGCTGGAAACCGCCGAACCGCATCCGGGTAAAGCGCTGCATTGCACCGAGAACAACCCGCCGTTTGATAACGGCGTGCTGAACGCTCAGTTGTTACAGCAAGCGAAACCGTTTGTCGACGAGCGCCAGAGCAAAACCTTCTGGTTCGATATCCGCAACACCGACCGTTCTGTTGGCGCGTCGCTGTCGGGCTATATCGCGCAAACGCATGGCGATCAGGGGCTGGCGTCTGACCCAATCAAAGCGCACTTCAGCGGTACCGCAGGCCAGAGCTTCGGCGTGTGGAACGCGGGCGGCGTGGAGTTGTATCTGACCGGTGATGCCAACGACTATGTCGGTAAAGGTATGGCGGGCGGTCTGCTTGCAGTGCGTCCTCCGGTTGGCTCTGCTTTCCGTAGCCATGAGGCGAGCATCATTGGTAACACCTGTCTGTATGGTGCCACCGGTGGCCGCCTGTTTGCCGCGGGTCGTGCGGGTGAGCGCTTTGCAGTACGTAACTCCGGCGCAATCACCGTGGTTGAAGGTATTGGCGACAACGGCTGCGAATATATGACCGGCGGCATCGTCTGTATTCTCGGAAAAACGGGCGTCAACTTCGGAGCGGGTATGACGGGCGGATTCGCCTACGTGCTCGATGAAGACGGTGAGTTCCGCAAACGCGTGAACCCGGAACTGGTAGAAGTGCTGAGCGTGGACTCGCTGGCTATCCACGAGGAACACCTACGCGGTTTGATTACCGAGCACGTACAGCATACCGGCTCTTCACACGGCGAAGAGATCCTGGCTAACTGGCCAGCATTCTCGGCGAAATTCGCGCTGGTAAAACCAAAATCCAGTGATGTGAAAGCACTGTTGGGTCACCGTAGTCGTAGCGCAGCAGAGCTGCGTGTGCAGGCGCAGTAAGGGGTAGCAGCAATGAGTCAGAACGTATACCAATTTATCGACCTGCAGCGCGTTGATCCACCTAAGAAGCCGCTGAAGATCCGTAAGATCGAGTTTATCGAGATCTACGAGCCGTTTTCCGAAGGCCAGGCCAAAGCACAGGCAGACCGCTGCCTGTCCTGCGGTAACCCGTACTGCGAGTGGAAGTGCCCGGTGCATAACTACATCCCGAACTGGCTGAAACTGGCGAACGAGGGGCGTATTTTTGAAGCAGCAGAACTGTCGCACCAGACCAACACTCTGCCGGAAGTCTGTGGCCGCGTGTGCCCGCAGGATCGTCTGTGTGAAGGATCCTGTACGCTGAACGATGAGTTCGGCGCGGTGACTATCGGTAACATCGAGCGCTATATCAACGATAAAGCATTCGAAATGGGCTGGCGCCCGGATATGACCGGCGTGCGTCAAACCGACAAGCGCGTGGCGATCATCGGTGCCGGTCCGGCAGGCCTGGCCTGTGCTGATGTGCTGACCCGCAACGGCGTGAAGGCGGTGGTATTTGACCGCCACCCGGAAATCGGCGGTCTGCTGACCTTCGGTATCCCGGCCTTCAAACTGGAGAAAGAGGTCATGACCCGCCGTCGTGAAATCTTCACCGGTATGGGCATTGAGTTCAAATTGAACGTGGAAGTGGGCCGCGATGTACAGCTTGACGATCTGCTGAAAGATTATGACGCCGTGTTCCTTGGCGTAGGTACCTATCAGTCGATGCGCGGTGGGCTGGAAAACGAAGACGCTTCCGGTGTGTTTGATGCCCTGCCGTTCCTGATCGCCAATACCAAACAGTTGATGGGCTTTGGCGAAAGCAGCGACGAGCCGTACATCAGCATGGAAGGCAAACGCGTCGTCGTTCTCGGCGGCGGCGATACCGCGATGGACTGCGTGCGGACCTCGGTTCGCCAGAACGCAGCACATGTCATCTGCGCTTATCGTCGTGACGAAGAGAACATGCCGGGTTCCAAACGCGAAGTGAAAAATGCGCGTGAAGAAGGCGTCGAATTCCAGTTCAACGTCCAGCCTTTAGGCGTGGAAGTGAACGCCAACGGTAAGGTATGCGGTGTGAAAATGGCGCGTACCGAAATGGGTGAACCGGATGCGAAGGGCCGTCGCCGTGCGGAGATCGTCGCCGGTTCTGAACACGTTGTTCCGGCAGATGCGGTGGTACTGGCGTTTGGCTTCCGTCCGCACAGTATGGAGTGGCTGGCAAAACACAGCGTCGAACTGGATTCTCAGGGCCGCATTATTGCTCCAGAGCGCAGCGACAACGCCTTCCAGACCAGCAACCCGAAAATCTTCGCCGGTGGCGACATCGTGCGCGGTTCGGATCTGGTAGTCACCGCGATTGCCGAAGGTCGTAAAGCGGCAGACGGTATCCTGAACTACCTGGAAGTGTAATACAGCCTCTTAAGGCATCTCATCTGCCCTGGTGGGTGAGATGCCAAATTCCTGCCGCAATACCGCCAAACCTGCCAATTAAGCCAGTCTGACAACACGTTTAGTAAACAGGGCAAATAACCTTAACACCCCAAACAGATCAACATCATGAATAATAACCATGTAAAAATCAGACGAAAACGTTTGCTTTACGTTGAGAACTGTATATTATGCGGCGGATTTTTTGGGCAAAATTCATGGAGGCGTTGTGTCGCAAGACAACAATTATAGCCAGGGCCCCGTCCCTCTGGCGGCGCGAAAAGGCGTAGTTCCACTAACATTTGTCATGTTGGGACTCACATTCTTTTCCGCCAGTATGTGGACCGGTGGCACACTCGGTACCGGTCTTTCTTATAATGATTTCTTCCTGGCAGTTCTCTTCGGTAATCTTCTCCTCGGTATTTACACTGCATTTCTCGGTTTTATCGGCGCAAAAACAGGGCTCTCAACCCACCTTCTGGCGCGTTACTCATTTGGTGTGAAAGGTTCATGGCTTCCCTCTCTGCTGTTAGGCGGCACACAGGTAGGCTGGTTTGGCGTTGGTGTGGCCATGTTTGCTATCCCGGTTGGCAAAGCGACGGGAATTGACGTCAATATCCTGATTGCGATTTCCGGTCTGTTGATGACCCTGACCATCTTTTTTGGCATCTCAGCGCTGACCGTTTTATCTATCATCGCCGTGCCTGCCATCGTCGTACTTGGCAGCTACTCCGTCTGGCTGGCAGTGAGCGATGTCGGCGGTTTGGAGCATTTAAAAGCGATAGTGCCGCAAACGCCGCTGGATTTCTCCACCGCACTGGCGCTGGTAGTCGGCTCGTTTGTCAGCGCAGGGACGTTAACCGCTGACTTCGTCCGTTTTGGCCGCAACGCCAAAGGCGCGGTGCTGATCGCCATGGTGGCGTTTTTCCTTGGCAATTCGCTTATGTTCATCTTCGGCGCTGCGGGCGCGGCTGCGGTTGGACAGGCGGATATCTCTGACGTGATGATTGCCCAGGGACTGCTGCTGCCCGCGATCATCGTTCTCGGCCTGAATATCTGGACCACCAACGATAATGCGCTGTACGCATCGGGCCTGGGATTTGCCAATATTACCGGCCTTTCCAGCCGTACGCTGTCAGTGGCTAACGGTATTATTGGCACACTGTGCGCACTGTGGCTTTACAATAACTTTGTCGGCTGGCTGACATTTCTGTCGGCAGCGATTCCCCCGATTGGCGGGGTGATCATCGCCGACTATCTGCTGAACCATCGCCGCTATGCCGACTTCAGCAAAGCGCAATTTATTTCCGTAAACTGGATAGCGATCCTGTCCGTTGCACTGGGCATTGCCGCAGGTCACTATATTCCCGGCATCGTGCCCGTCAATGCCGTACTTGGCGGCGTATTCAGCTATATCCTGCTGAATCCACTTTTCAATCGCAGCCTTGCTAAATCCCCGGAGGTCAGCCATGCAGAATAATAACATCACCATTCATCAGGCGCGTTTACAGGGACGTGAAGGATTATGGCAAATCGCGATTGAAAACGGGCGCTTTAGCCGTATTGAGCCTCAAGACGCAGCGACGTTACCACAGGGTGAAGTGCTTGATGCTGAAGGCGGTCTGGCTATCCCACCGTTCGTTGAGCCACATATCCATCTGGACACTACACAAACCGCGGGCGAGCCGAGCTGGAATCAGTCTGGTACGCTGTTTGAGGGCATTGAACGCTGGGCTGAACGTAAGGCAATGCTCACTCACGAAGACGTCAAAGCGCGCGCCATGCAGACCCTGAAGTGGCAGATGGCCAACGGCATCCAGTATGTCCGTACTCACGTTGACGTTTCCGACCCTACGTTGACGGCGCTAAAAGCCATGCTGGAGGTGAAGCAAGAAGTCGCTCCGTGGGTAGAGCTACAGATTGTCGCGTTCCCGCAAGAAGGCATTCTTTCTTATCCCAACGGTGAAGCGCTCCTGGAGGAAGCCGTGCGTCTGGGCGCCGACGTCATTGGCGCGATCCCGCACTTTGAATTCACGCGTGAATATGGCGTAGAGTCGCTGCATAAGATTTTCGCTCTGGCGCAAAAATACGACAAACTTATCGACGTGCACTGTGACGAAATCGATGATGAGCAATCCCGCTTTGTTGAAACCGTTGCGGCACTGGCACATCGCTACAATATGGGCGAGCGCGTGACCGCCAGCCATACCACGGCGATGCATTCCTACAACGGCGCGTATGCTTCCCGTCTTTTCCGTCTGTTGAAAATGTCCGGCATTAACTTTGTCGCAAATCCACTGGTGAATATTCACCTGCAAGGGCGCTTTGACACTTATCCTAAGCGTCGTGGTGTTACGCGCGTCAAAGAGATGCTGGAAGCGGAGATCAACGTCTGCTTCGGTCATGATGACGTCTTCGATCCGTGGTACCCGCTGGGCACTGCGAATATGCTGCAGGTGCTGCATATGGGATTACACGTGTGCCAACTGATGGGATACGGACAAATTAACGATGGGTTGAACCTGGTCACCACCCACAGCGCGAAAACCCTGCACCTGCAGGACTACGGTCTGAACGTGGGGAATTCTGCGAATCTGGTGATTTTGCCTGCAGAAAATGGGTTTGACGCGGTTCGTCGCCAGACGCCTGCCCGTTATTCCATTCGTCATGGTCGAGTCATTGCCGAGACGGTCCCAAGCCAAACCACACTGCATCTGACGCAGCCAGAAACGGTGACGTTTAAGCGCTAGGTCGTTACATTCCATGTCGGATGGCGTAAGCCTTGCCATCCGACACAGTCTCTCATTCTCAAGCTTGTAATAAGCTGGCGCGGACTTTGATCACCACTTTTTTGATGTCCATCGGGGCCTGCACCACACAACCCGGTTTATGCGGCTCGCCCGGCATAAAAATCACAAATTTTCCCGGCTTCAGTACCATAGCCTGTTCATCGGCAATCTGGCTGCACAGCTGATAATCATCCTCGATGTGCATCTCTTCACAGTGACGAGCAGAATCTGTCATCCCGAACAGAATCCGTTCTTCGCCGGACAACAGCATCTGAATATCAATGTACTGCTGATGCAGCTCCGCTTTCTTATGCTCTGGGCTCTGCGTTGTAAATTGCATGACATTCATAAAAATATTCTCGCCCTGCAACGTGTAGCGCCCAGGCGTCTTCTCCTGCGGATTCGCCGCAATGGCAAGCGTTAACGCCTGCTGCAAGACCGGATGTAATCCGGCAGAAGGCAGTGAATTCAACGCATCTGATATCATCATCATTCTCCCTGGGCCAACAGCGCGGCCCCCAGCAATCCAGCGTCATGACGGTAATGCGCCGCCAGCAATTCCACGTGATAGGCCAAAGGCTCTTGTGCCAGATAATGTTCCACCAGCGCCAGATACCCTTCAGCCAGCCCAACGCTGCCGCCAATCACCACAATCTGGCAATCGGTCGTGGCCTTCACATCGGCAACAAGCCTTGCCAAAGTACGCGCCGAGCGATGGATCAACCGGCTTGCCTGCTCATCCCCCTGTCCGGCACGGCTAAAAATAGTTTTGGCGTCGAATCCGGCAAGCGCGCCTTCGGCAGCCGCCGCTATTCCACGACCGGATGCGATCGCCTCAACGCAACCCACACGCCCGCAGCCGCAAACAGGCCCATGCGGATCGGCCAGCGTATGTCCCAGATGCCCAGCCAAACCGCCGACTCCGGTCAGCAGTTTCCCTGCACTCACGACTCCCCCGCCCACGCCTGTGGAGACGGTAATAAACACCAGATCGCGGTACTCACCACCAAGCGCATGGTACTCAGCCCACGCCGCTGCCTGTGCGTCATTGACGGCCAGCGTCGGCAGGTCGGTGATTTGCTCCAGCGTTTGTGTCAGCGGAAAATGCATCAACCCGCCGAGGTTATGCGGATTCAGCGCCAGTAAAGCCCCCTCACGGATAATCCCCGTCGAGGCGATCGCTACTCGATTAGCACGCCCCTGTAGTGGGGCAACCAGTGTTTGTAAAGCGGCGCGCAGCGCTTGCGGCGTTTTACTGGCAGGCGTCGGCAGTTCACGCCGCTCGCGGACTTGCAGATTGTTCTCTACCAGCGCGGCAGCCAATTTGGTGCCGCCAATATCAATCGCCAGTGTGGTCATGACGCCGCCTCATGCATCGTAGTGGCGCTCTGTAGCTCAAAGAACGACATATTCTTCCCTTACGGCTATTGCCCGGTTCAGCACCGGGCAATTGGATTAACTTTTGGATTTCACCATGGTGCTTTTGTCACCGCCGAACGGCACGGCACCGCTAAACGGTCGACCATCAATGGCATCATGCGTACGCAACGCTTCAGGACGCAGCCAGCGCTGTACACGGGACGGCATATCAAGACCAATCAGCAGGATCACCACAAATGTCAGGCCGAAGGAGAGCGATCCCAGCGCGGTGCCCAGATCCAGACGTTGGGCAATCAGCGCGCCGATGATCGGTGCCAAAGCCCCGCCCAGTGCGCCCACGTTATAGGTGAAGCCCAATCCCGCCGCACGCTGATCGGTATCGAAATAGCCGCCAATCAGTTTTGGTAAGATCCCGGAGATCCCCTGGCCGAGCATTTGTTGGAAAAACAGCAGCAAACCGAGTACCCAGACGTTTGAACCACCGATCGCAAACACCGGAATAATCAGCAACTGCGAGGCCAGCAGACTGCAGACATAGGCTTTACGCGTGCCCAGCCAGTCGCCAAGAAAACCGCCGACGCAACAACCGACCGCCGCACCAAAGCCACTAAAGAAGAGCACTCTGGCCACCGTGGAAGGATCGTACAGCAGTTCCGTTTTCAGATAGGTTGGCAACAGCGCCTGAATCGGCCACGAGTACAGGAAGGCGAATAGCACGACCACCATCAGCATCACGCCCGTCGGCCAGCGTTTCCCGCTGCTTTGCACCATAAAGCTAATGAAGATAAAGGCGCATATCAGTCCCAGGGCCGCCACGATAGCCGCATTTTGCAGGTTGCCAGCAAAACAGAACCACAGCGCAGTTGCAGCAGCGAGCGTCATCAGAATATTAATTACCCGATGCTCGCCCCGGTAGAGAATGTCCACCATCGTGCGTACCGGCGCTTTGCCTTCGTGTTTTTCTTTCCAGTCTTCCGCTTCCGGAATATTTTTACGCAGCCAGAGGGCGAAGATAATTGGCAGGATGCCGATGAAGAACAGCGCGCGCCATCCCCAGACCGGGACCACCAGACTGTAGACCTGGGCGGCGATCACGGCACCAACGGAAAAGCCGGAAATCAGGAAACCACTGGCTTTGTTTCGCAGATGTTTAGGCCAACTTTCAATAACATAGGTTGCGCTGGAACCATACTCACCGGCCATTCCCATACCGATAACCAGGCGGGCGATAAACATGGTGGTGTAGCCCGGCGCAAAGCCGCAGGCCAGCGTCCCCACGGAGAACAGAATGATGCTGGTGACCATCGCCAGGCGGCGTCCGTAACGATCGCCCATGGCCCCCAACATTAATCCGCCAAACCAACGGGAGATAAAGGCGGCCGAGATCAGACTGGCAGCCTGCACCGTCGTCAGTCCGAATTCGCCCTGCACTTCTGTCAGCACCAGGGCGATTAACACAAAATCGAAACCATCAAGCAAATATCCCAGCCAGGCGGCGGAAAATGCCCGCCATTGTGCCCGATTAAGATGGCGATACCACGGGATGCTCTGGGTAGAAGTACTCATTTTACTCTCCCGACGATTTTTGTTGTTGTGCCGGGTACTGGCTTTGCCCTACCCGGCCTACGGTCGAAAATCCAGGCCGGGCAAGCGAAGCGCCCCCGGCGACCCGTGATTACGCCTTTTCCGCCAGCAGTTGGTTTGCCAGCGCTTTCAGTTCCGGCAGATATTGTTCATCTACCGGGGCAAAGGGTTTACGGCACAGTGGGACAGAAACCACATCCATATAGTGCAGTACTGTTTTCAGGCCGCGGAACACGCCAACCTTAATGAGCAGATCGATAACCTTATTGCACTCAGTTTGCAGCTTTTGCGCCGTGCGGATGTCGCCTTCTTTGAGCGCTTTCACAATTCCCTGATAGCGCCACCCCATGATGTTGTAAGTGCTACCGATACCGCCATCTGCACCCGCCAGCAAACCAGAAGCAAAGATCTCGTCATAACCGTTATAAAGCACCAGATCGGGATGAGCGCGGCGGATCTGTTCCATCTGATAGAGATCGCCTGAAGTTTGCTTCAGTGCGCCAACACCTGGCAGCGTCACCAGCGTGTTGATCTGATCCAGCGACAGTTTTACGCCACTCAGCGCCGGAATGTTGTAGACCACCATCGGTAAACCATCAGCGGAATCAATAATTGCGCGGTAGTGATCGCAATGTTCTTCAAAGCTGAACGGATAGTAAAACGGTGTAACGGCCGAAACGGCATCAAAGCCGTAACGATGTGCCGCGCTCGCCAGCTGTTCGCTCTCTTCAGTACTCACCGTGCCAACATGAGCGATCAGCGTCACCTTGCCTTTCGCTTCTTCGGCCACAATTTCCAGCACCTGCTCTCTTTCAACGCGGTTTTGGACAAAGGCCTCACCCGTTGAGCCACCGACATAGAGCCCATCGACACCCTGACCAATGTTGAAACGCACCAGGCGGCGCAGACTCTCGATGTCCAGTCTCTGTTGGTTATCGAATGGGGTTAACAACGCTGGCATTACGCCTTTTAAATCTCTTGCCATAACGACCTCTGACGATGATTAGTGTTATCTGACTACATACCTTTATACCTGTTATACCAGATCAAATAAGCAGCAATACAATACAGAACGCTTATAGTGCGATCTACTTCACTAAACACTTCATCCTTCGAGCCGCCTCTGCGTTAGCTGCGTTCGCTCACCCCTGTCACATAGTTATCTATGCTCCAGGGAACTCGCTCTCTTGCCGCCTTGATGCAACTTGAATGATTTTGTGTTTAAACGATCGTCGGGATCGCGATCACTTACGCAACTTTTTACTTTTGCTGAAGGCATGCCAGGTCGCGGAAACGCTATTGAGGTGTTCTTGCAGTGCGCGGTCAGCTTCTTCAGGATCGCGCTGGCGAATTGCGTCGACAATCGCGATATGCTGCTGATAACTCACGTTGTTGTGCTCATACAACTCTTGATCGGCGACGGTCGGACGGGCGGCAATCAGCCAGTCTAACAGCGCAACATGGATAGCCATAAAGATAGGATTGCCCGGGATCTCAGCCAGTACACGGTGAAAATCAACGTCCGAGCGGATGAACAACGTATTGTCATCGAGCGACTGGCTGTTGATCTCCAGTGCTTTAGCCAGTCTGTCGATTTGCTCATCTGTCGCATGTTCGGCGGCGTATCGTACCAGGCTGGATTCAAAGAACAGTCGCAACTGCTCGAAGTGGGCAATGCCGCCGGGATGTGCGAGGAAATCTTTCGCCATACCAGACAGCTCGCTGATGATGGTATCAGCTGAAGGACGCGAAACGCGGGCGCGCTCGCCGTTGTTGATTTGTACCAGACCTTTGCGTTTTAACGCGGCCAGCGCTTCTCGTACAGAAGGACGGCCCACGTTAAAGAAGGCCATCAGCTCCCGCTCAGACGGCAACTGTTCGCCCTCGCCAAACTCCCGACGACGAATCATCTGCTCCAGTTCTTCTTCAACCATTTCAGACAGTTTTTTACGCGCCAGCGGGCGGCTGCGTAAGCTGCGGCCAATGGTGGATGGAGAGTCTTCAGCTTGCGAATCAAATGCGTTCATAGGGTCCATTCAGCTAAGTCGTGGTGACAAACAACAGCGGGTTTATCCTAACACAGGATCGAAAGCAGGGTGAAATGATGGACGATCTGATCCGGCTGGCCTATTGATAATATACGTAACAGCAATATTATTTTAAGCGAGTATCTTCTGCCTCATTTTAATTGAATCGAGTTAAACACCTTCATGAAAATTATGAATATGAACGTGATAATTTATCATAACCATCTATTTTATAACGATAAATAATCACACCATCGAATTAAAAATAAGATATTCACTCCATAAAAAATGCCCAGAAAAATATAACATCCGTTTTGACAGCAGCGTTATTACCGGATTTATCTTCTTCTCTGACATGGAGTGAAACAATGTTCGGCATCATTATCTCTGTCATCGTTTTATTAACGATGGGTTACCTGATCCTCAAAAACTACAAACCGCAGGTCGTGTTGGCCGCCGCCGGGATCTTCCTGATGATCTGCGGCGTCTGGCTGGGCTACGGCGCATTGGTCACTAACGACAAAAGCAGTGGCTATCTACTGGTCGATATTTACAATGAAATTTTGCGTATGCTCTCCAACCGCGCGGCCGGACTGGGGTTATCAATCATGGCGGTGGGCGGTTATGCCCGTTATATGGACAGGATGGGGGCCAGCAGAGCGATGGTTAGCCTGTTAAGTCGCCCGCTCAAGCTAATCCGTTCCCCCTATGTAGTTCTTGCCGCCACCTATGTGATTGGTCAGATCATGGCGCAGTTCATTACCAGCGCATCCGGGTTAGGTATGTTGCTGATGGTGACGCTGTTCCCAACGCTGGTTAGTCTTGGCGTGAGCCGTTTATCCGCTGTTGCGGTCATTGCCACTTCGATGTCGATTGAATGGGGCATTCTGGAAACCAACTCTATTTTTGCCGCGCAGGTCGCGGGCATGAAAATCGCCACCTATTTCTTTCAATACCAGTTGCCCGTCGCGTCGTGTGTCATTGTCGCCGTCGCCATTGCGCATTTTTTCGTTCAGCGTCAATTTGATAAAAAAGCCGCACCGGAAAGTAACGGATTTGCGGAACATAAGACGCTGGAAAACGTACCCCCGCTCTATTACGCCATTTTGCCGGTGATGCCGCTGATCCTGATGCTGGGCTCGCTTGCCCTTGCACAAATGGGGCTAATGAAAGCTGAGTTGAATCTGGTGGTGGTGATGTTAATGAGCATGACGCTGACTATATTTGTTGAATTCCTGCATAAACATAATCTGCGCGAAACGATGGATGATGTGCAGGCTTTTTTTGACGGCATGGGGACGCAGTTTGCCAACGTTGTCACCCTGGTGGTCGCCGGTGAAATCTTTGCGAAAGGGTTGACGACTATCGGGACTGTCGATGCCGTAATAAAAGGCGCAGAGCATTCCGGTCTTGGCGGTATCGGCGTGATGATCATCATGGCGGTGGTCATCGCCGCCTGCGCAATCGTCATGGGGTCAGGCAACGCGCCGTTTATGTCTTTTGCCAGCCTCATTCCGGATATTGCCGCCGGGCTGCATATTCCTGCCGTAGTAATGATTATGCCGATGCATTTTGCCACTACGCTTGCCCGCGCGGTGTCACCCATAACCGCTGTAATTGTCGTGACATCGGGTATTGCCGGCGTATCGCCCTTTGAAGTGGTAAAACGTACAGCAATCCCGATGGCAGTGGGGTTTGTGGTGAATATGGTAGCCACCATCGCGCTGTTTTATTGATACCAAAGCCAGAAAACAGAACAGGCCCCAAAGGGCCTGTTTTTTATTTCACTATTTATTTCACTACGCGCAGCGCTGGACGCCCACCGCGAGGCGGTGGCGGAGTATCATCCGGATCGTTGTCGTCGCCATTATCAGGTTTATCGCCATCAATGACCGACATGACCGTTTCACTCTCAAAACCAGACGTGTCGTTGTCGTCATCATTTAAGCTGGCAACATCTTCGTCGTAGGCGGCTTCCGGTTCGAACATCGTACCGGCGCCATTTTCACGTGCATAAATTGCCAGAACGGCAGCCAACGGCACAGACACCTGACGCGGCACACCACCGAAGCGCGCGTTAAAGCGCACTTCATCGTTAGCCAGTTCCAGGTTGCCCACCGCACGCGGTGCAATATTCAGAACAATTTGCCCGTCACGCGCATATTCCATTGGAACCTGCACGTCCTGGAGCGTCACATCCACCACCAGATGCGGCGTGAGCTGGTTGTCCAGCAACCACTCATAGAACGCGCGCAGCAGATACGGACGGCGTGGTGTTAGCTGTGGCAAATCCATACAGGTTAACCCCGGCCCAGACGCATTTCACGTTCAGGCTCAGTCAGAGAAGCCAGGAAAGAGTCACGTTCGAAGACGCGAGTCATGTACCCTTTCAGTTCTTTCGAACCTGCACCGTTGAATTCAATACCCAGCTGCGGTAAACGCCACAGCAGCGGCGCCAGGTAGCAGTCTACCAGGCTGAACTCATCGCTCAGGAAGTAAGGTTTCTGGCCAAATACTGGCGCGATTGCCAGCAGTTCTTCGCGCAGACGCTTACGCGCGACTTCGGCTTCAGATGCAGAACCGTTCACGATGACGTTCATCAGCGTGTACCAGTCTTTTTCAATACGCTGCATGTACAGGCGGCTTTCACCACGCGCAACCGGGTAAACCGGCATCAGCGGCGGATGCGGGAAGCGCTCATCCAGGTATTCCATAATGATGCGAGATTCCCACAGGGTCAGCTCACGATCCACCAGTGTCGGTACGCTCTGATTCGGGTTGAGGTCGATCAGATCCTGAGGTGGATTGTCCTTCTCCACATGCTCAATCTCGAAACTAACACCTTTCTCAGCCAGCACAATGCGGACCTGATGGCTATAGATGTCAGTAGGAC
>OFDJ01000433.1_pt1 | contig 17504 bp, 13 predicted proteins | sample 1520901 | NCBI WGS metagenome assembly OFDJ01 (sample SAMEA2699035, study PRJEB24076) | metagenome | biome: Human gut stool | place: Spain | collected 2012-11-19 | reverse complement strand
CAATGGACGAGTCGTTTTAGGTGCCGGCACTTTGTATGGGGCCATCAATACCCTTGTAAAGAAAAAATGGATTGCCCTTTTTGGTGATGAAGCGGATAGCAAGAAAAAAGAATACCTTATAACCGATATTGGAAAGCAGAAAGCGGAAGAAGAGTTACAACGTATAGAGGAGGTTCGGAAACTGGCTTCGACAATGATTAAGGGGGATAGAAGCAAATGAGCAAAACAGTAGTTCGATACTTTTTTGATTTTCTGGAGGGACAGGAAAAATGGCTGAACAACATGGCTGGGCGTGGTTATCGACTAAAGAAATGTGGAAAGATGACCTATATTTTTGATGAGTGCGAGCCAAACGAATATGAATATGCCGTAGAATTTGTTGGAGATCAGGCCTATTCCAAAGCAAAGGATTATCGCAAGTATCTTGAAAGCATGGGTTTTCGTGCTTTTACAAAAAATATAAATCTCAATTTTTCTTATGGAAAGATACGATGGCGGCCATACGCAAAGGGTATGGGGCAGATTGCCGCCTTGCCCGGCGGGTTTAACAAAGAGCTTTTGATTTTGGAGAAAAAGAGAGACGGAAAACCATTTGAATTGCATACAGATATACACGATAAACGAAACCTTTATAAGGCGGTCAGACGAGCTTATGCTTGGGCTGTTCTTATGGTGGCCCTATTAAGTGTTATGACATTCATTCCCAATGCAGTGTCAATTTCCGCGCCTATGACATGGGCGCTTAGAGTTGTTCTGCTGATCTTTGGCGGCCTGTTTGCTGTCCCAACAGTGAAATATTCATCATTGATTCAATATTTGAAAGAAGAAAGTAAAACTTTTGAATAGCAGGGTACACATACTATCCATACAACGCTGAATTATGGCATATCAAAAAGCCGTCATTTGGCAGACGATATTTTGTGGGGACATGATGACTGTGCCCAGCTTTGAGAACACGACGGCTGCTCTGACGGAAGCAGAATCACAAGTGTACAATGATTCTAAACGCGAAAATCTCTCAGCTTTACTGCTGAGGGATTTTTATTAACTGGGCGTTTTCTCCTTGTTACGAGAGATCTGCCTCTCGTTTTTGCGCTCTTTGGCCCGATACAGCAAAGAAAAGGGACTTGACTGCGCAACGGTGCAGTCAAGTCCCTTTTTATCAGCCAAGGATTTTTTTCAAATCCTCTTCGGCAGTGGTGATCGGCCCAATATGATAGTTTTCAACCAGTACATTCAGCACATTCGGGGAGAGAAAGGCCGGCAGTGTGGGGCCAAGCAAAATGTTTTTGATGCCAAGCGAAAGCAGAGTAAGAAGAATGCACACAGCCTTTTGCTCGTACCAGGAAAGCACCAGGGAGAGTGGCAGGTCGTTCACGCTGCATTCGAACGCGTCCGCAAGGGCAAGGGCCACCTGAATGGCACTGTAAGCATCGTTGCACTGTCCCATATCCAGAATTCTGGGCAGCCCTTCAATTTGCCCCAGGTCAAGGTCGTTGATCCGGTACTTTCCGCAGGCAAGCGTAAGGATGATCGTATCCATCGGGGTCTTCTTGGCGAATTCGGTATAATAGCTTCTGCCGGGAGCGGCTCCGTCACAGCCGCCAATGAGAAAGAAATGACGGATTTTCCCCTTTTTGATCAGATCGATGATCGCTCCCGCCGATGCCAGCACAGTGCCGTGCCCAAATCCTGTCGTCACCGTTGCGCCGTCGTTGATTCCTGTCATAGGCTGGTCTTCGGAGTAACCGCCGCATTCCAAGGCCTTTTCAATGACAGGTGAAAAATCCTTGTCCTCTTCGATATGGACAAGCTCCGGATAAGAAACAATCGACGTGGTAAATACCCGGTCGCTGTAGCTTTGTCGGACCGGCATCAAACAGTTGGTTGTAAAAAGAATGGGGGCGGGGATATTGTGAAACTCTGATTGCTGGCTTTGCCAAGCGGTCCCATAGTTTCCTTTTAAATGCGGATACTTTTTTAACCTGGGGTATCCGTGTGCGGGCAGCATTTCACTGTGCGTGTAAATGTTGATGCCCTTGCCCTCCGTCTGTTGCAGAAGAAGCTCTAAATCGCGCAGATCATGCCCGCTCACCACGATAAAAGGCCCTTTTTCGATGGTCAAAGGCACCGTTGTGGGAACGGGTGTGCCATAGCTTTCCGTATTGGCCTGGTCAAGCAGCTTCATACATTTAAAATTGACTTCGCCGGTTTTCAAAACGAGCGGCAGAAGCCGATCCATACCATAATCTTCTCCGATGGCGTGCAGGCCCTCATAGAAAAAGGAGGTCACTTCGTCGTCTGTAAATCCCAGCACAAATGCGTGATAGGCATAAGCGGCCATCCCGCGAAGACCGAACAGAATGAGCGACTTTAACGAACGGATATCCTCGTCAGCTTCCCAGATCTGACGCACATCATAATTTTCTGTTCCCGCCAGAATTTTTTCTTTTTCAGAATCGACCTGATCGATCAGCCGAAGGATTGTATCATTGTAAAAATTCACATTGGTAATTGTGGTGAACAATCCCTTCAGCATCAGCTCGTCCGATCGCTCGGTGGCCTTTTTCGCCATTACCGCTCTTGAAAGACCAATCAGAGCGCCCGTTAAATCATCCTGGAAATTTGCGGTATCCGATTCTTTTCCGCAGACTCCAACTTTCCCTTCACAGCCGGTGTTGTGTGCTGTTTGCTGGCATTGAAAACAAAACATTTCGTCCATTCTGTTTGGCCACCTTTCTATATTGCCTGTTGTGTTAAAATTTGGCCTAATTAATGTTCCCGGCATACTCGGCCCTTATTCCGTTTTATTCGATGCGTGCCGATTCTCCTGCGGATATTGCGCTTGTTTTCAAAACTCCTCTAAGGTGAAATTTTCCGGTTCAGAGGAACACTTTCCATAAATATTCAGAATTGAGTCCGAACACAAATGATGTCCGGACTCTGTTGTGGATCGCGGGCGTGATATCAAAACAGGCCGGTCTATGGTCGGACGAATTTTTATTTATTATAAAGAAATCAGAGCATTTGGGACTCTTGGAAAATACTGTATTTATACATTCACTTCGGAAAAATGATTGATTTATTCATTTAACGGTGCTATCCTTAAAATAAGAATAAATTCTCTTATCGGTATATTGTTTTGATGCGAATCATGCTGAAAAATGCAATTCCCTTCTGTTTTTCGATTGTTTCGGTGTGCCGTTGGAAGTTTAATAATGAATCGGTTTAAAGGGTGCGTATTGGTGAAGTTTCGAAAATCTCCTCCCAATATAGTAAAGCTGCGGTTTGAAAAAGAGCTGGAATATCAGGTGTGGGGCAATCACATGCTGCGCCTTACATGGACTTTTGTCGCAATGGTGATTATTGTCGAGCTGGCGATTTTTGTGTTCAAAAAATTAAACGGCGGCGCCGAAAACACGGAAGAATACCTTTTGATTTATATCGTCACCCCAACGCTGATCAATGTATCTATTCTTGCGGTCACCCATGCAGTTTCCCGCAGACTTCTGGCCAACGGCAGATACAGCATACAGGCGTATCTGTATCTTTTTTGCTTGTCTCTGCTTTGCCTGATGCTGGCGCTGGCGCATAACGCCGTACCGGTGATTTATGTCATTTTTACGTTTCCCGTGCTGCTGGCCTTGATTTATATCGATGACAACCTGCTGCTGGGTGTTTTTTGTCTGAATTTTTTTCTCTATCTATTCTATATTGGGCTTCTGTATTTCGCATATGACCATACCGCATGGATACGCAAGCCCGATTTTATGAATGTTCTTACCGCGGCGGCGATCATTGTGGCGGGCTATATGTCTGCTAAAATGAGCCTGCGTAGGCAGAACAGTCTGGTGTACAGCATTATCTGTGCGCATGAACGCACTAAGATGGATTCGCTCACCGGTCTGTATAATCATGCGACTTTTTATGAAAGACTGAGCGCGCGGATTCAGGAGCATCATCAGAGCTTTCAGCCGTTTTCACTGATCATTATGGATATTGATGACTTTAAGCAGGTGAACGACCAGAACGGCCACGACGCTGGGGACAAGATTATTATGACTCTGGTAGGCTGTATCAAAGCGAATCTCAGGGAAGATGAAGTTGCTTACCGATACGGTGGCGAGGAGTTCACCATTATCACCAACCGGGTCCCCGATGAGGACGTTGTACTGGCCGAATCGATTCGCCAAAGCTTTGAGGAGGCTGCCCGGAAGACCGGCAATCAAACCCCCGCTACAGTCAGTATCGGAATTGCGCGTTTCGACGCAAAGCGGTTTGGAGCCCGGCGGGAATTTTTTTCTGCAGCCGATGAAGCGCTGTATGCCGCAAAGCGCAGCGGCAAAAATCATACCCTGGTGTGGCATGAGGATATTTCGGTATTTCATATTTAGCAGAAGAAAATTCAGTGAGTTTTGTGTTTGAGCGGCAAACATAGACTTGCCTTTTTCAGTTTCTTTGCACGTTTCCCACAAATAAAAAAATTTTTGAAAAAGCTGTACGAATTTTAAATTCGTACAGCTTTTTTTGCAGGTTTCTCCGTCGTGTTTGCTGCAAAGATTGAGAGGCCCGGCTATCTGTTTTTCAGAAAATCTCAGCCTGAGAATCAGAGCGATAAAAGAAACAGATTTCCAATCAAAAGGTATTTCATGGGTTCGTTTCTATAAAACTTTCAAAGATATCAAACAAAATCACTAAAAATATTTTATTTTCATTCGCCTTTATTCCGATATAATGAGATCATAGGGTAAGTTGTATACAAATATTCAATACATAATTACGATTTTGGATGACTTGCCTGTGCGAAAACCAACCATTGCTCAGCAATAACTTGCAGGTTTTATCTGGGAAAACCTGCAGGTTATCATATGTTTTTTTGAGGAAGGAGATTTGTTATGAAAAAAGGGTTCAAAAAAGGCTTGGCTTTGACACTGGCCTCAGTGATGCTGCTTTCCACAACGGCATGCGGGGGTTCTTCCACACCCAGCAGCTCTGCTGCACAGGGAGGTTCCACATCTTCGGGGGCGGCCAGTGAAGAGCTGACAGGCGAGCTCCGCGTTACGACACAGGCATGGATGATGGGCAAATATGATTTTGAGGGGATCAAGGCTGATTTTGAAAAGAAGCACCCCGGCGTAACCGTTGTTTACAACAAGGTCGATAACGCCGACGTGACGACCAACATGCTGCAATGGTCTCAGGGCAAAACGAACTGCGATATTGCGATCGGCGGCAGCCGTGAGCATGCGGTTCAGTATGCCGCAAAGGATTACATCATCGATTTCGGTGACGATTTCTTTACCGGCGACATCGCGAAGGATAAATTCTTCCCCGCGTTCCTTGAGCTGGGCAATGTAGAAGGCAAGCAGTACATGATCCCGATCACCGGCGAAGTCATGTTCATCGTTGCCAACAAAGAACTGATGAAAAAAGCCGGCCTGACAGACGCCAACGGGAAGGTAGAGACTCCCAAAACCTGGGATGAGCTTTACGAGTATGCAAAGAAAGCGACCGTCGTAGAGAATGGCAAAACCGTGCAGACGGGCCTGTCCATCGACTGGGGCACCAATTTTATGACCTACTCTTATCTTTCTGCTCTGCAGGGAATCAAGGGCAATTTCTATGAGTCCGACGGCAAAACCATCGACTTTACCAGCCCCGAATCCAAGGGCCTGCTCACAAGCTGGACCAAGCTGGTAAAAGACGGCTACACCCCGACCGATACCTTTGCGGACATGGATGCAGGCCGCACCAACTTTAAAGCCGGAAAGGTCGCCATGCTGATGACCGCGGCTTCCCGCTGGATCGAATGCCAGGAGAACGTCGGAAAAGACAACACCACCGTTATTCCGGTTCCCGGCACCGATACGCACGGCTCTCTGGTTTACATCCACGGCGCGGTGATTCCGAAGGCTTCCCCGAAGATCGAGCTTGCAAAGCTGTTCATCAAAGAAGAACTGCTCAAAACGGAATTCCACGTTCAGGCGCTGAACAAATACGGCAAAATGTCCCCGCTGCTCGCTCACTATCAGGGCCTTGAGAACGCAGATTGGCCAACCGTTGTAGAAGCGACCAAATCCGCGGTTACCACTCCCTTGTATAAGGATTTCTCCAAACTGGATACCGGCATTCAGGTCGAGCTGCAGAAATGCATCAAGGGCGACCAGAGCGTAGAGGATACACAGAGCAACCTTAAGAAGCTGATTGGCACGTTGGATTTGACAACCGGCCTCAATCATTAAGCAGCAAACGGATTTCGTTCAGGAAATTCATACAGGGAAACGCTCCCTGTATGAATTCCCGGGACGCGGGAATGGCTGATCGTGCTTAGGCTTCTGATGAAATCGGCGGAGGAATGAAAATGAAAAATAAGCTTTCACTCAGCCTCAAAAAACAAGTTCCAGGCTATGCATTTATGCTTCCGGGTTTTCTTTTTGTGGCATTGTACATGGGGTATCCGTTATTCCGGTCCCTGTATCTCAGTTTTACGCAGTATAATTTCAGCTTTGATCCACAGCCGATCTTCATCGGCTTCAACAACTACATCAAAATGTTTTCCGATTCTTATTTTATGGATGCACTCCGGAATACAGTTGTGTTTACCATCGCGTTTTTGCCGGGCGTTATGATCATCTCCCTGATTCTGGCGATGATGCTGGATAAAGGGGTGAGAGGATCGGGCTTTTTCAGAACCTGTATTTTTCTGCCGGTCGTCGTGCCGCTTTCCCTGACAGGTATCATCTTTCAGTGGATTTTGAATGAGCAGTACGGCCTCTTAAACTGGTTCCTAGTAGATGTGCTGCACCAGAGTGCGTGGGCTCAGAACTGGCTGGGCGACGGCAACTGGGCGATGGTCAGTATCATCGTAGTCAGCCTGTGGAAAAACATCGGTATGCTGGTCATCCTGTTTATGGCGGGGCTTCAGGCCATTTCAAACGATATTATGGAGGCCGCCCGGGTAGACGGCGCCAACGCGTACCAGCGCATCGTACATATTACGCTCCCGAATTTGAAAGAAAGCTATGTGATCTGTGGCATCTGGGCAATCATCCAGGCGGTTAAGGTCTTTGAGCAGCCCTTCATCATGACGCAGGGCGGCCCCGGAACCGCTACTCTGGTGCTGTACCAGTACACGTGGATCAATGCATTTAAATATTTCGAAATGGGGTATGCCTCTTCCATCGCCTATTTCATGGGCGTCGTCATTCTGCTGCTCTCTGTGTTCAATATGTTCCTCAACAGAGGGGACGACGCAAAGATTAAGAAGGTGAAGGTATGAAAGAAAAGAATCTGGCGCTCAATTTCATCCTTTTTGTTCTTTTGCTGGTCACTGCTTTTGTCTTCATCGTTCCGTTTTTGTGGACGTTTCTCACCTCGCTGAAAACCAACGATGAAATTTACGCGTCCGTGCTGACGATCCTCCCCACAAAAATCACCTTTGAGCATTATGTCAAGGTGATCACCCAAATGGGCGATTTCCTCAAGTATTTCAGAAACTCGGTGGTCGTTTCTCTGTGGAGCGTGCTGGCCACGGTTGTTTTCAGCGCTTCCATGGGTTACGCGTTCTCGAAGATGGACTTTAAGTTCAAAAATATTTATCTGGGCTTTGTCCTGTTTATTCTGACGCTGCCTTATGTGATTTATCTGATCCCGATTTATATCATGGAATCCAAAATGGATTTGATCGATACCGCATGGGGCCTGATTCTGCCTTACATCGCGACCAATCTGCCCATGTCCGTGTTTATCATGCGCGGCCAGTTCAACAATGTTCCAAATACACTGGGCGAGGCGGCAACGATCGACGGCTGCAACAACTGGCAGGTTTTTTCCAAGATCATGCTCCCGGTTGTAAAGCCCGGCATCGCCACCGTGATCATTTTCACCTTTATCAATGTATGGGGCGAATTTACCTACGGCAGAACCCTGACCGCTACCGCAAAGGCGCAGACGCTGCCGGTCGGCATTACCTTCCTGCGCGACGAGGCGGCCTCCTGGCAGTACGGCACGCTGACGGCGACCATCATTCTGTCTCTGATCCCGCTGCTGATCATCTTCCTCAGCATGCAGAAATATTTTATCAGCGGAATTATGGAAGGCGCTCTCAAGGGCTGATGCCTGATTTCCCGCAGCAATCCGGTTCTTTTGGACCTGTGACAACAGAAAAACGGTGATTGACGGAACAGATCCGCAGTCACCGTTTTCGGTTTGTGAATTGCCGCAAAAGCGGAGCGGCAATAAAAGAGAACTCTTCAAATGGTTTCATAAGCGTTGTCGGCGGTAATATCGCGCTCGTAAAAGGGCAGGTTGCTTTTTAACACAATGATCGGCTCGATAAAGATGCTGTCGCTTCTCGGGAACTCGTTTTTCACCAGAAAGTTAAACAGTGTCCGGCAGCCGAGATAGCCGAGCTTAAAGGGCTTTTTGTAAATAATCGCCTGCAGCACGTCCGAGAGGAGCATCTCGCGGCTTTCCTGAAACAGATCGCTTCCGATCACCTTTATCGTTCCAGCGCGGCCTGCATCCAGCACCGCTTTGCAGACCGGCGGCGTGTTGGTGGCCGTGCAGGAGTAGATCGCGCTGATTTCCGGGTCGGACCTCAGCAGTTCTACAAGTTCATAATATAAATCCTCCGGGTCCCTGCGGTTGTAGATTTTGATGATGTCCATCCGGTCCTGCGCTTTTGCAAAATACTGCTCAAAGCCGGTAACGTTCATATAGTGGGTCGAGACCATGATATCGCCCGATACCACCAGAGCTTTGCCTTTGTTCGCGGTAAAGCCCGAGATCAGCTCGGCGGCCAGGCTGCCGGCCATCAAATCCTGCGCGCGCACACAGCAAAGGCGTTTTGCCTGCGGCAGGTCGGAAACGATGAAGACGGCCGGAACGCTTCTCTTGCTGAACTGATCGATAAAGTAAGTAAACGCCGGGTCTTCTACCGCGAGCGTTACCAGACCGGAAATTTCATCGCAGTGGTTCTGGTATACCTCCTCCAGGTGCTTCGGCAGGTTGCTCAGCGGGCCCGAGAAACCGAAATCCAGAATCTCAATGTTGAACTCGGCCGCCTCTGCCTGAAAGGCGCGCATGCCCTTCCAGATATCCCGGTAATAGTAGCGGTTTGTGCCGGAGTTCGGCAGCGGCACCACAAAGGCAATTTTCAGCAGCTTGCGTTTCAGGGAAGAGGCAACATAGTTGGTTTTATAGCCCATGCCTTCGGCAATGGCCAAAATCTCTTTTCTCACTCTTTCGCTGATACCGGGTTTGTTGTAAAGTGCCTTGTGTACGGTGGAAAGGGAAACCTCTGCCTCAGCCGCAATATCTTTTAAGGTAGCTTTTTTATCTTTCATACCGATCCTTTCCCAATCCTTGATTTTACTTACCTATCTTCTAGCACCGCTCAAAGAAAGAAACGGCGTTCTCTTGTGCAAGCGTTTTTAAAGTATATTTAATATAACATAAATACCAAAAGAAAGAAAGGGAGTTCTCTAAAATGTAAAAAACGTTTTTCTAAATTTAATTCCAGTATAAGCTTTGTTTTAGAAAGTGAAATTGTGTGTATTGAGAATTTTATTGTAATATTGTTGACTTTGATTAGTTATAATGCTAGAATGATGATGGAAATAGAGAAAACGTTTCTTTATTTCTCGAAGAGAAAGGCGGAACAAAAATGAAAATCGTAAAGTTCGAATCGTGGTGGGTGAAACGGGATCAATGCCTGTTTGACGAAAAGCGAAGAGGCGGCGGAAAAATGCCCTGGGACGTCGTTGTCATCAAGCTGACAACCGATACCGGGATTGAGGGAATCGCCACCGCTATGGCGGCTCGTTCCGGGCAGGTGACGGAGTCGTATCTCTGCGATACGGTTGCCCCGATGGTGATGGGCCGTTCCCCGTATGACAGGGAGAAAATCTTCTACGATTTCTGGAATCTGGACCGTCACGAGGCGTTTTTTCCTGTTTTTCTTCCGGGCTCTGTGGACGTTGCGCTGTGGGACATCTGCGCCAAGGCGGCCGGTCTCCCGCTGTACCAGTACATAGGCGCTTACCGCGAAAGCCTGCCGGTTTACGCGAGCAGCCTTTTCTATGATACCGTGGATGCTTATGTGAACGAAGCGCTGTACTATCGTGACAAAGGCATTCCGTTCTATAAGGCGCATCCGCCCGGTCCGTATGAGTTTGATATGGAGATCCACCAGAAGCTTCGCGAGGCCGTCGGACCCGACATGGGCCTGATGACAGACCCCGTCGGCGAATACAGTCTGGACGAGGCGATCACGGTGGGCCGCCATCTGGAGAAGCTCAACTACCTGTGGTTTGAAGAACCGTTCCGCGATTTCGAGCTTTACAAATATCAGGAGCTTTGCAAAACGCTGGATATCCCGATCGCCGCAACGGAAACCACGCGCGGCGCGCACTGGGGTGTGGCGCAGGTCATCAGCCAGCGGGCCGCGGATATTGTGCGCGCCGATGTTTCCTGGAAATGCGGCATCACCGGCACCCTGAAAATCGCCCATCTGGCAGACAGCTTTGGCCTGCGCTGTGAAATTCACACCACGACCATGACCTATATGGACATCGTCAATCTTCATGTTTCCTGCGCGATCCGCAACTGCCGCTTCTTTGAATATTTTGTGCCGGAAGAGAGCTTCCAGTTCCCGATGAAGGGGAAGCTTCCCATTGACGATCACGGGATCATCACCGTGCCCAAAACACCGGGCATCGGCGCGGAGCTTGACTGGGAGCTGATCGAAAGGAATTGTGTCTCTTATAAAGTGCTGACCCTGTAAAAAACGGCAGGGAGGCAATGAACGGCAGGAAAGATACGGCATTCTTTCCGTCATGGATGGGGAGAATAAACTACCAAGAAGATACAAGCATTTCCCTCGCCAAAGGCGGGGGAAAAACGGATGCTATTTCATAGGGAAAAGGAGATCGAGCAAATGAGTGAAGAATTTAAAAATATGTTTTCTCTGAAGGGGGAGCGTGCCGTCATTACCGGCGGCGCGACCGGCCTTGGGTTTGCGATGGCAAAATGTATGGTGGCCGCGGGGGCTGAGGTGATCCTCTTAGCCAGAGATGCCGATAAGCTGCAAAAGGCGTGCGAAGAGCTGGGCAGCAGCGCGAGCTATTATGCCTACGATGTGACCGATACCGGCCGTGCGCAGGAAATCGCCGACCAAATCGTAAGGGAACACGGCGATGTGACTATCCTGTGCAACAACGCGGGCAATCACTGCAAAAAGCCGATTGAAGAAATGTCCGTCAAGGATTTTACCGATGTGCTCGACGTTCACGTGGTCGGTTCCTACGCGTTTACCCGCGCGTTTGTCCCTCATATGAGGAAGAATCAAAAGGGCAGCATCGTCTTTACCGCGTCGATGACCTCGTTTATCGGCATGCCCTATGTGATGGGCTACGCCGCCGCCAAATCCGCGTACCTTGGGATGGTGCGCTCGCTGGCCGCCGAGGTCTCCGCAGACGGCATCCGTGTCAACGCGGTTGCGCCCGGCTGGATTGACACGCCCATGTTCCACAAGGCCGTCGATAACGATCCGCCCCGCCAGCAGAAGATTCTCGGCAGAACGCCGATGAACCGGTTCGGTGATCCGGAGGATATCGGCTGGGCGGTTGTGTACCTTTGCTCTCCCGCCGCGAAATTTGTCAACGGCGTTGCGCTCCCGGTGGACGGCGGCGCTCTGATCGGCTTTTAAGGCGAAATCACCTGAAAAGTATTGTTGTGTAAAAACAGCGCCACCTTCCCTTGCCGCAGGCCTGGGAAGGTGCGAACAGCTTTTTAAAAATGGAATGCAATATGCCAAAAGAACAGTGGGAGGGTTTCACCATGGCACAATGGAATAACGACAAAGAACTGTTTGCGCTCGTGAAAGAGCGCCTGTACACCCCCGTTGTAGGGGATATTCTGGACGGCCTCGGCTGCTACCATCAGTTTCTTCCGCAGGACATCCGCCCTCTGCGCGACGACATGAAGCTGGTGGGCCGCGCGATGCCGGTTCTGATGATCGACGTGTACGGGCCGCAGAAAAAACCGTTTGGCCTTCTCACAGAGGCGCTTGATCAGCTCGAGGAGGATGAGATTTACCTCGCCACCGGCGGCACGAAGCGCTGCGCCTATTGGGGTGAGCTGCTCACGGCCACCGCCAGAACCAGAAAAGCGGCGGGCGCCGTCGTGAATGGCTGGCACCGTGACACGCCGCAGGTGCTCGAGCAGAACTGGCCGGTGTTCAGCTGCGGCTGCTACGCGCAGGATTCCTCCGTGCGCACGCAGGTGGTGGATTTTCGCTGCCCGATCGAATTCGGCGACGTGTGGGTCAATCCCGGCGACATCGTGTTCGGCGATATCGACGGCGTGCTGATCATTCCGCAGAAATACGAAACGGAAGTGTTTGAAAAGGCGTTGGAAAAAGCGGCGGGCGAAAAAGTGGTCCGAAAAGCGATCGAGGGCGGCATGACCGCGACCGCAGCCTTTGCCAAATTCGGCATCTTGTAAAGGGGGCCGGGAATATGACCGAGCAGGCCGTTTTCCAGATCGATCAGGCAGATAATGTGGCCACCGCGCTCCAGGCCCTTGTGCCGGGCGCCGCCGCGGCGCACGGCGACCCATCCCAGCCGAGCGTCGCCGTTGCCGAAGAGATACCGGCAGGGCACAAGCTCGCGCTCCGCGACATTGCGCCGGGTGAAAACATCGTGAAATACGGTGTGGTGATCGGGTGCGCCACCAAAGAGATCAAAACGGGGCAATGGGTCCATCTGCACAATATGAAAAGCCTCTACGACGCAAGATCGTCGAGCCTGGATGTTGTGACCGGTGCGCCGACGGATACACACTATGAGTAACCATCATTTGCGGTGAAAATGCAGGCTTTTGGTCCTATTTCCCCGCCGAAGTCGGTGGAGACATGGCCGCCGCGATTCCACTGTTCGATGAAAAATGAGTTCAACATGGAGAAGCTGAGATGAAAGAGTATCAGAATGTACGCTGGAAAGGGTATCTCCGCCAGGATGGCAGGAAGGGGATCCGCAATAAGCTGCTGGTTGTGTATACGGTAGAGTGTTCCTCGCATGTTGCGAAAGAGATTGCACGCCGTATCGACAGCAGCGATGTGGATGTGGTCGGCTTCGATGGCTGCTGCGACAATGAGTACGCGGTGCGGCTTCTGCTGGCTTTGATCCGTCACCCAAACGTGGGGGGCGTGCTGGCTGTGGGTCTTGGCTGCGAGTATGTGCAGCCGAAGCACCTGGCGGAAAAAGCGCTGGAGGCCGGGAAACCGGCGCAGTGGTTCTTTGTGCAGGAGCACGGCGGCACCGAGCCTTCCATCGAATACGGCCTGCAGCAGGCCCATCTGCTGCTCGAAGAGCTCAGGCAGACGCCCGTGGTGCCGATGGGCTTCTCCGACCTGGTTGTCGGCGCGGAATGCGGCGGCTCGGACTATACCTCCGGCCTGGCAGGGAATGTGGTGGTCGGCCGCTTTTACGATAAGCTGGTCGATCTGAACGGCACCGCCGTGTTTGAAGAAATTGTGGAAGCGGTGGGCCTGAAAGACCTGCTGGTACAGCGGGCCGCAGACGACTGCGCGCGGGAACAGCTTGCCTATACCTATGATAAAGCGCTGGAGTACTGCAAGTCGGTGCGCCAGTATTCCGTTTCTCCCGGGAATTTTGCGGGCGGGCTTTCCTCTATTGAAGAGAAGAGCATGGGCGCCGTGATCAAAAGCGGCAGCCGCCCCATCAGCGGTGTGATCAAGGTCTCTCAGCAACCGCCCAAAAACGGGCTCTGGCTGCTCGACAGTACGCCCGACCCGTATTGGATGGGTTTTGGCTATACCAACCCCAACGACAACGAAGGGCTGATGGATTTGATCTCGTGCGGCTGTCAGCTGGTATTTCTGGTGACCGGCCGCGGGAACATCGTGGGCAGCGCGGTGGCTCCCGTGTATAAAATCACCGGAAACAGCGGCACCTTCCACCGAATGAGTGGAGATATGGATTTTAACGCCGGGCCGGTCTTAAGCGGCGAGGTCACTTTGGAACAGCTGTGCGAGAATCTTTGCGATGAGGTGATCCGCGTGTGTTCCGGCGAGCCGACTAATGCGGAAAAACTCGGCCATAAAGAGTATTTTATTCCCTATAAATATCAGGAAAAAGAGGTCGTGGTCAAAAGGAAATGCGAATAGTGTTTCCGAGACCATCGAAAATTGTGCGGCCGTAAAATTGCTTTGCTATTTGCGACTGCGTTGGCAAATGCAGCAAAATTCAGCCACATACCGCAAGTATGCTCGTTCCTCTGCGGTATCTGCCATTTTTACCTATGCGATTTTCAGCATTCTGCCTGTTTTCAATCGGAAGATATAACCGGTTCACAATCGCCTTATGAAAGTACAGCGATTTCTTCCCCCATCGCAGGCGGGGGAAGAAATTCGATCTCTCTTTCAAGTGGAACAACTGTAAATTCAAACGACATTTTCTCTGATTGTTATAAACAAAAATAGGAAAATCTATGTTATTTGACAAATAACCAAAAGTTTTTTATAATAAGTTGTACAAAGTTTTGAATCAGGGGGATGTCGTCGTGAAAAAAACGGCACGAAAAGCGGCGGGGTTGCTTCTTACGGCAGTTTTGCTGCTGCCTGTAGGCTGCGCTGACCATACTGCCGCGCCGCCGGACGAGAGTGCGGTGAGCAGTCTCCCTGAAACGACCGTAAAATTCTGGACCTACTGCACCACTCCGGAGCGCGAGCAGGATTTCGTCCGCTTTCAGCAGATTCTGAAGGAGCGGCATCCCGAAATCACCCTGGATTACCTGGGCATTCCGGGGGATATCCCGACCTTTATGCAAAAGCTCGATGTAGCGATCGCGTCGGATACCGCGCCGGATTTTACGGATTTTTATGATTCCAAATACATAAAGAGCGGTTTTTATGAACCGCTCGATGCTTTTTATGATCAGTGGAGCGAAAAGGAGTCGCTGAGTGCCGACGCCATTCTTCAGGCGCGCGCCTATGACCCGAAACAGCAGCGCCTGTATACGCTTCCGTTTTCGATGCAGCCGTGGGGTATGTGGGTTCGCACCGATCTTCTGCAGTCGGCGGGGATGGGCGTTCCGCAGACATGGGACGACTTTTTTACTGCAGTGCAGAAGCTGACCAACCGCGAAAACGATCAATATGGCATTGCGCTGCGCGGCGGCCCGGGCAGCAGCAATACGCTTGAAGCCCTGATGTACGCTTACTCGGGGCTTACCGATTATTTTGACAAAAACGGCAGGTGTACCATCAACTCTTCCAAGCATGTGGAGTTTGTCGAGCGGTACCTGGGCCTTTATAACCGCTATTCCGCGCAGGATGATCTGGTCAAGGGCTGGACGCAGCTGACAGCTTCCTTTCAGGCGGGCAAAGCGGGCATCATCTTTCATAATTTCGGTTCAGGCACATCGATCGCCACCGCTTTTTACGGGGATCAGTCGCGGTATCAGGCGGCGGAGCTGCCCCGTACAGCCGACGGCAGCGCCCAGATGCGGTTTGTAATGATGCGCTCTGTCAGCATGAATTCCAAATCCGATGTCAAAGAGGCTGCCTTTCAGGCCATGACGGTCTACTGCAGCGCCGCGGTGCAGATTCCGCGCTGCAAAACACAGGGGGAGGTTCCGGTGGTGGCCGGCGCGGCGTCAAGCCCCGATTATCTCGACGATAATCACCCGTACCTGCGGCTGGCCGAGCAGATGGTATCGGGCAAAGACGGCTCCGTGCAGATTCAGGTGCCGGTCTATCTGCCGCAGTATACCGAGATTCAGTCAGAGGTGGAACCGATGATTCAAAAGGTGATGGCGGGCAGCATGTCGGCGAAGGACCTGCTCGATCAATGGGCCAAATTGCTGGAAGCCGCCAAAAAGCAGTTTGACAGCACACAGGGGTAACAACGCTTTCCGATTTTCGTGAAGGAGCGCGGGGTCTTGAAAAAAGTATTTCAAAAGCCGATCAAAAAGCAGATCATGCTCCTTTTTCTTCCGGTGGTGATTGCCGCGGTGCTGATCATCGGATTATTTGCGTATTTCTTTGAAACGAACAATATCAAAAAGAATGCCTCTTTTCTCACGCAGAGCATGGTGAGCCAGATCTCGATTCTGCTCAACGACAAAATGATGACCGCCTTTACGCAGATGATCAATCTGTCGGGCAGTCCAGCGGTCAATACTCTTTTGCTCAGCGAGAGCTCTTCAGAAGAGGACTTCAGCAGCCTGATGACCTGCTACAGCAGCATGGAAGAGATTTACCGCAACTATGACCAGATGATCGATTCGCTGTATTTCTGCAACAACCGCGGGATCGAGGTCAAATATTTTGTCAGCGATGTGCCGAAGCACATCGGCCTTTCGCTGACCCAGTGGATGAAAAAATACAACACCTCACCGCATGGGGTGTACTGGCTCAATGACCACCGGGACGATGTGTTCCAGACAACGACGCCGCATAAGGTGATTTCCGTGTTTCGGATCATCGGTTCGCCGCAGTCCGCCTCCAGCGGGATCATCCTCTTTAATTTAAACAGCAGCTATTTTTCCGGGATTCTCGATAACGTCCATGTGTCTGAAAACGGATACATGATGCTGATCAGCAGGGACGGTACGCTGCAGTCCGCCGCAATGCAGAATCGGTATTGCCTGACGCTTTCCGCCGTGGAGAAGCTTAAAGAGCATTTCGGCTCCAGCGGCAGCACCGTGCTGCGCAGCGTGACAAATCAGCGGATGATCGTCACTTACCAGAGCATCGAGGCCAACGGCTGGATCGTCGCGGCCGTCATGCCGGAAAGCGACCTGCTGAGCAGCGCGGGGGAATTCAAATACATATTGCTGGTGCTGATGCTGGCGCTGACGCTGCTCGTCATCTTTCTTTCAAACCTGCTGGCCAAGAGCATTTCCAAACCGATCGAGTACCTTTCCGATCAGGTGATCAAGTTCGATAATGGGGATATGAACGTCAGCTTTCAGGTGGATGCCGGCAACGAGATCGGTGTTCTGGCGCATGGCCTCTCATATTTAAAGATCGCCGTCACAGAGCTTTTGGCGCAGGTGCGCCGCGAGCAGGAACAGAAAACAAAGATGCAGCTTCTGGCGCTCCAGGAGCAGATCAAACCCCATTTTCTGTACAATACCATCGGCTCCATCCGCCAGCTGGTCAATATGAAAAACAATCATATGGCAAGCGATATGTGCGTGGAGCTGGCCCGTTTTTACCGGCTCGGCATCAGCGGCGGCAAAGAGATCGTCACGGTCAGAGAAGAGCTGGAGCATGTGGCAAGCTATCTGGAGATTCAAAAAATGCGCTACGGCGACGACTTTGAATATGTCATCGATGTCAAGGAAGAGCTTTTGTCTATCTGGATTCTCAAGCTGAGCCTTCAGCCGCTCGTGGAGAACGCCATTTACCACGGGATCAAAACAAAAGACGGCATCGGGATGATTCTGGTCAGTGGGGAGAAGCAGGAGCACCG
>OFDJ01000403.1_pt1 | contig 18271 bp, 16 predicted proteins | sample 1520901 | NCBI WGS metagenome assembly OFDJ01 (sample SAMEA2699035, study PRJEB24076) | metagenome | biome: Human gut stool | place: Spain | collected 2012-11-19 | reverse complement strand
ACGGCACTTTACAGCCATCTCGTTTCATCACATGCGGTGTCATGATCACTCCATATTTATAAGAACAGGTTATCCACAGAGGTTGGAGAAGCGGCCATGGCTTTATTCATCTATCTGGCCAATGACTTCCCGCAATCCTGACCCACTTTATCCACAATTCCACCGTTAAACGGTGCACTGTAGTTGTAGCAATTGTAGTCGATTAATACAACATATTGGGTCGGCGTGCATTTTAAGTTCTATATGTAGTGATTTGCATCAAGGATGTTTACGATTTATTTGATGTAGCGCAAAGTAAAAATCGGAGCGTACAGATGACGGGCAGTACAGCGATTGTAAATTGTGGGCAGAAAATTCTGATTAATTATTCAACAAAAACAGGAAGCTAAGCTAAGCGTATGTAGCAACGCCCGGTAGCGCTATGCGTACCGGGCCTGAACATAATTGCAAGCTATTTTTGCAACCACCAGACGGCCTCAAAAGGACGTAGTGTCATGTCCCCAGGTTGGCTGGCAACCTCGGCATAGTTGTGCATCAGCACCTGCCAGTTTCCGTCGGTCTGGGATGGCTGCCAGCTCTGGAAGGTATCGCTTAGATTGGCAATGACCAGCAGCCGCTGCCCTTGCCACTCTCGTTGATAGCACCACAGATGCGGGCTGTCCGGTAGCAGATCCTGGTAGTCGCCCCAGGTGATAACCGGCTCCGCTTTGCGCAAGGCGATCAGCTTCTGATAGGTGTAGAACACCGAGTCGGCATCGTTCAGTGCTGCCGCCGCGTTGATGTCTGCTGCGTTGTCACACAGATTGATCCATGGCTCGCCGCGGGTGAAGCCCGCGTGTTTGCTGCTATCCCATTGCATCGGCGTGCGGCTGTTATCGCGTGATTTACTGGCGAGGATCGCCAGCAGTTCTTGCGCATCGCGTCCCTGGCCGTTCAACTCGGCAAACATGTTATGGCTTTCCACATCGCGATAATCGGTAATCTGGCGGAAGTGCGGGTTGGTCATGCCAATCTCTTCACCCTGGTAGATATAGGGGGTTCCCTGCATGCCATGCAGCACCATCGCCAGCATTTTGGCCGACGGAACGCGGTATTTACCTTCATCGCCAAAACGCGACACGATGCGCGGCTGATCGTGGTTACACCAGAACAGCGCGTTCCATGCCTGATTGTGCATGCCCTGCTGCCAGTGGTGGAACAGGGCTTTTAGCGCCACATAATCGGGTTTTGCTAACGTCCACTTCTCACCGTTGGGGTAATCTACTTTCAGGTGGTGGAAGTTAAAGGTCATCGACAGTTCACTACCATCTTGTGCGGCGTACTGCTGGCAATGTTCAAGCGTAGTGGAAGACATTTCGCCGACCGTCATCAGGTTGCGTGGGGTAAAAACATCGCGGTTCATCTCACGCAAAAATTCATGCGCGCGTGGGCCGTCGGTATAAAAACGGCGTCCATCGCCGTCGGGGTCGTTCGGGAAGTCCTGATCTTTAGAGATAAGATTCACCACGTCGAGGCGCAATCCGTCCACGCCGCGATCGGCCCAGAACTCGCACACTTTCTTTAGCTCGGCGCGTACCGCCGGGTTTTCCCAGTTCAGGTCGGCTTGCTCCGGAGCAAAGAGGTGCAGATAGTACTGCTCGCTTTCGGCGTGCCAGCCCCAGGCGTTGCCGCCAAACTTGGAGCGCCAGTTATTTGGCGGGCAGTCTGGCGTGCCGTCGCGCCAGAAATAAAACTGACGATACGGGCTGTCTTTATCCAGCGCTTCACGAAACCAGGCGTGCTGGGTTGAGGTGTGGTTAAACACCATGTCGAGAATAATACGGATGCCGCGCGCTTTCGCCTGCGCCACCAGTTCGTCAAAGTCTGCCAGCGTGCCGTAGGCCGGATCGACAGACGTGTAGTCTGCGACGTCGTAACCGTTATCAACCTGCGGTGAAATATAGAACGGCGTCAGCCAGATGGCATCAACGCCCAGCTTTTGCAGATAGTCGAGGCGCTGCGTCACGCCACGTAAATCTCCGGTGCCGCTGCCGGTGGTGTCCTGAAAACTCTTGGGGTAAACCTGATAGATAACGCCGTTTTGCCACCAGTGGGGAATATTCATGGTTGTTTCCTGGAAATACGCTGGGGCGCAACTGCGCCCCGAAGAAAAGTTAGACAATCTGTAATGTGCCCAGACGGTGTTTACGCTGGTAAACGAATGAGGTCAGTACCATTGGGATGACAATCGCAATGACCATCGCCATGCCAAAGACCTGCCAGTAAGTCGGCTGGATGGAGAGGATGCCCGGCAAACCGCCGACGCCAATCCCGTTCGCCAGCACACCGTTCAGGCCGCACAGCAGTCCGGCGAGACCGGAGCCGATCATCGCGCACAGCATTGGGAAGCGGTATTTCAGGTTGATCCCGTACATCGCTGGTTCAGTTACCCCGAGATAGGCGGAGATCGCGGCAGGAACGGAAATTTCACGTTCGTTGTGTTTGCGACTGGAGATAATGATCCCGACCACCGCAGAGGCCTGAGCGATATTCGACAGGGCGATCAGTGGCCATACCGGCGTGCCGCCCATGCTCTGAATCATCTGCATGTCGATAGCCAGCGTGGTCTGATGCACACCGGTGATCACCAGCGGGGCGTACAGGAAGCCGAACAGCGCCGCGCCAATCGGAGCAAAACTGCCGGTCAGCAGATGACGGACCGCAAACGCGACACCGTCGCCAATCATGCGGCCAAATGGACCGATAAAGGCGTGCGCAAGGAATACCGCAAGGATCAGCGAGCACACCGGGACGATCACCAGATACAGGTAATCCGGGACGATGCGCTTCATGCGTGTTTCAATAAACCCGAGCGCCAGCCCGGCCAACAGTGCCGGAATGACCTGCGCCTGGTAGCCCACTTTCTCAATGCTGAACAGGCCGAAGTTCCACACGTCCGGCACCTGCTGACCGAGCAAATAGGCGTTCATCAGTTGCGGAGAAACCAGGGTCACGCCCAGCACAATACCGAGGATCGGCGTACCGCCCATTTTCTTCACCGCCGACCAACAAATCCCGACCGGCAAATAGAAGAAGATCGCTTCGCCAATCAGCCACAGGAAGTCATAGAGGGTTTTCAGCGAAGGATGCATCTGCGCCAGCGTCTGCCCGTTACTCATGGGCAGATCGCCGATCACGTTACGGAAACCTAAGATCAGGCCGCCGCTAATCAGCGCTGGCAGCAGCGGGAAGAAGATCTCCGCGAAGTGAGAAATCAGCTGCTCGTGCCACTTCATGTTCTGCCGCGCCGCTTTCTTTGCCTGCTCTTTGTCGGCGCTGGCCTGACCGGTTGTCGCCAACAGCGCTTTGTAGTAATCGCCCACCTCGGTGCCAATTACCACCTGAAACTGCCCGGCGTTGGTGAAGCAGCCTTTGACCATTGGCAACAATTCGATCTCTTTCGGCCTGGCGTTTGCAGGCTGATTCAGCACAAAACGCAGGCGAGTAATGCAGTGACTCACCGTAGCGATATTGTCGCGCCCGCCAACCAGCTCAATTAGCCGGTCGATGTCTGCTTGTTTTATTTTGCTCATGATGGTGTGTGTTCCCCGTAGACCGGAAAAGACGCTGTTGCGTCGTCATTCGGCAACTCTCTCGTTGTTGGCGCCAGAGTATATCTTCGATGAATATTTAAAAATGGGAACGTTCCCGAAACGCAGCGAAGATCACAAATTAATGCTCAGAAAGCGATCAGGAGAGGGTGGAAGGAATAACGATTTGTCGTGGTTCGCTACGGCCGTTGATCTGTTCGATCAGCTGCGAGGCCGCTTGTCGCCCGGCTTCGGCGTATCCTGGATCGACGGTGATAATTTCCGGATGGAGGAATTTCATCAGCGGCGTGCTGCCCACGCTTGCCAACTGCAGGTTCTCAATCCGCTGCTCCTGCAGATATTTGCTGACCCCAAGGGCAAGGGTATCCGTCGCACAGACTAAGGCGGTGGTTTCCGGGGTGATGACGTTGGCGGCCTGCTCATAGCCCTGCTTCATGGCCAGACCCGGCAGCGCGGCCACAGGATGTAGTTTGTGTTTTTTACAGAATGCCAGGTAGGCCTCATGGCGGCGTTTACCAGTGGTCACATCGCTATGCGGAACACCAAGAAAGCTAATATGGCGATGCTCGCGTTCGTATAAACGCTGCATCAGGGTACGAATGGCACCCTCATCGTCATAGCAGACGGAGGCAAAGCCTTTTGCATCTCTTGCCAGCAGCACCAGAGAATCTTGCCAGGAGGCGAGCATGGCTTCAGTAATGCCGGTAAAACCAAACAGCACCACGCCATCAATGTTGCGGCGTCTGAGCATGCCGAGATGTTCTTCAACCAGCTCGGGCGAGAACTGGCTTTCCATCATGATCGGATCGTAGCCCTGTTCATAAAAGGCGGGCAGCATGGTCTGCACGGCGAGATTTTCCGAAAGCGAGTCCAGACGCGTGACGATAATCGCCACCACCTTGTCGCTTTGTCCGCGCATGGCGCGTGCGGAGCGGGAAGGGGAAAAACCGTGCTGATTCATCACCGCCTCAACGCGTTCGCGGGTGCGTTCACTCACGCCGCTTTCATTGTTGAGCACACGGGAAACGGTTGATTTTCCCACACCGCTTAAGCGGGCGATGTCTTTAATGGTCAGCCGATTTTGCATCCTGATTTCCCGTGTTGCGTGTGAAGTTATGCCAAATAGAGAATAACTTTACTCAAGCGCGGCGCAATGGGCAAAGTCTGGTATACGTTTGGTTTAGTTTCCATGGTTTATCATACCGCCATAATTGTCACAAACCTTATGGTTTTCTGCGTATAATCCGCGGCGCAAATCATTCACTTACCGGAGGCTATATGGATCCCGATCCCACCCCTCTCCCGAAATGGAGAAACAACCCTTTCCGGTAAGCCTGTCTTTCACTGTCTTACCGGAACAGTAAGACAGTGACGTTCTGACGTCCCTGTTGTGATTTTAATATTGCCACCAGGCAAGGCTTTGCCACGCCTGAAGGATTTACTGCGCCTGTTTATACTGGTGCAGAGGGACTGCCTATGTTCAAAAATATGACTCGCCAGCTGTTTGCCCGGCTAAGCCGCCATTTACCGCATCGTCTGGTGCATCGTGATCCATTGCCGAATGCTCAGACCGTTGCCAGCACACCGATCCCACCATCGCTGAGCGAACATTGCCTGAAAATGGCGCTGATGGACGAAGACGCGCTGTGGAAAACGTTCGGCGCTCATCCGGAAGGCTTAAACGCCGCAGAAGTCGAGAACGCCCGCGAAATACATGGCGAGAACCAGTTGCCGGCACAGAAGCCGTCACCCTGGTGGGTGCATCTGTGGGTCTGCTATCGCAACCCGTTTAATATACTGCTGACCATTCTCGGGGCGATTTCCTATGCCACCGAAGATCTGTTTGCCGCTGGCGTCATCGCCCTGATGGTCGTCATCTCTACGCTGCTGAATTTTGTGCAAGAGGCGCGTTCCACCAAAGCGGCTGATGCGCTGAAAGCGATGGTCAGCAACACCGCCACGGTGCTGCGCGTCATCAACGAGAAAGGGGAGAACGGCTGGGTTGAACTGCCGATCGACCAGTTGGTTCCCGGCGATGTCATCAAGCTGGCGGCAGGGGATATGATCCCGGCCGATCTGCGCGTGGTACAGGCTCGTGACCTGTTCGTAGCCCAGGCTTCGCTGACCGGTGAATCGCTGCCGGTGGAGAAAGTGGCAACCAGTCGCGATCCGCAGCAAAGCAACCCGCTGGAATGCGATACCCTGTGCTTTATGGGCACCAACGTGGTGAGCGGCACGGCGCAGGCCATCGTGATTTCAACCGGAGCCAATACCTGGTTTGGGCAACTGGCCGGTCGCGTCAGCGAGCAGGAAAGCGAGCAGAATGCCTTCCAGAAAGGGATCAGCCGCGTCAGCATGCTGCTGATCCGCTTTATGCTGGTGATGGCGCCCATCGTGCTTATCATCAACGGCTACACCAAAGGTGACTGGTGGGAAGCGGCGCTGTTTGCCCTGTCTGTGGCGGTGGGACTGACACCGGAAATGCTGCCGATGATCGTCACCTCGACGCTGGCGCGTGGGGCGGTGAAGCTGTCAAAACAAAAGGTTATCGTTAAACACCTCGACGCTATCCAGAACTTTGGCGCAATGGATATTCTGTGCACCGATAAAACCGGCACCCTGACTCAGGATAAAATTGTACTTGAGAATCATACGGATATCTCTGGTAAACCCAGCGAACATGTCCTGCATTCTGCGTGGCTGAACAGCCATTATCAGACCGGGCTGAAGAATCTGCTAGATACGGCGGTGCTGGAAGGTGTGGACGAAGAATCAGCCCGCCAGCTCTCGACTCGCTGGCAGAAAATCGATGAGATCCCGTTTGATTTTGAACGTCGCCGCATGTCGGTAGTGGTGGCAGAAGAAACCGATGTGCACCAGTTGGTCTGTAAAGGGGCGCTACAGGAGATCCTCAGCGTGTGTACCCAGGTGCGTCACAACGGTGAGATAGTCCCGTTAGATGACAACATGCTGCGTCGGGTGAAACGCGTTACGGACACGCTGAACCGCCAGGGGCTGCGTGTGGTGGCGGTGGCGACGAAATACCTGCCAGCGCGTGAAGGTGATTACCAGCGTATTGATGAATCCGATCTGATCCTCGAAGGCTATATTGCGTTCCTCGATCCGCCGAAAGAGACCACCGCACCTGCGCTTAAAGCGCTGAAAGCCAGCGGTATTACGGTGAAAATCCTCACTGGCGATAGCGAGCTGGTGGCGGCGAAAGTGTGTCATGAAGTGGGGCTGGATGCGGGCGATGTGGTTATCGGCAGTAGTATTGAAGGGTTAAGCGATGATGAGCTGGCTCGGCTTGCTCAGCGCACCACGCTGTTTGCCCGCCTGACGCCAATGCACAAAGAGCGCATTGTCACTCTGCTCAAGCGCGAAGGCCATGTGGTCGGCTTTATGGGCGATGGTATAAACGATGCCCCGGCGCTGCGCGCGGCGGACATTGGTATCTCCGTTGACGGCGCGGTTGATATTGCACGTGAAGCGGCGGATATCATCCTGCTGGAAAAGAGCCTGATGGTGCTGGAAGAAGGGGTGATTGAAGGACGCCGTACCTTCTCTAACATGCTGAAGTACATCAAAATGACGGCCAGTTCAAACTTCGGTAACGTGTTTAGCGTACTGGTGGCGAGCGCCTTCTTACCGTTCCTGCCGATGTTACCGCTGCACTTACTGATTCAGAACCTGCTGTACGATGTATCTCAGGTAGCGATTCCGTTTGATAACGTCGACGAAGAGCAGATCAAAAAGCCGCAGCGCTGGAATCCTGCCGAGTTGGGCCGCTTTATGATCTTCTTTGGACCGATCAGCTCGATCTTTGACATTCTGACATTTTGCCTGATGTGGTTCGTCTTCCATGCTAATACGCCTGAACATCAGACGTTGTTCCAGTCTGGCTGGTTCGTGGTGGGCCTGCTGTCGCAAACGCTGATTGTGCATATGATCCGTACCCGTCGTGTGCCGTTCATCCAGAGCCGCGCCGCATGGCCGCTGATGCTGATGACGCTGGTGGTAATGGTGGTGGGCATTGCATTGCCGTTCTCGCCGCTGGCCAGCTATCTGCAATTGCAGGCATTGCCGCTGAGCTACTTCCCGTGGCTGATTGCGATTCTGGCGGGTTACATGACATTGACTCAATTAGTGAAAGGTTTTTATAGCCGTCGCTACGGCTGGCAGTAAACATCAAACGCCTCAGCAGGATGGTGTTAATACCATCCTGCATTTCTCTTTTTCATTCGAAAGATATTCTCCCAAAATATTAGTGTTTTATTTTTATTGAAATGCTAACGGGTGTTATTAGTATCAAATCGCCTTCCTTGCGTTGTTTTTTTATCAATAAAACGATCTGCATTGCAAAAATGAAACAGTGTGCTAAAAATTTTAAGCATCTGCGATTTTTTGTGAACGCAGTCATCGAAATAAATTGTTACACCAGTTAGTCTGCGCAGGTAACGTCGTTAAGAAAGTTTCTCGCTGCCCGTTTTTAATTCCGGCAGTCATTTGCTCTGCAAGCTATTCCTGTTAATGGATATTATGAACTTCTGGAGAAGGACAAATGAAACTGACAAAAAACCTGTTAAGTCTGTGTATTGGCGCGTCTGTATTCCTGGCGAGTCATGCAACGCTGGCACAAACTTTTCGCGCCGCAGATGTGCATCCGGCTGATTACCCGAACGTTGTTGCAGTGAAACATATGGGGGAAAAACTTAGCGCTGCGACCGACGGCCGTCTGGAGATTAAAACATTTCCTGGTGGCGTGTTAGGCGATGAAAAACAGATGATTGAACAGGCGCAATTAGGCGCTATCGATATTATTCGTGTCTCAATGACGCCTGTTGCCGCCATTCTCCCTGAAATTAACGTGTTTACCCTGCCATATATTTTCCGCGATGAGGACCATCTGCATAAGGTTCTCGACGGCATGATCGGGCAGGAAATTGGCGATCGTCTGACGGCCAATACCAAATCGCGGCTGGTGTTCCTCGGCTGGATGGATGCCGGAACGCGTAACCTGATCACCAAAAATCCGGTGGTGAAACCGGAAGATTTACACGGTATGAAAATCCGCGTGCAAGGAAGTCCGATAGCGCTGGATACCCTGAAAGCGATGGGCGCTAACTCCGTTGTCATGGGCGTCAGTGAAGTATTTAGCGGCATGCAGACCGGCGTTATCGATGGCACGGAAAATAATCCGCCAACGTTTGTTGCGCATAACTATTTGCCGGTCGTGAAAAACTATACCTGGAGCAGACACTTTATTATTCCTGAGCTTTTTCTGTTCTCGAAAGCGAAATGGGATAAGTTGAAAAAAGAAGATCAGGATCTCATTATTAAACTCGCCAAAGAAGCACAGGTAGAGCAACGAAAACTTTGGCAGGATTATAATGCGAAATCACTGGAGACCATGAAAGCCAACGGCGTTCAGTTCCACGATATTGATACGGACTATTTCTATAAAGCCACGCAATCAGTGCGGGATAATTACGGTAAAGACCACCAGGATTTGATCAAACGAATTCAGGATGTGAAGTAATTCATCAGGTGGAGGATATCAACCCTCCGCCTGAATCTTTTGATTAATTCGAGGTGATAATTATGGGTGAATGCTATTCATCGGTAATGGATTTTCTTTATCGGGTGTCAATGTGGATTGCCGGTATCGCATTATTGGTCATGGTCGCCATTATCCCCATTGGCATATTCGCGCGTTATGTTCTGAATAACGCCCTGTCATGGCCTGAACCCGTCGCTATTCTCTGTATGGTGACATTCACCTTTATTGGCGCGGCGGTGAGCTATCGTGCAGGCTCGCATATCGCGGTGAGCATGGTGATTGACCGTCTGGGGGATGCTTCCCGCCGTTATTGCTCGGTAATCGCTGACGTTATGTTGGTGGCGATAAGTCTGTTCATTCTGTGGTACGGAACCAATCTCTGTCTTGAACTGTGGGACCAGCCTGTGGCGGAATTCCCGCTTTTAAGCGCCGGGCAAAACTATCTTCCGTTGCCGATAGGCTCTGCCATAACGCTGCTGTTTATCGCTGAAAAGATTTTCCGTGGTCCGCAGTACCAACGTCCCGTTGTCATGCTGGGATCGACCAGCTAGTTACCGCCCCCATTTCAGAAAGGAAAGCAGATGGATGCATTTATTCTCGTCTTTACGCTCGGCATTATGCTGGCGATTGGGGTACCGGTAGCGTACGCAGTTGGCATTAGCGCCATCATTGGGGCCTGGTACATAGATATTCCGCTGGAAGCGGTAATGATCCAACTGACCAGCGGGGTGAACAAATTCTCTCTGTTAGCGATCCCATTCTTTATTCTGGCCGGGGCTATTATGGCCGAAGGGGGAATTGCGCGGCGACTGGTGAACTTTGCCTATATTTTTGTTGGTTTTATCCGCGGCGGACTGTCGCTGGTAAATATTGTGGCATCAACCTTTTTTGGTGCTATTTCCGGATCGTCGGTGGCGGATACCGCGTCCATCGGTTCGGTAATGATCCCGGAGATGGATAAAAAAGGTTATCCGCGTGACTTTGCCGCAGCGGTAACGGCCAGCGGTTCGGTGCAGGCGATTCTTACGCCGCCCAGCCATAACTCGGTTATCTACTCGCTGGCAACCGGTGGCACGGTGTCGATTGCCGCGCTGTTCATCGCCGGGATCCTGCCGGGGCTGCTGTTAAGCCTCAGCCTGATGGTGATGTGTGTGGCGTTCGCGCACAAGCGCGGTTATCCAAAAGGAGAACGTGTACCGTTTCGCCAGGCACTGAAGATTTTCGTTGATACGCTGTGGGGCCTGATGACCGTTGTGATCATCATGGGCGGTATCCTGTCAGGTATCTTTACCGCAACGGAGTCTGCGGCAATTGCCTGCCTGTGGGCCTTCTTTGTCACCATGTTTATCTATCGTGACTATAAATGGTCTGAGCTGCCGAAGCTGATGTTCCGCACGGTGAAAACGGTCACTATCGTCATGATCCTGATAGGCTTTGCCGCCGCGTTCGGTGCTGTCATGACTTATATGCAGTTGCCGATGCGTATCACTGAAGCCTTCACCAGCATCTCGGACAACAAATACGTCATCCTGATGTGTATTAACATCATGCTGCTGCTGATCGGTACGCTGATGGATATGGCACCGCTGATCCTCATTCTGACGCCGGTTCTGCTGCCGGTGACCAACGCGCTCGGCATTGATCCGGTTCATTTTGGCATGATCATGCTGGTGAACTTAGGGATCGGCCTGATTACGCCGCCGGTAGGGTCGGTGCTGTTTGTGGCCAGTGCGGTGAGTAAACAGAAAATAGAGCAGGTGGTGAAGGCGATGTTGCCATTCTACCTTGTGCTATTCCTGGTGCTGATGCTCGTGACGTACATTCCGGCGATTTCGCTGTTCCTGCCGAAACTGTTTGGTGTGATGTGATAAATGCCCGGTGGCGCTCGCGCTTACCGGGCCAACCTAAATTCATTCCGGGCTTCCATGCCCGTTTTTTTTGTGTTTCACCCAATACAGCTAAATATTTTCTGAATTATGGCATTGCCTGTGTCTTCCAACAGAATATGCTAGATTATAAATGTTAACATCTTGTCATGTTAATTATTCTTAGGAAGTATTATGATCGGTTATATATTGGGGAGAGAGGAACCTGAATATAGTGTTGATGTTGGAAGTGGTGAATGGTGTAGTGCGGGGAATTTTTCAGATCAATTTTATTATTATAAATATTACCTGGAGCAGTTGATTGATGGGAGCTTATATTTAAAGTATCGCTATCCTTTTTCACGAGAAAATTTACTGCATTATTTGCAAAATACGGGTGAAGACATACATATTAACTTAACTGATATGATGGGAAAATCAGCCCAGTTAAGGGATAATTATATACAATTATTGAATGAGGCAAAGAGTTTTTGTAAAACATTACCGCCAGGTCAACATGAGTTTACTTCTGCGCATGTTAATACTGATGATTTTATTTCTAGCGATCCAGACTTGTTTTATGCTATAGGAGGTTATCAATACTGGGGTAAAGGTCGGGTGCAAATTACCGAAGATAAGTATAAAAATAAGATGAGCAATGGTAGTAGATTATGTAGTTATAATTTGACATTTCAGTTTAAGTTTTTTGACAGGTATAACTGGAATGTAAGTGTCGCAAATTCTGGCGTTCGTTTAGGTAGTGTCGTTCCTGTGAGTGATACTTTTATGGGGAGGTTTCATCAGGAGTGTCTGGCCAGAGAGTACAATATTTTTGGTGCCATTGAGTCAGAGGTAAAATGGCATGACTGAGCATAGCACTTTATTTTACATGGAAAAAATACTCACTTTCGCTTTAGTTTGTGCCTTTTGTTATATGCTGTATATTATTTCGGTTTGCTGGTTACCCGTGCGTGAAAGTCACTATCTTCTGGTTGTACAATGGTGCCGTAACGATGATTCAAATACCCACTATGCAAAGAATTTATCTTGGCATGGTTTATATGTTTATTTGGAGAAATCGTCTGGGAATATTATTGTAAGGGAAATGAACACTCCTCTACACGATCCATTTCAGCCTTACCGGTACGTTTACCGTAAAATTGCACATGAAAATGATATATCCTTGGTCGCAGAGAAATGGGGGATAATTAAGTGTCAGGAAAAAAATAAAGCGCTCATTGGTTCATCTGGCTATTCTTTTTTATGGGGACATGACCAATGAACACTTTTATAAGACGAACTACTCTAAAAATATTTTTTTTACTAATTATAATTTTTATCTGTTTTTTTTCTATTAATTCAGTTGAAAGATATAACAATATTGTTAGTTTTAATATTCACAATAAGATAGTTTATACATTGGAAAAGATGAAAAATGATAGTGATGATGATATTAAATTTAATATTTATAGTTCAAGGTTGAACTGGGTTTTAGGACAAACCTGTTTCTCAGAGAATATAGAATTACAGCAGAAAGGGGAAATGGAATTATATAATTGGGGAGTGGGGATAATCGAAAATGAAACCATCACCTTAAAGAATAATGGAAGAGAATTGATTTTTTCAGTTATAGGCTGCAATACTTAAGGAACCCTGCCAGAGCAGGGCTCTCTCTAATAAGACTTAGCGACGAACGGCGATCGCTTCAATCTCGATTTTCACGTCTTTTGGCAGACGGGCAACTTCTACGCAAGAACGCGCAGGGAAGGTCGCGTTGTGTTCGGTGAAGAACGCTTCGTAGGTCGCGTTTACAGTTGCGAAATCGTTCAGGTCTTTTACGAAGACGGTCGTTTTTACGATGTCGCCCACTTTCAGGCCTGCTGCTTCAACGATAGCTTTTACGTTATCCAGCGACTGACGTGCCTGAGCGGACACGTCTTCCGCTACGGCACCGGTTTTCGGATCGACCGGGATCTGACCGGAAGTGATTACCATGCTACCCAGGTCAACGCCCTGAACGTATGGGCCGATTGCTGCTGGTGCATTTTCCGTCGCGATAGTCTTGCTCATGATTTCTCCTGAATTACAGCGGTAGTAGAATGTTCCCGCTCATTATAGGGAGCCGGGATCTCATAACCAACCCCAATTAGTTGGCCAGCACCACATAATGCGAAAACTCTTTTTCACAGTATTTGCATTTGAGTGCGATGTCATCAGCACGCTTTTTCACTGCAAAACTGGAGGAAACCGGCTCAGCATGGCTGATACAGTTGCTGTTCGGGCAAACCAGTACATTGTCGATACGCTCAGGCAGGCTCGGACGAGATTTACCCACCACGTCGTAATCGTCAATGCGGTTTACCGTTGCCTGCGGGGCGTACAGGGAGAGCTGGTTTACCTGCTCATCGGTCAGGAACGTGTTTTCAATTTTAATCAGGTCCTTACGGCCCATCTCGCCTGACGGCAGGTTCAGACCGATGGTGATACGCTGGTCGGTTTCCGTCAGTTTGAACAGCGTCAGCAGCTTAAAACCAACCTGTGCGGGAATATGGTCAATCACGGTGCCACGTTTGATGGCTTCAACCTGCAGTTTGTTATCGTGTGTCATCTCTTTTTCTCCCTTACAGTGCCAGTTCGCTATTCAATACCAGTGCCAGTAACGCCTGGCGGGCGAAGATGCCGTTGCCAGCCTGCTGGAAATACCAGGCGTGCGGCGTCTTGTCGACGTCGGTGGTGATCTCATCGATACGCGGCAGCGGATGCAGTACCTTCATGTTTGCTCTGGCGCCGTTCAGATCGCTGGCGCGCAGAACAAACTGCGCTTTCACGTTGGCGTATTCGGACGGGTCCAGACGCTCTTTTTGTACGCGGGTCATATAGAGGATATCGACCTCCGCCATCACCTCTTCAATAGTGCCGTGGAGGCTCCAGGCGATACCTTTTTCATTCAACATATCCAGAATGTATTGCGGCATCGCCAACGCGTCCGGGGCGATGAAGTAGAAACGGTTACCTTCGAACTTCGCCAGCGCCTGGGTCAGGGAATGGACGGTGCGGCCATATTTCAGGTCACCCACCATGGCGATGTGCAGATTGTCCAGGCGACCCTGAGTTTCCTGAATGGTGAACAGATCCAGCAGCGTTTGGGTGGGATGTTGGTTGGAGCCGTCGCCTGCGTTCAGTACCGGAACGTTACCGGAGAACTCCGTAGCCAGACGCGCGGCGCCTTCCTGCGGATGGCGCATTACGATGGCGTCGACATAGGTGCTGATGACGGAAATAGTGTCGGCCAGCGTTTCACCTTTTTTGCCCAGAGAGGTATTGCTGCTGTCAGAGAAACCCACCACGCTGGCGCCCAGGCGATGCATGGAGGTTTCAAAGGATAAACGGGTGCGGGTTGAGGCTTCAAAGAAGCAGCTGGCGATAACCTTATGCTTTAACAGCTCCGGCTGTGGGTTAGCTTTTAATTTCGCCGCTGTTGCGAGGACCAGATTGAGGTCATCGCGGTTAAAACTATCCCTGTAATGCAGGCACTCCTGCACGAATGTAGGGGATGTGATATGGGATGCGCTGAAGTTAATGCCGACATGGAAGCCGGATGGCAGTTTGCTGGCAATGGCGTTCATGTTTTCCGCGACCTGCCTCATCAGGCTTTGAGTTAGTGGCACTATCAGGCCTGATTTTTCAGCGACGGGAATGAAGGAAGCAGGAGAGATATATCCGGCTTTTGGATGTTTCCATCGGGCCAGCACTTCAACACCGCGTAACGTCCCTTCGCGACCATTTACGATAGGTTGATAAAAAGGCACGATCTCTCCTTTTACTATCGCCCTGCGCAACGTTTCTTCAGGGGTATCGTTCTTGTTCAGATACTTATCAATGGCATATGCGGCGGCGAGCGATATCAGTAGGATAAAAATCAGGATCCCTCCGCCATGCCTGATCAGCCTGTTAGCACTAAACAATGGTGGTTCAGCGTAAATGATGCTGAAGGAATATTTCGCGGAATTCACTTGGCCAAACTTCTGCGCATTTGCAGCAACAGGTTTCACATCGCCCAATAAACCGAGTACTGCGTCACCCACAAGCAACGAGTAGGTTACTCCCGCTAACGGGACATTCAGTGCCCCTCGGATATGCACGCCACTTATAGTGACGATGATACGGCCTGTGCGAAAACGTGTTTGATACAGCAGAACTGGTATTTCATTCTCGGTATTGCTTGCGGGAGTCAGTTGTAAATTAGTATCAGCTATAACGGGAATATGCTTAAGTAATATCCGATTACCCGGCAAAGAGGTACACCAAACCTTCCCCTGTCGAATAATTATCAGCGTTCGCAAATGTGGTCGGAGCGCAGCTTCGGTTCCAAGTTGGTATTGCCCCTCCAAATCGCATTTTTTTTCAGCGATGTGCATAGCGGTACGGGTTGCCTGGAAAGCTTCATCAAGTATGTTATCCATATTTTTCGCGGCATATCTGGCACCCCCGAGGGTTTCCATCGAGGAGGAATACCAAAGCTGCATATTAAGAATAAAAACACCGATTAAAAAAAGACACACCGCAGCAGTTACCGGTAAAAGTGCTTTGCGCATTCTCATGTCCTGTGGTGAAAGTCGATCGGTCGTTGCGATAAACATTGACGTATTCAAATTTGTTACTAAAGAGCATGGTAGACAGAAACAGAAATCGCCATGCGCCCAGTCACATTTCCTCAATAACAACGTAACTTACTAATTTATTGATAAAATCATTACTGAAATTTGCAGTACAAAACCGGCGTTGCACCTCATCCAATTTTGCTATCATTGGAATGCACTAATAAGAGGTAATCAAATGAAAATCTTTATCACAGACAATGACGGGAACCTGATTCCTGTTGACGGAAAAAGCGTTGTCATCGAATTGAATAGTGGCGGAACCATCGAGATCGCCGAGGAGTACAGCCGGGACGATGTTCCTGAAGGCATTAATCTGTGGGGCGGACGAGAACCCTCCCCTTCACTCTCTTTCGAGGAAATCAAAGCCAGAACAGAAGGCCTGGGCGTTTATCCCATCGCAGCTAACGCTCTGCATGTATTTCCGTACAAACTTTCAGCAAAAGAATAATTGCACACAGCAGACGAAGCGTTTTTCTCAAACCAAAGTAAGGCCATGGTTATCATAAAAAACTCTGGCTTTGGGGGGAAGTCAGCTCGCCGATATCTGCTACTTTCTAATTGCAGCCCATGCCGGCGCTGCATCATTTCATCACTATATACAGAAGGATAATACGCTTTTGAGAGTGAAGACTGAGCATAACCATTTGAATAATTAATAAATGATTAAAATATCAAGAACATAAGCACTCAAGACCGTATGTGCGTGTTCTTAAATATTAATCGTCATCATAATGCTTATGTTTCTTGTGATCACTCATAGCCTCTTTGAAAGCATCCGCTTGTGTATTAGCGGCCTGCAGTCGACTCATATTAGCACTGTAATTATTCCAATATTCTTTTTCTTCGTGATAACAAACATCACGGCTAATTCCCTTCGCTTCGCACTTTGCTAAGCGTTGTTCTTCTGATACACAACCAGACATCAAGGAAACAGCAGAAAACGCACCCAATATTATCATTAATTTATTCATATAAATAACCTTAGAATTTCCAGCCGGCGCCGACTACAATACTATTAGCTTGTGCGCCAAAGACCTTAGAACCTTCATAGCCTGCATCAACAGTGAAACCTGCAATGGGGATAAACTGAATACCAGCGCCATAGGCAAAACCTGTAGAAGTGTCAGTTTCACCATTAGCTTTGATCGCACCTCTCCCAATACCCGCCATTACATAAGGTTTTACCACATCATTTACTTTATAACTTGCGCCGACTAATGCAGAACCATAACCACGATCTATATCATTATCGTCATTTGCTGAAATGGTTAAGGATGTCATAACACCAAAATCACTCTCATCTGGGGTATAACCATATTTAGCGTTAAAACCATTAAGGTTCTGTCCATCTGTCCGGGTATGTACATAACCGCCGGTGACTACGCTTTCTCCTGCATAAACCGTCATAGCAAAACATAATGTAACAGCCACTAAACCTGTTTTTAAACTTAGCTTTTTAATAACCATTTTCATCATCAACTAATAGTAAGTAACACACATAATAAGGAATCATGCTTTGAGTTTTATTTCTCAAGCATGTTGCCAAGAGAAAAACAGAAAGGTAAAAAAACATCAATCGGAGAAAATGTTCTTTTTTGGACATTACTAATATTCAGAATAATCAACTGTTATAACACACTGATAAAAATGAATTTAAAATTAGGATAAAAAATCTTAAAACGCTTCTTCCTTGTAAATATTTCCGATATTTTTCTTGTTTTTAAAATGATTATTTCCCATCTAATAACCAATAAAATACAAACACCACTCAATTATAGTTAGTTCTCATACCTGAATAGAGTTAAATAAAGAAATATTGACAGCCATGTAAATTATTATCAAAAAATAAAATTGTAATGGCAAAGATAAAAATTTGTTCTTCAGTGCTATTTAAATGAGTTTAATAGTATGAGCGCCAGGAAAGCGTTTTGCAGGTAAATAAATATCCTCCGGCATAGCCGGAGGTTTTTCTGATGCGCCTATAAGGCTCTGTTACCAGCCGCGCCCTAACAGGCGCATACGATCTGACATTTGCATCAGACTTCGTTACTTACGGCCCGTAAACGGGCTACCCGGATAAGGGATCGATAACTGCTCGCCCATTTTATCCTCTGCAAGCTGGTGCTTTATGTATTCCTGTATCCTTGCCGTGTTCTTACCCACCGTATCTACGTAATACCCACGACACCAGAACTCCCTGTTCCTGTATTTAAACTTCATATCACCAAACTGCTCATACAACATCAGACTGCTTTTACCTTTCAGATAACCCATAAAACCGGATACGCTCATTTTGGGCGGGATTTCCATAAGCATATGGATACGATCTGCACAGCACTCCTATTCCAGGATCCGCACGTTTTTCACTCACACAGCTTTCTTAAGATGCTGCCTATCGCCCTACCTTTCTCCCCGTAGAATGCTTGTCTTCGGTATTTGGGCCCAAAAACTATGTGATATTTACAGTTCCATCGGGTGTGCACTAAGTTCTTTTCGTCTCCCATTGGGACCCTATTTTGATTTCTTGTTTAACCCTTGCTGTTGCCAGACCGCAAGGTGTTTTAACAAATCAAAAGGGGTTTTAATAACTGGCTC
>OFDJ01000372.1_pt1 | contig 19566 bp, 17 predicted proteins | sample 1520901 | NCBI WGS metagenome assembly OFDJ01 (sample SAMEA2699035, study PRJEB24076) | metagenome | biome: Human gut stool | place: Spain | collected 2012-11-19 | reverse complement strand
CCTGAACGGATTTGATCCTGCACAGCTTCGGCAGACAAAGATTTTTCAGCGAGCAGGCATTGCAGCTTTTTGTCAATTTCCCCTTGGGCACATACCCGCGCTGAAAATAGCCGTGCATTTCGGCAAACATAGCCCGGACCCGCTCCTTACATTCTTCGGTGATTTCCACACGCTGCCTGCGTTTCGTTTTCCCATAGAAAATGGCTCCGGCGGGGATTTCGCAGCTAAGCATCTCTTCCAGACAAGTGGCCTGCGCCGCCAGCTGAAGAATGTCGATGTCGCCGTCTTTGGGCTCCCCATGCTTATATTCCACCGGATAAACGGTGTAAAGCCCCGTTCTGCCGTGCAGCGGGATCCCGTTGGAGGATGCCCGGAACTCGACAATATCGCATTCGCCGCTGGCGCCAAGGCTGCGGGAGAAAACCGGCATCCCGCGTGACAAAAAGACCTCTTTTCTGCTTTCGGAGGAATAGCTGTCGTGGCAGTTCGCGTGTAGCAAATCGCCTTCAACCGTGCGAAGATTTTCTTCCCAAAGCTGCTCGATATGGATCAGCGCCCACTGACGACGGCAGAACGCAAAATGCTGGATTCCCGACAGCATTAGGAAATCTTCTTCCTCGTATCCGGTCATATCCCGTCGATGATGTCCGGCGCAAGGCCGTCCAGAGGCAGGAGCGTGATCTCATAATCCTCCGCGCTCTTGGGGGAAGCGACCCCTTCCTTCAGCGAAACCTGCACCGAATCATGTACTTTTGCGGAGGAATACTGGCCGATCTTATTGTTATGCTGCCACCAGTAAAGCCGAAGCACCTCCATGCTGCCGTCCGGCCTTGCGGAAGAGCTGTCATTGATAAAAAGCGTACGCAGGCATTCCTTGATGATATCCGCATCCTCCTGCGTAAATCCCGTTTTTTCCGCAAGCTGTACATTGATCGCACCCTTGATCTGATACAGCCCGAACTCCACCATATGCTTCGAGCCCATGGTGTCGGAGCTTTTCTTGCCGTCTTCGGTCGGATCGCCGTTCACGCTTTTGGTAATCTGCATGCTGTTGATATCCACCGGAGAAACGCTGACTGCCTGACGGATCGAAACCGGACCGCGAACGCCGACCGAAACGCCGTCCTTGTCCTTCTCTTTGCTCTTTTTATACGCGAACACCTGCCCGAACGCCCTGACATCGAACCACTTGGCGCACGCCTGCGCGGCATAATCCTCCTTTGAGGAATACGAGGTAATGGTCTGGCCGGCCCGTTCGCTCAGGCTGCCGTATCCGTCGTCACAGCGCTCGTCCGACTGGACGAAAATGCTTTCTCCCATATCCTGCAGCCGATTGCGGATTTTTCGTTTGATGCAGACATCGGAGATTTCCCCGTTTCCGGTATAGGTGGTGCGCGGGCGGTTGCCGTTCAGCGGGTCGCCGTTGGGGTTTGCGTTCGTGACGGTAATGAGCGCCACAAAATCGATTTTGTTTTCAAGCACTTTCATCATACTTCCTCCTTATTGTTGCCTTTGTCTATATTTTTGGATTTTCTGAATTCTGCTCGCTGCAGATAATAGCCGATCAAATACAATTCTCCGAGAGGGCGGTTCAGCTGCTCCGGATTGGATTTCGAGATTTTTTCCGTGATCTCTGAAATCAAATCTTTATAGAAATATCTGGAGCCGGGGGTCATTCGCTGAAAATAGGGATTCAATTGATCCTCGAGTATTTGCCAGGTGCTCATGGGGTGGTTGACAAACGCGCTTTGTAAACGGATCGCGTTGGTATCGCGCGTTTCCCCCTGTGCGAACGTGCTGTGCTCCGCCTGCTCCAGCACGGCCAGCAAGCGCCCAAACAGATAGCTTCGGTCGGTGTTTTCATGATCAATCGCCATGTTGATACGCTCTCCTTTTTCTCTGTCAGAATAATATTTCACAACCAGCGCACAGGCTGTGGAAAGAATCCGCTCGCGGTTGCCGGTCGAATAAGCCTGTGGCGTCGACGAGCGGCGACCCCCCGCCTGCATGATATCCCGCGGCAGCGGCTGCCTGTCCAGCATACAGTGCAGAATCCGCTGCGACTGCTCCTTCATCAGCTTGTCGCCAGCTTCCAGAAAGGCCCCCTGCTCCGTACCGAACGCGCACCGTACAATCTGTTTGTTCGGCGGTGTCCGCACGGTGGTATAAGGCTTTTTGTCATTGGTAAAGCGCGTAAAGTACCAGCGGCAGGTGCCGTACCAATCGGCCAGCCGGTCGTAAAAATCGGAGCCATTCAGCTCGTTGTAATAGGTGACCGAAAGGCGCCCGGTCGTCGCGGCGTCCAGACCAATGACCACGATTTCATCGTTGTTGTCCAGCTGATTGCGGTAGCCTTCTAAGGTTTGAAGCAGGCGCTTTTTGTATTCCGCTTCGGTATAGGCGCGCGGCTCGTCGTCGTCCTCAAGGCCAAGCGGATCTTCCAGATCGACTACCTTTTTCCCGTTCGGGTTCCAGCAGATATAGGTGCGCTTGTCCTGCGTGCCCACCGTTACGCCCTGCCGGGCGGCAAGCCAGGTCAGGGCACTGTGCGCTTTCTGGGTCGCCGCGTACCCGACCGTGCACGCCTGCGCGGAAGTGGAAAACCGCCCGCGATACGTAAAATTGGTCTTGTCATTTGAGGAAATCAGCTTCGCGCCATAGTTGGCAGCCACGATCCCTTTTGGGTGATTGACAGAAATCGTGTCGGCTTCGCCGGTGACATAGCAAAGATCCTTTTCTCCCGACTGAGAAGCAGCGTAATACTGGATGTAGCTGTCGAAAAGCGATTCGTCCTGCCACACGGCGTCCGGCTGGGTACCGATGACCCGGAACCGCACCAGCGCTTTTTCATAAACGCTGCCGCTCACTTTTTTATTCAGGAACTTCCCGTCCTCGACCTCCAGAAGCCCTGACAGGATCAAATCGCGCGTCATCCGCCGTTTTGCGGCGTACTCATAAACAGCCCGCACCTTTGGGTGAGAAAAAGGCGATTCCGCCCAGTCTTTCAGTGCGGCAAGGTATTTTTCAAACTTTTCCTCCGCTTTTTTCGCTTCTTTGGGGGAAGAAAGATATTCCCAAAAATCCCCTGCAACATAAGGTAGCATATCGCACAGCGCATGAGGGGCAATTACATTTGCACGCGACGCGGAGCTTTCCGTTACCGGAATGATCGTTTTGGCGTTTTCCTTTTCCACCGGACGGGCACCGCAGAATTCGCCGTCCGGATTGACCCATACTTCGATCTGCGCGTTCGCCGTCATGTGGGCCACCAGAGAAAGCGGTGCGCCCTCCGTTGTCTTTCCGGCCATTTTTTCGTTCGCTTTGTAGGTCTGGTACAGTGTGTTCATCCATGCCATTCAAATCACCTCTGATTCTATCGGCGCAAAATTGTTTTTCTCCGCCCCGAACGGCTTGATCTCCATTTCCCGAACCGGGCGGTGAAGGCATTCCTGCGGCGGAAGAAAATCGATGACCCCCTGCTTCATCACCGCGCGCCACAGCCGCACGGTCAGCATTCCTTTGGTTTCTTCGGAATACGCCTCGTCGGCATAGGTGATTCCATGGTACATCATTCCAAAATCGAGCTGCGGCGTATTGTCATAAAAGCCTGTCCCCGCGCCGAAGATACAGGGGCGCACATCGGCCTGGCATTCGCGCGTGCCCAAAAAAATATCACGCCGGCCGCCGCGCTCGATCATGCGCTTCGCGATGTTGTGGTGCTTGTTTTCGTTGCGGTCGCCCAGAAGCTCCGGTCGGTTTTCATTCCAGATAAAATGCGCCCTCACCTGATAGCGGCAATCCTTTAAATAAGTATAATACGATAAATCGTTGCCGGTTTCATTGGGGCCGTGCTGGTACTTGATCGGCCGGATTCCCTTGGTCTCGGTCTGAATCTGGTTCATGACCCGCACGGAATCGATCACCCAAATCAGTGTTGGCTTCCAGAACACGCTTTGCAAAACGCCTTTCAGTGCCTCGTAGGTAGGCACTTGATAGGTGAATTTTTCGCCTCCCACGCGGGTGATGGGGTCGGAAAACAGGGCGTAATCCCCAAAGACTTCAAACTCGACGATGTTTTTATGCTGCACCCGAATTCCCTCCTTAATAAATAAAGTTCTCTATGATCAGGCCGGTTTTGTCATCGTAACACTGCTCATTTAAAACGGTGAAGCGGTCGTCATGCGTGGAAGACAGCATCCCGTAGTCGCTCAGCTTTTGAATTTGATATTGAAAAACCTGGATCGTGTAGGGCTTGGCCTTTTCGATACAGCGTTTCAGAAAAGCGAGGTCATAGGCAGATTTTTGAGAAAACAGATCCGCAATCAGCTCTTTGGCTTCCATGTTGTACGGCACAATGACGTCGGTCTTATTTTCATCAAACACCTGAAACAAGTTCCCGGCGGTTAGAAACGCCTGGTTCAAAAAATATTTTCCTTGAAACTCCGGCCGCTCAATATGGCGCAGGTTGACCGCAAGCAAATCAAACAAATCCTCGGTCGTACCGTCCGGCAGCCTTTGCGGGAATCCAAATTTGCCCTTGATGTCCGCATCCTGAAACAGGAACTGGTAATACTCCGCGACGCTTTCCCCGCTGAGCAGGTCGTGCGCATACCGATCGGGACTTTGGGCGAACCGGTGCAAAAGCTGCAGGGCGCACCGCTGCGCCGCCGCGATCTCCCGCAGCATCCCCAGTTTTTCGGCCTCCTGATTGAAATTGACGACGTAGACTGGGCGAATGCCGCCGAAATCGTTGCTTCGGTTGCAGCGGCCCGCGGCCTGCGCGATATTGTCCATTCCTGCCGCCGCACGGATAACGCTTTCAAACGAAAAATCCACCCCGGCCTCCACAAGCTGAGTCGAAACGCACACCATTTTTTCTCTGCTTTTTAAAGCGGCGTTGATTTTTTTCAATGTATCGGTTCGGTGCGCCATACACATGGAAGTGGAAAGGTGAAACACCCTGCAATCGTCGCAGCGGTGCTCAAGCTCCCGATAGAGCCGGAGCGCGCTTTCCTTGGTATTGCAAATCAGCAGCAGGGACGACACGCGGCTGAGTACCTCTGCGGAAAAATCGGCCAGCTCCTCCACAGACATACCGTAGGGAGAGGTTTTGTCGATGATTTCGGTTCGTTTGAACACCTCAAAATTTTTCGGTTCATACGGCACGATCTCAACGGGGCCTGCATACTGCAGGGGAAAATCCGTCTGCTCAAAGCAAGGGGTTGTCGCGGAGGATAACACGACAGTCGCGCCGCACCCATAGGCCAGAAAATGCAGGGCCATCGTAAACAGATTCATCGCTTTTTTCGGCAGCTACTGCACCTCGTCAATAACGATCACCGCCTGGGATAACGCGCTCATGCGGCGCACGGCGCTTGTTTTGCCCGAAAACAGCGTATTTAAAAACTGTACCAGTGTGGTAATCACGATGGGTGATTCCCAGGTATCGGTCAAAAGCTCATACTGATCCAGCTTTTCCTCCGTATCGAACAGCTTTACGACATTGGAATGGTGTTCCGTCAGGCTGCTTTTGTCCTGTATGTAGTTTCGAATGACGGCGCTGTTCTGCTCTAAAATGCTTAGCAGCGGAATGACAAAGAGAATGTGCTTTTTGTCAAATGCTTTTGCGTGATGGAGCGTATAGCGCAGGGCCGACAGGGTTTTTCCGGCCCCTGTGGGCAAAGTCAGCCGGTAGATACCGCCGCCGTGCTGCTGCGCAAACATGCGGCACTGCTCTGAAAAGCCGCTTCGCGCCGCGTTGATCGGCGTCTGCGCCCGAAAGCACGAATTTTTCTGTTCAAAATAGGCAATCTGCTCCGCCCAAAAGCGGTCGGAACCACTGCGGTATTCCTGCGGCACTCCGGTCATGAATTCCGCCGTATCTCTGCGGTCGCCGTCGATCACCGCCGACAAAATCATGCGGGCCGTAAGTCCCATCAAGAAGCTGACCTGCGTCCGGTTTTTTCTGAAACGAACGCGAAACGTTTCAAACAGCGCGGAAATCTCCTGCTGCGCCAACAAAAACAACCGGTCTATTTCTTCGGCCGGCGCACACTCACGCAGGAAGGCGCTCACCGCTTCCTCATAGCCAATTTCCTTTGGGTCCTTCTCCAGCCGGTGTTCGAATCCGCTGGTGTTTTGGGGCGTGACGCAGTCGAACTGCCCGTGGTGCGCCCCGATGGCATACACAAGGATTTCACAGGTGACCGTACCCATCCCCTGCGGCCGGCCCATATGATACTGTTTCAGCAGATAAATACACCCGCAGAACGTATGGTTCACGCTGCCGCGAACCACCTCTTCCCCAGCGGACGCACGCGAGAGATATTCCTGATATTTTGCCGTGCATTTTCCCATGTCGTGCAGCAGGCCGGCCAGATAAGCCGTGTTCCACAGGCCGATCCCTTTCAGCTTTTCGGCGGCATAATCTGCCACATGGAAGGAATGCTCGGCCACGGTCTGCTCCAATCTTTCGCCATTGATTTCTGTGATATGGGCCAGATGAGATTTCATAGATTCCTTCCTTTCCATCCCGCATCCTGATTTCATCCGCTGAAAAGGGCGGACGAATGGCTGGTATGAAAACACTCTCATGAAAACACCAAATATTTACATTAATGTTATTTTACTGCTCGGATTATCATAAATCAATTCAAAAAAGACAAATTATTTTATTTTTTACGTCTTTTATGATAAAAACAAAGTCAAAATCATTTGAAAAAGTTCTATTTGCATACTGAAAAGTCGAGCCAAATCAAACTTTCGTTCTGATCTGGTTTCTTCAAAACATACAAAGCCCCATTCGACAGACCGGTCAAATCCTGTCTGGCGAATGGGGCTTTTGTGTTACGCGCAAGGTAATACGCCAACACCGTTATTTTTTGTCAAACGACGGGTTGAACGCATAGAAGTTTCTGCTGTCCAGATGATCGGTGGTGATTCGCAGGCCTTCACCGAAGCGCTGGTAATGAACGACTTCTCTCTGCCGCAGGAATCGGATGGGATCAATGACATCGGGATCGTCGCAGAAGCGAAGGATGTTGTCGTAGGTAGTGCGGGCCTTTTGTTCTGCTGCCAAATCCTCATGCAAATCAGTAATCGGGTCACCCTTTGACGCAAATGTCGACGCGGAATAAGGTACGCCGCTAGCGTCTACCGGGTAAATTCCCGTGGTGTGATCGACGAAATAGGAATCAAACCCGGCCTCCTTGATCTGCTCCGGAGTCAGGTTGCGGGTCAGCTGATAAACGATGGTGCCAACCATCTCGAGATGCCCAAGTTCTTCTGTTCCGATATCCGTTAAAATCGCTTTCAGCTCCGGATACGGCATGGTGTACCGCTGACTCAGGTAGCGAAGAGAAGCGCCGAGTTCCCCGTCGGGCCCGCCACACTGTAAAAACGTATCCTTTTTACTGGCGAAATACAATTTCGATTGTCCTGTTCCTTCGGTCAAACACAATATGATCGACGAATGAACGGAGCAGTTCATTTTTGATATCGGTTCCCGTTGCTTGATCCTGCAGAACGGCAAGAATACTCTGCCTGGAAAGCCCCGGCTCCTCCCTCTGATCCTCCCGCGCAGCGGTGAGCTCTTCCTGAATCTGCCGGATTTCGTTCTGAACGCTTTCTTTGTTCGCCCGGTATTCATCTAATGAATCGACACCCGAAGCATACGCTTCTTTTGCGCGCAAAAGCCTGTTCTGCTGGTATTTCAGCGCTTTTTCCGCCAATCCGCAAATATCCGTACACGCTGCCAAAGGCTGTGGGTGCAGCACAAAAGTATCGCTTTCCAACGCCTGCCGGATTCCGGCCAAAACCAAGGCGTTCAGCTTTGAGACGGAAATGCTGTGGGATACATTGCACCGGCCGTGATTATAATTGACACACTGCAGGCTGTCTTTGCCGAGCCTTGCAAGGGTGCCACCGCACGCGCCGCAGCGAACCAGCCCGCGCAGAAGGTACTCCCCATTCTGCGGCGGAGTCTTTCTCGAATATCTGGGATAGACCTTCTGGAACCGCTTTTTCTGCCTCTGCGCGAGATCCCAGGCCGCCTGATCGATAATCGGTTCATGCAGGCCCGGAAGAACATTTTCAGGACTGCCGCCGTCCTTCTGCCCGGCCCTGCCCGGCGTCCAACGAATTTTACCGAGATACACCGGGTTATTCAGCACATAATCCACCGTGCGGCCCGCCCAGGGATTTCCGCGGTTTGTCAGAACGCCCATCGCGTTGATTTTCCGGGCAATTTCCGTTGCCCCCATCCCAGACAGATAATCCGCAAATATCATACGTACGATCTCCGCCTGCTCCGGCCGGATCACATACCGCTTATCGATAATGTCGTACCCAAAGGATGGAATCGAAACCGGTTCGCCCCGGCCCGCCTTTTCGGTCATCCCGCGGGTGACCTCCTCCGCCAGATTGATGCTGTAATACTCATCCATTGCCTCGATGATCGCTTCCATCAGGATGGACATTTTATCGTCGCCGAGCGCTTCGGTAATGGAGATCACATCGATCCCCAGCTGTCTGCGCAGCATCGTCTTATACACGATGCTGTCCTGCCGGCTGCGTGCAAACCGGCTGAACTTCCAGAGCAGGATCGCTTCAAATGGCTTTGGCTTGCGCTTCGCGATCCCGATCATCCGATTGAACTGGGTGCGGTTTTTCGTTGTTTTTCCGCTGATTCCTTCGTCGGCAAACAGGTATTCATCCGGCACTGTCATTCCATTGCGCGCGGCATAATCGCGGATCAGCCGAATCTGGCTGTCTGGGCTGTATTCGGCCTGATCTTCTGTGGAAACCCGGATATAGGCCGCCGCGATTTTCATTCCAGCCTTCCCCCTTCCATCGGAAAATTCAATCCTTATCCTCTGAATCTGTATATGAACTCCCGCGAAAGATTATTCAGAATCAATAAAGCGCCGGTTTTGCCTTAGGCGCTCACTAGATCTTCCATACAACAGGCTGCCGCTGTCATAGGACAAAATTCCGCGCCCATATGCTTGGTGTGGGGGTGAGGCCGATGGCAAAAAGAGAAACATTTACGGTGGCAACAGCCATTCAGCTCGACGACGGGCGCGTGCTCCCCTGGGGCCGCACAGCCTTTGCGCTGACAAAAGAATCCGGCGAATACCGCTGCGAATGCCTGGAGCATACCTTTCACCTGGCACAAGAGGAACGCCAGGCCTATGAAAAGGCCCTGCTTGAGCGTGTGGGGGAACAGATGTCCCTGCGCCGTCCGTGCGGCAAACTGCCGCACGATTGATATTCCCGGACGAAACAAGGGGTACAGTAAAACACCGCATCCGTCAGCGGATGCGGTGAAAATGAAAATTGTATTCTTAATTTAAAAGCCAGACTCCACAACTGAGGTAAGCCGCAAATGTCACCCACAGCAAATATGGAATCTGCAAAAACGCGGCGGCTTTTTGGCAGCGATAAAACAGCCGGAGCATAATCAGAATCAGCACCCAGAGAAGAATCAGCCAAAGGAATGCCGCAAAGAAGGCTTGCAGATTAAAGAAAATCAGGGACCAGAAAAAGTTAACAAGTAGCTGGATAAGATATACCGCAATCGCCCGTCTTTTCCACTGGCACCCCGAGCAGTATACCAGATAGGCCGAAATACCCATCAGAAAATACAGAATTCCCCAGGCAATCGGGAAAACGGACGGCGGCGGTGACAGCGGCGGCAGATAGAGCTGTTCATACAGCGCGGAATTGTCCCTGGTCAACAGCCCGGCCAGCGCACCGGTTCCCATGCTGAGAACGATGCTCGCAATCAGCGCCTTCCATCGAATCGTAACACAATACATCTTCTCCCCTCCTGTTCTTCCAATCATTTCGTACCTAAAGACCCCAAACCTGTTTTCTTGCATGGATGGTGGGAATCCCCTGCGGCACTAGTGTATGCAATCATCCATCGGTTCTATGCAGGCGGGAGCTGGTGCGTTTCAAAAAAGCATCCCATTTTGATTCTCCAGAACTTTGTGACCTAGTTACGGAAGCTTTCTTTTTGTCCTGCTATACTCATACCAACATCAAAAATCAATAAAGGAGGAATCAAAATGGAAGAAATGCAAGTTACCAGAATGCCTTTGATCGGCGATAAGGCGCCTTCTTTCCAGGCTGTTACAACACAAGGAGAAATCCATTTCCCGGAAGATTACACAGGGAAATGGGTGATTCTCTTTTCGCACCCCGCAGATTTCACCCCCGTCTGCACGACGGAGTTTATGACCTTTGCCTCTATGGCGGAGGAGTTCAGAAGCCTGAATACCGAATTGGTCGGCTTGTCCGTTGACTCCCTCTATGCACATATCGCATGGCTCAGAAAGATTCAGGAGCTGGAATGGAACGGCATGAAAAATGTTGAGGTCAAATTCCCGCTGATCGAAGATATCCGCATGGAGGTTGCAAACAAATACGGCATGATTCAGCCGGGGCAGTCCAACACGCAGGCGGTCAGAGCTGTTTTCATCATCGACCCGCAGGCGAAAATCCGCACAATATTGTATTATCCCCTTTCGACCGGCAGAAACTTTGACGAGATCAAACGGATTATCCTTGCGCTGCAAAAGGCGGATCAGGACAGCGTGGCAACCCCCGCGAACTGGCGCCCCGGCGACGATGTGATCGTACCGACGGCCGGCTCGTGCGGAACAGCTAAGGAGCGAATGGAAAGCCAGAACGAAGACCAGTATTGTTTGGATTGGTTTATGTGCTTCCGGCGTGAAAATAAATAACCAGCAGTTTCATCTCCCCCTCTTCCTGTAGAAAAAGCGCCTGCGTTGCAGGCGCTTTTTCTTTGTGGGAACAAAATTCCTCAAATCAGCCGGACCGCGAATTGCCCGGGGCCGGATACGAATTGCTCCCTATCCACTTTTTAGACAGATCCCCTTTGTCCGCCGAACCTTCTGTCAGCGGAGTATCGTTCTGTGTAAAGGCGATCAGCTCGCGGTTAAATTTGTCCATTTGATCGTAGAACAGAAAATGGCCGCACTGCTGAAACGAAACCAGCTTTGAATTTTTGATCCCCTTGTTCTGCGCCACCGCCAGCGGGTACAAACAAACCCGATCGTTCAGCCCGTGCAGAATCAGCGTGGGAACATTGACCTTTTCCATATCGTCGAACAGCACCTCGTTCAGCCAGGTGTTCGCAATCGCGGCGGTTGACCAGCTGGCCGCCTGCAGCCCCAGCTGGAAGATCCAGTCCTGAATCGGTTTGCCGACACAGTGGAAAAAGATCATGTTGCCAAAGCCCACAAGCATCTTGGGGCGGTCGGTATATGTTCCCTGAATAATGTCCAGAACCGCCTTCCTCTGCAGCCCATACGGAAAGTTCGGGCGCTGAATCAGGCTGGGGGCCGCCGCCGCAAACAGCGCCAGCTTTGATACCCCGTGGCCGTTATGTCTTGCCATATAGCGCAGGCAGATCGCTCCGCCCGTGGAATGGCCGGCAAGCGTGATGTTCCTTAGCTGCAGCGCATCGATCACAGCGCGTATGTCGTCGGCCAGGCGGTTGTAATCGTAGCCGCTCCACGGCTTATCGGAAAGCCCGAAGCCGCGGCAGTCGATCGCAATGCACCGGTACCCAAGCCTTGGAAGCTGGTTGAACTGATATTCGAACAAATTGTGGTTCCCCGGCCACCCGTGAACAAAGAGAATGGTTTTATCCCCGCCCGGATTCAAATCCTCGACGAAGATTTTGACGTTCGATTCTACTGTTACATAATAACCCACATTGTCATCTCCCTCCGAAACAATACCAGAATATTCTTTTAAAGACATTTTGGTGACTACTGTGAAAGGATATTGTCAAAGGAATCAAAAAAACTCTCTATATTTTCGCTCCAGGTGAAATCGGAAAAACCATCTAAAGCAAAATCGCCGGACGATTTGATACCCTTTTGCCATGTGGCCCGCCATACTGTGTCATAATGATCTTGGCCAGAGCGGGGTTGGGGTTTTTAATCTTGATCGGGTATTGTAATCTTTTTTCATAGACCCACATTAGTTGTTAACCTCCTCTTCAATTTCCCATGGCCAGGGGCCAGTGATCCAGGCCCATCGGCTGGTCTGGTTGCTGGTTTCTCCCATCGGGCCGTAGGCGTCCTCGTAATTTTTGGTCAGTTCATCGATCTTCTTGCGGGTGTCTTCCAGTTTCTTTGCCGCCTCGCAGTTGTTGGGGTGTGTGTCCAAAAAAATGTGAAGCTCCCACGCCATGAATCGATACGCATTGATCTGGCGCATCAGTCTTTCCTGATCTGTCATTTCAGAACACCCCTTTTCCCCGTAAAGGGTTTATCCAGATCCGGGAAAATCGTGCCCTGATCAAATCCCTTTTCAGCCGAATACGTTGCGTCGAATTGCTGGAACGGTATATATGCCATGGCGACCACTGTCTGGGCCGGCAGCGGTGAAACCGCAACGGTCAGTTCGCAGCTCTGCATGCTCTGTATACTCTGCACACTCTGCATACTCTGCGCATTCTGCATGCTTTGTGCGTTCGGCATGCTCTGCGCATTCTGCGCGCCCTGCACATTCGGCATGCTCTGCGCGTTCTGCGCACCCTGCACATTCGGCATGCTCTGTGCATTCTGCGCGCTCTGCACATTCGGCATGCTCTGTGCATTCTGCGCGCTCTGCACATTCGGCGTGCTTTGCGCATTCTGCGCGCTCTGCACATTCGGCGTGCTTTGCGCACTCTGCGTCTCCCGCGCATTCTGCGTACTTTGCGCATTCTGCGTCCCCTGCGCGCTCTGCGTACTCTGCATATTTTGCAGGTTTTGCATATACTGCAGGTACTGCAGATTCTGGTTATCTGTCATTCTTCTCGTGTTCCCCTTTCTCATAATCTAAAGCTTATCCCATAACAGAATATGCCGGCAGAATATTCCGGGTGCCTGTTCTCTTTTGAAAATCAAGCGGAAGCCCATTCCGCCGCCGAAAGCAGCGCACAGCAGAGGCTTTTCAGAACAAATCGCCGGGCCGCGATTCTGATCATCGCGCCCGGCGATTTGGCATCTTGCCTGCAATTTAGATTCATAGTATAATTTGATACGACTCTTCTTAGAAAGGAGGCTGCGCGTCATGAGATATCTTTCGGGAATGAACCGGGGTTTCTTTCGGATTGGCCCAGCAAAATATTTTCGCTGGAGAAAGCAGGGGCCTGCTTTGTTCCACGTTACTCCGGAGAAATCGCGGGAATGCCGCTGATCCCCGTCTGCCGTCAACCTATGCCAGCGGATTTTGATCCGGCTGACCTTCCGTGTTTTTCTCCCTGAATTTTTAGAGAGGAAACCCCTTTTTTATGAATCAAATCACAACTGAATCCGCCGCCTGGAAAAAGCAGGTCGGCTGGTTTTTGCTGAGCCAAAACATCTCGTTGTTCGGTTCCTCCGTCGTGGGCTTCGCCATCATCTGGCACATTACCCTGACGACTTCCTCCGGCGTATGGATTATGCTTTCGACCATCTGCTCGATTCTGCCGCAGGTGCTGGTTTCGCTGATCGGCGGCGTTTGGGCCGACCGGTATAACCGCAAATACCTGATTATGCTGTCGGACGGCTTTATCGCCACGGCGACGCTCGGCCTGGCCATAGCGTTTCTGCTTGGATTCCAGAGGCTGGAGCTGCTGCTGGTCGTTTCGGCTGTGCGCTCAATCGGCGCGGGAATCCAGACCCCGGCCGTGGGGGCGATCTACCCGCAGCTGGTGCCGCAGGAATCGCTGACCAAGGTGCAGGGAATCAACCAGACCCTGAACTCCGTTCTGCTGCTGCTTTCGCCTGCCGTCGGCGGCGTTATTTTAGGCTGGGTGGGAATTGTCGGCGCCTTTTTTGTGGATGTTGCAACCGCCGCGCTCGCGATTTTCGTCATGAGCCGGATCACCGTAGAACGCATCCGCTCCGAAAAAGAATCCGATTCCATGTGGGCGGAGCTGAAAACCGGCATCAACTACACATTCCGCCACCCGCAGCTGCGGAATCTGATTTTATGCTACATGGCCTCTTTCTTCCTGATCACCCCCGCCGCCGTGCTTTCTCCCCTGCTGGTGGAACGCACCTTCGGCAGTGAAATCTGGAAGCTGACCGCAAACGAAATGGTATGGACGGTCGGCTCGCTGGTAGGCGGTATTTTCGTGGCGACGAAAGGGGAATTCCGCAACAAGGTAAAAACCGTTTCCCTTTGCCTTGCGGCATTCGGCGTGTTTTTCGCGCTGATGGGAGTTGCCTGGAATTTTGTCTCTTACCTGATTTTCGTGGGAATCTCCGGCTTCTTTCTGCCGCCGCTTTCCACCGCGCAGACCGTGCACATTCAGGAGATCACCGAGCCGGAGGTACTGGGCCGCGTCTTTTCCATTGTGCAGCTGATCACCGCAAGCGCCATGCCGGTGGCGATTCTGCTGTTCGGCCCGCTGGCCGACGTCGTCAGCGTCGAGTCGATCCTGCTGGTGACCGGCGTACTGCTAGTTCTGGTCGGAATACTGTATGGCAGAACGGCATCTGCCAACAGCTCTGTCGATCATCAGACCGAAGGCTGACGCAAAAAAGGCTCCCGGTTGATCTTCGGGGGTAAAGACGCCACCGGCTGTATGGTTTTTTGGTTTTCAATCCGAATGGAAAACCGCAGTGCCGCAGAAAAAACAGAATCATTTCATTTTAAAACAGCGAAGGGCATCCTGAATCAGGATGCCCTTCGCTGTTTATTCTTTTTGCAGCATTTCTTCATAAACCATCCGGGAAACGGTACCGATCACCTCGCGCCCATCCTTGTTGGTCGGGTTATCCCTGGTCAGCACCACGATCAGATATGGCCGTTTCGGCAGCAGAATGATTCCCGCGTCATGCTCCAGAAAATCCAGATCGCCGCATTTGTGCGCGATTTCCACTTCCTCCGGCAGATACAGCTGCAATCGGCCTGACTGCTGCTGCCGCCGCAGGATGTCGAGCATCAGGCGGCTGGAGGGGAAATCAACGCATTTCTGCTCATAAATCAGCTCCAGAATATGCGCAATATCTCCCGCACAGGTGTAATTGTCCTTCCCCTGCTTTCGGGCTTCGGAATCCATCATCCTCCGGCCAAGCACCGTTCTGCTCAGGCCCAGCCTGCCGGCCATTTCGTTGATGGCGTCCATCCCCAGCAGCTCAATCAGGATATTTGTCGCCGTATTGTCACTGACGATGATCATCAGCGTTAAAATCTCCCGCAGGGAAAACCGATGCCCCGCACTGAGTTCCTTTAAAATACCGTCGCCGCCGGCACGCATTTCTTCCGTCAGAACGACCGGGTCTTCCAGCGACAGCCTGCCGGTTTTCACCTGATCCAGCAGATAGGCCATAATCACCAGCTTAATGGTGCTGGCCGACGGGAAAACGGCCTTTTCATTGAAGCAGAACGTTTCTCCGTCCGTCAGGTCTTTGATGAAGACCGCCTGCTCCCCGGGCTGCAGATTCAGATACTCGCGTATCTTTTCTTCCATAAAAAAGACTTCCTTTCGCTCTATTCCGCCGTCAGCCGAAGAAGGCGCGGATAATCACGTAGATCACGCACGCGATCGCGACCGTAATACCGAATTTCACCATGTTTTTCATGTCTTTGGAGCGCGCCAGACCCATCTGCCCCAGCATATCCGCTTCCGGATAGGCAAACGAGGTGATCTGGGAGGATACCAGCAGAATCGTGCCCCACAGCGTGGCGGAAATACTCAAATCCTTGACCAGCGGCCCAAACATGCTGTCGAGCAGCACGGATTCCGCCGTCGCGGCGCCGCCGATGCCGAATACGCCGGTCAGCGTGGTCACCGCAGTAAAGCTGAGCGCGCTGTTGGACTTGAACATCGGGGACATCAAATCGACCAGAGCGTCGAAAGCGCCCGCGTTCGTAATGAAATCGATAAACGGAGTGAACAGAACGAACATCAGGAACAGCCACATCAATTTCGCGGCGCCGCTGATAATTTCGTCAAACACTTTGTTCAGCGACAGGCCGCCCGCAATACCGGTCAGAACCGCTGTTACGGAAATTACCATAATCGCGTAGGAGGAGCCCTTCTGCAGGAAAATGCCGTACCCGATCAGAATCGCCATACAGAGGAAAAACACCGTGGTAGCGCGGCGGGATTCCTTCGTCGCCACGTATTCGTCGCCGACCTCTTCCACATCGGTGTATGCGTAAACGCCCTTGGTTTTCTTCTGGATGCGCAGAGCCATAAAATATGTAATAACCCAACAGATGGCTGCCACCGGCAGGCCTACACCCAGCACATAGGTGCTGTAGCTCACGTGGGTCAGTTCCATAATCGTGACCACCTGTGGAGAATACGGACCGATGAACAGGCCGGTCATGCCCGCGCCCATCAGCACTGCCGCCATGGTGGAGGGGGTCAGGCCGATCATGGCGACCATCGGGATAATCATGGGGGCGATGATCGCATTGGCGCCCGCCAGAGTGCCCAGCAGAGCAACGAGGACGATCGAAGTGGCCATCGTGGCCAGAATCGCCTTTTTCTCGGTATTGACGCCGATTTTCTTGGTAAACGCGTAAATGATAAACTCGGCGACTCCCGTCGCCCGCAGAATAGCGCCCAGGCCCGAGCCCAGCATGATGATAAACCCGATCATGCCAAGGAAGGAACCAAGCGATTCCGCCAGGACCCCGCCCATATCGGCAAAGGACTGCTTTGTCATAATGGCGGCGATCACCACACAGATGACAACGTTTAATACGGGATGAATGTCGCGAAACGCCAGAACAATGTACAGCACCAACGGAATCAGTGCAAACAGCGGAGAAATGCCAAAAATCATTTCAATACTCCCTTTCCGGATCAATTTCAGCTTTTGGCTCTGCATATTGCAGACAGGTTGTTCCTACAGGCAAACCGCTAACTATGCTCCGCGGCGATCAGCCGCGGCTTTCCCATGCCGGAATTTCCCCTCCCTTCTTTCCGGGCTTCTGCCGCCCGTTTTTCCCGTGCCGGACCTGGCCTTAGCTGCACCAGAAGGCGGCCATTTTTTCGCCTTTCTCCGCCGGCTGTTTCTTTTTACCAAACGCCGTCTGTACCATGCTTTTTTTCACGTCGCTCTTTTTTGATAAAAAAAAACAGAACCCCTTTTGGCGTGGTGCCAACGGGATCCCGTCTTCGAGGTAAGGCGCTTGATTCGCCTCACACAAAAAACAAAACCGTTCTGGTAAATATTAGCAAAGTTCGTACTATATGTCAACATTCTATGAACAAAAATAAATTTTTATGATTTTTCGTGAAGTTTTTGTATTGTCCATTTACTTTTCAATGCCCTATGCAGGTACAGCGATTTTTCCCTTCGACTGCGGGGAGGGAAGAAATTAATCCTTTTTTTAAAGTGCTATCGCTATGCTCGAATGCAATCGGCAGAGCCTGTTCCACGGGTGGGGACCAACAAAAAAACTCTGTTTGACCCTTCGACCGTTTTCAGCCAAGGGACAAAACAAGGCGCTTACATACGAAAAGTGTCCATGAGCCGGTGAGAATAAAGTTGAGGTCTCTCCCCCGCCTACGGCGGGGGAGAGACCTCTTTTTCACCTGTTTTAAGGAAGATTTATATTACATTAAGGGAGCGAACAGATTCAGGACGCTGTTGAGCGCGCGCACATACCATCTGCTGCTGCGGCACTCGGCATGCACCACCTGCCTGCACTGTAAAAGGGACATCAGGTATTCATCCCGCATGCTGCCGATGGCCGGGCACCGGAACAGCCAGGCACCGCACTCAAAGTGCATGTAAAAGCTGCGGTAATCGAAATTGATCGTCCCCACAATTCCGTATTCATCATCACAGACAACCGTTTTCGCATGGTTGAAGCCCGGAATAAACTCGTAGATTTTCACTCCGTTTCTCACCAGCACCTCATAGTTGGCGCGGGTGACCATGTAAACCAGCTTTTTGTCCGGTATATGTGGCGTGATGATGCGCACATCCACTCCGCTTTTAGCTGCGTTGCACAGCGCCGTCAGGACTTCATTATCCGGGATCAGATACGGCGTATTGATATATACATATTGTTTTGCGCGGCTGATCAGGTTCAGGTACACGTTGCGCCCCACCGGCTCCCAGTCCAGCGGATTGTCGCTGTACGGCAGAACATAGCCGCCCTCCTGCGGTTCGTCCGGCTCCTGCACGACACGGAATTTTTCGTAATCCTCCGTGATTTTTCGCTCGAACCCCCACAGGGACAGAAACATCACCGTAAAGTTCCAAACCGCATCCCCGCGGATCATGATGGCGGCGTCTTTCCATTTGCCAAAGCGCGGAGAAAGATTGATATATTCATCCGCAAGGTTTACGCCGCCGGTAAAGGCCACCTTGCCGTCGATCACCACGATTTTACGGTGGTCGCGGTTGTTCATCAGGGTAGAAAGGAACGGCACGAAGCTGTTGAACACGCTGCATTGAATTCCCATTTTCTCAAGGCGGCGGCTGTATTTGAACGGGAGCGTGAACAGGCAGCCCATGTCGTCGTACAGCACACGCACCTCCACTCCCTGCCGCGCTTTCTGCGCAAGGATATCCAGAACGGTATCCCACATCACACCCTCGCGGATAATGAAATATTCCAGAAAGATGAAACGCTCCGCTTTCTTCAGCTCTTCCACCAACGAACGGAATTTTGACTCGCCGTTCGGGAAATAGACCGCAGAGCCGTTCCGACAGGCCGGGCAGTTGGAATACCGCTGCAGATACCGCACCTGCGCGCCCGCATCCGGATTCTGTTCCGTGATTTCCTCCAGAATTTCGGGATCCGGCTTTAAAAACGCGCGGAAGCTTTGATTCTCCAGCGAAACGCTGCGGCGGATCATGCGGTTGTGGCGGCTGCGTCCGAACATGAGATAAAACAGCCCGCCAAAAATAGGGAACAGCAGAATCGCTACGATCCAGGCCAGCTTATACGTTGGGTTCAGCTCGCTGTTGTTCAAAATCCACAGCGTTACCACAATGCTGATGACGTAGCAGACGCCGTAAAACCACACATAATAATTGCTGAACTGCGTGATCATCAGTACCAGCACCGCAACCTGTACCAGAATGGCCAGAGCGATCATGGAGGTGCGGCTGAGCAGACTTTTCAGTACTTTCTTCATACGGTCCTTCCTTTGCAGAGAACAGGTTTGAGTGGGAACTTTCTTGTCAAACGGGTGGGGATACGCTATAATAAAACCCTACGGCAGGCTGGGACAGGTCCTTTCAGAGTACTCTCGCGGGTTGCAGTAAGGCCGCCTGATGACGGCCTTTGATTTGTCGATTTGCAGTCCTTGTGTTGGCAGACAGGTCACTCCAGTCTAAGGCACAAGTTTCTGCTCCAGCAGAAATGCGGCGAAGCCGCATCCAAAAACTGCGAGCCGACGAGAGCGCTCTGAAAATGCCCGCCGACAGACGAGACTGTTAAGCTTATTTCCAGATGGAACTCGGAGAGTGGGCATTTTCATTGGAGCGCCTTTTCAGTAGCTGTCGTTTGCACTTACAGGAACTGTTCCCCAAAACGGATTCCAAAGGTGTCCTTTGGCGAGTCTTTGCTTACTTTCGC
>OFDJ01000371.1_pt1 | contig 19582 bp, 21 predicted proteins | sample 1520901 | NCBI WGS metagenome assembly OFDJ01 (sample SAMEA2699035, study PRJEB24076) | metagenome | biome: Human gut stool | place: Spain | collected 2012-11-19 | reverse complement strand
GGTATAAAAATATATTATTATTCATAATAAAAGTAAAAGGCAGGATTCCATGTGGAATCCTGCCTTTGTTTTCTCTTTCTTCTACGCTTTATAGTAACTGTAAAGCTGACATTTGATCATTCCGTTATACAGCTTGCGGCGCTTGTCCGCAGGGCGGCCAAAGCAGCTTTCAAACGTTTCGTCGGGGCTGATGATGTGGTAGCTCCAGCCGCGTTTGGGAACAAAGCGCTGCCCCATGGCCGTATACAGCTCCTCCGCCTGACTCAGGTCGAGCAGGCGCTCGCCGTAGGGCGGGTTGCAGATCACACAGCCGCGCTCGCCCTCCTCCGCAAAGTCGCGGATGTCGCGCTTTTCCGCCCGGATATGGGCGATGACGCCGGCCTTTTTCGCGTTTTCCAACGTCAGGGAAACGGCCGCGCCGTCGATATCATAACCGGTAGCAAGGAAGGTGCTGTCGCGCCGAACCAGATCCTGCGCGCGCGCTTTTTCGCGTATCCACACGCTTTCATCGATCCCCTTCCAGCTCTGCGCAGCAAAGCTCCGCTGCAGGCCGGGGGCGATGTTCATCGCGAGCAGCGCCGATTCGATGAGAATCGTGCCGGAGCCGCAGAACGGGTCGTACACGTGGGAATCCGGCCAAAGACGGGCCAGCTTCGCCATCGACGCAGCCAGCGTTTCTTTGATCGGGGCTTCCGCCGCGTTGGGGCGGTAGCCGCGCTTGTGCAGCCCCACGCCGCTGGTATCGAGCATCACGCTGACGGTATCCTTTAAAATCAGGAACTGTACCTGATACATATCGCCGGACTCCTCGAACCACGGGATGCGATATTTCAGCTTCAGGCGTTCCACAATGGCCTTTTTGATGATGGACTGGCAGTCCGGAACGCTGGAAAGCTGAGAGCTGAGCGAACGGCCTTTGACCGGGAAACGGTCCTTCTTGCCGATCCACTGCTCCCACGGCAGGGCCTTTACCGCCTGAAACAGCTGCTCAAAGGTAACGGCACGGAACGTGCCGAGCAGCACAAGCACCCTCTCGCTGTAACGGGAGCAGAGATTCGCGCGCGCCAGCATTTCTTCGCTGCCTGCGAACACCACGCGCCCGTTCTGGGGCTCTACCTGCTGCGCGCCCATATCCCGCAGTTCTTCCGCCACCAGGCCTTCTACGCCCAGCAGGCAGGGGCATACCAGTTGAAATTGATCCATTGTGTTTCTCTCCGTATCTGAAAAAATAGCGGGCAAAAATTTTGTGTTTTACCCGGGAAATAAAACGGGGGCCGCAGTCTGACGCGGCCCCCGCTGACTCACTATATTATTCCGCGTCCGGCTCCAATAAACCGTAATCGCCGTTTTTGCGCTGATATACTACGTTGATTTCACCCGTAGCGCCGTTGCGGAACATGTAAAACTGATGACCGAGCAGGTTCATCTGCAAAATTGCTTCTTCCACCGTAAGGGGCTTCACCGGGAAATGCTTGGTGCGCACAATCCGATATTCCTCTTCTTCGGCGACTGCGGCAGGCTCGGCTTCTTCCGGCGTTTCCGTCACGAGCTGATCCAGCGCCGCAGAATGAATCTGCTTGTCCAGACGGCTCTTGTTCTTGCGAATCTGCCGGCCCAGAGCACTGATGACCTGATCCAGCGCGTCGTTCATTTCAAAATCGGTAGCCTCCGCACGATAAATCATGCCCTTGCTCCGGATTGTGATTTCAACCGTCTGACGGTTGCGCTCCAGCGTGACCACCACATGAGCGTCCGCGTCCGCATCGAAGATCTTATCAAAACGGGAAAGCTTTTTGGTTGCCAGGCTCTTGAAGTGATCTTTGAGTGTGACCTTACGTCCAGTAATCGTGATATTCATGTACGCATCTCCTTTGCAAATGGAAATCGCAGAGTTTTCGGAACATATTCCTGAAAATTGACCCGAACTCTCTGGGAGTATTATAACATAAATACCGAAAAAATAGAAGTAGTTCGATCTTAAATGATCATTTTTTTATGCCGGGTCACATGACAGCCGACGTTGACCGCAACGGGCAGGCCGGCAATGTGCGTTGCGTAGGTCTCGATATTCACGGCCAGCGCGGTCACATCGCCGCCAAAGCCCTGCGGGCCGACGTTCAGCTCGTTAACCGCACGGAGCATATCCTGCTCGAGCTGATGGTAAAACGGATCGGGATTCGGCTCATCCAGCGGACGGCACAGTGCCTTTTTGGCCAACTGCGCGCACAGCTCGAAATCGCCGCCGATCCCAACGCCCAGCACAACGGGAGGACAGGGGTTGCCGCCCGCAAGGCGGACGGTCTCCGTGACAAAATCGATCATCTGCTGCGGCCCGGCCGCCGGGGTCATCATCTTCAGGCAGCTCATATTCTCGCTGCCGAAGCCCTTGGGGCAGGCGGTCAGCGTCACGCGGTCGCCGGGCACAATGCGGGTGTGCAGCACGGCGGGGGTATTATCCTCGGTATTGATGCGGCGCAGCGGATCGCCCACCACGGAGCAGCGGAGCAGACCCTCTACATAGCCGCGGCGGACGCCCTCGTTCACGGCGTTCTCAAACGAACCGCCGGTGAGGTGCACCTCCTGCCCGATCTCCGCGAACACAACCGCCATGCCGGTATCCTGGCAGATGGGAAGATTCAGCCGCCGCGCGGCGTCCAGATTTTCGCACAGATCCTCCAGAATCGATTTTCCCAGAGGATTGCTCTCTTTCTGCACCGAGCAGCGGATGCAGCTTTCCAGATCGCCGGAAAGCTCGCGATTCGCCTCGATAAACATCCGGCACAGCCCGTCGCTGATCAGAGAAACGGGAACCTCTCTCATACACTCCACTCCTTTTTGTATGCGCCGCACGGGCGCGGATCGAACCATCCCATACTCATCTCTCGCGGAACAGCAGAGATCTATTTCACGCTCCCTCTGCAAACGGAGAGAGCGCAACGTCTTTTTTCACCTGTTTTGCGGAAGCCTAGTAATCAAAATACCCGGCGGCCGGATACAAACACCATTTCCGGCTTTGTGCTGATTTGAAGCGGGTCGTCGCGGAAGAGGGAAAAATCGGCGTCCTTGCCCGGTTCCAGAGAGCCGACGCGGTCTTCGATATGGCAGATGCGCGCGGGGTTGATCGTGATCGCGCGCAGCGCTTCTTCCCGCTCGATCCCTTCGCGCACCGCAAGAGCGGCGGACAGCGGCAGGTATTGAATCGGAACGACCGGGTGATCCGTGACGATCGCAATGCGGACGCCTTGCTTTTGGAGCATACCGGGGCACGCCGGCGTCAGATTCTTCAGCTCGGGCTTGGAACGGTCGCACAGAATGGGGCCGGAAAGCACCGGAACATCTTCCCCGGCCAGATCGTCGGTGATCAGGTAGCCGTCCGTTCCGTGAATGATCACATAATCGAGATGGAATTCGCGCCCCAGGCGCATGGCGGTAAAGATATCGTCGGCCCGGTGTGCGTGAAAATGCACCTGCAGCTTGCGCTGAAGCACCGGAATGAGCGCTTCGCATTTGATGTCGTACTCCGGCGGATCGATGTCCTCGTCCTTGCGAGAAAGCTCCAAATCCTCCAGATAGCGCCGGGTCTTGTACAGCTCCTCGCGGATGAGGGCCGCCGTGGCCATACGGGTGGAGGGCGTCTGGCTTTTGCCGTGGTACGTGGATTTTGGGTTCTCCCCCAGCGCCATTTTCATCGCCACGGGCGCCTGGATGACCATGTTGTCGATCCGCCGTCCCGCTGTCTTGACCGCGGCCAGCTGCCCGCCGATGGGGTTCGCACTGCCCGGGCCGGTAATGACTGTCGTCACGCCCGCGGCGCAGGCCTCCTCAAAGCAGCGGTCGAGAGGGTTCACGGCGTCGATGCCGCGCATCTGCGGCGTAATGGGGTCGGTATCCTCGTTGCCGTCGTCGCCCTCAAAGGTCAGGCCGTCCTCCCACATGCCGAGGTGGGTATGGGCGTCCACAAAGCCGGGGTAGATGGAAGCGCCGCCGGCGTCGACCACCTCTTCCTCCAAGGCGTCGGGCGCGGGCATGGGGCCGACCGCGGCGATTTTGCCGTCCCGCACCAGCAGGTAGCCGTTCGGGATCGGGTCGCCTGCCATCGTATAAATCATTGCATTTTGTATCAGCATGTGTTACCTCCAAAAACGGGCAGACGCCCGGAAAAATCCGGGCTTGTCTGTAACTTCAGATCGATCGGATATTTTAAAAACAAAGCGAACCAAAGCGGTGCTGCAGGAATGCCCAAAGGGCACGCGTACCGCATGGATTCCAGGGATTGGAACGAGGCTGCTGCTTTTCTTTGTGGAACAGACCATCGTGCCATTTCTGTAAACAACCCCTGGAACCATTACGCAAAAAAGCGGAGTGTAACCACTCCGCCTGCTTTATTTGGATGAGCCGCCGTGCTTGGTAAAGCCGCCGCGCTTGGAATCAATGCACCTTTTGAGGTCGGACATTTTTTCATCGCTGGTCTGCTTGAACCGAGACATCATTTCCTCAAAGCTGGACGCTTCAGGTTTTTTGCTCGCCTGCCACTCGTAGTTGCCAGGCCTGCCTGCAGGGCGCGGTCCGGAAGGGCGTGGCCCGGAAGAACGCGGCGCGAAGTGACGCGCGGCAGGACCGTTGTCACGAGGCGGCGGCGGAACAGCCTTTTTCATGGAAAGACTCACTTTGCCATCATCGCTGATGCTCAGCACTTTCACCTTGACCATCTGATTTTCCGTTACATAGTCGCGGATTTCCTTCACGAAGGTCGGAGCTACCTCAGAAATATGAACCATCCCGGTTTTGCCCTCGGGAAGCTCTACAAAAGCACCGAACTTTGTAATTCCAGTAACCTTTCCCTCAAGAATTGTCCCTACCTCAAGTTGCATACAGTAATAATATCCTCCTCTTAAATTCAGAGCCGTTTAATTCCCCGCAATATTTACAAAAACACGTTCGCCGGGTTTGGCATAATCGAGCCCCTCCCGCACAACGCGTTCTATGTACTCGTCACTGACGCCGCTGCCGGAGGACAAGCTGTGTTTTAAGTCCTCGTTTTTGATCTCCTGAATTTTGATCTGCTGCTTTAAATCGGCTAACTGCCGCTTCTTTTCGCTGATCTGCATCTGCTGGTTCACAAGGGCGACCGCCGCGTAAACTGCAAATACCAGAATGGCAAACCGCAGCAAAAAGCTCTTCTTTTCTTTTTTGGCTTTCAGCACCCTCATAAAGTCAAACAGCTCCCCTCTCTGCAGTCCGCTGTAATCGGGCAAATTCAGAATCCATATAGCTGATTATACACTATCGGATGGGGAGGTTTCAAGCGATTTTTTTCTTTTCTTCCGAAATTTTAAGGGTTTTGTTGTGACTTTCGCGATTTTTACGCAGATCGTGCGCACCCCGCGGAAAATCCGGCGGAACAAACGCCCGATCGGCCGAAGAATCCAGCGCAGCAAAAAGTTTTTGATCGCCGTTAAAATCCGCAGAAGAAGCTTCGCCAAACGGAAGGTAATTTCGCCGAGGGTAAGAAAATAAACGCACATGCCGATGGCCTCGCCCGCCAGCAGATAAAACCGAACCTCTCCCCAGTTCACCGCAAGGGCCACAAGGAAGCTCACCACGGCCGCGACAAAGCAGACAAAGATATCCTGCCAGATCACCTGGCGTTTTTCACTGCGGGCAAACACCCGGAAAATGCGAAACACATCGTAAAACGCGCCGAGCGCGAATCCAACTGCCAGAGCCATCAGAAAACCCTGGCCCTGCTCCTCCAGAGTAAGACCCAAAGCGCCATCACCCCGCTATCGGAACATCTTGGAGAACACACCGCCCCCACTGCTCTGTTTTTGATCGGTATAGGTAACAGAATAGATTTCCCCCGTGATCGTCAGCTCGCCGGTTTCGGTATTGAGCTTGCCGATCTGCAGGTTCCGGCCGCGGATGACGATTTCGCCAAGGTCAGTATACGCCACCACCGTCTGGTCGTCGAAGCTGTCTACATTCGAGACCCCTGTTGCCGTAAGTGTTTTTCTGTTATCCACAATCAGGCTGTGCGGCGCGCGGACCGTTTTGGCTGCTGGTTTCTTTTCTTCCGCCATGATCGTACCCTCCCGACAGTATAGTTTATCACAATTCCGCTTTTCTTCCGGTCTTTCCCACCTGCGGAGAGGGCAAGGAATCCGGCGCGAAAGCGGATTGGGCTATACTACATATATGCTGGCGCAAAGGGACATATTCTGGCTCAGTTCAGGAAACCGCCTCGTACATTTCAGACGCTTCCCCTTTGGGGGCGTATTCGCTCACCCGCACCACGCGCACTTTCAGGCTGCGCGCGCCGAGCTGCAGCTCCAGCACATCGCCCTCTTTTACCTCATAAGAGGCGCGGGCGACCTTGCCGTTTACCATGACCCGCCCGGCGTCGCACGCTTCGTTTGCAACGGTGCGCCGCTTGATCAGACGGGATACTTTTAAATACTTATCCAATCTCATGAGACAAATTTTCTCCTTTTCTATGCTTCTATAAGGCCATTGAATCCAAGGCCGTCGTTTCTCCCGCCCAAAACGGAAGAAAAAGCACAACGATCCACTCTGCCGACGATAACACAAAAGGCCACGGCAAACGCAAAACGCCTGTCCGCAGCCTTCAATATCAATAACAGTTTATTTGTCGGTAGCATCCTTAAATGCTTTGCCAGCCTTGAATGCCGGAATCTTGGACGCGGGGATCGTGATGGGGGAATTGGTTCTGGGGTCACGGCCCTGTCTTTCGTTGCGGGAACGAACCTCGAAAGTACCGAAGCCAACCAGCTGAACCTTCTCCTCTTTCGCAACGGTCTCGATGATGACATCGATCATTGCATTCACTGCGCTGTCGGCGTCCTTCTTGGAAATAGCGGCTTTCTCTGCCACTGCAGAAATCAATTCTGTTTTGTTCATAAGATTTGTTACCTCCAAAATTTTATTTTTCAGTCTGGTTTTCCAGCTGGGGAATGGTACGCTGTTTTACTTCATCCCAAAGCCTGTCCAACTCTTCAGGCGACAAAGTGTCCAGCCGCTGTCCCCTTTCCTTGGCCAACTCCTCCGCCGCGGTAAAACGCGCGATGAATTTGTTGCAGGAAATGGTCAGCGCCTGCTCCGGTTCCGTTTTCAGGTGCCGGGCCGCATTCACTACTGAAAACAAAAGGTCTCCGACCTCCTGCTGGCAGTCCTGCGCATTACCCTTCCGGATCGCCTCCTTCAGTTCCGCGGTTTCTTCCTCCACCTTTTGCAGCGTCTGCCAGACATCGGCAAAGTCATACCCCGATTTTGCCGCTTTCTGCTGCACCTTGGCACTGCGCATCAAAGCTGGCAGTGCGGGTGAAACGCTTTCCAGCACCTGTGCCTGAGTCGACTGGTGCTTGGTGCTCTTTTTGATGGCATCCCAGTTTTTGAGAACCTCTGCGGAATCCTGGACATGGACATCCCCGAACACGTGGGGATGCCGAACAATCAGCTTTTTACAGATGCCGTCGGCAACCTGATCAAAATTGAACCTGCCTGCCTCAGTTTCCAAATCTGCATGGAACACTACCTGAAGCAGCACATCGCCCAGTTCTTCCTTCAGAAGCTCCGTATCTTCGGTGTCGATGGCTTCGACCGCCTCATACGTTTCTTCAATCAGGCAGGCCCGGATGCTTTGATGTGTCTGCTCCCGGTCCCAGGGGCATCCCCCGGGCGAACGGAGAATTCTGACGATTTGCAGCAGGTCCTCAATCGTGTAAGTTTCTTTTCTTTGAAAATCCAACCTGACAGGTCCTTTCCTGGAATATAGCCGGCGAAAACTAGTACTATATTACCTTATCCATCCATGTTTTTCAAGTATTTTTGCAATTTTTTGCCCATTCGGGAGCATCAAAATATCATCGCGGCAAATTGCACGCAAACACAGCAGCGAAAGCGAATAAACCAGCACCGCCGCGCCTACTCCGCCCAGCGTGGAAAGATTCTCTGAAAGAACATGCGAAAGCAGCCCTCGAGTCGACCACGCAGCGGCGCAGCACAGGATGGACGCGATAAGCGGCTTGCCGAAAATCGAAAGAAAATCCGGCATGATTCTGGTCTCGCGGCACAGGCAGATCAGCGCCGCCACCGTGAGGAAAAAATAGCAGACCAGTGTGCCCGCGCCGGCGCCCAGCACGTTGATTTCCGGAATTCCCACCAGAAAGTAATTGAGCGTCACCTTGATCGTCAGCCCGACCGCCAGAAGCTTTACGGGCAGATCGACCCGGCCGACCGCCTGCAGCATGCTGTTGACCGGCGTGCTGAACGACGCGAAAATCGCGCCGACTCCCATAATGACCAGAACATGAGAGGTAATGGGCAGTGAGGGGCGTGCGCCGAATACTAGGCGCGCCACCGGCCCCGCCATCACCGCAAGACCCATGCCCGCGGGGATGCTGAACAGTGCGGTAACCCGCAAAACCGCTTCCATGCTCTTTTTCAGGTGCAGTGCTTCCCCGCGCGTATACGCGGCGGTCACGTTGGGCAGCGCGCTGATGCCAAACGCCTGCGTGATGGCCGGTACCAGCATAAACAGCGTCAGCGCCATGGAGAAGCAGCCGAATAGAAAATTCGGGACGGTATCTGTCTCAATGTTGATCTGTGGTATCATTCCCTGATACATGGAAAGCAATACCTGTGGATTTTGCTCCATTACATTGTGTATCCGGGTCTGCAAAAAGGTGGTGTCCACCATGGCAGCCACATTGACCGCCATGGCCCCGATCCCGATGGGGATCGCCGTTCTCACCAGACAGGAAACCGTCTTGCGCATGCTGCGCGGCGGCGGGGAATTTCTCAGGTTTTCTTCCGTAATGCCGTCGCCGATCAGCTTGTGGCGGCAGAACAGGAACAGAAAGCTGAGGAGCGAGCCGACCGTTACGCCGAGGATCGCGCCTGCGGCGGCGTAGGGCAGCACCGCGCTTCTCGCGTAATCGCGCGAAGCGGCGGCCACCCCGAACACCGTGCCGAAGGCCTCGTATTCCTTCATTCCCTGATGCAGAATCAGGCAGGCGGCGGAAAGCCCGACCGTCAGCTTGCTCAGCGCTTCGATGATTTCTGAAATTGCGGTGGGGTACATATTCCGAAGACCTTCATAGTATCCCCGATAAATGGCGGTTAAACAGCTGAACAAAATTGCCGGAGCCAGCGTGTACAGCGCGGGCAGGGCGTTTTCGTTGCCGATGATTTTTGCGTAGGCGGCCGCGCCGAACACCATCAGTGCAAAGCCGACCGTTCCGGTGCCGATAAAGATGGGGGCCGACGCGCGGTGGATGCGCCGGATATCCCGGTAAGCGCCGCGGGTGCAGCTTTCGGAAACCAGGCGCGAAATCGCGATTGGGAACCCTGCCGTGGCCAGGCTGTAAATCGGCCCGTAAAAATTATAGGCCGTATTGAAATACCCCAGGCCATCCTCTGTAATGACCCAGGTCAGCGGCACCTTGAACAGGGCGCCGATCAATTTTACGATTAAAATGCTCGCTGTCAGAATCAAAGCACCGTGTAAAAAGCTCTGGCTCTTCCTGCGGGAAGCTTTCCCCATAGTAGCACATCCATTCCCCAAAAATCCCGTTCGGGCGTTTGCCCTCTCTTTGGAATTTATATTAGCCCCGGGGAACGGTTATGCGAAAATCCATCGATACACAAACGCCCGGATTCCGCCAAAACGGAATCCGGGCGTTTCATTCGTTTGTTTTGCTCAAAAGGGATTACAGCTGGGCAGAAGCTTCCTGAATCTGCTCCTCGAGCGCCTTCAGCTGATCCTGAAGCTCGTCAATCGCGACCATTGCTTCGGCTACCAAATCCGCAGGATCGCTGTCTGCTTTTTTGGCGTCGTAAACCGCTTTGCCCAAAGCCTCATACTTTTTGTTGATTTCGTTATTCAGCTCGGCCGCACTGATTTTCAGTTTGGATACATCCACAAGCTGACCGGCTTTTTTCCCGACCGCATTCGCCGCCGATTTCGCATTGATGACAACATCTTCAAAAAGGCCCATCGTAGACACGCTCCTTCGATTTTTGTTACTTCGATTATACCACCTATTTGGCTAACAATGCAAGAATCTGTCCTGTAAACAAATTATAAATTATTTGTGTGCAAAATGGTCCAAACCTGTAAAAAGCATTCAGACTGTCGAAAACCGCCGGGCGGCGCGAAACCGACGCAGCGAAATCAAATTATTTCGCAATTCGGCGGCAGCGTGGCTTTGCCGATCATCTGAAACTTATTCCACGGCGCTCTGGTAGATGCTCCCGCCGATAAACTCCCGCAGAATGGAGTTGTCGGGCACAAGGCTTTCGTCCACCGGCACAAAGCGTTCGAGCTGTGTGAGGAGATGGCTGGTGTAGTGATAGCGGGGATGCTCGCACGAAATTTCGCGCAGCAGCGGGATGGCCTTACGGCGCAGAATACAGGGCTCATACATGTGGATGGAATTGATCGTGATGTTGCTCACGCTCTTGTACGGGCGGATATAGTTGTTCTCGCCGTCAAGCACATTCTGCCACATGGAGAGCGTGCGCTCGGGGCCGGCACCGCGGAAGCTGTAATCGCGCACCACGCGGCGAATAAACCGCAGATCATTGTGCGACAGCACCACGCCCGCGCTGTCTTTAATATCCTGCTTGACGCTGATGTACAGCTTAAGCAGGTGATCCTGCGGCAGGTGCGCGCTGATGCGCGGGTTCAGCGCATGGATTCCCTCGAAAATGGCCACGCCGTTTTCCGGCAGAGCCACCGGCTTAGTATGGCCTGTCGGCTGATGGATGGAAAAATCGAATACCGGTACATCGCAGCGTCCGGTTTCGATCAGGTTCATCATACAGCTCTCCAGCACGGGAACATTCAGCGCATCCACCGATTCATAATCGTGATCGCCGTTTTTCAGGAGAGGCGCCTGGCTTTCACCCCGGTAAAAATCGTCCAGAGAGATCGTCGCGCAGCGAACCCCGCGGTTCTGGAGCATCTCTTTCATGATCTCCATGGTTGTGGTCTTGCCGCTGCTGGACGGCCCGGCCAGCAGAATGATCTTATTGCGCTCCGGATTTTCCGTGATGGTATTGACGATGGAGCCCAGGTACCGGCGATAGGCGGATTCAATCTGCTCGATCATGCCGATCGGGTCGGTTTTGGCCGCCTCGTTGATCTGCTCGAGGTGATCGACATATTTGACGTAGCTATTTGCGAAATAGTTCATACAGCTCTTTCACCTGCTCCTTCCTTGCAATCATTTCCTCATGTCTGCTGACATATTCATACGGAAATTTAAAATTGAAAATACGCCGCAGCGTATCGGAATACGGGTCCTTGACTTTGCTGACGGCGCCCGCGCCGCAGGCCAGGATCGTATGGGTCTCATCCATGATGTACACGTTATAATCGCTGTAACAACCGGGCTTGGCCCAGCCGGTATTTTCCAGATTGCCGACCATACGGCTCTGCCGGTACAGATAGTATGGCTCGTACCCGGACGAAAACAGGCTTTTCGCGGTGTCGTCAAGCATCTGCGCGGCCGCGGCGGCGTCGGGATCAAAGCCGTCGCGCTCCGACTGATTCAGCCGGGAGGAACGTTTCAGAGCCAGCGTATGCACGGTAACGCTCTCCGGGTCAAGCCGCAGCACATGCTCCAGCGTGCTTCGGTAGCCCTCCACCGTATCGCCGGGCAGCCCGACGATCAAATCCATATTGATATTGTCAAAGCCCATTTTGCGGGACAGCTCAAACGCCGAAACCGTCTGCGCGGTGGTGTGGCGGCGGCCGATCCGCTCCAAAATCTCGTCATTCATCGTCTGGGGATTGATGCTGATGCGGGTCACGCCGAATTCTTTGAGCACCTGCAGGCGCTCGGGCGTTACAGTGTCGGGCCGGCCGGCCTCCACCGTGAATTCGCGGCAGGACGAAACCGGGAAATGGGTGCAAAGCGTATCGAGCAGCGTGTGCAGCTGCTCCGGCGAAAGGGTCGTGGGCGTTCCGCCGCCGATGTAGACGGATTCGAGCCGTAGGCCCAGCTCCCCAGCCACCTTTGCCGTATGTTCCAGCTCCTTGCACAGCAGGGAAACGTATTCCGGCATCAATCGAATGGCCTTGTCCACCGACTGTGACACAAACGAGCAGTACGCGCACCGCGTGGGACAAAACGGGATGGAAATGTAAAGGCTGTACGATTCGGGACGGGATTTGGACAGGATTTTCTGCTCGTTGTCCATCGTCACCACGCTCAGCCGTGTTTTTTCGGGTGTGACAAGAAAGCCGGAGGTAAAATGCCCGATGGCCTGCTCCCGGCCCATCTGGCCGCACAGACGGCGCAGCAGCTTGATCGGGCGCACACCGGTCAGAATACCCCACTGCGGGCGATAGCCGCAGCGCTCGGCGAACAGCTCGAACAGCATCACCGCCATCAGGCGCTCCGCTTCTTTGTCCATCTGCAGGACGGATTCCGGGAAGGCTCTGCTGTCCTCCAGCACCCGGCCGCCCAGGTGCAGCCGCACGGAAATCTGCACCTGACCATCCTGCTGCCGCAGGCCCGTGTAAACGGTGGTCTGCGTTTCCGGCAGCGCTTCGGAGATTTCAAATATCGTTTTGATTTCTTCATAAGGCAGGAACACCCGGCAGAGATTTTCCATTTCGTAATGATACGGGTGCCCGTCGACCAACAGAACCATCAATAAAATTCCTCTTCATTTAGAAACGGATTGTACCGTCTTTCTCTCTCCAGGGTTGTGGAAGGGCCGTGGCCGGGATAGACATAGTAGTCGCCCTCCAGATCGGCAAGCTTCTGCAGGGATTCCTGCATATCGCGGCTGCTGCCGGTGGCAAGATCGGTTCTTCCCATAGAGCCGGCAAACAGCGTATCACCGCTGAAGATCACATCATTTACAAGAAAGCAGCAGCTGCCAACGGTATGCCCAGGCGTAAACAGCACTTTGATTTTCAGGCTGCCCAGCTCAATGACGTCCCCGTCGTCGAAAATGTGGTCCGGCACAAAACTCTCGTGCCGGATCGAAGGCAGCATGCTGCCCTGGCTGATTTCAGGGTCGCCGGCGCAGGGCGCGTCGGGACGGGAGATGTACACCTGGCACCCCGTCAGCTCTTTGACGTGCGGCACACCGTCGATATGGTCAAAGTGGCCGTGGGTCAAAAGGCAGAGCGTCACTTTTTCCGCGGGCAGAGCGCGGATGGCTTCATCCAGCCGCGCAGAAGTAAAACCGGGATCGATCACGGCGGAAAGGCCGGTTTCGTCGTCGGTGAGCAAATAGCAGTTTTCTTCCAGCAGTCCGCCGGTAATTGCGTTGATTTTCATAAGCCGAGTCTCCTTCCAATCAGTCGTGAGGGGATACCAAGCCCTCAGGAACGGCGAACGGACAGAATGCCTTCGATTCCGCTCAGCTTCGAGATCACGCCGGCCAGATGGTCGATACCGTTGACGGTGATGGTAGCGGAAATGATTGTTTTGCCGTCCTTTGTTTCGCGCGAGTTCAGCGAGTGGATGAACAGGCGCAGAGTAAACATCTGCTGGGTCAGGTCGGCAAGAAGGCCAGGGCGGACCTCCGCCACGATTTCAAGGGTAGATTTGAATTCCTCCTTGACCTCGCCGCTCTCCCAGTGCGCGGAAACCCAGCGTTCCGGCTCAGGGGATTCTGCGATATTCCGCGGCACGTTGGGACAGGACCGTTTATGAACGGACACGCCGAAGCCGCGGGTGATAAAGCCGATGATCTCGTCGCCCGGCAGCGGGTTACAGCAGCGCGAGAACTTGATCAGGCAGTTTTCCATGCCGTCGATGAGAACGCCGCCCGCCGCCCGTTTGATGGGGCTTTGGGACTGCTTGCGTTCCGTCGTCTGCGCCGGCTTTCTCGTTTTCAGGTATTCCTCGCGCAGGCGGGGCATGTTCTTCCACAGCTGGATTCCGCCGTAGCCGATGGCCGCGTACACGTCGTCCATCGTATTGCAGCTGACCTTGCGCCCGATGCCGAGCAGGAAGTTTTTCAGTTCTTCTTCGGTGAGCGCGATGCCGTTGCGCTTTAACTCACGCTCTACCTCGGCACGGCCCTCCACAATATTTTCATCGCGGCGCTCTCTTTTGAACCACTGGCGGATCTTATTGCGCGCCTCGCTCGTCTTTACGATCTTGAGCCAGTCGCGGCTGGGGCCGTGGTTTGCTTCCTTTGTGGTGAGGACTTCGATGATCTCGCCGTTTTTGACTTTATAGTCGATCGGGACGATGCGCTTATCCACCTTGGCGCCGATCATGCGGTTGCCCACCGCGCTGTGAATGGCATAGGCAAAGTCGATGACCGTAGCGCCCATGGGCAGGTTGATGACCTCGCCCTTCGGCGTAAAGACGAACACCTCTTCCGGCACAAGGTCGGATTTGATGTTGCGCACGATGTCGGTCGCGTCGCTGTCCTTCTGGTTTTCGAGCATCTGGCGAATCCAGGCCAGGCGATTCTCCAGAGAATCGCCCTTGCCGGCAATGCCAAGCTTGTATTTCCAGTGCGCGGCGATACCGTATTCCGCCGTGTGGTGCATTTCCCAGGTACGGATCTGCACTTCAAACGGGATTCCCTCTTTGCCGATCACCGTGGTGTGAAGCGACTGGTACAGGTTCGGCTTCGGCGTGGAAATATAATCTTTAAAACGGTTCGGCAGCGGACGGAACATGTCGTGAATGATGCCGAGCACGTTATAGCAGTCGTTGACGGTATCCACGATCACGCGCACCGCGTAAATATCGTAAATTTCATCCATGCTGCGGCCTTGCATGAACACCTTGCGGTAAATGCCGTGGATGCTCTTGACGCGGCCCTGTAGGTACACATTGGGGATCATGCGGGAAACGCGGTCGTAGACCAGCGCTTTGGTCGTTTCAATAAAGTGGTCTCGGTCTTTTTTGCGCAGCTCGAGCGTGTTCTCGATCTCCTGGTAGGCAATCGGGTCAAGGTAGCGCAGAGAAAGGTCCTCCAGCTCCTCCTTGATGGCGCGGATACCGAGGCGGTGTGCGATGGGGGCGTAAACCTCCATGTTCTCCAGCGCCTTGTCGCGCTGCTTCTGGGGGGTCATGTACTCCAGCGTACGCATATTGTGCAGGCGGTCCGCCAGCTTAATGATAATGACACGGATATCCTCGGACATGGCGATCAGCATTTTGCGGATGTTCTCCGCCTGCTGCTCCTCTCGCGAGGAATAGGGAATCCGGCCCAGCTTGGTAACGCCGTCGATCAAACTGGCAATATCCGACCCGAACTGCTTTCTGATCTGATCGAGCCCGACGGAGGTATCTTCCACGACATCGTGCAGAAGGCCCGCCGCCACGGACTCCGAATCCATACCAAGCTCCACGAGGATGCACGCGACCGACACAGGATGAATGATGTACGGCTGGCCCGAAAGGCGCTTTTGCCCCGTGTGGGAGCTTTCCGCAAGCCGGTACGCCCGCCCGATCAGATCAAGATCAAAATCGTGGCCGCTCGTTTCCATCGCCTGCAGAAGATCATCATAGGTTTTTGAAGTTGTATCAGTCATGTGCAACACCATCTTCTTTGATTTGGTTAATATCACATAATATTGGGGATTCAAACAAATTGACCTTCTGATCTGTTTCGCACAGCTCAACATTTAGTTGATCGCCGCTCTGCTGAAGCAAAAGCAGGCCGCGCTCCGCAAATACTTCCAATGCGGTCAGAAGCCGGGCGTAGCCTATTTTGCCGCCGTCGAACCGGTAGAGCAGGAGCTCCGCCCCGCCTGACCAGCCGCCCCGCTCCCGCAAAAAGCGGTACAGCTGTGCAAAATTTGTGTAATCCGGCAGAAGCTCTTCCGCTTCTTTCAGAGTGAGATCGTCTCCCCGCTTATATTTTTCAAAGGTTAGCTTGCCCCGAATAAACGCGTCTGTATCCAGTGCCGACAGCTTCATCTCCCGGATAAACACAGAAAGCTGCATTTCACCGCGGAATTCCTTTGCGTCCAGCGTAACGGCCAAATCCAGCTCATCCCCGGGCTCATAGGGAAACTCCTTTGCGGTGGTATGGAACAGCATGCAGTTCGTCATGGTTCCGTCGCGGGAAAACGTCAGCCGCAAATGCTTTCCTTCCCCCACCGGGGTGATTTTTTCAAGACGCATACGGTACAGCCCGAACAGCGGCGCCGGGTTGTCTGTGCCGAACGGCTCCAGCGCCTGCAAAAGGCCCGGCAGCTCTGGGCTGAGCGTGGCAGGACGCAGCTTGCAGTCGAGCCGCAGGGTGGGAACCGCATCCGGAACACCGGCCGCGTAGCGGTTGACCGCCTCGCGGAACGCCTCGATATTCTCTGCGGGCAGGCTGATACCGGCCGCCATGGGATGCCCGCCGAATTTTGTAAACAGCTCCGAACAGGAACAGAGCGCTTCGAATAAAGAAAAGCCCTCAACGCTGCGGCCGGAACCCTTGGCCTGATCCCCCGAGTACGAGATGACCATGCAGGGCTTGCCAAAGTGATCAACCAGACGTGCCGCCACAATACCGATCACGCCGTGGTGCCATTCGCGCCCGGCGACGACCAGCACGCGGTCGTACAGGCGTTCGGGGTGCTCCTTTAAATCCTGCAGGGCGCTCTGAAACAGCTCGGATTCAATCTGCCGCCGGCAGTCGTTGTCGTCGCAGATTTCCTCCGCCAGCTCGCGCGCCTCGTCGGGGTCTTCGCTGACCAGCAGGCGCACGGCCCTGCCCGGCGAACCGATGCGGCCCGTCGCGTTGATGCGCGGCACGATCGAAAAGGCCACGTTCCCTGCAGTCAGCTGCCGCCCTGCCATACCGGAGCGCTCGAGCAGCTCGCGGATGCCAAGGCGGTCTGTACGCGAAAGCAATCGCAGCCCCTCGCGCACCAGCAGCCGGTTTTCGCCGGTGAGCGGAACCACGTCGCCGATGGTGCCCACCGCAACCAGATCGGCATAGTTTTCGATCAGCCCTTCCAGATCGCAATCTTCGCCCTCAAGCGCCATAATCAGCTTAAAGGCAACGCCCACTCCCGCAAACTGCTTATAGGGAGAAGCATCGTCCGGCCTGTGGGGATCCACCACCGCCACCGCGTCCGGCAGAACCTCCTGCGCACGGTGATGGTCGGTGACAATCAGTTCCATGCCCAGCTCTTTGACATACTCGGCTTCCTTGACCGAGGCGATGCCGTTATCCACCGTAATAATCAGGTTTACCTGCCTGCTGTGCAGAAATTCCACCGCGTTCAGATTCAGGCCGTAGCCCTCCCCCTCACGCTCCGGAATATAATACATCACATTGCCGCCGCAAGATTCCAGGTAAGAGTACAAAATAGCCGTGGCGGTCACGCCGTCTGCATCGTAATCCCCATAAATTGCGATTTTCTCAAAATCGTCCAGCGCACGGCGGATCCGTTCCGCCGCCTTGTCCATATCCGCTGTTAAAAACGGGTCGGACAGCTCCGACCTTTCTCCCAACAATTCTTCTATCTGATCGCGCCGGTGTGCGCCCCGAATCTCCAACATCATTGCCAGAAAAAACGGAAGACCGTACTCCTCCGCAATCTGCGCCGCACGCTCTTTGTTCAGAGGGGACACCAGCCATTTTTTCAACCTCAACCTGTTCACCTACCTCATGAAAATTAATTGTACCATTTTGCGTCAAAATATTCAATCATTTGACAAAAATACTACGAGCACAAAACGGGAGGTTACACGCCATTGTGATGAAGTCCCAAACGACTCCACGCAAAAACGGACAAGGCCCCGATTCAGGAGCCTTGTCCGGGCGAAAAACACCGACAGTTGAACTCAAATTGACCGGCATAACGCCTGCATCAAAAAAACAGAACACAGCCCTGCTGCAAACAAAGCCGCATCGCTTCTGCAACAGTTTGAAACTACTTGTTGTTCTTTACTTCCTTGATCAGCTCCCGCACATCGCCGTCGATCGCCGGGAATTCCAGCGAAAGCTCTTTGAGCGTTTTCACGATCACGCTGAGCACAAAATAATCGCGGAACCACCGGTGATTGGCCGGAACCACATACCACGGCGCTTCTTTTGTGCTGCAGTGCGAAAGCACATCGGAATAGCAGTGCTGGTATTCGTCCCAAAAACGCCGCTCTTTCAGGTCGGCTGCGGAGAACTTCCAGTTCTTTTCGGGGGTTTCCAGCCGCTCCTCCAGCTTTTTCTGCTGAAAATCCTTCGAGATATGCAGAAAGAACTTGAGCAGGATCGTATCGTTGTTGACCAGATATTTTTCAAATTCACGGATTTCGTCAAACCTGCGGTGCGCCGTTTCGTCGTCGATCGTCCTGTGCACGCGGGTCACGAGCACATCCTCATAATACGAGCGGTTAAAAACGACGATGTCCCCCCGCTTCGGCGTTTTCTGGTGGACGCGCCACAAATAATCATGATTGAGCTCCAGCGGCGTGGGCACCTTAAAGTTTTCCACATAAAAGCCGTTGGGATTGATGCCGGACAGCGCCTTTCGCACGGTGCCGTCCTTCCCGCTGCAGTCCATCCCCTGAAGCACGATCAAAAGGGCATACTTTTTTGAGGCATAGAACTTTTCCTGCAGCTCCTCAAACTCGTCATGGAGTTTTTTATACTTTTCCTCAATGTCCGCTTTGGAAAGACCAGCGGTGTCATCGGGGCGAAAGTCTTTCACACTGATATGATCCTGATCGGAATTGACCGTAAATTTACCGAACAACTGGATTCCCTCCTCCTATTGAAACGCAAACCAGACAGCTTAGAATTGGTTTCATTATATTCTTCTGTATCTGATTTCTCAATATGCGGGGAAAAATATAAGAAACAGCGCCGCATGAAGCAGAGGATTGCGAAAAGCGATTTAACGTGATAATATGAAAAAGTACACTACACGACATGCGATGGAGGGCAAAACATGGAGCAGTTTCAGAATGTTACCATAGTAAAGAAAGCCAATATTTATTTTGACGGCAAAGTGACCAGCCGCACTGTGCTGTTTGAGGACGGTACCAGAAAAACCCTCGGCATCATGCTGCCCGGACAATACGAATTCGGAACAGGAGACAGCGAGCTGATGGAAATTCTGGCGGGCACAGTGAGAGTACTCCTGCCGGGCCGGACAGAATGGCAGACCATTGAGGCAGGACAGAGCTTTGAGGTTCCCGCCAACAGCAAATTCCAGATTGAAATGCAGGAGCCCGTGGACTATTGCTGCTCTTACGGCAAAGAATAACTCTCGGACAAAGCAAACAGGAGGCTTTTCTCATGGGTCTTTTTTCTCCCCGCTGGCACGAGGTCTTTTTCAGCACTAATCCGGAGCAATTTTTCCGCGGCCAGAATGTGTTGAGAGAGCACGGCCTGCCGTTTAAAACCAAGACGGAAAACCGCGCCTTCCGGGAATCCAGAAATAATCTGGGCGGAAGAACCCCCATGCTGACCAGAGTGCACTTCGGCCCGGAAAGCGGCGACGAATACCGGATTTTTGTCGCGGAGGAAAACACCGCGGCAGCCAGGTTTCTGCTGCAAAACAACGAGAGAACAGACGGATAAACACAAAGAAGGCAGGCCCGAAGCCGGAAAATGAATCCGGCTTCGGGCC
>OFDJ01000356.1_pt1 | contig 20360 bp, 19 predicted proteins | sample 1520901 | NCBI WGS metagenome assembly OFDJ01 (sample SAMEA2699035, study PRJEB24076) | metagenome | biome: Human gut stool | place: Spain | collected 2012-11-19 | reverse complement strand
ACCCTTCCAAAGAAGGACGAGCCTGAAATTACCTTTGACGATTTCACTTATGCTTTTTTGGATGAATCCAAGGAACTCACAGAGGAAAACAAACAGAAACTGCTTGAAATGGCCAAATTCTTTAGGCAGCAACAAGATAAGGAACAGAATAACTGACACTGGAGATTCTCAATGGTAGAATTGAATAATCTATATGAGGATATACGAACACAACAGGTTTCTCTCTACACATACGACGTAGGCGAAGAAACGAGCGTTACAATTGAATTGAATAATCGATACGCAATCTTTTTAGACCCCTTCAGGGTAAGGTCAATACCGGAGATGAAACGTATCCTCGCTCACGAGCTCGGTCACTGCGCTACTGGTTGCACACATAAAGTGAGCAGTCCTCTTGATCTAATCGAGAAACACGAATACAAGGCAAACCGCTGGGCCATAGAGCGGTACATACCGTTTGAAGAACTGCAGACCGCAGTAAGGCACGGTTATACTGAGCGCTGGCAGCTCGCCGAGTATTTTGATCTGCCGGAACCGTTCATACAAAAAGCGCTGAGTTATTATTTTTCTGCGTGCCAAAGAAAAATGGCATAAAAAAACCGCTCTACCTGTTTGCACCAGGATAGAGCGGTCACCATCAACCGAGGGCTGACGGTACGATAAACGCATATTTATTATACTTGATCAGCCCTCTGAAATCAATAGGAGGGCTTTTTTAACATGGCAAACGCGAAGCAGCTCCCCAGCGGGGCATGGAGGGCGCAGGTTTATGCCGGTAAAGACGCGAACGGTAGGAGGCAGTATAAATCCTTTACCGAAAGCACCGAAAGAAAGGCAAACCTCGCCGCGCTGGAATGGCAGGAAAAATACCGCGATGTTGCATCTGACAGCGCGAACCTCACAGTAGAAGAAGCAATCGACGCTTATATAGCGCTTAAAAGCAATTTGCTCTCCCCCTCTACCGTTCGATTTCTGGACAATGTGAAAAGAAATCATCTTAAGGGAATTAAAGCCGTAAGGCTGAATAAACTGACTCAAAATCTTTTGCAGGAAGCTATAAACGCAGAAGCAGAAAAAAGTTCTCCAAAAACCGTAAAGAACGTGTATGGCGTTATTACAGCTGTTGTTAGCCAGTACCGGCCCGATTGGGTGATTCCGAAGATTACGTTGCCCCAGCAGAAAAAGCCCAGCGCAAAAGCTCTGAACCGCCAAGAGATAGCAAAGCTGCTCAATAGCATCGATGGTGACGTTATTGAAATCCCGATTTTGCTTGCCCTCTGGCTGGGATTGCGCCGGTCTGAAATATTGGCCTTGAAATGGGATGATGTCGACTTTGAAAAAAGCACCATCCGAATCGATGAAGCCCTGGTACCAAATAAAGACCACAAGATGGTTACGAAGTCCACAAAGACCACAGACTCCACCAGAACGCTGAACTTACCGCCTTACATCGCAGGAAAATTAAAAGAGCTGCCGCACGAAAGCGATCGGATTTTTAATATCAGTGAAGGTCTATTAAGCAAGCACTTCCCGCGTGTTTGCAAAAGAATTGGAATCGGCCCTTTTAAATTTCACGATCTCCGTCGATCGATGGCCACGGTAGGGCTGACTCTTAATATAGCTGATAAGCTCGTCATGGCCCGTGGTGGATGGAATAATATGCAAACTATGAAGAAAATATACCAAGTCGTGCTTGACAGTGATATGAATGAGGCAGATATGCTTATCAACAATTACTTCGAAAGCCTACTGCCGAGGGTTGGCGAAGGTAAAACCGTGCAACATGAAATGCAACACGACAATTGAACATTCAGTTATACAGCCATTTTTAAGACTATATTAGAGGGTTCAAGTCCTTCTGCCCCTGCCATATAACAAATAAAGGAAGAGCCGGTCAAATTGACCGGCTCTTCCTTTATTTGCAGGCAAACGGGATTTGCTTTTCTGACGCATGCATAAAAATCCGCAGAAAATCACGTGCTGAATCAAAAACGGCATCCGACGGTACAGAAAAGCCGTTTCCCCGCGTTTTTTCGCTGACAGGCGTTTGGAAAGCAAAGATGTGTCTGATCAATGAGAAGAAGTAAATTTTAAGCCGATGATTCCAACCAACAAAAGCGATGCAAAAATAATGCGCGGTACAGAAACCACCTCTTTAAAAACCAATATGCCGACGATCACAGCGCCCAGCGCACCGATTCCCGTCCAGATCGCATAAGCTGTGCCCAGCGGCAGAGCCTTCGTCGCCTGCGACAGCAAATAGAAGCTGGCAATCATTCCAACAATGGTTGCTGCGGAATACCCCGGCTTGCTGAAGCCATCTGAGAGCTTTAAAAACGTTGCCCATACAACCTCCAGCAGACCCGCAAAAACCAAATAAACCCATGACATGACGATTCCTCCCGACAAAATAAAATAAGCACCTATTGATTGCATCTTCAAAGGCCTAACGATGCAATCAATAAGTGCTTTTCTGATTTCTTACCCGGCGGCAAGTAATTCTGTTACATGATATCACACATGAACCGTAAAATCAAATTTATTTCCTTCTGTTTTCCGGTATTCGCATTTGATTATAGAAGTATTTGAAAATGGTAATTCGTCATACAGCTCCGTTCGTGATACAATAAAAACATCCCTGTACCATACAAAGGAGTCGATACAATGAAACAGGTAAAACCGGAGATTCTGGAAACTTTTTGTCTGGACATTCTGAAAAAGCACGGAGTAGAAGCACAATGCGCTCAAACGGTGGCTCGCTGCCTGGTGGACGCGGATTTGTGCGGTATCAGCACGCATGGCGTCAGCAGGCTGGCGATTTATCTGGAACGGCTGGATGCCGGGGTCGTTGAGAAAGAGAACCGGATCACGATCGAAAGAGAAAGCCCGGCCGCTCTGGTGGTAAACGCGGGCAACAGCCTGGGAATGCCCGCAGCCAGATTCACCATGGAAAAATGTATGGAAAAGGCCCGGGAAGCCGGCTGCTGCTTTGCAACCGTGAAAAATTCCAACCACTTTGGAGCCGCAGCCTATTACACCCGCCTTGCAGCCGAGCAGGGCATGGTCGGCATCTGCGCGGCGAACCTGACTTCTAAAATCGCCCCCTACGGCGCGTCAGAGCCTTATATGGGCACGAACCCGATCTCGATTGCTGTTCCCGGCGAAGAGGGCGCCGTTGTGCTGGACATGGCCCCCAGCGTCGTCGCTTTGGGCAAGCTGATTATGGCCCAGAAGCTCGGCAAGCCCATCCCGGAAGGCTGGGCGCTGGATCAGGACGGGCACCCTACCACCGACCCTGCCGAGGGCCGCAAGGGCTCCCTGCTCCCCATCGGCGGCCCGAAGGGAAGCGGTCTGGCCATCATGATCGATATTCTGTGCGGCGTACTCAGCGGCGGAAAGTTCGGCCCGCACCTGCACGACCTGTACGGCGACATGCAGAATCCGCAGGAGGTCGGCCACTTCATCGGCGCGATCGACATTACTCATTTTGTGGAGGTCGATACCTTTCGCAGCAGCGTCGCCCAGATGAGGCGGGAGATCAAATCCCTGCGCCCCGCCGAGGGAGTGAGCGAAATTTTCATGCCCGGCGAGGGAAGTGATAACCGCCGCAAGAAAAACCTGGAGCAGGGAATCAGCCTGCCGGATGAAATCTTCGGTGAGCTGCTTGCCATTGGCAAGGCCTGCGGCGCGGTTTTCCCGGAGGAATAAAGACAAAGCCGGAGGAAACACGATACCGACTGCGCATTGCTGCTTTTTTGGCGTTGCTTACGGTTTTGGATGACCGCAGCGCGGGCAATACGGCGCATTCGCTTCATATTGCTTTCCACAATGCGGGCAAGTGACGTTCGCAATAGAATCCGGCCGGGAATCCGGATGCTTCCTTTGCTCCGCTGCCAAAATGCCGTCTCGTACGGCCGCCCGGATAACCAAATATAGGACAAAGCAGATGATTGCAACTGCAAAAAGCCAGAGAACAAATTCGCCCATAGAATATCCTCCTTCAAAACAATTTGGCATTTTTCGTACTGTAAACACCGGTTGATCTGGTATATAGTATAGCATACGCATCGGGAAACGCCAACGCGGTGCAAACCAGCAAAAAAGGCTTCGATTTCTTCAAAAGAAATCGAAGCCTTTTCCTAGTAAAAATCCATAAAAGATAAAACGCAGTGGTTTAACCGCCCAGATAAGCCTTGCGTACCTCTTCGTTGTCAGCCAGTTCAAGGGTATCGCCGGACATGACGATCTTCCCGGTTTCGAGCACGTATGCGCGGTCAGCGATTTCCAGCGCCTTTTTCGCGTTCTGCTCTACCAGCAGAACAGTCACGCCGGATTCGTTTACGTCGGAAATGATCTTGAAGATTTCACCAACCAGAAGTGGCGAAAGACCCATGGAGGGTTCGTCCAGCAGCAGCATCTTCGGCCGGCCCATCAGCGCACGGCCAATGGCCAGCATCTGCTGCTCGCCGCCCGAAAGCGTACCGGCAGCCTGCTTGCGGCGCTCTTTTAAACGCGGCAGACGCTCAAACACCATATCGTAATCCTCCGAAATTCCGGAGGCGTCATTGCGGATGTACGCGCCCATCTGAAGGTTTTCCATCACCGTCATGCGGGAAAAGACCCGGCGGCCCTCCGGTACATGAGCCATGCCCAGCCCCAGGATTTTGTGCGGCTCCGTACTGAGCAGATCGTGGTCGCAAAAGCTCACGCTGCCGCTTTTGGTCTTGACCAGACCCGAAATCGCGTGCAGGGTCGTCGTCTTCCCTGCGCCGTTCGCGCCGATGAGGGTAACGATCTCGCCCTGATTGACCTCAAAAGAAATTCCTTTAATTGCCCGGATCGAGCCATAATTTACAACCAGATCCTGCACAGAAAGCATTGCTCCCATTTTATTCCCCTCCCAGATACGCCGCAATCACCTTGGGATTCGTGCGGATTTCTTCCGCAGAACCCTCCGCGATGATCCTGCCGTAATCCAGCACCACCAGGTGCTGGCAGATTCCCATGACAAAACTCATGTCATGCTCAATCAAAAGGATGGAGATCGAAAAACGGTCGCGGATCAGCTGAATGGATTCCATCAGCTCGCGTGTTTCCGTGGGGTTCATGCCGGCAGCCGGCTCGTCGAGCAGCAGAACCTTCGGAGACGCCGCCAGAGCGCGGGCGATCTCGAGCTTCCTCTGCTGGCCGTAGGGCAGATTTTTCGCTTTGGACTCTGCATGCTCCTGCAGATTAAAGACCGACAGCAGATCCATCGCGCGTTCGGTCATGGCACGCTCTTCCTTCCAGTAGGAGGGAAGGCGCAGAATCCCCGCCAAAGCGGAATATTTCATCTGGTAGTTCATCGCTATTCGCACGTTGTCCAGAACCGAAATATCCTTAAACAGGCGAATGTTCTGGAAGGTACGGGCAATTCCGCCGCGGGTCACATCGTAGGTCTTTTTGCCGATGATGCTTTTCCCTTCGAGCTCAATGGTGCCTTCCGTGGGCTGATATACCTGCGTCAGCAGGTTAAATACGGTCGTCTTACCGGCGCCGTTCGGGCCGATTAGACCCATGATCTGATTTTCTTCCAACTGGAAATTGACATCTTCCAAGGCGCGCAGGCCGCCAAACGCAATTCCCAAATGCTTCGCTTCGAGCAGCGGCATCCGTTACGCCCCCTTTTCTCCGCCTGATGCGGAATTTTTCGTTGTTTTATTGCCTTTCGAGCCGCTCAGTTTGCCGAACAGACGGGTCAAAGAGAATTCATATTGACCCAGCAAGCCGGAGGGACGGAACAGCATCACGCAAATCAGCACAACCGAATAGGCCAGCATGCGGTAGCTTGAAAAATCACGCAGGGCCTCGGGCAGAATGGTAAGCACCGTGGCCGCAATGACCGAACCGGTAATCGAGCCCATGCCGCCCAGAACCACCATGACGAGAATTTCGACCGAATAGTTGAAATCGAACTTGCTGGGGTTCAGGATACCAATATGGTGCGCGTACAGGCCGCCGGCGATTCCGGCGAAAAACGCCGACATAATGAATGCCAGCAGCTTGTAATACGTTGTGTTGACACCGGAAGCCTCGGCGGCGATTTCGTCCTCACGGATGGAAATGACCGCACGGCCGTGCCGGGTATGGATAAACGCAAAAATAATCGCAACGGTCAGCACCGCCAGCAGGTACACCCAGGAAAAATTCGTCTCTCTGGGAATCCCGCGCAGGCCTCTGGCGCCGCCGGTAAAGTCTAGGTTAATGATGATCACACGGATGATCTCGCCGAAGCCCAGCGTAATGATCGCCAGGTAATCGCCCTTCAGGCGCAGAGCGGGAATGCCGATGAGCAGGCCGAACAAGGCCGCTGTCAATCCGCCGACGAGAAGCGCAATCGGGAAATCAATCGAATCCGGCAGTCCGGCGCGCAAGGTAAACAGCGCAGCGGCATAAGCGCCGACCGACATAAAACCGGCATGGCCCAAAATCAGCTGGCCCAAAAAGCCGGTAGAAAGGTTCAGGCTGGTTGCCAGAATAATATTGATGCAAACCATTATGAGAATACCGGAATAATACGAGTTCAGCACACCGGCATTCGAAAGCCCTGTGACCAGGGCGTAAATCGCCACGATCAGGGCAAGGATCACGCCGTAAACGGCGACTTTTTTTCGATTCATGCTTCTTTGCGCCTCCTTAAACCTTTTCGCTGACATTCCTGCCGAGCAGACCCGCAGGACGAATCAGCAAAACAAGAATCAGGATGCCAAAGACAACCGCGTCGGTAAAGCTGCTGGAAATATAGCCTTTTGTCAGGCTTTCCGCAACACCCAGCACATAGCCGCCCAGCATGGCGCCGGGAATGCTGCCGATGCCGCCCAGAACAGCCGCGACAAAAGCTTTTAGGCCCAGCAGACCGCCCATATAAGGGGTGATCATGGGGTATGTGTTGCAGTACAGCACGGCGCCCACAGCCGCAAGGCCGGAACCAAGTCCGAATGTAAACGCGATCGAGTGGTTGGTATTAATGCCCATCAACCGGGCAGCGGCGGCGTCTTCCGACGTAGCGCGCATCGCCTTGCCGATTTTGGTCTTATTGACGAGAAAGCTCAGGCCAACCATCATCGCCACCGAGGTGAGGATATTGATGATGCTGCCCGACGGCACCTGCAGAGAACCGGCCTCGAGTGTGCCGAGATCAAACATGCTGGGGATCGTTTTGCCGCTGGAGGTAAACAGCAGCTGCGACAGATTCTGAAGAAAAATGCTGACGCCGATTGCCGTAATCAGCAGAGAAATTCGGGGTGCTTTCATATTGATCAGGCGGCGGTACGCAACGCGTTCAATGAACACACCCGCAACCACGCAGAACAAAATAGAGCCCAGAACCGCAGCCCAAAGAGGAGCGCCCGCGACCGTAAGCAAAAGGAACATCGCGTATGCACCCACCATAATAATATCGCCGTGCGCAAAGTTAATGAGCTGAACAATTCCGTACACCATGCTGTAACCTAACGCCACAAGGGCATAGATACTGCCCAGCCCCAAGCCGTTAATCACCTGTGAAATAAACCCCATGTCCGCACCTTCCTTGATTCGATACGGCAAAAAGAGGGTGATGCAATCGCCCTCTTTTCACCAGACTATCACAGTTATTGCTTATTTCGAATAGTATTCGAGGAACTTGTAGGCTCCGTCCTTAATCTGGGTAATCGCCGCCTGCTTGATCGGGTTGCGATTCTCATCATAAGTGATCTCGCCGGTCAGGCCGCTGTATTTAATGGCCGTCAATTTCTCAACAACCGCTTTGGAATCGGTGGAGCCGGCCTCTTCAATCGCCTGCACCAGAATGTGCAGAGCATCATAACCCAGAACAGCAAACATGTTGGCGTCTGTGTTATATTTTGCCTTATAGTCCTCAAGGAACTTCTGCAGAGCCGGATCGGTGGATTCCGCGGAATACTGGCTGCAGAACAGAGAGCCTTCCACAGCGGAAGCATTGTCTTTACCGATCTGCTCAATGACGCCGTCCCAGCCGTCGCCGCCCAGCAGGGTGGATTTAATGCCCAGCTGTCTGGCCTGTGTGGCGATCAGCGCAACATCCTGATAATACACCGGCACAAAGAACACGTCGGGGCTCTTCGCGGCAATCTTGGTCAGCTGCGATTTAAAGTCCACATCGTTGGTGGTGTAGCTTTCCTTCGCGACAATCTCCAGACCAAGGTCTTTGGCGGTCTTCTCAAAGGTCTCCGCCAGACCGACAGAATAGTCGTCAGCCATATTATAAATGATAGCAGCGGTCTTTGCATTCAGCTTCTTGCTCGCGTAGTTCGCCATCAGGTCGCCCTGGAAGGGATCGGTAAAGCAAGCACGGAATACGTTCGGGCCTGCCGCGGTAACATCCTCGGCAGTAGCGGTAGCAGAGATCATCGGAATGCCGCTCTTTACCGCCTCAGGCGCAACCGCCAGCGTGGGGGTAGACGTAACGTCGCCGACCAGCGCTACGATTTTGTCGTTCTGCACCAGTTTATTGTAAGCGTTGACCGCTTCGGTCGCATCGTTTTTGGTGTCGTAGGAAATATATTTGATCTTTTTGCCCAGAACGCCTTCACCCTGGTTAATCTGTTCAACCGCCAGCTGAATCGCATTGTTTACCGCAATGCCATAAATAGAGGCGTTACCGGTCAGCGGGGCCAGACCGCCAATCACAATCTCACTTGCATCCGTATTTGCGGCGGCACTGGAAGAGCCGCTTTCCGCCGGCTTATTGCCGCAGCCGGTCAGTGCAGCACCCATCATTACCGCAGCCATTGCAGCGGCTAAGATACGCTGTTTCATCGTGTTTCCTCCTAAAATAAAATTAATATATCATCGGCAGAGCCGAAAATACATATCCGCGGACCCCTCTTGTCCGACTTTCCTTTTTCCATTTACAACAAATCAGCCGGGCCAAAGGCGGCAAGCAGCCACACTGCCACACTTTAAAATACAAAAAAGTTAGCGCATTGCTCTGTAAAAGCGACCTGCCTAAAAGAGAACCAATCTTTGAAAAATCTTTCTTCAAATTATACTCCCGCCGGGCAGTTTTTGCAACTGAAACCTAAAAAAATGCGTTTTGTTCTCCGCTCGCGTTCATTTTCTTTCAACTTTTGCAATTTTTTTAGTACCACTGTTCAAAATACGAAAGTTTACCTGGCAAAACCTGCAAGAATCACTTTGCGCTCCCCCAGCGGGCAATTGCCGCCTTAATGGGAATCCCCTCGGCGGAAAACATCAGCTCATGCTCTGTAGAAGGGCTTTCCTCCCACTGCTCGGCGTGAAGGTTCTGCGTAGACCGCAACAGCGTAAAACCGCTTTCTCCCAAATACCGCAGCGTAGAGAGGTACAGTTCCTCGTCATCCGTCTTAAAATGGATTTCCGCACCGTCGGCCAGAAAGGATTTATACAGCTCCAATTGATTGGGATGCGTCATACGCCGCTTATGGTGCCGTACCTTTGGCCAGGGATTGCAGAAATTAATGTAGAGCCGCTCCACCCTGTCGCTCGGATCGATGATCTTGGGCATGTCCTCAATATGATGCGCCATCAGCGCCACATTATGAACCGGCGCACCCAGCTCACTGTATGCTTTTTCCAGATTCCTGCGCGCCACGCCCAAAACATCCGGGCTTTGATCGACGCCGATGTAGTTGATCTCTGGATGAAGGGGCGCAAGCTGAGCCAGAAAGACTCCCTTGCCGCAGCCGAGCTCCAGATGGATCGGATGCTTTTCGGCAAACCATTCACCCCAGCGGCCCTTCCATTCTTCGGGGCTGCTGATAAAATATGGACAATGGGCCAGCTCCGGGCGCGCCCATGCCTTTTTTCTCATTCTCATTGTTTCCACCGCCAACAGCCGCACAAATCCTCCGCCGGGCCTAAACCGTTTCGGGAACACGGCCGGTGTTTGATTGCTCACGCAGCCGAAAAAACGGCATGTGAATCAACTTTTCTATTGTAATGCACACAGCACGAAAATGCAAGCATTTCCGCTGTATTTTGACACTTTCCTGCGATGAATGACATAAATAAGAACGCCGCCGACTGGGCCGGTAGCGTTCTTATCCCTTTGATGGATTAAAGGATCTGTTCCTGGTTTTTCCATTACGGTTCCAGATCCTGAAAGATTTTTTTCTCCGCAGCCAGGAGAAGCTCATAAGGATATTGGTCTTTCTGCTCCTTCAGCGAGCGAATCGCATTTCTCATCTCCCGAATGCCGCTGCTGGCAGTAGAAGAATTCGAGCTGCCCGATGAATGAAACGATGTGGTAAAACCCAGCTGATCTGCTACAAGGCAGATTTGGGCAGCCTGGGAAATGGACGCCGCTGTAAGCCCGTTGGGGTATCCGGAACCATCCAGCCGTTCATGATGCTGTAAAATCATATTGCGGCTATTTTCACTCAGCCCTGCCCCTTGAACCATGTCATGACCTAATTCACAGTGCTGGCGCAGAAGAAGGGTCTCCTGCTCTGTCAGCGCTTCAGGAGCTTTGTCCAGTATCCGCTGCGGGATCAATATTTTGCCGATATCATGAAGCAGCGCCCCCAGACAAATATCAGTCATACTGTCTTTCGGGCAGCCGAGTGCGGATGCAATCAGCAGACTGAGAATGGCGACATCCATTGAGTGAGTATAAAGCCGCCCGCCATGCTGCCATAGAGTATCGATATAAATTCGCCAGGGGCAGCGATTGTCCGCAAACAGTACAGAGTTTAGAATCAAAGAGCATTTTTCCATTTCCATCCCATTTACAGATTCCGGGAAACGCTTTTTCAGATCATTCCAATAGAGCGAAAGCCCTGCCTTTCTTGCTTCGCCAGCAGAGGCGGATTCCTCTGTATTTAAGAAAGGAAGGCCATGATAAGAAGCCTTTTTGTCTTCAGTAAATAAGAACTTTTCCTCTAGCAGATCCATATTTTCCAATTTTGATAATACCTCTGGGGTAAGCTCCTGCCCCTTTGCGTATAAAAGAATTCCTGATCTGCTGTAAATATCTTTTTCCGCACAACGTGGCTTCATATTGCATCCGCTCCTTTTGAAAAAACATTTTATTTTTCCATTGATGGAACATACTAAGATCCTATGGGCAGCTATTTCCCAGGCCCCGGTTTTCGGCGCAGGGTAAATCATTTCAGGATTTTCTCCGTATTCCACGAAAAGCGGAAATACGTTAAAATTCGGGAATCATACAGATCTCTTTTTCTATGTAAAAAAACAGTCACTTTTCAAAGGAATCATTGAAACGACTGCTTTGAGTACCCTGACCGCAGATTATTAGAAACCGCGCTGGAGCTTCGCACAAGCCCCATGCCCCGTGGGCATTTCAAGCATTTGCGACGGAGTTTAAGACGGTGAATGAAGCACTTTCCTCATGCAAAACATACATAGCGTTCATTTTATCGATGGCTTTCTTTTTCTGCTCGAACATGGAATGCGCGTAGATATTCAGTGTAACGGAAACGTTCGCGTGGCCCAGTATTTCGCTGAGTGTTTTAATATCCACCCCCAGCTCCAGAGCACGGGTCGCAAAGGTGTGGCGGATCGCGTGGAACTTGCGGCTTTTCACCCCGGCCTTTTTCAGGACCTTCTGAAACAGCTTCTGATAGCTCCGCGGGTCAATGGGAGTCTTCGTCCCGGACAGGATATAATTGTTTTCGTCCACAGCATATATTTTGTATTTCCGGATCAGATCCAGCACAAACTGCGGCAGAGGAATCTTTCTGACAGACTTCTGGCTTTTGGGCATCCCAACCGACAGGATCGTTTTATTGCCGGCATCATTAAAATTCTTGATGCGTGACACCGTTCTTGTAATGATCATCGTCCCCGCGTCAAAATCGATATCCACCCACTTCAAGGCGCAGATTTCCCCCAGACGGATTCCGGTATAAAAGCAAAGCAAAATTCCAAGCGCCGACTTGTCCTGAAATTCGATCAGCGTTTTTTCAATCAATCTTTGTTCTTTGACTGAAAAAATCTGGACATTTGTGCTCATTGCTTTCGGCAGAGAGATTTCGTTCAGTACAGATTCATAAGCCCCCTTCATGATCTCCCTCAGCGCAGTTTTAAAGATAGACAGGATCTTTCGTTTATAGGCTCCCGAAAGCTCTGTGTTGCTGCTGATTCTGCCTGCAAATTCAGCCGCTGCCTGCTCTGTAATCCTGTTGTTGCCATGTTTTTGAAAAAAGGGAATTACATATTTCGTGATGCAGCGATAGTAACTTTCATAGGTCGAGGGCTTCACCCGGTCGGCCAGACCGCCGTTCAGCCACGTCTCAAATAGCTCAGCGGAATTGCAGACAAACCTGATGTTATTTGCCGATCGGGCTTTTACACGATCCTGCAAGTCTTTCTTTTTTTCTTTCACCTCCCTGTAGGTTCTGGCATAGACATACTGGTATTTTCCCTCCGGCTTCAATACGCGGCCCTCCCAACGGCCGTCTTTTCGCTTATAGATATTTTCTCCGCGTCTTGGCATAAACTGATGCTCCTTTCTATATAAATGACCGCCTTTTTGACGGCGAATAACTAATACTATAGCAAAATAATGCGTCAATCCCAATTCATTCCATTTTTCCTGAGCCGTTTTTTCCGGTTCGGCACAGATTTCTCCTGCTGTATATGCCTATTGACGACTCAAACAAAGTCGAATATAATGAAAACAATAGATGTTTTATTCGAAAGAAAGGCCGCGGTTTCTAATAAACCGCGGCCTTTCTTTTACTTTTTTCGAATAAAATTTTCTTAAATTGCTGTTTTCAAACAAAAAACCGGCTTTTTTCAGCCGGTTTTTTTTTTTTGAAATGACAGGGTGGCAAATTCTCAGAAATATCGCTGACAACAGAAAATCTGTCAGGCGACCAGCTCATCCAGCGTGCCGAAAGTATATCCCATCTTTTTCCACTCGGTGATCAGCTGATCGAGAATCTCCGCGTTTGTTTTGGACGTGCTGTGCAGCAGAATCACCGCTCCGGGATGAATCCGTGTCGTCAGCTTCTTCATCGCCTCTTCATGGCTGGGCTGCTTATCGACCTGCCAATCCACATACGCAAGGCTCCAGAAAATCGTGCGGTAGCCAAGCTCGTTTGCCATCTGCAGGTTTTCTTTGCTGTATTTTCCCTGCGGCGGGCGGTAGAACTTCTTCATCGGCTGTCCGACAGCCGTCTGATAAGCTTCCTCCAGAGACTTGATCTCTTTTTCAAACGAAGCCTTATCCTGAATCTTCGCCATGTCGGGATGATGGTAGGTATGGTTGCCCACAATGTGGCCTTCCTCCGTCATGCGCTTGACCAGATCGGCGCTGGTATCAATATAATGGCCAACCACAAAAAACGCAGCCTTGACGTTCTGCTTTTTGAGGGTATCCAGAATAGAGGCGGTATAGCCGTTTTCGTACCCGCAGTCAAAGGTCAGGTATACTTTCTTCTGACTGGTATCGCCTATGTAATACGCATTATAGGGCTTTAAATCCGCATCGCTTGCATCCACCACCGGGGTATTCCCCTGCGGGCCCTGAAAGCTAAGCCCCCAGCTGACAGCCGCGCCGGTTTCCACCGCTGTTCCCGCGGTAAAACGGTAAGCAAGAGGCCCGCCGATCAGCAGCAAACAGCACGCCAGCACCGCGGCCACATGTCTTTTCTTTAAAATCAAATACATTCTCTCACTCCCTCTGACTCTCAGGGCAGCTGCCTTCCCATCGGACACACCGCTTAAAAGCGGAATCGCCGAGCCGTTATGCTGTTGATTGCTTCCACTGTGATCTTCGGCCGCAGCACCTAGGATTTCTCTTTCTAATTTATGAAGCCCCAGCGTGTTTTATGAATGTTTTTCCTCAATCCTGTCCCCCTTTTCATTTATATATGTATCTATACAAAAGAAGATACCCGCATCATCCCCCGCAGCGCCTCCCATTAGAAAGCGAAAAAAGCGTGAACCGGGAGAATCCGGGAAGAAATGTTAAAGGCAATTTAAACCTGTGAGAAGATTTCCTAGGTTTGTTGAAATCTTATTTGGGGCTTTCTATACTGAACCTGTAATGAGGGTTTTTTCGCCCAAAAAATGGAAAGAGTGAATCAAGGAGGGTAACATGAAAAAAAGTTCAAAAACGATTTTATGTAGCGTTCTGGCAGCCGGACTGGCAATTTCATCAGCGACCGGCGCATTTGCGGCCACAGAACACTTCAACGATGCCACAAAGGATTCCGCGTGGTCCGGCTGGGAGCAGCAGTGGGCATCATCCGTCAGCACAGATTATCAGCAGGTTTCTCTGACACCTGGTAAAAACGAAACGGAACTGAATTTGGGCTGGTACTCGAAAACCGGTACTACGGCAACACCGGTGGTCCGCCTGGCAACCAAAGAGGACATGAGCGACGCAAAAACCTTTACCGGCACCACTTCCCCCGCGATCGACGGGTATATTTCCAACAAGGTGACCGTCAGCGGCCTGAAGGAAAACTCCACTTATTACTACACCTACCAGGTGAACGGCGTGGAAAGCAATCCCGTTAAATACGCTACCAAAAGCTTTTCCAGCTTTAAAATGCTGTTCTTCGGCGACCCGCAAATCGGCGCTTCAAAGGGACAGACCGTTTCTACCGGCAATGAGCTGGAAAACAAATCGGCCCTGAACACCGCCGCAAGAAACGACGCCTTTAACTGGAACAAATCGCTGAACATTGCCCTGAAAAGCAATCCCGACGTCAGCTTTGCTTTGTCCGCAGGCGACCAGATCAATAAAAACGTGAACGGCACCGACCCCGGAAACGAGATGGAATACGCCGGGTACCTGTACCCCGCAGCTTTGAAATCCCTGCCTGTGGCCACGACCATCGGCAACCACGACGCCACGAACAAGAGCTACAGCTTCCACTTCAACAACCCGAATGCCTTTACCCAAGAAACCAGCCCCTCTGTGGCCGGAAACGGATATTACTATACTTACGGCAACGCGCTGTTCGTTGTGCTGAACACCAACAACTACAACTGTGCCGACCATGAGGCTCTGCTGAAAAAAGCAACCGAGGAAAACCCAAATACCCGCTGGAGAATCGTCATGTTCCACCAGGATATTTACGGCAGCGGACTGGATCACTCGGAATCGGACGGCATGGTGCTGCGCACCCAGCTGACCCCTATTCTGGACAAATATGACGTTGACGTGGTCCTTCAGGGACACGACCACAGCTATTCCCGCAGCTACCTGCTGCAGGGCGACGGCAAAACCCATCCGACCTACGATGCAAACAAGCTGGCAGACGGCACCTTCGACTGGGACAACGTGATCGACAAATCCACCAAGCAGGTGCTCCCATACTATCCCGATGAGAAGGACGCAAAGGCCATGGCGGCGAACGCACTCTTCCTGAAAGGAAACGAGGCCTATACCATTACCGGAGACAAATCGACCAAAGTAGTGAATCCGCAGGGCACTTTGTACATGACGGCCAACTCCGCTACCGGCAGCAAGTTCTACGAGCTGACCCACCAGCAGCAGAACTTCATCGCATACCGCAACCAGAACTGGCAGCCCAGCTATTCGGTTCTCTCTCTGGACGACAAAACCTTCAGCATCTCAACTTACAGCATCAGTCAGGATCAGGTAAGCCAGATCGACAGCACCTTTACCATTGAGAAAACGGTAAACCGCACACCGGCAGTCACCACAGCGGCCACCGGCAACACCGCGAAAGACACGGCTTCCACTTCGAAAACCACCACTCCCAAAACCGGGGACGCAAACGACCTGACCGGCACCGGTGCACTGGCGGCGCTCGCCGTTCTTGGTCTGGCCGCGGCAGGTGTGGCGACACTGAAAGAGAAAAAGGGCAAGCTCGCAAAATAAACAACACAATCGTATTGGCGGCCCGGGGCGCAGAGCGAAAGCTTTTCGCCCCCTTTGTCCTGCCGGCGCTCACGGAAGGAATCCTAGAGAAAACAGAGGAATCAAAACATGCTGAAGAAGATTGCAGAAAAATATTTCGCAGATCGAAGAGCAAACGTGCGCAGAGCCGTTATTGCCGTACTGGCCGTGGTGTTCGTACTCTTTCTGTACCAGCTCAATCAGGTGCAAAAGCCCGAGCTGGTCACAACCGTGGGGCGTACCTTTGAGCACGCCAGAGTCGTCGAGGTCGTAAAGGATAATTTACAGGAGGACGGTCATCGCTACGGAGAACAGCAGGTTCGCCTTCTGATGCTGAGCGGCTCAAAGCAGGGGCAAACGGTAGACGCAACCAGTGCCGCAGGCTATCTGTTCGGTGCGGGCTGTACCCCCGGTATGGAGGTCATTGCGATTCAGAGCGTTTCCGGGGATATTTCGGTCACCTCTGTATACAGTGCAGACCGTGAAAAGGTCATCTATGTATTTGTTCTGCTGTTTTTCCTGCTGCTGAGCATCATTGCGGGCAAACAGGGAATCAAGTCCTCCATTGGGCTGATTTTCACGCTGGCCTGTATTTTCTGGCTGTACCTGCCTTTGGTGTTCCGGGGGTTCTCCCCGTTCTGGGCGGCGGTGCTGGTTGCAGCCGTCACCACCGTGGTGACGGTGTACCTGATCGGCGGGCCGACCAAAAAATCAGCCTGCGCCATGATCGGCACGGTGTCCGGCGTGATTATCGCGGGCTCGGCGGCAGTGATCTTCGGCTATTTCTCAGGGGTTTCCGGCTATAATGTATCCGACATTGAAAATCTGCTGTTCCTGGCGGACAGCACCAAAATTCAGGTGGGCGGGCTTTTGTTCTCCGGACTGCTGATTTCCTCTTTGGGCGCCGCGATCGACATCTCGATCTCGATCGCCTCCACCATCAACGAAATCCATGAAAGCAGCCCCACGCTCGGCAGGGCAGCGCTTTTTTCCTCCGGCATGCGGGTGGGGCGCGATATCATGGGGAGCAACGCCGCCACTTTGATTCTCGCGTTTGCGGGCGGCTCTTTGAGCATGCTGGTATCGAATTATGTGTATGACCTGCCGTACATTCAGATCGTAAACTCCTACGGGATCGGCATTGAGATCATGCAGGCCTTTTCCGCCAGCTTTGGCATTATTCTGGCTGTTCCGATCGTTGCAGCCGTTTCGGCCATCTGGATGGGCCCCTCCCACGCCGCCTCTGCAGCCGTTGCAGAAACCCCGGAGCTTTCGCCCGGAGAAGCAGCCATACTGCCTGCCTCAACAGAAAATTTACCGGAGGATGCCACGCCGACCGGCGCATTTTCTTCTGTGATGATTTCCCATATAAAGCAGCTGACTCCCGCACTCGCGGAGGCCAAACGGGCGCTACTCCTGCACTGGAAGGGCATTACCATTGCAATATGCCTGTTTATACTGACCTTTTGCGGCCTGCAGTTTTATTCCGCCTATATGGAATACCAGAATGCAGGCAAGGAATACCGGCAGGCTGAGCAGAGTATGGAGTCCTCCCCGGCTTCCTCGATCAAGGGAACTGCTGCCCCTCTGGAATCGGGCACGCCGGGGGAAAAGCCGTTTGTCTTTGATTATGAAAAGCTCGCCGCTCAGAACAGCGACGCGGCGGGCTGGCTTCGTCTGCCGGATACCGGCCTGAGCTACCCGGTAGTGCAGGGCAACGACAACTCCTATTACCTGACGCATACCTTTTATAAAAGCCGGAACACAGCCGGGGCGATTTTTCTGGACTCCCAACTTTCAGACGGTCTTTCCGCGCAGCACTCCATCCTATACGGCCACAACATGCATGACGGCACCATGTTCGCCGAATTGCTCCGCTTCCGGGAGAAAGCCTACTGGGAACAGCATCCGCTGCTGGAGCTGTATAGCGAAGGCGGCAAAGCTATCTGCGAGGTCTTTTCTGTACACGAAGCCGCGCCGGACAGTGAGACCTACACGCTGTCCTTTCCGAATCAGTCGAAATACGAGCAATATCTAAAGGCTATGACCAAGCTGGCACTGTACGACACCGGGGTTACCGTCAGCCCAAGCAGCCAGATCGTAACCCTCTCCACCTGTGTCAACGACCAGCGCGACATGCGCTTTGTTGTGCAAGCCAAAAAAGTTCAGGCCGTATAAAACACTTTTATCCCCCCTATTCTATAAAAGGACAAGACGCACACCAGAGCATGTGCGTCTTGTTCTTTTATGCTTTAACAAATATCGAAATGAAAAAATATTTTTTTTGAAAAAGTCTGAAACTTTTTCCATAGGCCGCAGCGTCTATTTAGTGTAAGATAAATGATGGCGCCATCAGATACGGGAAGGAGCATTTCGTACGAATGGGTGACAGCAATACACAAGAGATCATTGAAAATTACATTATTCTGAATCAAAATCAGATTTATCGGCTGGCTTTCAGCTATGTTCATAACAAGGACGACGCGCTCGACATTGTACAGGAATCGATTTACAAAGCCATGGCCGGAAAACGGTCGCTACATAAATCCGATTCCGTTCGCCCCTGGTTTTACAAGATCGTTGTCAATACGGCGCTGGATTTTCTGCGCCGCAAAAAGCGCGAGGCCGAGCCGGACGAGGATATCCTGTTGCACGGGGAAAGCGCGGCCGACGATCACTATGAAGATATCGACCTGAAACGGGCGCTGGACAGTCTGCCGGATCTGTACCGCAGCATTGTCGTTCTGCGCTATTTTGAAGATTTGACGCTCGAAGAAATCGCGGGAATTCTGAACGAGAATCTCAGTACCGTGAAAACGCGTCTTTACAAATCGCTGAAACTACTGCGCGTGGAAATGAGCGAAGCAGAGTAAGGAGGTACTCACATGAATAAGCAGGATCTGGAACAGCTGAAGCAGCAGTACCAGGATACACCGATCCCGAAGGAACTGGATTTTGTCGTTCGGAAAGCATTGCAGGAAAATGGAGGAACCACTATGGAAAACAAACGCAGCCATAAAGGCATTAAAATAGCAGCCGCTTCTGTCGCCGCAGCTTTCGTCGTAATCACGGCCGGAGCAAACATCAGCCCCGTATTTGCGGCCACAATGGGAGATGTGCCGGTTGTCGGCAGCCTTGTAAAGGTACTTACCTTCCGTGAGTATACGATGGACGACGGCACCTATCACGCGAATATCAAGACCCCTGCCGTAGAGGGCCTTGAAAGCAACAAGCCGCTGGAAAACAGCCTGAACCAGAAGTATATGGAAGAAAACAAAAAGCTGTATGAACAGTTTGAAGCCGAGGTTGCCGAACTGAAGAAAAACGGCGGCGGACACTTTGGAGTAGACAGCGGCTATGAGGTAAAATGCGACGATGACGCCATTCTTTCGATTGGCCGTTATGTTGTCAATACGGTCGGCTCTTCCTCGACCACGATGAAATACGACACCATCGATAAAAAGAACCAGGTGCTTATTACCCTGCCCAGTCTGTTCAAGGATGAGCAGTATGTCGAGGTCATCAGCAAGAACATTCGTCAGCAGATGATCGACCAGAATAAAGCCGACCCGGATAAGATTTACTGGGTAGAGGGCATAGACGCAGGTGAGGGCACCGAGCTGTTCCAGAACATTTCGGCGGAACAAAACTTTTATATCAACACCGACCACAAGCTTGTAGTCTCGTTTGATAAGTACGAGGTGGCGCCCGGGTATATGGGTGTTGTGGATTTTGTAATCCCGACTGACTTGATCCGCGATCTGCTGGTGGGCAATGATTATATCCGCTGATAGCGGGAAATAAAAGAGAATGGCCGCGCGGGACGCCTGCCCACGCGGCCATTCTCTTTTTTCTGTATTCCCTGCCATAAAAAACGAGAGTCAGCCGCCAAAAATGGCAGCCTGACTCCTGTGTTAATCCAGTAATTCCTGATAAGATACGCCCAATACCCTGGCGATGATTTTCAATTCAATGTCTGTAACAAAGCGGTCTCCGCTTTCTATCCGCTGGACTGCATTTTTATCTACATCCAACCCGGCAATCTGCAGCATATCGGAAAACTGCTTTTGAGAAGTTTTTTCCGGCAGCTGTTCACGGAATTTCTTGATGCGTTTCCCGCAGATATTATTTCTTCCATCAGGAGCTTTGTTTTTATACATAGCATCTCACCCACTCATGACATTTACTGACTGTCATGGAGCAAATTATATACTAAAACAGCCTTCCATACAACACGCAAAAAAGCAAACGCATCCAAAAGCCAGACTGATGGATACGCTCCCTTTTCATTCCTATTTTTCTGCGCTTTCGCGCGATGAGCAGCACTCAAAAAAGACCTCGGTGGGCTTTCTGCTTCATCCGGCGGAAGTTTTTCGTTCGCGATCGAATGAGCTGTTTTTTCTATAATTTTTACTGCGGGTGCCCTCGCATCGGTTTCTGCTGGCGCAGGGCTTGCCCCTCGTGCCGGGGCGGGCACTTA
>OFDJ01000344.1_pt1 | contig 20783 bp, 22 predicted proteins | sample 1520901 | NCBI WGS metagenome assembly OFDJ01 (sample SAMEA2699035, study PRJEB24076) | metagenome | biome: Human gut stool | place: Spain | collected 2012-11-19 | reverse complement strand
AAAAAGTAAAAGGAACCGAATCAAAAATCATATTTGCTGAAAAACAGAAATTTTCCCTTCGTCTTCGGCGGGGAGCGGAAAACGTTTTGGAAGAAATCACTATGTTATTTGGAGGATTTTCAGATGAAAGTAGTTACCTTTGGAGAAATCATGCTGCGCCTTGCACCGGAAGGCTATTATCGTTTTGTTCAGGCAGAGAGCTTTGGCGCCACCTATGGCGGCGGTGAGGCAAACGTGGCGGTATCCCTTGCCAATTTCGGCATTGACGCCAGCTTTGTCACGAAGCTGCCGAAGCACGACATCGGCCAGAGCGCCGTTAATTCCCTGAGAAGATACGGCGTGGATGTTTCTAAAATCACCCGCGGCGGCGACAGAGTGGGCATCTACTTTTTAGAGAAGGGCGCCAGCCAGCGTCCGTCCAAGGTCATTTACGACCGCGCCGGTTCTGCGATTGCGACCGCACAGCCCTCCGACTTCAACTGGGATGATATTTTTGAGGGCGTGGACTGGTTCCACTTCACCGGCATTACTCCCGCCATCAGCGACAGCGCGGCGGCAATCTGCCTCGAGGCATGCAAGGCCGCGAAGCGCCACAACGTCACCGTCAGCTGCGACCTCAATTACCGCAAGAACCTGTGGTCCCGCGAAAAGGCCGGCCAGGTGATGGGCGGACTGATGGAGTATGTCAACGTGTGCATCTCCAACGAAGAGGACGCCAGCGACGTGTTCGGCATCAAGGCGGCGAATACCGATATTACCGGCGGCAAGATCAGCCACGAGGGCTATAAAGAGGTCGCGAAGAAGCTGGCCGATACCTTCCACTTTGATAAGGTTGCCATTACCCTGCGCGGCTCCATTTCCGCCAGCGACAACAACTGGGCGGCCATGCTGTACGACGGCAAGGACTACTTTTTCAGTAAGGATTACCTCATTCGCATTGTAGACCGCGTCGGCGGCGGAGACAGCTTTGGCGGCGGCCTGATTTACTCCCTGCTCAACAGCTACGCTCCGCAGGATGCCATTGAGTTCGCGGTGGCGGCCAGCTGCCTGAAGCACTCGATCGAGGGCGACTTCAACCAGGTTTCTGTGGACGAAGTCAACAAGCTTGCCAAGGGCGACGGCTCCGGCCGCGTTCAGAGATAACGTTCGGGCGAATCAGCGCCGCGCTGTGCGGCGTGCGGAAAGGGCTCCCGGAGAATCATTCATCCGGAAGCCCTTTCCTTCATCAGAGACGGTTCTGGGAAATAGAGGCTTATACCAAAATCTGCAATGAAACAGGGAAGAGAACCGGCATGATCCACTGTTTTGATTGGCAGAGCAGAGTTATTCGTAAAAAAGGAGCAGATGTCATGGAATCCAAACGACCTTTTGACGCCATCACCTTTGGGGAAATCATGCTGCGGCTTTCGCCCACCATCAACGAGCGGATCGTTGACGGGGTGGTCTTTGAAAAGCGCGCGGGCGGCTCTGAGCTGAATGTTTCTTCGGGCCTGTCATTGTTAGGACTGCGCACGGGCATTATTTCCAAGCTTCCGCGCAGCGAGATCGGTACCTTCATCAAAAACCGCATCCGCTTCGGCGGCGTCAGCGATGACTTTCTGCTGTACGACGAAAGCCGCGATGCCCGTCTAGGAGTCTATTATTATGAAAACGGCGCGCACCCCAGAAAGCCCTGCGTGGTGTACGACAGAAAGCATTCCTCCATCAACAGCATCACGCTTGAGGAAATCCCCGAATCCGCCTACACCAGCACGAGCGTGTTCCACACAAGCGGAATCTCTCTGGCGCTGAGCCGGCAGACCCGCGAGGTGGCGCTGGAGCTGGTCCGCCGTTTTCGTGCGGGCGGGGCAAAGATTTCGTTCGACGTGAACTACCGCGCCAATCTGTGGGAGGAGGACGAAGCCCGGCGCACGATCGAAAGCATCCTCCCGTACATCAATATCCTGTTCGTGTCCTCTGAAACGTCGCGCAGAATGTTCCGGAAAACCGGCGAGCTGCACGACATCATGAAGAGCTATTGCCAGGACTACGGGGTAGAGGTGGTCGCGACCACCAACCGGCAGATCATCAGCCCCAAGCAGCATACCTTCGGCTCGATTCTGTACAGCGCCAAAGAGGATCGGTTCTATGAGGAAGAGCCGTATGCCAACATCGAGGTGGTAGACCGCATCGGCAGCGGCGACGCGTATGTGGCGGGCGTTTTGTTCGGTTTGCTGAAATACGGCGATCATCAGAAGGCGCTGGAATTCGGCAACGCGAGCAGCGCCGTGAAAAATACGGTGCCGGGCGATATGCCGGCCTCCGATTTCCGCGATATTGAGCGTCTGATAGAGGAGCACCAGAACAAGGGCCTTCAGAGCGAAATGAACCGCTGATCAAACTCAAAAAGCACAGCGCAGATGAATTTTCTGCACTGTGCTTTTTTTGCTGTATTTGCAGTATGGGGGAGGGGGATTTGAGGGCGTTCCTTGACTTTGTAAATCTGTTTCTGTAAGATAAAATCACAGGATATGGTTCTGGTGGCAAAAAACAGAACGCACAGAGCGTCTGTTGCTTTCTATATCAAAAGCAGTTTTCTGCCAAGGGCCTTTCGGCACGCCATGAATTCCGACCAGAAATCGAAGGGGGAAATGGAAATGTATCAAATTTCAAACTTTATCGACAACGACGATATTACCACGCTGGCTTCTTTGGGAGCCTTCACCGTTCTGGAGTATCAGCGTGACCTGAGCGTTATGCCGCAGGATGCGCAGATCGCTTATTTTGCGAATGCAATGAATGTTCGCAAACGCCAGGTTGTGTGCGATCTCAGCAAAGCGAACGGCGGGATTACCCTGCAGGCCGGCGCAATGCAGTGGACGGTGGGGACCGTAAACGCCACCACCGGCATCAAGGGTGTGGGCGATTTGCTGGGCAAGGCGATGCGCGGCAAGGTAACGGGAGAATCGGCAATCAAGCCGGAATATACCGGAAACGGCACTTTGGTGCTGGAACCGACCTACCGCCATATTCTTCTGGTTGATCTTCAGGATTGGAACGGTTCCATCGTGCTGGATGACGGCCTGTTCCTGGCCTGCGAATCCACCCTCAAGCACAAGGTCGTTATGCGCTCGAATTTTTCGTCGGCGGTGGCCGGTGGCGAGGGCCTGTTCAATCTGGGCGTCAGCGGCAGCGGTATCCTCTGCCTGGAATCTGTCTGCCCGCGTGAGGAGCTGGTCGAGATCACGCTGCAGGACGATATTCTAAAGGTGGATGGAAACATGGCGATCGCCTGGAGCGGCAGCCTGAATTTCACGGTGGAGCGCTCCGGAAAATCGCTGATGGGCTCCGCTGTTTCCGGCGAGGGTCTGGTCAATGTATTCCGCGGAACCGGTAAGGTTTTGCTGGCCCCGGTCGCACAGGGAATTGCGTGATATCGGAGCGGGAGGGGAGAGCTTGGAGACGCAGTACCTCAGGCGGGTGGAGCTGACCGGGGTGCCGGAGCAGCGCTGCTACTGGAAAGAGCTTCCGGCAGTTCAGAGCCTGTGGGAAAGCCCGCTTCTGCTGGAACAGCCGGTCACCTTTCTGGTGGGGGAAAACGGCACGGGAAAATCCACTTTGCTCGAAGCGATCGCCGTAGCTGCCGGATTTAACCCCGAGGGCGGCACCCGGAATTTCTCCTTTTCCTCCAGAGAAACACATTCTGAGCTGTATGAGTACCTGCGTCTTGTCAAGGGGTACCGCCGCCCAAGGGACGGTTTTTTCCTGCGCGCCGAAAGCTTTTATAATGTGGCGAGCAATATTGATGATTTGAATCAGAATGTGCCCGGCTTACTTAGCAGCTACGGCGGCGTATCGCTGCACGAGCAGTCGCACGGGGAAAGCTTTCTGGTTTTGGTGCTCAACCGGTTCGGGGGAGACGGCCTGTATCTTCTGGATGAACCGGAGGCCGCGCTGTCTCCGTCGCGCCAGATGTCGCTGCTGGTATACCTTCACCGTCTGGTGCAGCAGGATTCTCAGCTCGTCATCGCGACGCATTCACCAATTTTGATGGCATACCCCGGTGCGTGCATCTATGTGCTGTCAAAGGACGGCGGGATTCGCCGCACCGCCTATGAGCAGACCGAGCATTATGTTGTGACCCGGGAGTTTTTGAACCATCCGGAAAAGATGCTGCGGTATCTGCTGGACGAAAAAGATGCTGCTGATTAGAACCGGCAGACCGAGCCCGTGTTGAAAAGCATGGGATTATTTTGAATTGCTTCCCATCAGATCACGAGCAGATGTGATACGAATCATCGATGAAAAAGGGAAAACCGGTTCTCATCCATGGCTGTGGGGGGAGAGAATCGGTTTAGCACATGTTTTTATAGAAGATCAACAGGATCATCCCGGAGGAAAGGATTTGACATGAAAAAAGTTTTGAATGGTATTCTGTTCTCTGCTTTATTTTTGATTACGATGTCCTCCTGCGGGGGAATGGACCCGATCCCGCAGGTCAAAATAGAGAACGCTCTGAACGGTTTGGAAATGAATCTCCCGATGAAATTTGATTCCGGACTTTATCTTTACAATCCACTCTCCACCAGAGTGGAAAGCGGCCTGGATTTTGCCGGTATTGACGCACAGCTGCAAAAAATATATCCGGATGGCAAGATAATAACAGAGACATATCAGGATTCCTATTTGTACGCTCGCGCGTCTGCAGAGAATTCAAAGCTTTCCTTTCTCGTCGGGAGGGTTCCAAATTCCGGATCAGATCAGAAAAATCAGTATGTATTTTCCGACCTGACGGCGCGGATCATCTCTTCGGAACAAAGAACCGCAGATATCGTTTTTCCTTATCCATTGGTGAAGGATTCCATCACTGTTTTTGAGTCCAATAAGGCGTGGGGCTTTACTGCCGGACAGAAATACGAAACATGGTATACCATCGACGACTTTGAAAAGTTCTATCGGGGGATGTTGGAATTTTATCAGGTTTCCGATGCTTTTGATTGTATTCAAAAGCAGGGGAGCGTTTTGACGATCCGATCCCCGCTGATTGTATTTGACAGCGCAAAGGCGTTTTCCGGGGCGAAATTCCCGCCGCCCCAAGCGGTTGCATTTCATTTTTCAGAAAACCATACCTTCACGCTGGAGATGCAATACCTGTAACATAGATACACAACTGAAACCAACATCAAAAAAGGGCTTTGCCGATTCAAAACCGGCGAAGCCCTTTTCTATCATTTCTTTTAGATTCTGGTCTTACAGGAGGCGGAATCATCGCCTGGACAGTTTCCGTCCGACTGAATGGCCTCTTCCAGCGTGTGCCAGGCCAGTACTGCGCATTTTACGCGCGCGGGCAGCTTCGAAATGTTCTGGAACGCGGCGGCGTCCTCCAGTTCATCCTGGGCTTCTTCATCCAGCTTGCCTTCCTTGATCATGGAGAGAAACGTCTCAGCCAGGTGCATCGCTTCCTCTTTTGTTTTCCCTTTGATCAGATCGATCATAATGGAGGCCGAAGCCTGTGAAATCGCACACCCAATCCCGGTAAAGGAAGCGTCTTCGATGATGCCGTCCTTCTCGCGAATCTGCAAAGAGATTTCGTCGCCGCAGGTCGGGTTTACGCCTTTGATCACAGCGGTGGGGTTTTCCAGCTCGCGCTTATTGCGCTTGGAGCGGCTGTTCTCCGTAATGATCTCGGTATAAATCTGATCAAGCTCCATAGCCCATCACTCCTCTGACTTTCTTCAGGCTTTCCAGAAACGCGTCGATGTCCTCTTTGGTGTTGTACACGGCAAAGCTGATGCGGCTGGTCGCGTACACATCCAGATGGTGCAGCAAAGGCTGTGCGCAGTGATGTCCCGCGCGGATGCAAACGCCGTCTGCATCCAGAATGCTGGCTACGTCATGGGGATGAACATCCTCTACGAGAAACGAAATCGCGCCATAACGCTCGTTTGCGGGAATATCGCCGCCCAGTATGGTAACGTGGGGAATCTGACGCATCCCTTCCAGCGCATAGGCCATCAGCTCGTGCTCAATGCGGGTGATTTTTTCCCAGCCGATCTCCTGCATGAATTTGACCGCCGCGGCCAGGCCGACCGCACCGGCGGCGTCCTGCGTACCGGCTTCAAATTTCTGGGGGATGGGGGCATACGTGGTCACCTGTTCCTCCACAGAATCGATCATATCGCCGCCGGAAAGGAACGGGGGCATTTTCTCCAGCAGATCTCTGCGGCCCCACAGCGCGCCGATGCCGAGCGGTGCGTACATTTTGTGGCCCGAAAATACCGCAAAATCCACACCGAGCTTTTCAACATCCACAGGAAAATGGGGGATGCTCTGCGCGCAGTCCAGCACCACAATGGCGCCGACCTCGTGCGCGCGCTTTACAATTTTTTCAACCGGAAGCTGAACACCCAGCACGTTCGAGATATGGGCGACAGAAACCAGCTTTGTCTTTTCTGTAATTTTTGCGGCGATTTCCTCGTCGGAAATCCGTGCGCCGTCGGTCAGGTACAGGTAGTCGAGAGAAGCGCCGACCACCCCGGCAACGTGCTGCCACGGTACCAGATTGCTGTGATGCTCTGCGATGGAGATCGTGATGCCGTCGCCCTCAGAGAGAAAGTTCAGGCCATAGCTGTACGCAATCAGGTTCAGAGCCTCGGTGGCGTTGCGGGTAAAGATCAGCTCCGCCGCGTCCTTTACGCCGATAAAGCCGGCAACCACTTTGCGGGCATCCTCAAACGCATCGGTGGCGCGCACGGCCAGCTCGTAAACGCCGCGGTGGGGATTGGCGTTATCGTGGCGGTAAAAATCATCCACGGCCTTTAAAACGCTGACCGGACGCTGCGCGGTGGCGGCGTTATCCAGATAAACGATCGGCTTGCCGTGTACCTTTTCTTTCAGTAAGGGGAATTGTTCCTGAATCCGGTTCATGCGTTGCTCATCCTTTCCTTCAGCCAGTCGTGGACAGATTCCCGCAGTGCTTCTTCCGGGATTTTCTCCAGAGCCGGTGTGAATTGGGCTTCAATGACGATCTGCTTGGCCTGCGGCTCTGAAAGTCCGCGGGACATCAGGTAGAACAGCTTGCCGGGGTCGATCTTGCCGATGCTCGCGGCATGCTGGCCTTCTACGTTTTCTTCGCCGCACAGGATCAGCGGCGCGGTGCGGTTGCGCACCTTGGGGCTGAACAGCAGGGTGTACTCGCTTTCATGCCCGACGGAATAAGCGGCTCCGCGCAGAAAATCGATGGTGCCGCGGTAAATCTTCTGGCTTTCATCCAGCAGGGCGCCGTTCGCGTGGATTTCACTTTCCGTTTCCTTGCCGATATGCTGCGCCACGTAGTTCATATCAATGATTCTGGATTTGTCGCCCAGATAAATCGTTTCCGCCTCAAAGCGGCTGCGGCGTTCTTCCAGCCGGGCCTTGCAGCCCGAAAAAATCTTGTGCGCCCCCAGCTCGATGTGGATGACCTCCACCACGGCGTTTTCTTTTTCGATCACGCCAACGTCGTCAAAATGGAACGCGTTGTCGCCGAGCAGTTGTACCTGTACCAGCCGCACATGCGCTCCGCGCTCCGCAACGATCTTGGTCAGGCTGGTGTGGAATACGCTTGCGCTGCCCTGTGAACGGTAAGAAAGCACCAGCGTGACGCTGCTGTTTTCTTTTGCATAAATGGTGTTGTAATCGGCAAGCGCGGGACAGGAGGCATCCAGCACATATTCCGCGGTGATCGGTTCCTTGGCGCTGCCTTCGGCAGTCAGGTGGATTCCCGCGTTTTGGTTCTGCAAAACAAATTGCTCCGCGTCTTTGCCCATGCCGGTCTCTATTTGCTCCGCGCCGTTAAAGGCTGCGGCATTCTGCTTGATTCCCTGCGGCAGGTTCAGAGCCTGCGGTTCCCACGCGGCAAATTCGCCGGGAATTTCTTCTTCCACCGCCGTGCCGTTGACTCCGAGCCATTTCCAGGTTCTGACCGGCAGCAGGTTTACTTGATTCAAGGTGATATTCATTGCAAGGCTCCTTTCCTCATCCGATGCTGCCGCTCATTTCGAGCTTGATCAGGTTATTCATTTCCACAGCGTATTCCATCGGCAGCTCCTTCGCGATCGGCTCGGCAAAGCCGCTGACGATAATGGAACGCGCGTCGTCCTCGCTCAGGCCGCGGGTCATTAGGTAGAAGATCGCGGTATCGCTGATCCGGCCGATTTTCGCCTCATGGCCTACGTCGGACTCGTCGTTCTGAATGTCCATCACCGGAATCGTATCGGAACGGGATTCGGAATCCAGCATCAGGGATTCGCACGAAACAGAGGATTTGCTGTGCGCCGCTTCGGGGGTGATGACGACGCTGCTGCGGTAAATACAGGTACCGCCGTCCTTCGAGATCGACTTGGTGCTGATGCGCGAGCTGGTGTTTGGCGCGGCGTGGATGACCTTCGAGCCGTTGTCGAGGGTCTGGCCCTTGCCGGCAAAGGTGATGCCGGTAAATTCCGTGCGCGCGCCCTCGCCTTTTAACACGCTCATGGGGTAGAGGCAAGAGGTGTTGGAACCGAACGAACCCGAAACCCATTCGATCGCGCCGCCCTTTTCGACCAGCGCGCGCTTGGTGTTCAGGTTATACATGTTCTTCGACCAGTTTTCAATGGTGGAGTAGCGCAGGCGGGCATTCTCGCCGATAAACAGCTCCACGCAGCCGGCGTGCAGGTTGGCTACGTTATATCTCGGGGCGGAACATCCCTCGATGAAATGCAGGTACGCATTCTTTTCCACAATGATCAGGGTGTGCTCGAACTGGCCGGCGCCCGGCGCGTTCAAGCGGAAGTAAGACTGCAGCGGGATCGTCAGCTTCACGCCCTCGGGAACGTAAACGAACGAGCCGCCGGACCACACCGCGCCGTGCAGTGCGGCAAATTTATGGTCGCTGGGGGGAACCAGCTTCATAAAGTGCTTGCGGATCATTTCGGCGTACGGGCCGTGCAGCGCGCTTTCTATATCGGTATAAACAACGCCCTGTGCCTCTACCTCGGTGCGCACGTTGTGGTACACGACCTCGGAATCGTACTGGGCGCCGACGCCCGCGAGCGAAAGGCGCTCCGCCTGGGGAATGCCGAGGCGTTCAAAGGTATTTTTAATGTCTTCGGGAACCTGCTCCCATTTGCTGCTCATGCTGGTTTTGGGGCGGACATAGGTCACGATGTGATCCATATCCAGACCGTCGAGAGAGGGGCCCCAGCCGGGCAGCGGCATTTCATTATAAGTGCGCAGGGACTTCTGGCGGAACAGACGCATCCATTCCGGGTCCTTTTTCTCAACGGAAATCTGGTTTACGATTTCCGGCGTCAGGCCCGAATCGACGGTAAAGGCGGCGTCAACCTTGTCCTTCACGTCGTAGATGGTTCTGTCTATGTCGTCAACCCTTGTTTTTTCTTCTTCAAAGGCTCTCAATTGCGGACACCTCCCGCTTCAAAAAACTGGAAGCCCTTTTCATTGATTTGTTGAATCAGGCTGCTGTCGCCGGTATGCACGATCGTGCCGTTTACCAGGATGTGAACGTAGTCCACCTTCAGGCCGTCCAGAATCTTTGCGTTATGCGTGATGATCAGCAGGGAATTTTTATCGTTGCGGAACTGACGGATGCCCTTCGAAACAACCTTTACGGCGTCCACGTCCAGGCCGGAATCCGTTTCGTCCAGAATCGCCAGCTTGGGGTTCAGCATCAGCATCTGCAGAATTTCGGATTTCTTCTTCTCACCGCCGGAAAAACCGACGTTCAGGTAACGCGCGGCGTAATCCTGGCTGATTTCCAGCGAATCCATCAGGCTTCTCATTTCCTTCTGGAACTTCAGGATGCGGGGGGCCTCACCGGTCACCGCCTCGCGGGACACGCGCAGAAAGTTGCCCAGCGCGATTCCGGGAACCTCTTCGGGATTCTGGAAGGAGAGAAAAACTCCCTTTTTCGCACGCACATCGGTCGGCTCGTTCGTAATGTCGTCTCCGTCGAACACGATGTTACCCTGACAGATATTATATTGCGGATGGCCCATTATGGCATACCCCAGGGTGGATTTACCCGCGCCGTTGGGGCCCATCAGCACATGCGTTTCACCGCTGCGGATGGTAAGGTTCAGCTTGTCCAGTATCACCTTATCTTCAACACCCACCTGCAGGTTTTCTACTTTCAGCAATTCATGGGACATGAATGTTCACCTCATTATTAGATTGAAATTAGGAATTGAAATGGAGGTTAATGTATACTAATTTCGTATACTTAATTCGCATATTTCATTATACCCCTTTTTTTACAGGATGCAAGAGAAAAAACAAAATAAATTCCCCATTTGCACAAGTTTTTTTCATGAATACTGCTTTTCCCCCGAGGATCGATGGTTTTAAACGGATTTTCACGTTCGGAATCCCAATTTGATCTCCCAAAAACACGCATTCCGCTTGTGTTTTCTCTCCATGCCCAAGGCAGGGGCGAGAGAACTGTTTTTTGCTTTTGATCCGCGGACAGAGAGTCGGAAGAAACCGCATCATTTTGGTTTCTGGGAATCTCTGCGAATGAAGCTATCAGAATCTGGCAATAATGAACGTGTAACAGCCAGACAGTTTCAGAGTGGAAGGCGGGGGAGTCATGCAGTATAATAAAGTAGAGATCTGCGGAGTAAACACGGCCAAGCTAAAGGTGCTGACCGAGGCCGAAAAACAGATGCTGCTGCAGAAAATCAAGCACGGAACACCAGCGGAGAAGAAAAAAGCGCGCGAGGAAATGATCAGCGGCAATTTAAAGCTGGTTTTAAGCGTCATTCAGCGCTTTACCAACCGGGGAGAAAATCTGGACGACCTGTTCCAGGTGGGGTGCATCGGGCTGATGAAGGCCATCGATAATTTCAATCCCGATCTGGATGTCCGGTTTTCCACCTACGGAGTGCCCATGATCATCGGCGAAATCCGGCGCTATCTGCGGGACAACAACAGCGTCCGCGTCAGCCGGTCCATGCGCGACACCGCCTATAAGGCGATGCAGATGAAAGAGCGAATGACAGCGGAAAACGGAAAAGAGCCCACGGTAAACGAAATTGCCAAGGCGCTTGGCCTGCAGCGCGAAGAAGTCGTTCTGGCACTGGAGGCGATCGTCGAGCCCGTATCCCTGTATGAACCGGTTTTTTCCGACGGAAACGATACAATCTATGTGATGGATCAGGTAGGGGACAAAAACGACGACAGCAACTGGCTGGACGAAATCGCGCTGAAGGAAGCCATCAGCGACCTGAGCGACCGGGAAAAACGGATTCTCTCCATGCGCTTCTTCCAGGGAAAAACCCAGATGGAGGTCGCGGGAGAAATCGGCATCAGCCAGGCACAGGTTTCGCGGCTGGAGAAAGGTGCGTTGGACAAGATCAAGAAAGAGATTTAATCTCTTTTCCTTAATCATACAACCGTACCTTAGTATCTGGCAAAAATCTCAAAAAATGATTTTAAAATAGAAAAAAGGGCGTTTTTTCTTTCCGTTTCTTTGTTCCGGAAGAAAAATTTGCTTTTGACCGGCCCATCGATTTGTCCGCGGGTGTTAAAAGGCACCAATAGATGAATATAGATAGCATCAGGCGGGAGGTGTGCCTGATGACGAATTGCAGAATGGCCGATATGAGGAACAAAGAGGTTATCAGTATCAAAGACGGCACCAGACTTGGCGCCGTAAACGACATTGAGATTGAACTGAAAACAGCAAGAATCAGTGCAATCATTATTTATGGCCGGCTGAAGTGGCTGGGCCTTCTGGGTCGGGAGGACGATATCGTCATCCGCTGGGAGGATATTCAGATCATCGGGGAGGAAACGGTTCTGGTGGATTTCTCGGTGCCGTTTCGCCCGAAAAAGCGGTTTGGCAGCGGCTGGTTCCACACGTGATAAAATTCGCAGAAAATCAGGAAAAAACTTGCCAAATCCTCTGTGCCGTGCTATAATACTTCAGTAAATCACACACGCCGCGCTTTGACGCTATGGTGCCCTTCGCGGGTTTCCCGTCAAAATAAAGGTGCGGCGGCGGAATAACCAAGGAGGATTTTTCGTATGGCAGTAGTATCTATGAAACAGCTTTTGGAGGCCGGTGTACACTTTGGCCACCAGACCAGAAGATGGAACCCCAAAATGGCGGAGTACATCTTCACCGAGCGCAACGGCATCTACATCATTGACCTGCAGAAGACCGTAAAGAAGCTCGAAGAGGCTTACAGCTTTGTCCGTACCCTTTCTGAAGAGGGCAGACCGGTGCTGTTTGTCGGCACAAAGAAGCAGGCTCAGGATTCTGTTCGTGAAGAGGCGGAGCGCGCAGGCGCTTACTATGTGAATGCCCGCTGGCTGGGCGGCATGCTCACCAACTTCCGCACCATTCGCCGCAGAATTGACCGCCTGAACCAGCTCAAGACAATGGAAGAAGACGGAACCTTTGAACTGCTCCCCAAGAAGGAAGTTGTAAAGCTCCGTTTGGAAATTGAAAAGCTCGAGAAATTCCTCGGCGGCATTAAAGACATGCGTCAGATCCCCGGCGCTCTGTTTATCGTAGACCCCCGCAAGGAGCGCATCGCGGTAGCAGAAGCGAAGAAGCTCGGCATCCCGATCGTTGCGATCGTCGATACCAACTGCGATCCCGATGAGATCGACTATGTCATCCCCGGCAACGACGATGCGATTCGTGCGGTTAAGCTGATTTCCGCAACGATGGCCAACGCGATTGCAGAGGGCAGAGAGGGCCGTATGGGCGCTGCCGCTGCAGAAGAAAAAGAAGAGGCGCAGGCTGAATAAGCCGCTTTAACAGCTCTAAGTTGAGAGAAAAGATACCCGCCTGATTTCAGACGGGTATTTTTTGAGGATACTGTACCACAGGCGCTGCGCGTGCTTTGTGGTATCATAAGCCGCGGGGCGGCTTATGATACCAGGCTCCGCCAATTATTGATAAGTATACCACAACGGCACGTTGCGCCTGTGGTATCATAGATTTTCAAAGGGATCACAAGTCGCTTTTCGGTTGTGATACCGCAACACAATAGAATCGGAGGAAAAGAAAATGGCTTTTACAGCAAAAGATGTAGCAACGCTTCGCGAGAGAACCGGCTGCGGAATGATGGATTGTAAAAAAGCTTTGACAGAATCAAACGGTGACATGGACGCCGCGGTCGATATTCTCAGAGAAAAGGGCCTGGCTGCCGCAAACAAGAAATCCGGCCGTATCGCAGCGGAAGGCGTAGCGTATGCGCAGGTAAACGCTCTCGGCAATGTTGCTGTGGTGGTAGAAATAAACGCGGAAACCGACTTCGTTGCCAAGAACGCCGAGTTCCAGGCATTTGTTAAGACGGTGGCCGACACGGTGGAAGAGCAGAACCCCGCGGATGTGGATGCTCTGCTGAATCTCACCGCTTCCGGTTTCGATAAGAAGGTCGACGATCTTCTCAAAGAGAAGATTCAGACAATCGGCGAGAACATCAAAATCCGCCGTTTTGCCCGTATGGAGGGCCCCGTTGTAAGCTATGTGCATGCGAACGGTCGAATCGGCGTTATCGCACAGTTCGGCACCTCTGCTGAAATTGCGGCGAAGCCTGAGTTCCAGGAGTATGCCAAGAATATCGCGATGCAGATTGCTGCGGTAAATCCGTCCTACCTCAACGAACAGGCTGTTCCGGCTGATGTGGTTGAGCATGAGAAGAAGATCCTGACCGAGCAGGTCATCAACGACGGCAAGCCCGCCGCGATCGCAGAGAAGATCGTTGTCGGTCGTCTGTCTAAGTTCTTCAAGGACATCTGCCTCGTTGATCAGGTTTATGTCAAGGACAGCGACAAGAACGTTCAGCAGTATACCGATTCCGTAGCCAAGGAGCTTGGCGGCGAGATCAGCATCGAAGCATTTGCCCGTTTTGAGAAGGGCGAGGGCCTCGAGAAAAAAGAAGATAATTTTGCGGACGAAGTCGCCAGCATGGTGAAATAATCCGTTTCCCATTGGTATGGAAAAGAGCAGGGAGGAATTTTCCCTGCTCTTTCTTTGTGTTTACTGGGCGCTTTTTCCCGCAAGCCGGAGCATGTTCGCCTGAGGGTCGACCGCAACCTGAATCCGCTGCTTTTGATTCAGCATTAAAATATAGGTGTTGTCGTCCTGCCGTTCATTGACGCTGATGACCTTGCCGTCCTTGGGGCTTTTGACTATCATGGCATGATCTTCGATTGCAACCTGATAGATGTTTTTTCCGAGGCTGATGTTTGTCAAACTGTTTCCGGCCGAATCGGTTGTAACCGATTCAAGCATGATCCCTTTGTCTGCAATGCTCTGGCTGCTCATAGTGGATTCGGATGCAGCGCTTTGGAACCGGCCAGCAGGATTGCTGCCGATAAGGTGACGGTGAGTATTCCCAACAGAATGTTCTTTTTCGTTTTTTTCATAACACTTCTCCCTTCTTTACATAATCTTGTTACTTATTTCATAACACATTGAACACAAAAAGTCAAAAACTGGAAGCGGCTTTTCAGGCTCTTCACGGCAAATTGCAAAATTATTGTGAACAATGCGTATCGGTAATAAGAATATTGGCAATCCTCTTGTGAAAACGGGCGATTAAGGCTTTACTTTCTTTTTCTCCTATTGTAAAATATAGTAAAATCATAATGGGGTGTTATGAATTGCAACCTAAATATAAAAGAGTTCTGTTAAAGCTCAGCGGCGAGTCGCTGGCCGGCGGAAAAGAGCATGGTATTGATTTTGATACGGTGCTGAAGATTTGTGCGCCGATTAAAGCCTGCGCGGATCTTGGTGTTCAAGTCGGTATCGTTGTGGGCGGCGGCAACTTCTGGCGCGGCCGCAGCAGCGGAAAGATGGATCGTACCAGAGCCGACCATATGGGAATGCTGGCGACGGTGATCAATGCGCTCGGCGTGGCAGATGCCCTCGAGCAGCTGGGTGTGCCCGTACGGGTGCAGACGGCAATCACCATGCAGCAGGTCGCGGAGCCCTATATCCGCAACCGTGCGGTGCGCCACCTGGAAAAGGGACGCGTTGTGGTGTTCGGCTGCGGCACCGGCAATCCGTTTTTCTCTACCGACACGGCGGCTTCTCTGCGCGCTGCGGAAATTGACGCTGATATTATCATGAAGGCCACTCTCGTTGACGGCGTGTACGACAGCGACCCCAAACTGAACGAAACGGCGGTAAAGTTCGACTCCCTTTCGTTTATGGATGTTCTGAATAAGGATCTGCATGTCATGGACAGTACGGCGGCTACCTTGTGCAAGGACAACGATATTCCGATTCTGGTATTCAGCATTGCGGACCCCGAAAACATTCTGCGGGCCGTGTGCGGCGAGCCGATCGGAACGCTGGTAAAATAATTGATTTTACAAAAGCAAAAGTGAGAAAGGAAGATTGTAATGCAAGAGGTACTGACCCAAGCGGAAACCAAAATGAAGAAAACTCTTTCCGTCCTGACCAATGAGTACACCACGATCCGGGCAGGCCGGGCCAACCCCGCAGTTCTGGATAAAATCATGGTGGATTATTACGGCACCCCTACGGCTGTGAACCAATTGGCGGCGATTTCTGTGTCTGAGGCGCGGCTTTTGACCATTCAGCCGTGGGACGCTTCCTCCGTCCGCGCGATCGAAAAGGCGATCCTCAGCTCCGAGCTCGGTATCAATCCCCAGAGCGACGGCAAGGTGATCCGCCTGATGTTCCCGCAGCTGACCGAGGAGCGCCGCCGCGACATCACGAAGGATATCGCCAAAATGTCGGAAGAAGCCAAGGTGGCTGTGCGCTCTATTCGCCGCGATGCGATTGAAAAGCTCAAGGCGAAGAAGAAGACTGCCGAAATCACCGAGGATGATCTGAAGCAGGGTGAGAAAAAAACGCAGGATTTAACCGATAAATACTGCAAGGAAATTGACATACTATTTGAAAAGAAACAGAAAGAAATAATGGAGATATAAAACCGGCTTATGAATCATGTTTCAGACCAGGAGCAGCCCATCATTCCCCGGCATTTGGGCATCATTATGGACGGCAACGGCCGCTGGGCGAAAAAGCGGGGCCTTCCGCGTTCGGCCGGTCATACGGCCGGGGCGGCTAATTTTAAAAAGATCACCCGGTACTGTGCTTCCATTGGGGTCAAATATCTGACGGTGTACGCCTTTTCCACAGAAAACTGGAAGCGCCCGTCCGATGAAATCGAAGCGCTGATGAGGATTTTTCAGCAGTATCTGGAAGAAGCGCTGCGGGATTTTCTGGGCGAAAATATCCGTGTAAAATTTCTTGGGGATCTTTCTGTGTTTCCGCAGCATCTGCAAAGTTTGTTTGCCCGTACAGAAGAGGTATCCGCCGATAAAACGGGGATGGTTCTGAATATTGCGATGAATTGCGGCGGCCGCGCGGAGTTGACCCACGCGGTTCGTCTTTTGGCGGAGCAGGTGCAGAAAGGCACCCTTCTGCCGGAGCAGATTACGGAAGATCTGATTTCGCAGCATCTTTATACGGCCGGCCAGCCGGACCCGGATCTGGTGCTGCGCCCCAGCGGGGAATACCGCATTTCTAATTTCCTGTTATGGCAGTCGGCCTATACGGAGTATATTATCATGGATAAACTCTGGCCGGATTTTACGACCCGAGACCTTGACAGCGCTCTGCGGGAGTTTTCGAATCGGAACAGGCGCTTTGGGGGGATTTGATTTTGAAAAATCGAGTGATGTCCGGAGTCGTTCTGATTCTGTTTCTGGCGGCGATCGTTGTGTTCAACGTTCGTTTTCCTCCCGCGCTGAATCTGGCTGTCGCCCTCATTTCGGTTTTGGCGATCAATGAACTGATTCAGGCGCTGGGGATCGCAAAGCAGTATGTCCTGGTGGTCCCGAGCCTGCTGTTTGCGGCGGCATTGTTTTTTGTGCCGGTCGGGCTGGGAACACAGACCGCTTATTATGTATATACCGTGGTCATGTTCGCGATGCTCATCGCCTTCAGCAGCACGATTTCGTTCCATCATCTGATCGTGCTGTACAGCATGACCCTCATGATTCCCACGATGCTGGGAACCATTCTTGGTCTGCGTGAATTTGACGACAGACACGGCATGTTCTACGTGATCATTGCGATTTTTTCCGCCTGGATTTCCGATACCGGCGCGTTTGCCGCGGGCAGTCTGTGGGGGCGGCACAAGCTGTGTCCCAAGATCAGCCCGAAAAAAACGGTTGAGGGCGTTATCGGCGGCCTTGTGCTGAACGTAGCCGCCATGCTGGTGTTTGGGTATATTTTTCAGGTGTTCTTTTATGCCTATCAGGTCAATGTGTCTTATCTCTCGCTGCTGCTGATCGGCGTTGGCGGCGCAGTGATGTCTGTGCTGGGCGACTTGATCTTCTCGCTCATCAAGCGAAGCTGCCACATCAAGGATTTCGGGGAGCTGATCCCCGGGCACGGCGGGATTCTGGACCGGTTTGACAGCGTAATTTTCGTGTCGCCGTTTGTTTATCTGCTGGTGCAGGTGCTGCCGGTTGTTGTGCACTGATTTTTTTCTGCAAAACGGGTAAAAAATAATAGTGTCACTTTCAAAAGCGGCTTTGCGCGAAAATAATACTCCTCTCATCAAAGGCGGAAGAAGCATTCCAAAGTTTTTTTGAAATGGAATTCCTTTGAGTGAGATATCGAAACAGAATGGTGAATACGAATGGATAAGAAAATCTCTTTGCTTGGCTCCACCGGTTCTATCGGCACGCAAACCCTGGAAGTGGCGAGAATGCACGGTTTTTCGGTGTGTGCGCTCGCGGCTCACAGTAATATACAGCTGCTCGAAGAGCAGATTCGTGAGTTCCGCCCGGCCCTCGCGGCGGTGTTTGACGAAAACGCCGCCCAGGATTTAAAGGAGCGCGTACGCGATCTTCCGGTGCGCGTCGCCGCAGGAATGGATGGGCTTTGTCAGGCGGCTTCCATACAGGAAGCAGATATTGTTTGTAATGCGGTGGTGGGCATGGTAGGGCTTCTTCCTACCATGGCCGCCGTTTCTGCCAAAAAGGATGTTGCGCTGGCCAACAAGGAAACGCTGGTGGCCGGCGGTGCGCTGGTGATGAAGGCCGCGCGCGAAAACGGCGTGCGGATTCTGCCGGTAGACAGCGAGCATTCCGCAATCTTTCAGTGCCTGCAGGGCTGCCCGCGGCCGTCGGCGGTAGCGCGGCTGATTCTCACCGCGTCCGGCGGGCCGTTTTTCGGCAAAACACGCGAAGAGCTGGAGCAGGTTACGCCCGAGCAGGCGCTGCGCCACCCCAACTGGAGCATGGGCGCCAAGGTGACGATCGATTCCGCCACCATGATGAACAAGGGTTTGGAGATTCTCGAGGCCTCATGGCTGTTTGACATGCCGGTTTCTCAAATCGATGTGGTAGTGCACCGCGAAAGCATCGTTCACTCCATGATCGAGTACCAGGATTATTCGGTTCTGGCGCAGCTTGGCGTACCGGATATGCGCATCCCGATTCAGTATGCGCTCACCTGGCCGGAGCGCCTGCCGTCCCCTGTAAACCGCCTGAGTCTTACAGAGCTCGGCACACTGTCGTTTTACCCGCCGGATGAACAGGCGTTTCCGTGTCTCGGCCTTGCAAAGCAGGCCGCGCAGCAGGGTGGCCTGACTCCGGCTGCGATGAACGGGGCGAACGAAGAAGCGGTAAAGCTGTTTCTTTCGGGCCACATCCCGTTTTTACAGATTCCGCAGCTTGTTGAAGCTGCAATGAAAAGGCAGGCCGCCGGGCAGCCTGAAACGCCGCAGCAGGTTCTGACGGCGGACCAAAATGCACGGAATTTCGTTTTGGAAAGCGTACAATAAAATCCATGCGGTTCCCTTTCAAAATACACTTGTACCAAGATGAAAATTTCTTCCCTGCCAAAGAAGGGAAAGAAATCAACGGCTCTTTTGAAAGTGGAACTGCGGTAGACTGATGAGGTGAATATGATTATCAATATCCTGCTTATTCTGTTTGCGGTGCTGTTATTTGGCCTGATCATTTTCATTCATGAATTCGGCCATTTTTTCACGGCAAAGCTTTCAGGGATCCGTGTCAATGAATTTGCGATCGGCATGGGTCCAACACTGTTTCATTTTCAAAAGGGAGAGACTCAGTACTCGCTGCGCCTGCTGCCCATCGGCGGTTATTGCGCCATGGAGGGGGAAGACGAGAGCAGCGAGGATGACCGGGCGTTCGGCAATAAGCCGGTATGGAGACGGATTATCGTTGTCTGCGCCGGTGCAATCATGAACATTTTGTTCGGTATTGTACTGATGATGGTTTTGCTGGTGCAGCAGCCGATGTTTACCTCCACTACCATCGCGCAGTTTGCGGAAGGCTCCGCTCTGCAGAAGGCGGGTATTCAGGCCGGCGACCAGTTTTATTCCATCGATGGCTACCGTGTGCGCACCGACCGCGACCTGAGCTTTTCCCTGGCTACGGCAAATCCGCAGTCAATCGATATTTCTGTGGTGCGAAAGGGCGAGAAGCTTACGTTCCACGACGTGAAAATGAACACCCGCCAGAACGGCGATAAGCAGGTAATGGTGCTGGACTTCTATGTGTCCGGCATAGAGAGAAATCCGGTCACGCTGATCCAGAAATCCGGTGCGGATACGGTTTCCGTCGTTCGCATGGTCTGGTACAGCCTGGTTGGCCTGGTGACGGGTCAGTTTGGCCTGAATGATATGGCCGGGCCGATCGGCGCGGCAGATGCAATTTCGCAGGCCGCTTCTATGGGCCTGAAAGAAGGAATTCTGCCCGCGGTCAATAACATTATCATGATGATGATGATGATTACCGTCAACCTTGGCGTGGTGAATCTGCTGCCTTTGCCGGCTCTTGACGGCGGCCGCCTGATTTTCCTTTTGATTGAACTGGTACGCCGCCGCCCGATCAACCCCAAATACGAGGGCTGGGTACACGCGGCTGGTTTTGCGCTTTTGATGACCTTTATGATCATCGTTACCTACAGCGATGTTCTGCGGCTCTTTACCGGGAAGGGATTGGGAGCATGAACCGAAAATTAACAAGAAAATTGAATGTGGGCGGCGTCGCAATTGGCGGCGATTCGCCCATTTCCATTCAATCGATGCTGAACGTTCCCGCGGCGGATGTGGACGGAAACGTCCGTCAGGCGCGGGAACTGGAAACGGCCGGCTGCGAGATTCTTCGCGTTGCGATTCCGAATCAGCAGTCGGTGCGGCTGATCCCCGCCATTAAGGCGGCCACGACGATCCCATTGGTGGCCGATATTCACTTTGATTACCGGCTTGCGCTCGAATCCGTCGAGGCAGGCATCGATAAAATCCGCATCAACCCCGGCAATATCGGCTCCGACGACCGCGTCAAAGCGGTGGCGGACGCCTGCCGCTCGCACGGTGTTCCGATCCGGATCGGGGTCAACTCGGGTTCTCTGGAAAAAGAGATTCTGGCAAAGCACGGCGGGCCTACAGCCGAGGCGCTTTGCGAAAGCGCGATGTACCATGCGTCTTTGCTGGAAAAATACGATTTTAATGATATTGTCCTTTCGATGAAATCCTCGCGTGTCGATACAATGATCGAGGCGTATGAGCTCGCGTCGCAGGCATGCGATTATCCGCTGCATCTTGGCGTTACAGAGGCCGGCACCGAGCGGATGGGCCTCATTAAATCCGCGATCGGTATCGGCTCTTTGCTGCAGCGCGGCGTCGGTGACACTATTCGGGTGTCTCTTACGGCGGATCCTGTGCGGGAGATTGTTGCAGCGATGGATATTCTAAGAGCGCCGCTTTCCGGCACTTTACTCATCATATCCT